>Ga0209415_10015246_pt1 | contig 12480 bp, 11 predicted proteins | sample PeaSoiSIISIP2007_FD_187696 | JGI IMG/M metagenome (GOLD analysis project Ga0209415, IMG submission 187696) | Peat soil microbial communities from Weissenstadt, Germany - SII-SIP-2007 (SPAdes) (version 2) | ecosystem: Environmental > Terrestrial > Soil > Wetlands > Peat | place: Germany... | reverse complement strand
TGATCGAGTGGCACATCAAGTCCACCACCAAGGCGCAGCAGGGGCTGTACGAGTACGATGCGGTGTCGCGGCTGCGCGATGGCCAGCTTGGCGATCCGCGCGTACACGACATCGCCAACTACATCGTGCGCGGCAAGCTGTGGGATGCCTTCGACTCGCCGGAGCCGATGGTGGTGCTGATCGACGAGGTGGACAAGGCGGACATCGAATTCCCCAACGACCTGCTGCTGGAACTCGATCGCATGCAGTTCTTCGTCTACGAAACCCGGCAGACCGTCGTGGCCCGGCATCGGCCGATCGTCATCATCACGTCGAACAACGAAAAAGAGCTGCCGGACGCGTTTCTGCGCCGATGCTTCTTCCACTACATCCGCTTTCCGGACCGCGACACGATGGAGCGGATCGTGCAGGCGCACTACCCCGATATCCGCAAGGACCTCGCACGCGAGGCGCTGAACGTCTTCTTTCAGGTGCGTGAAGTGCCCGGTCTGAAGAAGAAGCCGAGCACTGCCGAGTTGCTGGATTGGCTGAAACTGCTGATGGTGGAGGACATGCCGGTCGAAGCGCTGCGCAGCAACGAGAAGCAGCTCGTCATTCCACCACTGTACGGCGCGTTGCTGAAGAATGAGCAGGATGTGCATTTGTTCGAACGGCTGGCGTTTCTGGCACGGCGTGGCGGCTGATGTTCGCGCATTTCATTCTGGCGTTGCGGCAGGCGGGCCTTAACACCTCGATCACCGAGTATCTGACTTTACTCGGTGCGATGCAGGCCGGGGTGGCGGATTATAATGTCGAGGACTTCTATTATCTGAGTCGCGCGACGTTGGTGAAGGACGAGCGCCATCTCGACCGCTTCGACCGCGTGTTCGGCGCGTGCTTCAAGGGACTGGGGCCGGAGGAAGGCGTGCTGTCGCGCAATCTTCCGGAAGAGTGGCTGCGCAAATTGGCGGAGAAGCTGCTGACGCCCGAGGAGATGGCAAAGATCGAGGCGCTTGGCGGGTTCGAGGCGTTGATGGATCGTCTGCGCGAGTTGCTGGCGGAACAGAAGGGCCGGCATCAGGGCGGCTCGAAGTGGATCGGCACCGCGGGGACCTCGCCGTTCGGCGCCTATGGCTATAATCCGGAAGGCGTGCGCATCGGCCAGCACGAATCCCGCCATCGTCGCGCGGTGAAGGTGTGGGACAAGCGGGAATTCCGCGACCTGGACGACACGGTGGAGCTTGGCACCCGCGGCATGAAACTCGCTTTGCGCCGGCTGCGTCGTTTCGCACGGCAGGGTGCTGCGACCGAGTTGGACCTGCCCGATACGATCAAATCTACCGCCAACAATGCCGGCTCGCTCGACCTGAAGATGGTGCCGGAACGGCACAACGCGGTGAAGGTGCTGCTGATTCTGGATGTCGGCGGCTCGATGGACGACTATGTGAAGCTGTCGGAGGAACTGTTCTCTGCCGCGCGCTCGGAGTTCAAGCACCTGGAGTATTACTACTTTCATAACTGCCCGTATGAGCGACTGTGGAAGCGCAACCGCCGGCGCCATGACGAACAAGTGCCGACCTGGCAGGTGCTGCGAACTTATGGGCCGGACTACAAGCTGATCTTCGTCGGCGACGCGGCGATGAGCCCCTATGAGATTTCCATGCCCGGGGGTTCCGTTGAGCACTGGAACGAGGAGGCGGGCACGGTCTGGCTGGAGCGATTGACCTCGCAGTACCGCCGCTCAGCCTGGCTCAATCCGACGCCGCAGCGAAGCTGGGGCCATGTGCGGTCGATCCACATGATGCGCGAGCTGATGGGCGGGCGGATGTATCCGCTGACGGTCAACGGCATCGACGACATGACGCGCGAGCTGAGCCACTAACGGGAGGAGCGCATGGCGCGGCTGGACGGCAAGGTCGCCTTCATCACCGGCGGCGGTTCCGGCATCGGCCGCGCCACGGCCATCCTGTTCGCCCGCGAAGGCGCGCATGTTGTCATCGCCGATATCGATGCCGCGACGGGAGAGCAGACGGCGCAGCTTGCCGGCAACGGCGCGATCGCCATCCGCACCGATGTGCGGGACGAGACCAGCCTGCAGGCGGCAGTCCGCGGCGCCGTGCAGCATTTCGGCGGCCTGCATGTGCTGCACAACAACGCCGGTGGTTCGACGCCGCAAGATAACACCGTAGTCGAGGCGCCGATCGAGGAATTCTGGCGCGTCATCAAGCTGGACCTGTTCGGCACGTTCCTTGGCTGCCGTGTCGGGATTCCGGAGATCATCAGGTCGGGTGGCGGTTCGGTGATCAACATGTCGTCCAACGTCGCGCTGATGGGGATCGCCGGGCGCGACTGCTACACCGCGGCGAAGGGCGGCGTCGCGGCGATCACCCGTTCCATGGCGGTCGAGTTCGCGCCGCAGCGGGTGCGGGTCAACGCGATCGCGCCGTCGGCCACCATGACCGATCGCGTACGCAAGCTGATGGCCGGCAACGCCGCCATCGACAAGCTCGCAAACTCACATCTGCTCGGCCTGATCGAGGCGCCGGACATCGCCAACATGGCGTTGTTTCTTGCATCCGATGAATCCCGCATGGTCACCGGACAGGTCTATCCGGTGGACAGCGGTGTGACGATTTCCTGAAGGGGGAAGCCATGAAAATCAAGCGGGTGGAACACATCGCGATTGCCGTCGAATCGATCAACGAGTCAGTCGGCATGCTGCGCGATACGTTTGGAATCGAGCTGGAATACGAAGAGCAGCGTGCGACGACACGGCTGGCCATGCTGCCGATCGGCGAGACTTATCTCGAGCTGTTGGAAGGCCACGGTCCGGAGTCGGGTGTCACGCAGTGGATCAACACGAACGGCACCGGGCTGTTCCACATCTGCTTCGAGGTTGAGGACATCGATGCCGCGCTGGCGGAGCTGAAGCAAAAGGGCGTGAAACTGCGCGACGAGACACCGCGCATTGGTCATGGCGGCTCGCGCATCGCCTTCATCGATCCATCGGCCACTGGCAATGTGCTGATCGAACTGGCCGAACTGCCGGCCGGGCAAGGGACACACTGACATGGCAGGTTATGCGCATCCCGAATTCCTGGTGGACACCGCGTGGCTTGCCGAGCACCTGCGCGATCCCGATGTGCTGGTGTTCGACTGCACCACACATCTGATCCCCGATCCGAAGAGCACCTACCAGGTCGTGCCGGGACGCGAGGATTTCGAGAAGGGTCATATCCCGGGCGCCCAGTTCGTCGATATGCTGCGCGACGTGTCGGATATCTCGCACCGATTCCGCTTCATGCGGCAGACGCCGGAGGATTTTGCCGCCGCGATGCGCCGCTTCGGCGTGAACAATCGCAGCCGCATCGTAACCTACAGTACCGCCAACGCGTGGTGGGCGACACGCCTGTGGTGGCTGCTGCGCGTGTTCGGTTTCGACAATGCCGCGGTGCTGAATGGTGGCTGGCGGAAATGGACGCGCGAAGGCCGCGTCGTGGAAACCGGGCCAGCCAAGGCGCGACCGCCCGGCGACTTCACCGTTCGCGAAGTGCGCGACCTGATGGTCGACAAGCAGCAGGTGCTGGCGGCGATTGGCGATGGCGGCGTGTGCACGCTCAATGCGCTGCTGCCGCAGCAGCACACGGGGACCGGCGGCAACAGCTACGGCCGTCCCGGCCGCATCGCCGGCAGCGTCAACCTGCCGGCCGCGCATCTGCTGGATCCCGATACCAATGAATTTCTGCCAGCCGAGGAACTGCGCCGTCGCTTTGCCGGCGTGGGCGCGATGGACCGTCCGGTGATCACCTATTGCGGCGGCGGCATCGCGGCGAGCGCGGATGCCCTGGCGCTGGTGATGCTCGGCCACGACGACGTCAAATTGTACGACGCGTCGTTGTCGGAGTGGGCGATCGATCCGAGCCTGCCGATGGAAACCGGGTGACGACAGGGTACTTCCCCTCCCCTTGCAGGAGGAGGTGGGGAGGGGGCGGTCGCGGTTCGCACCGGCCAACCCCTCCCCCCAACCCCCTCCCACAAGGGGAGGGGGAATATATGCCCATCATCCATCTCCATCGTCCGTCAGTATAGTGTCTGCCGCAATCGTTCCGGATACTCACGATCGTATTGTTCGCCGCCGACCCGTCCGGCGGTGATGTCCGCCAGGATTGTCCCGGTGCTCGGCAGCGAGCGGCGGGAAATATGCTTCTGCGGGTTCCATAGTTCCGAACGCACCAGCGCTTTTGGACACTGGAAATACACGCTCTCCACCGCCACCACGATGACCGAGCGCGGCAGCGTGCCGCGGAGCTCGAAGCGCGCCAGCAGATCGGGCGCGACTGAGATCGTCGCGCGTCCGTTCACCCGCAGCGTCTCGCCGACCCCCGGGATCAGGAACAGCAGCGCGACGCGTGGGTCATTGATGATGTTGCGCAGGCTGTCGGCGCGGTTGTTGCCGCGGCGATCGGGGATCAGCAGCGTGCGCTGGTCCGCGACCTGCACGAACCCGGCGGGATCGCCGCGCGGCGAAGCGTCCATCCCGCCCGGTCCGCTGGTCGCCAGCACCATGAACGGCGATGCGGCGATCATCGCGGCATAGTGCGGGTGGACGTAGTCGATCTCCTTGGCCATGGCGCCGGCGGAGGCCGAGCCGTACAGCGCCTCCAGCGCCGCCTCGTCGCGGATCACGTGGTCGTCTTGTGCCGTGGTCACCGGCATCGCATCCATGTCCTGGCTCCTGCTAGGTTCATCACGAAATGGCAAACGGCCCGATGCTTCCCGTCTCGATTGTCACCGGCTTCCTGGGCAGCGGCAAGACCACGCTGATCGGCCGGGTGCTGCGCGATCCGGCGTTCGCGCGCACCGCCGTCATCGTCAACGAGTTCGGCGAGATCGGCCTGGACCACGATCTGGTTTCCTCCAGCGACGAGACCCTGCTGGCGCTAACGACTGGCTGTCTGTGCTGCGCCGTGCGCAGCGACCTCGTGGCCACGCTGCTGGACCTGCGGGCGCGGCGCGACGCTGGCGAAATCGCGTACGATCGCGTGCTGATCGAGACTTCCGGCCTGGCGGACCCCGCGCCGATTCTGCACGCGCTGATGACCGATGCCGACGTGGCGCGCTGCCATCGGCTCGACACGGTGCTGGCGGTGGTGGACGCGCTGCTCGGCGAGGCCGCGTTGGACCGCCACGCCGAGGCGCGTCGCCAGGCGGCGCTGGCCGACCGGCTGGTGCTGAGCAAGACCGACATTGCCGGGCCGGCCGAGGCGCTGCGGTCGCGGCTCGCCACGCTGAACCCCGCCGCGCCGTTGCTGCTGGCGCCGGATGTCGTGCCCGCCAGCCTGTTCACCGCCGCCGATCCGGATGCGCGCGCGGCGCGGCTGGCCGCATTGCCGATGCCGGCGGCGCGTTCACCGTTCCCACGCGCGCGGCACACCGACGGCATCGAAACCTTTACGCTGCAACGTGACCGCCCGGTGCCGGCGCTGGCACTGACGCTGCTGCTCCAGGCGCTCGCCGAGCATTGCGGCGCGCGGCTGCTACGGCTGAAGGGGCTCGTCGATGTCGCGGAGATGCCGGGACAGCCGGCGCTGATCCACGGCGTGCAGCACGTGTTTGCGCCACCCGAGTTTCTGCCACGCTGGCCATCCGCCGATCACACGACGCGCCTGGTGTTCATTGCCCAAGGCGTGCCGCCGCATTTCCCTGCCCGGCTGCTGGAGGCGATCGAAGCCGAGGTCGTGGAGGAGATGCAGGGGTTGTTCTCGCCCTGAGGAACCGGGTTGGGGGGAGTGGTGCGTTCATCCAGCGGCGGGGCTGCACGCACCCCTCCCCCCAACCTTGATCCGCTTCGCGGCCCAAGCCCACAAGGGGAGGGGGGGGAAAGATTTCGTGCCTTGACGCGGCACTTTGGCCCAAGCTCAATCACCGCATGCGCATTGTGATCATGGGGGCTGGCGGCCTTGGCGGCTATTTTGGCGCGCGGCTTGGCGCAGCGGGCAACGACGTGGCGTTCGTTGCGCGTGGCGCGCATCTGGCGGCGATCCGGCAAGACGGGCTGCGCGTGACCAGTGCGCGCGGCGATCTGCATCTGCGGAACGTGATGGCGACCGACGATCCGTCGACACTGGCGCCGGCGGACGTGGTGATCATCGGTGTGAAACTATGGGACACCGAGGCGGCGGCGAAAGCGGTGAAGCCGCTGGTGCGGCCGGGCGCCGCAGTGGTTTCGTTCCAGAACGGGGTCAGCAAGGACGAGGTGCTGGCCGGTGTTCTCGGACGCGAGGCGATCATCGGCGGCGTCGCGCAGATCGGCGTCGTCATCGCCAGTCCTGGCGTCATCGCGCACACCGGCACCATGGCAAAGCTGACCTTCGGCGAGTTGGACAACCGGCGCTCGGCGCGGATCGAGGCATTGCTCTCTGCCTGCACCGGCGCCTGCATCGATGCCGAAATCGCCGAGGACATCAACCTGGCGATCTGGCAGAAGTTCGCGTTCCTGGTTGGCATGTCGGCGGTCACCAGCACCATGCGCTCGACCATCGGCCCGATCCGCGCCAATCCGCAGGCGCGCGGCTTCCTGTTGGACGTGGTGCGCGAAGTGGTTGCGGTCGGGCGAGCAATTGGCGTGGCGCTGGTGGAGGATTATGCGGAGCAGCGGCTGGCGATGATCGATGGGTTGCCGGCGGAGATGACGGCATCGATGCAGGGCGACCTGGCGCGCGGCAACCGGCTGGAGTTGCCGTGGCTGAGCGGCGCAGTGGTGGAAATGGGCGCCAAGGTCGGCGTGCCGACGCCACTCAACCGCGCGGTGCGGGACGTGCTGGCACTGTATGTGAATGGGACGCCCGCCGCAGCCCCTCGCGTATAGCGGGAGGTCGCCTGGCACGGGCCGTTGCTGTTGCGATGGCCGGCGCTCAGCCGCCCGGTACGTCTCTTGTCAGCAACGCGGGCATGTTCACGTCGATGCGGCCGGCCAATATCTTTTCTTCGTCCAACATCGGCTCATCAGCCGTTGCCGGCACCGGACGGAACGTCTCCGTGACCGCACGTACCCAATGGTCGTACGCTCGACCGTTGGGGCGTCCCTCGTGCTCCCAGATGAAGTATGCCCTGTCGCGGACGGTTTGCTCACCGTCGTGATTGGTGTCAGGCATTCACCCCTCACTCCTCTCGGAATTGCCGCGCCCGCCTGCCGGGCGCTGTCCCAGAACGCCAATGCTTATTATTGCGGCGCTCCCCCCACCTCTCAGATACGTGACGTTCGGCAATATCTCCCAAATGGTCAAGCCGAAATTGCCCGGGTTGGAGAGCCGGATGTGCCGCATCGGCGCCGTACCGGCACGCCCCCGTCCGGGTGCGGGCATCGCAAGGAGCGCCGGCACATGTTATCTCAATGCCGCTTCGGGACGGTCCGGAGCAGGATCGCGCTATCGGGAGGAGGGTTTGGCCGCATCCAGCTCGGCCTGATCCCAGAACCCGATGACGATGCCGGCCTTCAACTGCGTCGCCTCGCTGTAAGCGGCGATGCGCGCGTCCGGCATGGTGATGCGGTTATGGTCGCGCAAAGCCCAGTCCAGCAGCGCATCCTTCAGCCGCGCGCATTCGCCGGCACAAGCCGCATCGGCGCCGCGGTCGTGCAATTCCCGCGGATCGGCGGCGAGGTCGTACAGCATCGGCCGGAACCCGGTGGCGTGGATGTATTTCCAGCGCCCGTCGAACACCATGTAGAGGCGCGATGCATCGACCGGCGTGCCCAGCATGCGCCGCGCCGGCATCGTTGCATAATCGTATTCCGAGAATGCGAAACGCCGCCAGTCCGCCGGACGCTCGCCATGCAGCAGCGGCTGCAACGCGCGTCCTTCCACCACGTGCGATTTCGGCTCGCCACCGAAGAACCGGATGAATGTCGGCGCCAGGTCAATCGCCTCCACCAGCGCGTCGCTTGCGGTGCCGCGCGTGGCATCGGCATGCGATGAAGGATCGACCACGATCAATGGGATTTTCGCGGAGCAATCGTGGAACAGGTCCTTCTCGCCGAGCCAGTGATCGCCAAGGTAGTCGCCATGGTCGGAGGTGAACACCAGCATCGTGCTGTCCAGCAATTCGCGATCCGCGAGGAACCGCATGAGCACGCCGATCTGGTCGTCGATCTGCTTGATCAGCCCCATATAGGCGGGGATCACCCGCGTCCGCACCGTGTCGCGCGAGAAATTGCGAGACACGCGCGCCCCCATGAAGGCCCCATACACGGGATGCGGGTCGCGCCGCTCTTCCTCGGATCGCACGGGCGGGATAATGTCCGCGGCGCCGTACATCGCGTGGTATGGCGCCGGAACGATGTACGGCCAGTGCGGCTTGATATAGGAAAGATGCAGGCACCACGGCCGTCCGTCCGCTGCCGCCTGGTCGATGAACGCCATGGCGCGGCGCGTCATGTAGGGCGTTTCCGAGTGTTCCTGCGGCACGCGCGCCGGCTTGTCGGCGTGTTCCAGCAGCCAGCCGTTCAGCAGAGTGCCGTCCGGTGCCTCGGCGGAATTGGCCCATCGCTCCCACGGATTTTTCCCCCCGAAGCCTTGCGCACGCAGGTAGTCGTCATAGGGCACGCGCGGCGCCGGGTCAGGGTTCAGCCCATCGTCGCGCTCGAACGGCTCGAACCCGCATTCCGAAATCTTCACACCGAGCGACGTGCCAGGGTCGATACCGAGCCGCCGCATGCCTTCGGTGTCGGCTGCCATGTGCGTCTTGCCGACCAGCACGTTGCTCACGCCAAGCTCGGCCAGGTGGTCGCCGAGCGTCGGCTCGCCGACCCGGAGGGGAAAACGGTTCCAGTTGGCGCCGTGGCTGCGCATGTAGCGGCCGGTATAGAAGCTCATGCGCGACGGGCCGCACACCGGCGATTGCACATAGGCGCGGGTAAAGCGCACGCCGCGCTTCGCCAACCCATCGATATTCGGCGTATGCAAATACGGGTGACCATAACTGCTCAGGTAATCGAACCGGAGCTGGTCGCACATGATGAACAAGACGTTGCGGACGCCGGTCATGCGTTCAGAATACCAGCGTCCCCCCGACCAGGGCGAGGGTCACCACCATGACCGGCCGCAGCACCCATTCCGGGACCCGCACGGCAAACATGCTGCCCAGCACGATGCCGGGAATCGAGCCAAACAGCAGCGAGACCAGCATCGGCACGTTCACGGATCCCAGGAACCAGTGTCCGACGCCAGCGACCAGGGTCAGCGGCACCGCATGCGCGATATCCGAGCCGACGATGCGTGCCATCGGCAGTTTCGGATACAGCAGCAACAGCACGGTGACGCCGATCGCACCCGCGCCGACCGAGGAAATCGTCACCAGCACGCCGAGCACGGCGCCGGTCACCACGGTGAACGCGGCGGTGGAGCGGGGCGACAAGTTGCCAACCCGGTCGCCGCCCAGTGCCAGCAGGCGGTGGCGGAACAGCAGGGCGACCGCGGTGAGCAGCAGCATTACGCCGAGTAGGGTGGAAATGACGTGGGAGGCTGCATTGCTCGACAGGTCGAAACGGGAGATCACCAGCAGCGTCAGTGCCGTCGCCGGTACGCTACCCCCTGCGAGGCGTGCGACAATGGGCCATTCCACGGTGTGGTTGACGCCGTGCACGGCGGTGCCGACCGTCTTGGTGATCGAGGCATACAGCAGATCGGTACCGACCGCGGCGGCCGGATGAACGCCGAACAGTAGCACCAGGATCGGCGTCATCAGCGATCCGCCTCCGACCCCGGTCTGGCCGACCAGCAGCCCGATAAAGAATCCGGATAGGACATAAAGAGGGTGGACCGACAGGAGAGGATGCATGGGCGACGCTGTGCTCCGTGGTTGTCGGCCGACGTGGTAGCCGTAGGATAGCCTTTATGACCGAGCATTCACCAGCGGCAACACCATAATCTCGGTGGGTAAGAATGTTCCACGCGACCCCGCGGGAGAGGCAAGGATGTTCCACTTTGACCTGTGAGGAGAGAGGAAATCGATGACCGTCCTTTCAGTCATCGGCGACGCACCTAAGCGCCGGGAAGATGAACGCTTCGTTACCGGCCATGGTGCCTACCTCGACGATCTCACGTTCGAGGGGTTGGCGCATGCTGTTGTACTGCGCTCGCCGCATGCTCATGCGCGCATCGCCGGTATCGACGTGGCGGCCGCGGGCGCGATGCCGGGCGTGCTGGCGGTGCTGACCGCGGATGATGCCGCGACCGACGGCCTGCAACCGATGCGGCCGACGGTGGAAGCCAATGTGCAGACGGGGGAACCGTTTGCCTTCGCGCCGCAGCCGCTATTGGCACGCGACAAGGTCCGCTATGTCGGGGAGCCGGTCGCGGTGGTCGTCGCCGGGACGCGTGCCCAGGCGCTCGACGCCGCGGAACGCATTGTCGTGGACTACACGCCGCTGCAAGCGGTTACCACCGCTGCCGCCGCAACCGCACCGGGTGCGCCAGTGCTGTCAGCCGAGGTTCCCGGCAATGTCTGCCTCGATTGGCATGCCGGCGATGCGCCCGCGGTGGAAGCCGCGTTCGCCCATGCCGCGCATGTCGTTGCGTTGCCGCTCGACAACCATCGCATCGTCACCAACCCGATGGAGCCGCGCGGCGCGGTCGGGCAGTATGACCCTGCGCAGGGCCGCTTCACGCTGTTCGTGTCAAGCCAGAACATCCACGGCAACCGCGACGCCACCGCGCGCTGGCTCGGTGTGCCGGCGGCGGCGGTGCGCTTCGTCGCTCCGGATGTCGGCGGCGGCTTCGGCGCGAAGAACTTCACCTATGCCGAGCATGCGCTGGTGCTGTGGGCGGCGAAGCGCGTCGGCCGTCCGGTAAAGTGGATCGCCACACGGGGGGAAGTCTTCGTCTCCGACCACCAGGCGCGCGACCATGTGGCCGAGGCGGCGCTGGCGCTCGATGCCGGGGGGAAATTCCTGGCGTTGCGCGTCGCCAGCGTCGCCAATCTCGGCGGATATATGGCGGGCGGCGCCGGCGGCGTGCAAACCAACCAGTATGTGCACCTGCCGGGGACGGTCTATGCGATCCCGGCGATCGCACTGCATATCCGGGCGGTGCTGAGCAATACCACGCCGATCGGCGTCACCCGCGGACCCGGCTTTGCCGAGACGGTGAACATCATCGAGCGGCTGATCGACGCCGCGGCGCGGCAATGCGGTTTCGACCGCGCGGACCTGCGCCGCCGCAATTTTGTGCCAGCGACGTCGATGCCGCTGAGCAACGCGTTCGGGTTCTCGGTGGACAGCGGCGATTTCCCGGCGACATTCGATCGCGCGCTGGCGGTGGCCGACGTGGCCGGTTTTCCCGCGCGGCGCGCCGCGAGCGAGGCGCGGGGCGTGCTGCGCGGCCTGGGATTTGCCTACCATATCAAGGGCACCGGCGGTTCGCCGCACGAGAACGTCGATATCCGGTTCGAAAATGACGGCACGGTTTCGCTGATCACCGGCACACAGACCATCGGCCAGGGGCACGAGACGACGTTTCCGCAGATCCTCGCCGACCGGCTGGGTATTCCCAATGCGCTGATTCGGCTGAGGCAGGGCGATACGGACCTGATCCCGATGGGTGGCGGCCACGGCAGCTCGCGCGCCACCTATATGGGTGGCACGGCGATGTGGCACGCGTCGGACACGATCATCGACAAGGGCAAGCGCGTCGCGGCGCAGGCGCTGGAAGCGGCCGATGCCGATATCGTCTTCGCTGATGGGAATTTTGCCGTCGTGGGCACCAACCGATCGATAGCGCTGCTGGACGTGGCGGCACTGGCACGCGAGGCGGGCACGCCGCTCGACACCTACCATGCGTGGACGCGCGAACACATGACGTTCCCCAATGGCACGCATGTCGCCGAGGTGGAGGTCGATCGCGACACCGGTCTGGTCGTGTTGGTGCGGCTGACCGCGGTGGACGACTACGGCGTGCTGGTGAACCCGATGGTCGCCGCCGGCCAGGCACACGGCGCGATCGCACAAGGCGCGGGGCAGGCGTTGATGGAGCGTGCAGCGTATGATCCGGCATCCGGGCAGTTGCTGGCCGGTTCGTTCATGGACTACGCGCTGCCGCGCGCCGACGATTTCCCCCCATTCCGGTTGGAGTTCAATGGCACGCGCTGCACGACCAACCCGCTGGGCGTGAAGGGCTGCGGCGAGGCGGGCGCGGTGGCACTGTTCCCGGCGATCAACAACGCGATCCTGGATGCGCTGGCGCCGTTAGGTGTGGCGGGATTCGACGGGCCGGCGACGCCGTTCCGCATCTGGCAGGCGATTCGGGAGGCTGGTGCGTCGGGCTGAGGCGTCCGACGCATTTCGTCATAGTGCCACCCGCCATTGATTCCGCGGTCGATCGCTGAACCGCGTGCTCCAGCAACACCGGCAGTGCCTGTTGGAACAGCTCCATCTTCCCGGGCCACCGCACCAATCAATCCCTCGGGCGAGCCTCGCCACCGGCGCGGCACGTGTGCGTATTTCTG
>Ga0209415_10015245_pt1 | contig 12480 bp, 12 predicted proteins | sample PeaSoiSIISIP2007_FD_187696 | JGI IMG/M metagenome (GOLD analysis project Ga0209415, IMG submission 187696) | Peat soil microbial communities from Weissenstadt, Germany - SII-SIP-2007 (SPAdes) (version 2) | ecosystem: Environmental > Terrestrial > Soil > Wetlands > Peat | place: Germany... | reverse complement strand
GCGCGAGGAGCGGCTCGTCGACACGATCGCCACCACCCTGGCGCGAGGCCGCACGCCGGACTGGACGCCGACGCACGAGGATCTGCGCGTCGACCGCATCCTGGGGAACCCCGCGCGCGAGGTCACGCAACCGGGAAGGGTCCGCGATCTCTTCGCGGGGTTCCCGGACGACGCCGAGGTGACGCTCGAGGGCGTCGCGATCCACGTCTCGGGCGAGCCGGTCCTGCCGCGCGCTCGCGTCGAGGATGGCCCGGAGGGCGGCTTCGTCCTGCGCCTCGATCGCGACCCGGCGGTGTCGGCGGTCGTGGCCAAGGGCGTCGTGCGCTGCGGAGACGTGCTGCACCCGATCGGGGAGGCCTCGACGACCGGGGAGCTGCTCGAGCGGCTGCCCCTCGAGCGAGCCTTCAAGCCGGCAGAAGCCATCGAGCTTGTCACGACCGTCTTGCCCGAGCTCGAGCGCAAGATCGACGTCACCGTCGCGACGGCCCGGCTCCCGCGCCCCGCCGCCGACGCTCGCCCGCGCATCGCGATGGACCTCTCCCACAAGGGGCACACCCTCTCGGTCTTGCCGACGCTCGTGTACGGCGACCCGGTCGTGGCGCGCGTCGACGGGGACACGATCGTCGCGCTGGGAGACTCGGTGCCGACGCGGCGGCCGGGCGAGGAGCGCGAGGTCCTCCGCAGCCTGCGCGACGACCTGAACCTCGTGCCCGGGCGCCGCGTCGACCTCGACGGGACCGAGGCGATCCGCTTCGCCGCCAAGCTCCGCGAGTGGCAGAAGCGCACGGGCGGAGCGGCCCACGCGGACGCCTTCTCCGAGCGCCCGCTGCGGGCCAGGCTCGCCGTCGAGGGCGGCGCCTACGACGTCGTGTTCGAGTGCGACGCCGGGGACGCCGACGACGCGGCCCCGAGGCGGGCCGAGGCCGCGGCGGTCGTGCGGGCATGGCAGGACGGGCTGGACCTGGTGCCCCTCGAGGGCGGCGGGTGGGCGCCGCTGCCGGCCGACTGGCTCGCCAGGTACGGACACCTCGTCGCCGACCTGCTCGCGGCCCGGCGCGCCGACAAGAAGCCCGGGTCTACGGCCCTCTTGACGCTCGGGCCGCTCTGCGACGCTCTGGAGGCGCCGCGCCCGCCGGAGCTGGCCCGCCTGGCGCCTCTCTTCGGGCAGTTCGACGGTATCCCGCGGGCGCCGCTGCCCGACGGGGTGAACGCGTCGCTTCGCCACTACCAGCAACAGGGAGTCGACTGGCTCGCCTTCCTGCGCGACGCGGAGCTCGGCGCGGTCCTGGCCGACGACATGGGCCTCGGCAAGACGCTCCAGGCGATCTGCGTCCTCCGGGGGCGCGTGCTCGTCGTGTGCCCGAAGAGCGTCGTCTACAACTGGGTCGACGAGATCGAGCGCTTCCGCCCCGGGCTCCGCACGGCGATCTACGAGGGGCCCAGGCGACAGCTCGATCGCACCGCCGACGTGACCCTGATGACGTACGCCGTGCTCCGCCTCGACTCCGAGCTGCTCGCGAGGGAGCCGTGGGACGTCGTCGTCCTCGACGAGGGACAGGCCATCAAGAACCTGGGCAGCCAGACGGCGCGCGCCGCGTTCGACCTGAGCGGGAAGTTCCGGCTGCTGCTCAGCGGCACCCCCGTCGAGAACCGCCTCGAGGAGCTCTGGAGCGCGATGCACTTCGCGAACCCGGGCCTGCTGGGCGGCGTGAGCGACTTCCAGGAGCGTTACGCGAACCCGATCGCCAGCGGCAACCCGGAGGCGGCCGCGCGCCTGCGCGCGAAGATCCGTCCGTTCGTCCTCAGGCGCACCAAGGGTGCCGTGCTGCCGGAGCTGCCGCTGCGCACCGACACGGTGCTGCACGTCGAGCTCGACGAGGCCGAGCGGAGCGTCTACGACGCCGTCCGCGTCGCGACCAAGAAGAGCGTGGCCGCCAAGCTGGAGCAGGGGGGCGGAGTCCTCGCCGCCCTCGAGGCGCTCCTGCGCCTTCGCCAGGCCGCCTGCCACACGGGCCTCGTGCCGGGGCAGCAGGCCGCGACGTCGTCGAAGGTCGAACGCCTGGTCGAGGCGCTCGAGGACGCGGTCGCCGAAGGCCACAAGGCGCTCGTCTTCTCGCAGTGGACCTCGCTCCTCGATCGCGTCGAGCCCCACCTCCAGGCGGCGGGGATCACCTTCACGCGCCTCGACGGCTCGACGCGCGACCGCGCCGCGGTCGTCCGCGGGTTCCAGGATCCCGCGGGGCCCCCGGTGATGCTCGTGTCTCTCAAGGCGGGCGGCACCGGCATCAACCTCACCGCGGCCGATCACGTCTTCCTGCTCGACCCCTGGTGGAACCCGGCGGTGGAGGAGCAGGCGGCCGATCGCGCCCACCGCTTCGGGCAGGAGCGCCCCGTGATGGTGTACCGGATGGTCACCCGGAACACGGTGGAGGAGCGGATCCTGACGCTGCAGGAGAGCAAGCGCCGCATCGCCGAGGTGGCCCTCGGCGAGGCCGGCCAGGCGGGGGGCATCACGCGCGCGGAGCTCCTCGCTCTCCTCGACTGACGAGGGGGGGCGGCGGGAAGCCCGGCGCCCGGCTAGACTCCGCCCTTCGGGCCCGATGACCAAACGCAGCGCGAGCGCAGCCGACGGGGAGTCCCCCGTCCGTTACCGGGGTGGCAAGGGGGAGCCGCTGCTCCTCCTCCACGGGTTCACGGCCAACGCCGACGCCTGGAAGCCTGTCTTGCCCGCGCTCGAGCGCCGCCACGAGGTCGTGGTGGTCACCTTCCACGGCCACATGGGTGGCCCCCGGATCCCCGCGGGCTTCGGCCACACCATCGCGGAGTCGACGGACCTCGCCGAGGCCTCGCTCGACGCGGCGGGTCTCGACAAGGTCCACGTCGTGGGAAACTCGCTCGGGGGGTGGCTCGCGATCGAGCTCGCCCGCCGGGGCCGCGCGCGCTCCGCCGTCGCGATCTCGCCAGGGGGCGGGTGGGAGCCGGGCAGCTCCGAGCAGCTCCGCCTGAGCAAGATCTTCCGGAAGCTTCGCATCCTGCTGCAGGTGGGGGGGCCCCTCGCACCCGTCCTGGCGCGCTTCCCCGCGTCGCGGCGCTTCGCGCTCCGCGACATCGTGGCCCGCGCCGAGCGCATGTCGCCCGCCGACGCGAGGACCATGATCGAGGCCGCGTGGCGGTGCGACGCCTTCGACGGCATCATGGGAGCGCTGTCGCGTGAGCCGCCGCCCGAGACGATGGATCCGAGCCCCTGTCCGGTACGGATCGTGTGGGGGACGGCCGACAGGATGTTGCCGATCGGTCGCTACTCCGATCGCTGGCGCCGCGTGCTGCCCGGCGCGGAGTGGGTGGAGCTCGAGGGCGCGGGCCACTGCCCCATGTTCGACGACCCGGACGCCGTCGCCCGGGCCATCCTGGAGCTCACCGATCGCGGTCGAGCCTGAGGCCCCTCACCCCTTCGTCCAGCCGAGCCTGCGCGCCAGGGGGGCATCGATGGCCACCTTCCCCGGACCGAGGATCGCGATCATCACGAGGACGCAGAGGTACGTGAACTCGTCAGCGGCCACGAGGTCGAAGAGGTTGTGAACGTCGGGCAGCTTGGCCGTGAGGATCGCGACGATCATGCTCGTGATGAGCGGGACCGTGGCGAGGCGCGTGGCGAGCCCCAGGACCAGGAGCGTGCCGCATACGAGCTCGCTGTAGCCGACGACCACCGCGTTGAGCGCGGGCGCCGGGATGTGGAGCGACTCGAAGAAGTGCGTCACCTTGTCGAGGCTGTGCACCTTGCCCCATCCGGTGGACATGAAAAGGAGCCCTACCGACAGGCGACCCAGCAGCGGGGCGAGCCAGCCCAGCTTGCCGAGGATGCCCATCGCGCGCGCGCGCACCGTGTCCACGAGTCCCATCCCAGCGTCCTCCCAGCCCCCGGCCGCATCGTGAACTACGCGCCGGTCGCCCGGGGGTTACGGCGGGCGTGCTCGTCGCTCGCGGCCTCGGCCGCGGTCCTCGGGTGCGGCGCGCAGAGGGTACCGCTCGCGCCGGCGCCGGATCCAGCGCGGGTCGTGTGGCAGTACGAGGTGAGGGCCGGCGCAGACGAGCTGTCCATCGAGGCGCGGTTCGCGCCAGGCACCCCCGACGAGCTCGAGGTCGACCGCGACGCGGTGCCCTTCGTCGCGGACGTGGCCTACGAGGGAGCCCCGGGAGCCGCCTGGGTGCCCGCGAGGACCGCGGGGTCTGGCTGGGGCGTTCCCTGCCGGGCTCGCGGCTGTCGCGTGCGGTATCGCTTCGCGCTGCGCCGGGCCGCGACGACGCTGGACGACCCCGAGACCGCGATAGCCTCCGGGGACGTCTTCGTGGCGCCCCCCTCCACGTGGCTGCTGCGTCCCCGGGAAGCGCCAGGCCGCTTCCGCTTCCACGTGGCCGCCGCCCCGCCCGCTCGCTTCGCCGCCGGGACGCGCCCCGCGCCGGACGGATCGCCCGACACGTTCGAGGCGGCGACCGCCGACATGGACGGCGCGAGCTTCGCGGTGTTCGGCCCCTTCCACCTCGAGACCCTCCGGAGCGGAACGTCGCGGATCGAGGTCGCCATCGCGCCCCACGCTCTCCCCCTCTCGGACGCCGAGGTCGTGGCCTGGGTCGGGCGCTCGGTCGAGGCCATCGCGGACTACGCCGGCGCCCACCGGTTCCCCGTGGCTCGCACGGTCGTCGTAGTGCAGGAGGGCCGGGGCGGCCACCCCACGCGCGGCGTGACGCTCGGCGCGGGCGGTCCCGGCGTGCTCCTTCGCGCGGGCGAGGGCGTCCGCGCGGCCACCTGGAGGGACGACTGGGTCCTCGTTCACGAGCTGCTGCACGTGGTGCTCCCGTCGCTTCCTCGCGAAGGGGAGTGGCTGAGCGAGGGGCTGGCGTCGTACATCGAGCCCATCGTGCGGGTCCGCGCCGGGCTGCTCACCCCCGAGAAGCTCTGGGGGGATCTCGTCGAGGGGCTCCCCCAGGGCCTCCCGCAGGCGGGCGACGAGGGGCTGGCCCGGACGCACACCTGGGGCCGCACCTACTGGGGGGGCGCGCTCTTCTGTCTCCTGGCCGACGTGACGATCCGGGAGCGGACGGCCAGCGCCCGGGGGCTCGACGACGTGGTCCGGGCCGCCGTGGCCACCGGGGCGGACGTCGAGGCGCGCTGGGACGTCGACCGCCTGATCGCGCTCGGGGACGGCGCCACGGGCACCACCGTGCTCCGCGACCTGTACGCCTCGATGGCGCTGGCTCCGGGGACGGTCGACCTGCCCGCCCTCTGGGCCCGTCTGGGGGTCCTGGGGGGGGTCGGGAGCGCCCCCGTGACCTTCGACGACGCGGCCCCCCTGGCCCCCGTACGACGCGCGATCGGCGGCCGCTGAATTTTCCTTTGTAACGAGGCGGGGGACCCAGCGTAATGTCCGAGCACACTTCGGAGGAAGACCATGAGAATGACAAACTCGATGATCGCGGCGGCAGTGGGTGGGATCCTGATGGGCGCGACGGGCTGTGGCGGGTCCAACCCGCCGGCGGCGGCACCCGAGGGAGCGGGGGCGACCGCAGGAGCCGCGGCGACGCCCGCAAAGCATGCCTGCAAGGGGCAGAACGACTGCAAGGGCCAGGGCGGCTGCAAGACCGAGAAGCACGGCTGCAAGGCCCAGAACGACTGCAAGGGCCAGGGCGGCTGCAAGGGCTGATCGCCCGCCTGGAGAAGGGAGGCTCGGGTCGTGAGCAATCGATTCGGCCTCCCCGATCTGGGAGTCGGCATCGGCCTGCGCACCGTGCACTACGGGCACATCGTCGACGCCGAGCCCCAGGTCGACTGGTTCGAGATCCTGAGCGACAACTACATGCACACGGCCGGGCGGCCGCTGCACTTCCTCGACGCGGTCGCCGCGCGTTACCCGGTCGCGCTGCACGGCGTGGCGCTCTCGATCGGCTCCACCGACCCGATCGACCGCGCGTACCTCGGCGAGCTCCGCGCCCTCCGCGACCGGACGCGCGCGCGATGGGTGTCCGACCATCTGTGCTGGACGGGCGTGGCCGGCCGCAACACGCACGACCTCCTGCCCTTGCCGTACACCGAGGACACGCTGCGGCACGTCGTCGACCGCGTGCGGTTCGTGCAGGACTTCCTCGGGGCGCCGCTCGCGCTCGAGAACCCGTCCACGTACGTCGAGTTCGCCGGGGCCTCGATGCGCGAGTGGGAGTTCCTGGCGCGCCTCGCCGAGGCCGCCGACTGCGCCATCCTGCTCGACGTGAACAACGTCTTCGTCTCCGCCCGTAACCACGGCTTCGATCCGCGCACGTACCTCGACGCCGTCCCCTACGACCGCGTGGTGCAGCTGCACGTCGCGGGGCACACCGATCACGGGACGCACATCATCGACTCGCACATCGGCCCGGTCGTCGACGGCGTGTGGCAGCTGCTCGGGGAGGCCTGGCGGCGCGCGGGCGGCGTGTCGGTCCTGCTCGAGTGGGACGCCGAGATCCCGAGCTTCGAGGACACGCACGCCGAGGCGCTGCGCGCGCGGCGCTTCATCGGGGCCGCGGCGTGAGCCGGCAGATCGTCGACCAGGGGATCCCGCACGAGCGGGCGAGCGCCACGCCCGATGCCGCGAGGAGGCCCGCGCGGGGGGGGGCCGCGGCGCACGTCCACGTCGAGCACCCGGACCCCGGCGACCTCACGCTGCGCGGGCGGCAGCGGTGGTTCGCGACCGCGGTCATGACCCCCGAGTCGGATCCCTCGCCTGCCGGCCCCGGGGAGGTCGAGCGAATCCTGACGCCCGGCCCCCGCCTGGGCGCGACGGAGCGGCTGGAGATCTACCGCCGCGGCTACCACGCCCGGCTCGTGGAGTGCCTCGCCGACGACTATCCCGTCCTCCGGCACGCGCTGGGCGAGGACGCCTTCGACGAGCTGTGTCGCGTGTACATCGCGACGTACCCCTCCGACGGCCCGAGCCTGAACTACTACGGGAGGCGCATGGCGGCTCTGCTTCGCTCCGGCGCGGGGCCGGCGCTGCCCTCGCGAGGCTTCGCGGCGGACCTCACCACCCTCGAGTGGGCCATGGTCGAGGTGATCCACGCGCCTGCCTCCGCGCCGCTCACGCCCGAGGGCCTGGCGGAGGTGCCCGCGGAGGCGTGGCCCGGGGTGCGGCTCGTCGCGAACACGGCGGCGCGCCTGCTCCGGTTCGAGTACCCGGTGAACCGCTACTTCCAGGCGTTCCGCGGCGGAGAGGCCGCGCCGCTCCCGGAGGCGACCGCGTCGGCGACGGTCGTCTACCGCAGCGGGCCCACGCTCTGGCGGATGGACCTCACGCCTCCGATGCACGACGCGCTCGCGGGGCTCGTCGCCGGCGAGACGCTCGAGGAGGCCCTCTCGCACGCCGAGGCGGGGCTCGCAGGGCTGAGCGAGGATGAGGTCGGCCAGCGGGTCATGAGCTGGTTTCAGGAGTGGGTCTCGAGCGGCCTCTTCTCGGGCGTCCGGTGAGCGCGAGCCGGGCCAGGCACCGGCGCCCTACGAGGTGAAGGGGGAGTCGAGCGCCAGGAAGGCCTCTCGCGCGAGCGCGGCGAACCTCTCGTTCGCCTCGCGCCGCGGCGCCCCGGGGTTGGCCGACGCGGCCTGGACGAGGACGGGGTTCGTGTTGATCTCCCACACCTGCAGGCGGTCGCCGTAGAATCCGTAGTCCACGCGGCCATAGTCGATCCGGGCGAGCTGGAAGACGCGCCGGACCTCGTCGGCCTCGCGAGGGACGCTCCGGACGTACCGGAGCTCCTCCTCGATGTGCTCCGGCTCGAGGAGGTCGGGCTCCTTGACGCACCACTGGCGGCTGAGGAGAAGGTGCCGCGGGATGAGGCGATTGCCGATGGTGAACGCGCCGTACTTCCGGTACACGCCCCGGTCGTCGACCGTGTCGCGGAACTCGACGACGAGCAGCCCGTCGAGCGGCTCGCCCTGCTTCTCGGCCGCCGCCACGGCCTGGTCGAGCTGCGCGCTCGTGTCGATGAGCCCCCCGATCGCGCCGTCGTGCGCGAACTCCCTGCGGAGCAGAACGGGCCAGGAGCGGGGGCGCCTCGCCTCGGTGACCCTGTACGCGTCGAAGGAGTTGATCCACGTCTCGTGGAGCGCTCGGAGCAGCTCGTACCGCCGGAGCACGTGGGCCGGGTCGTTCAGGACGCGAGCCCGCAAGCCGAGGGGGTCGAGCGAGCGACAGAACTGCGTCGCGATCTGCATCCCCACGGGCGTGAGCCGCTCGAGGTCCGCGAAGATGTAGACGCCCGGCCGCGGCGCCGGAAGACCCGCGGCGAGGTCCTGGTACGTGACGAGGCAGAAGCGCCCGCGGAGATCCGGTGCCCAGACCTTGAGGAAGCTCTCGAGCGTGTAGGAGTGCTCGCGCGTGCAGAGATAGTGGATCAATCGCCCTGGATTCCTATCCCATTCCCGCGCTCTTCGCCGGGGCTTGTGCGGGCTCCGCGCCCGGTGGCCTCCACCTTGACGGACGGGAGGAACGCAGCTAGCCGGGGGGGGCATGTGGGAGGCGCTGGAGAAGAATTTCACCGGGTCCGCGGTCGAGGTCATGCGGGACTTTTACCGTGTGTTCCCGGGCGAGTCGCGCGCCCCCTGGCCCCAGATGATGCACGGCATGGGCTACAATTTCGAGTTCTACGACGCGCTCTTCGCGCTCGTGCTCGCGAACGTGCAGCTCTCGTTCGACGACGGTGAGTACACCTCGCGCCAGGAGGCCATGCAGGCCGCGCTCCTGCCGTTCTGCTCCGAGTACGGGATCGAGCTTCGCCAGGATCTCCAGCGCACCCACCGCCGCCTCTACGCCGAGTTCTTCGAGGCCGCGACCGGCTCCGCCATGCCCGAGCGCTACCCGCGGGGCGAGGACAACCGCTGGCTGGCCGCGTCGCGCCGGTGGGCCGAGCGGATGCGCTCACGCCTCGACGCGCCGGGCGGATCGGTCGCCCGCGCGCGCTACTCGCTCGCCTATTTCTGGGCCGTGGAGCGCCTCTCGGTCCACGAGATGGAGATGATGCGGGCCGCGTGGAAGGGCGTCGGCGTGAAGGCGGCCTACCTCGACGCGCACTGCGAGGTCGAGGGCGATCACGAGACGTGCGCCACCCGCGCGGTGCTCGCGTTCGTCTCGCCCGACGAGCCGATCGTGCGCGAGGCGATCCGCGACCACGAGGCGGATCTCGGCGGGTACTATGGCGAGCTGGCGGGCCTCATCGGACGCGGCGGCCGCGACGGCTGACTTGCCTCCCCGCTCGGAGCATCGAAGGGCCGGAGAGCATGGCGAGCGGGGCGCCACGGCACGGTGTTGCGGCCAGCGGTCAGGTGCTCCTGGGGCACGCCACCTCGGCTGAGCTTGGAGGGGCCGCTCGGGGAAGTCGTCATGACATTGTCGGGCGGCCTGTTATACTTCGGTGCAGACACCCTGCACGAAGGCCGCTCCCATGCCCGCCCGCAGCATCCGAACCGAGAAGCTCGACCTCCGCCTGACGCCCGATGCGAAGAGAAAGCTGCGCGCTGCGGCCGAAGTCGCCCATCGCTCGGTCAGCGAGTTCGTGCTGGCCACGGCGCTCACGCGCGCCGAGGAGCTGCTGGGCGAGCAGCGGGACCTGCGGCTAACCCGGGAGCAGTGGACGCGGTTCAGGAGGGCACTCGATGCGCCGCCGCGCTCGCATGCCCGCATGGAGAAGCTGCTGCGTGAGCCGAGCGTCTTTGAGCGCCCGTGAGTTTGCGCATCGAGAAGCTGACGCGTCAGCACGTTCTCGACGGTTTCGACTGCGGCCACGAGGCCCTCAATCGCTTTCTCCTCCGCTTCGCATGGCCCAATCAGCAGGCGAACGCGTCGCAGACCTACGTCGGCCTGGATGACAAGGCCGTGGTTGGCTTCTACACGCTGGTCGTCGGCGAGGTCGCCTACGATGGTGCGCCCGAGCGCCTGACCAAGGGCCTGGCGCACCATCCCGTGCCGATCATGCTGCTCGCTCGTATGGGCGTCCGCGTGGGCCTGCAAGGCCGCGGGATCGGCGCCGGCCTGGTCAAAGATGCGATGCTGCGCACGATCGCGGCAGCGGACATCGCCGGCATCCGCGTATTCGTCGTCCACGCGAAAGACGACACCGCGCGCGCCTTCTACGCCCACCTCGGCTTCGAGTCCTTCACCGACTTGCCCCTCACGCTGTACCGGCTGATCAAGGACATCCGCGCGATGGCCGCAGCCCCACCGCCGAAGAAGTGATACTGCGCCCAGCGGGGGTGTGCGCGGCACCGAAGGCTCCACAACCAAACGGTAGCACCCGTGGCTGACGACCTGCGTACGATGACACGAACGACGAGCGCGTCGTCCCACCGGGACCGCTCCCAAGCGCCATGCCATTCCGAGTCACGACCGGGGCCGCTGTTCTCGCTTCGCTCTGCGTCGCGGCCGGCGCGAGCGCTGCCGGCGGGAGGACGTCCTCGCTCAGCTGGGTGCAGCTCCCGGGAGCGGAGGCGTGCGGCGGCGCCTCGGAGATCGCCAGGGCCGTGGAGAGAGAGCTCGGGAGGCCGGCGCTCGTCTCCCCGGCGCAGGCCGACGTCTCTATCGAGGGCCGCGCCGAGCGCGACGGACATCACTTCCGAGCCGTGCTGGTCCTGCGCGACAGCGCCGGTGCGCAGCTCGGCACGCGTGAGATCGAGAGCGACGTCCCCGACTGCAGCGAGCTGCGCGAGAACGTCGCCCTCGCCGTGGCGCTGATGATCGATCCGGACGCCGTGCTCCATCCGGCTCCGCAGCGGCCCCCCTCGCTGCCCGCTCCTCCGAAGGGCATCATCCGGCGCGTGGAGGTCCCGGTGGTCGCGGCGCCGCCCGCTCCCTGGCGGGTCGAGCCGGCGGCGAGCGTCGTGATCGGGGGCGGGTTCATGCCCTCGGCGTCGGTGGGCGCGCTCCTGGGAACGACCATCTTGCCGCCGCGGCTCTGGGCTCTCGAGGTCTACGGCGGCGTCTGGGGGGCTCAGAGCGTCGCGGCTCAGCCCGGCGGATCGGCGCGCTTCACCGGGGCCTTCGGCGGGCTGGGGCTCTGCCCCCTGCGGGTGCGCGGCGTGGACGTGGCCTTCCAGCTCTGCGGAGCGGGCCAGGTGGGCGTCGTGAGCAGCGAGCCCGCCGGCTTCGTCACGTCGCAGGGCGGCTCCTTGCCCACGCTCCATCTCGTCGCGGACGCGCACCTGTCCCTGGACGTTGCTCGGGGGGTCCTTGTGCGCGCAGGCGAGGCCCTCGGCCTCGCCCTCCTCCGGAGCGAGTTCGTCTTCGACAACAGCGCCGGCACGCAGTCGCTATTCGACCCGCCGAGCCTCGCGGCGACGGCGGACCTGGGGCTCGCGGTCGCGCTGCCCTGAGGGCGTGCCCGCACGGACGCGCGTCCTGCGCCGATCCCTTCATAAATCGACCCCGCAAGGGCCACTCATGGCACGGTGGTAGATGGCCCCAGGGTGCTCCGACGCCACGCGCTCGCCTCGTCCGATCCAAGCTCGCCGGCGGCGCTCACCGCGGAGGGCCTGTTTCGCGAGTACGGCGCGTTCGCCTGGCGCGTGCTGCGGCGGCTGGGCGTGGCGGAGGGAGACGTCGATGACGTGTGCCAGGAGGTCTTCGTCACCGTGCACCGCCGTCTGCCGACCTTCGAGGGCCGATCGTCGCCGCGCACCTGGCTCTACGGCATCTGCGTTCGCACCGCCTCGGAGCACCGCAGGCGGGCGGTCCACCGGCGCGAGGTGGTCGACGGCAGCCCGCAGGGGCCGGACCTCGGCCCGACCCAGGAAGACGCCGCAGCGCTCCGGGAAGCCCGCGTGATGCTCGACCGCATCCTCGAGGGCCTGGATGACGACAAGCGCGCGGTCTTCGTCCTCTACGAGATCGAGGAGCTTCCGATGGCGGAGGTGGCGGCCGCGGTCGGGTGTCCGCTCCAGACGGCGTACTCGCGCCTTCACGCCGCGCGGCGCGACGTGGACGCCGCCGTGCACCGTCTCCACGCGATCGAGGCGCCACGATGAGTGATCCGACACGCCTGGCAGACCCGCGGTCGGAGAGCCCCTCGTCGCTGAGACGGCTGATCGACGCTGGGCAGTCCGACCTCCCCGACGCCGCGCGCTTGCAAGCCCTGGCGGGACGTCTTGGCTTCGGTGCGGGCGCCTCGCCCGCAGGCGCCGCGGGGGGGAAGGCAGCAGCCACCGTTGCGGGGGGAAGCGCCGCCAAGATCGGAGTGGTCGCCTTGCTGGTCTTCGGCGCCGGGGCGATGGCCCTGCGCGATCTCGCACGCGCGCCCCCGGAGCTCCGCACGGCGGCGAGCGCGAAGGGGAGTGCGTCTCCCTCCGCGCCGCGTCCGGGCGAGCCCGAGATCGTCGTGGCCGGACCGTCGACCGTGGACCTTTCGCTCCTGCCGGCGGCTCAGCCATCGTCCACCACCACCGCCTCGATCGCGCGCGGGGTGTCCTCT
>Ga0209415_10015244_pt1 | contig 12481 bp, 9 predicted proteins | sample PeaSoiSIISIP2007_FD_187696 | JGI IMG/M metagenome (GOLD analysis project Ga0209415, IMG submission 187696) | Peat soil microbial communities from Weissenstadt, Germany - SII-SIP-2007 (SPAdes) (version 2) | ecosystem: Environmental > Terrestrial > Soil > Wetlands > Peat | place: Germany... | reverse complement strand
GGAAGCCCTGATCGCGGACGCGAATTCGCATCTGATCGAGAACCAGCTCGACGCGTACGAGCCTCTGTATCGCGCCTGCTACGAATCTTTCCCCAAGGAGCCGCAGGCGGCCGCGTGCCACTGGAAGGTGGCCTGGGGGCACTATCTGCGTCGGCGTCCGGATGCGCAAGAAATGTTGCGCGCGCATCTGCGCTTGTTCCCGGCGTCCGAAGAATCGTCGGCCGCGTTGTATTTCCTGGGACGCCTGGCGGAGGCATCGAACGACAACGGCGCGGCTCGCGCATATTACGACGAAATCGTTCGCGAATATCCGAACTATTACTACACGGTCCTGGCGCGGGATCGCCAGAGCCAAATCACCGCGAAGCCTTCCCCACTAGTGAACGATTTTCTGAAAAGCGTGGCATTTCCGCAGCGGATGCGAACCATGAGTTTCGAGCCGAACACACGAGCTCAGGCTCGTATCGAGCGGGCCCGCATGCTCGCGGTGGCCGGGCTCGACGATTGGGCCGAAGGCGAGCTGCGATTCGCCGCGCAGACCGAAGATCAGCCCCAGGTGATGGCGTATGAATTGGCATCGCTCTCGACGCGCAAATCGGCGCCCGATCAGGCCATGCGGTATATCAAGCGCTACGCGTCGGGATATTTGTACCTGCCGCTCGAATCTGCGCCGGCCGCGTTCTGGAAGCTCGCGTTCCCGATGCCGTATCGCGTCGACATGGAACGATTCGCGAAACAGAACGGCCTGGATCCGTTTTTAGTGGCGGCGCTGATCCGGCAGGAATCCGAGTTCAATCCGAAAGCGGTGTCCGTCCAGAACGCCCGAGGGTTGACCCAAATCGTCCCCTCCACCGGCCGCGAACTGAGCCGCCGCCTAAAGGTAAAGCCGTACACTACGGCTCGTTTGTTCCAGCCCGCGGTGAATCTGCAATTGGGGTCGTTTTATTTGAAGTCGATCGTCGACAGCCTGGGCGGTCATTTCGAAGCCGCGCTGGCAGCATACAATGCAGGTCCATCGCGAGCCCACGCCTGGCTGAGCTGGGCCGACTTTCGCGAGCCGGCGGAGTTTATAGAGACGGTCCCGTTCAGTGAGACTCGGACGTATATACAGACGGTGTTGCGGAATGCGGACGTGTATCGTCGTTTGTATGGTGGAGGCTCAGCGGTGCGGACGATCGCGTCAAAGTGATGAATGACAGCCTCATCGTCAAGGAGGTGCGGTCGATTCAGGTGCCGATGCTGGAGTCCGCGAAACCTTACTTCTTGGAGTCGGAACTGGACGACCTGCGCTGCCTGATAAGGCTCACGGTCGAATTCTCTCATCACATTGAAGACGACAATTTGAGTGCCTTCGATCTCCGGTACCTCTGCGATTCGATACTTCCCGGCGTAGAGTCATTCCAGTCCGTGAGTGCTGCGCATCGAGCCCTGCGCTGCGAAACCGCGAGCCCGAATCGATCGGATTCGATCCACATCGAGTCGCTTCGACGCGAGTTCGGCGCAAAATATCGCGAGTTTCTTGCCGAGGCAGATTTCGCAGTGCGGTGTGGCCTGTTGCTGGATTTGTTCAAGTTGCAGATCGTATTCGTGGGTGCATCCCACGCATAAATCTGGCCCGGCCAACATTGTCAAGCCGCGATCCTGAAGTACCATAGTCTCATGGCTTCTATCGCCGAAAAATCTCTTCTCTCGCCCCCCGATATCGGTGAGCGACGCCCCAGATTCCGCAGTCAGCGCACTATGCGCTTTACCGAAAGCGTCATCCGCGAAATGACTCGCTTGGCCGCCCAACATAAAGCGGTCAACCTCGCGCAAGGGTTCCCCGACTTCGCGGCTCCTGAAATTCTGAAAGCTGCCGCGCGCGACGCCATCACCGCCGACGTCAATCAATACGCCATCACCTGGGGAGCAAAACCGTTTCGCGACGCCATTGTCGGCAAGTACAAGCGGACCTACAACCTCGACATCGATCCCGAGCGCGAAATCACCGTCTGCTGCGGCGCCACCGAAGGGATGATGGCCGCCCTGATGGCCGTCACCAATCCTGGCGACGAAGTGGTGATTTTCGAACCCTATTACGAAAATTACGGACCCGACACGCTGCTATGCGGCGCGGATCGCAAGTTCGTCAAGATGCGGCCGCCGGATTGGCGCTTCGAACCCGATGAGCTTCGCAAAGCTTTTTCGCCCAACACGAAGGCAATTGTCCTTTGTTCGCCGAATAACCCAACGGGGCGCGTGTTCGATCGCGCCGAGCTCGAATATATCGCCTCGCTCTGCCAGGAGTTCGACGCGCTCGCGATCACCGACGAGATTTACGAGCACATTCTCTACGACGGAACCGAGCACATCCCCATGATGACGATTCCGGGAATGCGCAACCGGACGATTCTAGTCAACAGCATGAGCAAGACTTACGCCGTCACCGGATGGCGCGTCGGCTGGGTCCTGGCGGCGCCGGATCTGACCGATTCCATCCGCAAAGTTCACGATTTTCTTACCGTGGGCGCCGCGGCTCCGCTTCAGGAGGCCGGCGCGGTGGCGCTGTCGCTACCGGAAGAATACTATGCGCATCTATCGCACGATTACGGAGAACGCCGCGATGCGATGGTCACCGTCCTCGAACAAGCCGGCTTCAAGTGCTTCATGCCGCGCGGAGCGTATTATATTTTGTGCGATATTTCAGGGTTCGGATACCCCGACGATATGGCGTTTACGCGACATCTGATTGAAGATGCAGGCGTAGCCGCGGTTCCGGGGTCCAGCTTCTTCGAAGATCCGCGCGATGGCTCCCAAATGATTCGCTTCTGTTTCTGCAAAAAGTATGAGACCCTGAAAGAGGCGCAAGAGCGCCTGAAAAAACTGTAGCGACAACGTAAAGTTTCATTGCCGGGTGGAGGGCTGTATGACGTCGGTGATCGTTCTCCCGGAAAGTGTCGCCCGCCAGGATGGAACCAGTGAGGTTTTCCATCTGGAAGCCAATCGCGGCAAGCCATTGCTGCTGACGCTGGGCATTACTCGCATTATTCAAGAGGAGAGTCTGGAAGTGTCCATCTGGGGCTCCGGGGACGCGGAGAACTGGAAACTGCTCCAGGTTTTTCCACGCAAGTGTTACTGCGGAACTTATTCCGTACAACTGGACCTGACGCGGCATCCGGAGCTTCGCTATCTCCGCGCGCAGTGGACCATGGATTGTTGGGGTCAAAGCGACGGCACACCCCTGTTCGGGTTCTACCTGGCCGCCGAAGAGACCGAGCTTCGGGTAGCAGGCGCGGCTTAGAAACCTATACGCGCGCCCCAGCGAGCCGCGACCACAGGGAGCGGTGGGTGTCGCTGGCTTTACAGCAGGATCAATCGCAATCGACGTCTCTAGCGCCCCGCGCTGAGGAATCGCCCGATATTCTCATTCAGGAACTTCGCATCCGCGGGATTACTCGCCGCTCCGGCCGTGTGTCCCCACAACGACGGGATCGGCATCAGCGTCACCCCGGGAATGAACGGAGCTTCGTAGCGCGCATCGGTGACCGGAAAATACAGGTCCGTCTCGGAGGGCATGTACAGCAACGGAACTTTGATGGATTTAAGCGCGCGCTCCACGTCTCCATTGAATCCCGGAGTCGTGCCGACGTTGTGCCGCTGCCAGGTTCGCGCTTGCAGAATGTAATCGTTCGCGTCCGCGCGGAATCGAGTCCGAAAACTGTTCATGGCTTGCTCGAACGTGGTGACCGAAGGCGTGCGCCACAGCTCGCGCCGCCACCATTCCTGCGAATAGAGCCACGCGGCCCACACCATGCCGAACGCTTCCAGCCCCTTGGCTGGCTCAGCCGTGTAATCGCCGCCCTGAAACGCAGCGTCGGCGGTCAACGCCGCGATTTGTCCTTCCAGGCGGACCACCCCGTGCCCGTAAGTTTTCGCCGTGCCCGAAGTCGCCACAATACGATCGGCGAAAGTGGGATAACTCACCGCCCATTGAAACGCCTGTTGCGCCCCCATCGAGAATCCGACCACGGCGCGCAGGTGCGTAATCTTCAGCTCCTCGGTCAGCAGCCGATGAACCGCTTCGACATTGTCGCGAATCGTCGTAACCGGGAAGCGAGGACCGTGGAACGGCCCCGGCGTATTGCTTGGCGACGACGAACGGCCGTTGCCGAATAATTCCGTCGCGACCAAGAACAGCTTGGACGAATCCAGCGCGCGATCCGATCCGATCAGCCACTCATAGCCTCGCAAGTTGGCCATGTAATGCGACGGCAGCAGAACCGCATTGTCCTTAGCGGCGTTCAGGTGCCCATACGTTCCGTACACGATGCGCGCTTGCGGCAAAGTGACTCCGCTCTCGGTTTTGAAGTTGGAAATAGCAAATTCGTGACGCTCGGCCGCCCCCGAATCCTGAGCCGGCGCGCTCTGCAGGAGGAACAGCAGCAGGATAAACATTTTCATAAGCGATAGAACAGCGATCTTAACATTTTCGTGCTTTGTAAATGACTCAGGTTCTTATATGCTGTTGCGATCCCGGCATCGCGCTCTTCAGAAAAATCGCGATTCATGTTCTATAAGGCGCTTGTTTCCAGCCTGAACAGGAGATCACCAGCCGCAGCTATGCGAATTCGACCGGACACTCGCTTTTGAGCACAAGCTTCGCAAAGCGGCCCAGAGGAATTAGTTCCGGAGTTAGTTCCGGCTCATTGCGATTGCGGGTTCGGCTGATAGACCGGAATGGTCACAATATTACTGGTATAAATGTCCTGAGCGATGGTGAGCTGAGTGAACGGGTTGGTATTGATAGACGAATTCAATTCCAGGACGATCTTATAAAGGCCGATCGCTCCGACTTCCGCGCCGGCGGATACCACGGTAGCGGTGCTGCCACCGGCAAGCGACGATACCGGGGAACTCGGGTCGTTCTGTGCTGGCCCGAAGTAGGCCGTTCCATCGTTCAGGGCGTTCTTTGCGGCATCGGGCGTCACCAGGCCTAATCCGGTGGCGTAGAGGTAAATCGTCTCTCCGGCTACCGCGGGATTGGCTTGCGTAATGGGCGCACCGGCAACGTTGGCGCAGCACAATTCAGTATTCAGCGCGGTCATGGTTACCGATCCGGCGGATCCCGAAGTTGAACCCGTGGAGGTTGCCGTGATCGTGATTCCGTCGCCTTCGGGTCCGGGCACCTTGGCCTGCAGGCGGACGCGCGTGTAGGCCGCCGCCGGAGAGGCAACCACCACCTCCTGCGGATTGGCGTTGATCAATCCTACGAAAGCGTCGCGGATGGAGGCCAGGGTGTCGCTGGCTTGGACTGTGTAGTTGTACACCCGGTCTTCAATGCCGATGGTGGCGACGTCGCCGGCGTTGATCGATCCATCCACCGAGACGGTACCGGTGGCATAGCTGGATCCGTGATACGCCATCGCGGGGCGCGGATCGGTCCCCCCCTGCGCGAAAATTCCAGGATTTTCGGTCGAGATTGGCAATCCGATCGCGTCTGTTACCGAGATGGACCCGTCATTGTGCTGGATCCGGACGTAGAGACTGCTGCTGTTGGTATCCACCAGCTCCCATGGAACCTGAGCGTTGACCTGCGTCGGCGAGACCATCAAGAGCGGGGACTGGATTCCGTCGATATACACTTCCACGCCGCCCAGCTTGGTCGGCAGAGTCTGAGCGGCCGGGTCGGTGGAGACCGTGGTATCGGAGAGGTTGTTGCCCATGATCGCGACGATCGTGCCGGGAGCGAGCGTGGACGCGTCGCCTCCGCCGTCCAGCACCGCGTCGCTGGCCGTAGCGGTAATCGTCGCGTTGGTGGAAACCGTCGTCGAGAGCGTGATATTGTCGCCGGCCGTACCGGGAATGCGCGCGATTAGCTGTAAAACGCCGAACCCTAGTTGCGGAATCGCCACCACGTTCGGATCGCCGTTTCCGCCGTTGGCGCTATTAATGGCATTGGCCAATCCTTGTGTGATTGGATCGAAAGATCCGTTGGTCACGTCGGTGCTGGTAACCGTGTAAGTGTAGTTGACGGTATTGGTGACGGCGCTTCCGCCGGCGGAACTGACGCCGTTGCTCGGATTTCCTATGGTAACGGTGACGACATCGTTGGCCGTAAGCGTGCCTCCCAGCGTAACCGTGCCAAAGGCATAGATGTGAAGGCTTCCTGCATTCACGACGCCGGTCGAAACGATATCGGCCTCGAGAGGCGTGAATACCATGATGCGAAAATTGCTCGGGTCCGCAACATACAGATTCGCTCCATCCCATACCAGCGAGGTAGGCGAAGCCGTAATATTGGCGCCAGACTGCGTCAGATTCGGAGAAAATATGCTTTCTGTGCTGGTGACCACGTCGGAGAATTCGTCCGGCTCACCCAGGATGACGTCGGCGCGCACCCCATTGGTGGTGGGAATGGTGTTGTAGACCAGCACACGATCGTTCCCGGTGTCGGCGACGAACAACCGGCCGTTGCCGTCCGAAACGACGGAGCGCGGAAAACTCATGGTCGCGGCGCAGATGGACGGGTAGGTCGGGTTGCCGTTAGAGTCGGTGCCGTTCGATGCGCACAGGTCCGTGTCGTCATCCAGGATCGAGGTCACCATGTCCATTTGCCCGATCTCTACGTCGGCGGGCTGGGTGTTTTGAGTCGGAATCGAATTCCAGATCAGCACGCGGCTGTACCCAAGGTCGGCTACGTACAGATGCGTGGCGTCCGCGCTGACGCCAGTCGGGCTCAGCATCGTAGTGGCGGAAGCCCCTGGAGGAATCTTGGTTTGGTCGATCTGGGCGACGGTGGTGAAGTTGGGTTGGCCAAGCACCAGGTCGGCGGGCTGGTTGTTCTTGGTCGGAATCGAGTTCCAGATCAGGATCCGATTGTTTTGCGTATCGGCGACAAACAGTTTTCCGCCCTGAAGCCACACTCCCTGCGGCGCGCGCAGACTGCTCGCGTTGACCACGATCGGCTCCGTGAGCGTGACGAAATCCGGCTGGCCCAGCACTACGTCGGCATTCTGGCCGATGTTCTGCGGAATCGACAGCCATAACAGGACTCTGTTATTGGCCGTATCGGCCACCGCGACGACATTGCCGTCGGAGGCGACAGCGGTGGGCAGGTTCATTCCCGATTGGGTGCGGTTCGGAGGCGGCTCGAAATTATTGATGGCCGGCTGACCCAGGACCATTGTCGCCTGACCGGTGCAAACCGGGCAGCGTACGTTGTCGACCAGCTCATCGGTGGGTTGAGGAAGCGAGTCGGTCGGGAACATCAGGACTCGATTGTTCACCGGCAAAAGGCCCAAGCGGTTCGAGTCGACTACATACAGCCATCCGTAAGGCGATCCGGGCGCGTAGGGAGCATAACCAAGCCCTCCGGCGCTGCCGAAAACGGTGTTGGAAGAACCAAAGTTTTGCGAGGTAAATGTCGTCTGGCCAATGATTAAACGCGCGCCCTGACCGGTGATGAAGTCGCCCGAAAGTCCCACGGCGGCACATAGTGAAAGAACGGCACAGTATTTCAACATTGAAAAATGACTAAGGGTTTTGCTCTTCAGTATAACAATCTAGGGACGTTACCCGATACAAGCAGGTTGCCTGCCAATCGTGGCCGATTTCTGCTCAGGTTCGATGGAGAATCCGTTGGCTTCAAAGAGACTTACCGGTAATAAAACGCCAACCAGACGATGAACCCAACGGCGCCGGGAACCAGAATCTCCACCCAGTTCCGGCGAAGGTATCGAAGCCAGGGTGCGGGTTCCTTGGGTGCATCGGTAGCCTGCTGTTTCGACGCCAGCGAAGATGCCAGGCGAGTCCGAAGGCTTGAGGGCAGGCCGTTCAGCGCGCGTACGATCTCTTCGCGGCCGCGCCGGTCGGCGATCAGGATGGTGGCGGAATTAAAGCTGTTTGTCGACTCTTCCAGCTGCTTTCGCAGTTGCGGCGGCACTTCGCTCACCGAGCGGTACACCTGTGTTTTCCCGCCTTTGGCGATGAAGATAGTGGACGTTTTGACGGTGACCCGGTTCATGATCCCTTTGCCGCCGGTTTGTCGATGGAGATTTCCGCGCGCGGAGGCACTCGTGACGAATCGCTGCCGGCATGATGCATGGTAACCTCGATGAACCCGAGCGCGGCCTTCGACAGCGCCTTGTCCTTCCTATAGATTAGTCCAATTTGGCGTTCCATGGGGTCAGGTCCTAAAGCGATAGCGATCAGGCGTCCCGCTTCCACTTCCTCGCGGCAATGCGCGCCGGCAACGAACCCCGCGCCCAGGCCGGCCAGCGCGAAGCGTTTGATCATTTCGGTGGAGTCGAGCTCCATGGAGATGCAGATCTGGTCCTCAACCGGCTCCATCCACGCCGTCAGTCTGCTGCGCGTGGCTCCGGTTTTCGGCAGCAGGAGAGCGTGACCAACCAGATCTCCCGGCAGCACTTGAGTTTTCCGCGCCAACGGATGCGACGCCGGGACCACCATTTTGATCTCATCGGAATGAATTTTCGCCACCTGGACGCGCTTTTCCTTCACCGGCAGCGGAGTGATGCCGAAGTCGGCCTGGCTATCGACCACGGCGTCCACCACGCGCGCGCCGTAGGAGCGGTCCACCAGGATCTGCACGTTCGGAAACTGCTTCTTGTATTCGAAAAAGACGCGCGGCAGAACGTAGATGCAAGTGGCTTCGTTGGCGGCGATCACCAGCTCGCCGCGGGGGACGCGTTCCAGCTCATTGATGGAACTCTGCGCTCGGCGCCGCAGATCGAGGATCTGGCTGGCATAGTCTGCGAAAATGCGGCCGGCGGGAGTCAGAGCGATCTTGGTCCCCAGGCGTTCGAAGAGCGACGCGCCCAGTTCCTGTTCCAGTTGCCGGACTTGGGCGCTCACCGCCGGCTGGGTTCGGAAACACGTCTGCGCGGCCTTGGAGAAGCTCTTCAAGCGGACGATTTCGAGAAACGTGTGGATCTGGTCCAGGTCCATGCGGCGGAATTCAAATTTTACCACTCCGGCAGGTTGGACTACTCTGAGCGGTGAAAAAGGCCGAGATAGGCGGCTTTTCCGCGGATATGGCCCACCATCGCTTGCATGACGGATGTGCGGATGGCCTGGACGTTGGGATTCGGCTCCTGCGGACCTTGCGGATTCACCTTGATATCGAGCATCGTATCGAGGGCGTACAGTTCCATCACATAGTGATGCAATGGACCGGCCGCGGGCGCTCCTGGACCGCGATAGCGCGAGCCGCTGACGCTGATTTGGCGCGTGCCGTCCGGAAGCTCGAATCCATCGGGCCGGCTTTGGGCGACGCCGGCGGCGGTTCCGGGAATGTTCCAGAGCATCCAGTGCAGAATATCGTCGGTGGAATTGTTCGCCACGGTATCGGCGTCATGGAAGATCAATACGAAACTTGCGGTGCCCTGGGGAGCTCCGCTCCATTGAATGGCGGGCGAGATTTCAGGTCCGGCCTGCGTGTAGCGCGAAGGGATCATGCCTCCGTCGGGCCATGCGGTGGTGATCAGCGTCATGGTTTGGACGCCGCCGCGGCCGCCTCCTCCACGTCCGCCGCCACCGCGTCCGCCTCGCCCGGCCGGCGGAGTCGGCGCCTGCGCTGAAACAGTTGCCATCGTTATGGCGAACAGCGTGAAGACGGTTATCGATCGCATGTTTTCCATTCCTCCTTAGCGCTTGAACTCCGGATGAGCTTTGATCCACGCGTCATAACGCATACGGAGCGTCTTCACCGGATTCAGATTCTCGCCAGGCTTGATGTTGAAGGCCGGTCCGTGATTGGGTTGCGAGACTGTGACATACATCGCGTATTTGCCGTTGTTGTGCGAGTTGGGCTGGTCCGCGGGGCCGTTGGTGTCCTTCGGATCGGCGGCCAGAATGTAGGCGACCAGCGAGGTTCGATAGGAGCAGGGGATCGCGGCGCTCTCGGCCGGAACCGCGGGAACCTGGCACGTGCAACGGCTGTCGCCGCCCGCCGCGTCGGCTGCTTCCATCGCGGCCATCACGCGATCCGTGACGCCTCCGCTGGCGGCGATGAAGGCTTTCACCGCGCTCGGAACCACGGCGGCGGAGCGAAGAATATTACCTTGAATCGAATAGAAAATCTCAGTTCCCGGAACCTGTCCGTGAATATCCTGCGTCACGAAACCGTTGGCGAGCCCGGAGTGTCCTGCCATGCGGCCCTGCAAGTCGACGATGCCGAACTGGCGAGACTGGAATCCGGGGTCCTCGCTCAGGAGCTCAATGATCCTGGCGGGGTCGGTTCCTCTTTGAAGCTCGTCGAACACCAGCGTCTGATTTTGATGCGTGGCGCTGTCCACGCCGGCCTGGCAGGCCGCGACGCCTTTTCCCGGGACAACGACCGCCTGAACATCCTTCAGAAAATCATCGGTGCTGCCCGTGCACGTGGACGACGAGATGACGACGCGTCCCGTGCTACGATCGACGGCGACCACCGACCAGGTTGCGAATACCGACGTCTCCGCCGCGCATATCGCGGCCAGGAGCAGAACTATTTTTCGCATGATTTGCGATTGTACCCCAAGTGCGGCATGGTAAGATCTCGACGTGCGTGTCGGACGCCGCCGTGTCCGCGGGAAGGGCTGAGCCCACCGGTCTCATTGAAAGCATCGATCCGTTCATCGCGATTCTTCTTTCGGCCCGTCACGCGGACACCGGGCAATGACCGAAAGGAGATCGTCATGCCCCATTCTCTTCCCACGCGCCGCCTGCCCAGGCAGCCCAATCTAGAACAGTTGCGCAAGCAGGCCAAGGAGCTGCTGGCTGAGTATCGCGCTGGCGATCCCGGGTCCGTCGACGAGGTGCGACGATTCGAGCGCGCACCCGACCCGGCGGCATTTTCGCTCAGCGATGCGCAGCGCGTTCTGGCGCGCGCCTATGGATATGACAGTTGGCCCAAGCTAAAGGCGTTCGTCGACGGAGCCAACGTTAGCCGGTTAGCCGAGGCAGTGAAAGCGGGGGACATCGCCCAGGTTCGAGCGCTGATCGGCGCACGTCCCGAACTGGTGGGGATGGACATGGCCGGGAACAACGAACATCGCGCGCTGCATTTCGCCGTGCTGCGCCGCGATGCGGCGATGGTCCGCCTGTTGATGGAAGCCGGCGCAGACGCGAGGAAGGGCATTTTCCCGCATCGCGATGCGACTACCGCTTTCGCGCTGGCGCGGGATCGCGATTATCACGACATCGTCGCCGTTATCGAGGAAGAAGAACAGAAGCGCCGGAAGTCGCTGAGTTGTCCGAATTCAACGGTGTCGCCGGTGCAGGAACGGGCCAACGCGGCGATTCAAAGAGGAGACGATGCGGGCGCGATTCGGCTGCTTGAAGAGAATCGGCCGCTGATCCACGCTTGCGACCGGGATGGGGGGACTCCGCTACACGTGGCCGCGCAGGAAACCAATCGGGAAATGGTCGAATGGCTGCTGCGCCGGGGCGCAAACGCGAAGAAAACGGATGCGAAGGGGCTGACCCCGCTCGACCGCGCCGCGCTCGCCGCCGACCCGCGCAATGACGGCGCGAAAGAGTTTCCCGCCGTCGCGGAACTTTTGCTGGAGAATGGCGCGGAGGTGACCATTCGTGGAGCGGTCGCATCAGCCGACGCGCAACGCGTCCGCGAACTGGTGCGCGCAAATCCCGAGGCGCTGCGGGAAGTTCACTGGATGGGCGGCGGGCTGCTCAGCCTGGCTGTGAATCACGGTCACCTCGAAATGGCGAGACTGCTGCTGGATCTGGGCGCAGATCCGGATGAGCGGACCATGTTGCATGAGCTGGAAGATCCCACGCCGAGCTGGGGCACTCCGCTATGGTACGCGGCGCTGGCCGGGCGGCGTGATATTACGGAGCTGCTGCTTAATCGCGGGGCCGACCCGAACGCAAATGTTTACGCGTCCGGATGGCCGCTGCGTAACGCGTCTCGTCATGAAGACGTGAAGCGGCTGCTGCTGGCGCGCGGGGCGAAGCCGCAGCCTTACATGATCGCGGAATCGCATGAGGTTGAAGAGGCACGACAAATGTTGGACGCGGCGGCAGGGGAAGACGCGAGCGAACTGGCGCGTGAGCTGGCGTGGGCGGCCGCTTGCCACGGATGCTCCTCCATCGTCGAGCTGGCACTGTCGCGATTGACATGGTTTGTCGATGATCCGCGCTGGCACTGGATTCTAATCCAGCCGATTCGCGGCGTGAGCGGCGAACCCGCGAAGCGCGAAGGATTTTTCGCCTGCATGCTAGCACTGCTGCGGCGTGGAATCGTGAACGTGCCAAGCCAGTTCGGCGAAACCGCGCTTCATTACCTTGTGGCGCGCCCGGGTCCCACCGAGGCGGAGCGAGTGCGGTTCGCGATGATGCTGCTGGATCATGGAGCCAGGCTTGATGCGCGAGACAGCCTGCTCCAATCGACCCCGCTTGGATGGGCTTGCCGTTGGGGGCGCAAGGATCTGGTCGAGTTGCTGATCGCTCGCGGCGCGTCCGTTCACGAATCGGATGCTGA
>Ga0209415_10015243_pt1 | contig 12481 bp, 8 predicted proteins | sample PeaSoiSIISIP2007_FD_187696 | JGI IMG/M metagenome (GOLD analysis project Ga0209415, IMG submission 187696) | Peat soil microbial communities from Weissenstadt, Germany - SII-SIP-2007 (SPAdes) (version 2) | ecosystem: Environmental > Terrestrial > Soil > Wetlands > Peat | place: Germany... | reverse complement strand
TCGAGCGCATGGGCGAGATCGCCGGCTCGCGCCTGCACTTCACGAATGCGCAGGACGCGTTGATGCAGGCGTTCCGCTTCCTCGAATTGCATTTCCGTACTGGCGCGATCGCGCGCGGCTTCAGTGGTCTCGATCAGGGTGGCGCCGTTGGATCTAAGGAATTGCTCAACGCGGGCCACTTCACTGCGATATTCGTCAATCGAAACCGCCTGCTGGCAGGGACGCAGGCAGCGGTTCATCTCGCCGTAAATGCAGCCGGGGTGGTCGGGCGACGGCACGAGATTTTCTTCGCAGCGGCGGATCTGAAACAGGTCGAGCACGCCGCCTTCAAAGTGTTCGGCGGCGGCGCGGCTGGCGAAAGGTCCGAAAAACAGGCCTTTGCCGAGCTTGGTGGTCACGAGGGTCCGCGGAAACGGATTATCCAGAGTTAACCGGACCATCACCGGCGGACGCAGGCGCGTGATTCTGGGCCAATCTTCCGGGAAATAGCGCTGGGCTAATTCCATATGAATCAGCGCGGATTCGAGCTGCGATCCGGTGATCCAATACTCGATGCGGTCGACTACGCCGCGCAGATTCAAGACTCGGGAGACCCGGTCGCGCTCTGAGATCAGCCGCCGCAAGCGCCTGCGCAGCAACGCCGTTCGAGCCAGATACGGCTGCCCTTCCGAGGCCCATAGAAGGAAAACGGCCCGGCGGTCGGGAATCGAATCGAGCTCGGATGGGCGCGCGGTAACCGGTTCCCGCATGCTTAATTGTACGGTTTCGACGAACCTTCCCCGGTTTGCTTTCGTCTAACCGGGAATGAATCCCGAATTCGACCTGACCGTGATCGGCGCAGGAGCAACGGGTTTGGCCGCTGCGCAACTGTCGGCTCGCCTGGGGGCGCGCACGGCCTTGATCGAATCCAACCGCACGGGAGGAACCTGCAACTGGACCGGCTGCGTTCCGAGCAAAGCGCTGCGGAAAGCCGCACATGTGGCCCATCACATTCGCACCGCAAAGCGCTACGGGATAGCGTCGAGCGAGCCGGTGGTCGACTTCGGGGCGGTGATGCGGCAGGTTCAGTCGATTTGCGGGAAAGTTCACGAGAATCGGGATGAGCTGCGCGGGGTGAAGATGTTTCCGGCGCGGGGGCGCTTCAAGGATCCGCATACGCTTCAGCTTTCGAGCGGCGAACAGGTTACTTCGCGTTGTTTCGCAGTCGCGGCGGGAAGCCGGCCGCTGCTTCCGAAAATCGAAGGTCTGGATGCGACGCCGTACTTGACCAGCGAATCGCTGTTCGAGATGACGCGATTGCCGAAGCGCATGATCGTGGTGGGCGCGGGTCCTTGCGGAGTGGAAATGGCGCAGGCGTTTCAAAGGCTCGGGTCGGCGGTGACGCTGGTAGAATCCGGCCATCGGGTGCTTTCGAGGGACGATTCCGAACTCGCGTATGTCTTGGAATCCTCCCTTCGGGAGGAAAATATCGATATTCGGTTCGGGGCGACCGTCGAGAGGATCGCGCCCGGGGTAGTCGCGACGCTGGCCAACGGAACGCGCCTGGAAGCCGACGCGATTCTGTTCGCCACGGGGCGTCGCGTCGACGTTTCGGATCTGGATCTGCGCGCCGCGGGCATTCGCGTGACTGAGTACGGAGTTTCGGTCGACGAACATTGCCGCACCGCGGTCAGGCATATCTACGCCGCCGGCGACGTTACCGGCCGGCATCAGTTCACGCATATGGGCGAGCATATGGCTCAGGTCGCGGTAAGGAATGCGCTGTTGGGGTCGCGGGTGACGCTCGATCCGAATGCGTCGTGGTGCACTTATTCCGATCCGGAACTGGCGCATGTGGGTGCGTCCGAGGATCAGATCAAGAATCGGAACGCGCGCTATGAGGTTTATCGTTTCCCATATTCGCGAATCGATCGTGCCGCGGCGGAGAGCGAATCGGCGGGCCTGATCAAGGTTTTCGCGACGCCGCGCAAGGGGACGATCTTAGGCGCGACGATTTTGGGCTCGCGGGCGGGCGAAATGATTGCCGAGTTTGCGCTGGCCTTGAAGAAGAAGATGACTCTGGCGGATGTCAGCTCGACCATTCACGCCTATCCTACTTATATGTGCGGGAATCGCCGCGCGGCGGATGAGTGGGGCCTATCGCGGCAGTCGCCTACGCTGCTATTTTGGGCTCGAAAGATGCTGCGGCGCTGAAACGGTCACCGCAACGCCGCCATTGGATCGATATCGATTGCCCTGCGCGCCGGCATGTAGCTGGCCGCCAGCGCGACAACGACGAATAAAAGAGCGATCCCGCTGAAAACGACGGGATCCGTCGGACTGACGTGGAACAGAAGGCTTTGCATCACGCGCGTCAATGCGAATGCCCCGCCGACGCCGATCGCGACTCCGAACAGCGCGAGCCCCAACCCTTGGGCCAGGACGATCCGCAGAATGTCGCGGCCTTGTGCGCCCAGCGCGCGGCGAATCCCCATTTCCTGGGTGCGCTGCGCTACCGAATACGCGATGACTCCATAGATTCCGACCATCGCCAGCAGCAATGCAACGCCCGCGAAGGACCCTAGCAGCACCAACGTTACGCGGCGTTGGCCGACGGATTCCTCAATTGCCTCCTCCATGGTTTTCACGTGGGACACGGCCTGGTCCGGGTCGATCGCCAGCACCTGGGCGCGAACGGAGTTGACGAAATGGCGCGGGTCGCCATCGGTGCGCACGGCCAGCGCCGCGGTCTGAAGAGGAGTCCAGGAAAGTGGGATGTAAATTTCCGGGATGGCTTCGACGTCCAGGGCGCGTTCGTGAACGTCCGCGACAATGCCTACGATCTCCGCCTGTTGCTGGGTCCCGGCCAACAGAACGTGCTGGCCCACCGGGTCTTGTCCGCGCGGATATTGCGGCCAGAACAGGCGCGCAAAACTTTCATTGACGATCAGCGAGAATCGTCGCGACTCGAACTGGTCGCGCGCATCGAACTCGCGCCCACGCCGCAGCGGAATCCCGAGCGTCCCAAAATAATTCGGAGTGACGGTCTGTAGCTGCACGGAGGGGCGATCCTTGGGGTCGACGGGAGGCTGTTCGGCCACCGCCACGTTGGTAGCGTAACGAGCCGTCATCGGAAGTGTCCGCATCACAGTGGCGCCGTGCACGCCCGGCAAATTGCCGACCCGCGCGACCAGCGATTCGAAAAACGCCCGCTGTTTCTGAACGGTGTTATAGCGCACCGTCGGAAGCGCGATCTGCATGGTCAACAGATTTTGCTTACGAAATCCTGGATCGACGCCGCTCAGTCGCGCAAAGCTTTCGATCAGCAAGGCGGCGCCGATGAGCAAGATGACCGAGAGCGCAACCTGCGCGATCACCAGCAGTCCGCGCGTGCTCAGGCCCAAACGCCCGCGCGGAGCCGTGCGGCCGGTTCGTTCGCCGCTTGCACGCAGCGCGTCCGCCACGTCGGGCCGAGATGCGTGGAGCGACGGGACCAGCCCGAACAGCATTCCCGCTCCCGCGGAAACTGCAACCGTGAAGGCGAGCACGGTCGCGTCCAGCCGGACTTCCCCGGAGCGCGGCAATCCCAAGGCAGCCGACCGTACGATCATGCTGATTCCCCATTTCGCGAGAAGGACACCGAGCGCCCCTCCGGTCAACGCGAGCAGCAGGCTTTCGGCCAGCAGCTGCCCGATCAGCCGGGAGCGGGGAGCGCCCAGCGCGGCACGTAGGGCGAACTCGCGGGATCGCGAAGTGGCGCGCGCCAGCAGCAGACTCGCGACATTGGCGCACGCGATCAGCAACACGAATCCCACCGCGCCGAACAAGGTCCACAGCATGGGACGCACGTTCGACACCAACTGATCCTGCAAGCGCGCGACCCGCATGATGGTCTGCGCACCGCCGGGATTTGCGGCCGCGTATTGCCGCGCGAGCACGTCCATCTCGGCGCGCGCCTGCTCCAGGGTAACCCCCGGCTTCAATCGCGCGAGCGCGACCAGAATTGTGGTGAAGCGCCATACCCGCGGCGGAAGCGCTGAGAACTCAGACGGCCTGGTTACCCACGCGTCTACGCCGGAAGTCGGAAACTGGAATCCGGCCGGCAGCACGCCTACGATGGTGTAGGGAGTCGACTGGAGGGTCGCGATCCTCCCGGCGATCCCAGGGTCCGCCCCAAATCGCCGCTGCCATAGCTCCGCGCTGATCATCGCGACGGGACGCCCGCCGGGCGTGTCTTCCTCCGGCAGAAAACCGCGTCCCAGCGCGGGTTGGACGCCCAGTATGTCCAGAAAGTTCGCCGAAACGCGGGCCACTTTCAGCGATTCCGGCTCGGCCGTGCCGGAGAGCGTCATGTCTTCCGTCGCGATAAAAAAGGCGCCGAGATCGCTGAACGATTTCGCCGACGATTTCAGACCTTCATAGCGGACCTGGTTGAATCCAGCGTCTTTAATGTTGGCGTGCGGATCGTCGATGGAGAGCCGCACCAGCCGGTCCGGCTCGCGATAGGCGAGCGGTTTCAGCAAAACGGCGCGAATCACGGTGAAAATCGCGGTATTGCCTCCGATGCCAAGCGCCAGCGTCAGCACGGCGGTCGCGGCGAAGGCGGGGTTCTTGCCCAGGGTTCGCAGCGCATAGCGCAGGTCGCGCTGGATGGCATCGAGCATGCTAGATTTTTAGCATGCGTGCAGAGGGTTGTCAAGAAGCGAAGAAACTTGCGAGGGCGGCTTCAATTCGTTCGCTTGCATGACCATCGCCGTACGGGTTGTGGATGCGCGACATGCGCTGATACTCGGCGGGATCGTCGAGCAGGCGGTTGGTTTCCTTGACGATTCGATCTAGGTCCGTGCCGACCAACTTTACTGTTCCCGCGATCACGGCTTCGGGACGCTCGGTTTTTTCGCGCAGGACCAGAATCGGTTTCCCGAGGGATGGACCTTCCTCCTGAATGCCGCCTGAATCCGTCAGGATCAAGTATGCTCGCCGCATCAGATCGACGAAGGGGACGTAATCCATGGGCTCGATCAGCAGGATGTTGGGATGCGAGGCGAGACGACGGTTCACGACGTCCTGCACGTTGGGGTTGGGATGCAGCGGGTAGACCAGGTGGACGTCGCCGCGGTCCGCGATCTTGGAGAGTGCGGTACAGATTCGTTCGAAGCCTTCGCCGAAGCTTTCGCGGCGATGCGCGGTTACTAAGATCAGCCGTTTGCCAGGCTTTTCGAAGCGCTCTCCGGATGCTGCCAGTTTGCCTTGTTCCAAGCGATCGCGAACCCACAGGACTGCGTCGATTCCGGTGTTGCCGGTGACCCAGACGTGCTTGGTAATTCCTTCGCTTGCCAGATTTTCCGCGGCTGCTTGAGTCGCCGCGAAGTGCAAGCCTGCGATTTTGCCGGTCAGCACGCGATTCAATTCTTCGGGAAAGGGTTGGCGCAGATCGCCGGTTCGCAATCCAGCCTCGACGTGCGCTACTTCGACGCCTGCATAAAATGCGGCCAGCGCGCCGCAGAACGTGGTTGTGGTGTCACCTTGTACAATCGCCAGATCCGGTTTAGCTTCGGCGAGAACCGGTTCGAGCGATCCGATGATTCGCGCGGCCGATTGGCTGAGGGACTGACCGGGCTGCATCACGTTCAGATCGAAATCGGGGGTGAGCTGGAACGCGTCCAGCACCGAGTCGAGCATTTCGCGATGCTGCGCGGTCACGCAGACTTTTACCGAATAGCGATCCGCAAAGCGTTTCAGATGCAGAATCAGCGGCGCGAGCTTGATCGCTTCGGGCCGCGTTCCGAAGATAAATAGAACCGTGCGCAAAATTTAAGGAGCGGAAATCGGAGGCTGGCGGCGCTTGGTAGCCTGCTCGAAGGCGTAGCCCAGCTCGATCAGGCGAGGCTCGCTGCACGCCATTCCCGTGAAGCCGACACCGAACGGCTGCGGGCGCGCGTTGAAGCCGTCGGGAAACGGCGGATCGGGCGCGTTCGGCACGAAGCCGAACGGGACGATGACTGTGGGATAGCCCGGCTTGGCCGCGATCGAGGCGCTGTTCGCGCCGGGAAACAGGAGCGCGTCGAGATTATTCTTTTTCATCACGGCGTCAATGCCGCGCGTGCCCGCCAGATCGATGTCTTTCGCGCGATCCATCTCGTAGCGGGTGCGATCCGCGGTGACGTCCATTTCGTCGGAAATGTCCAAGTTCGCTTGGCCGTAGCGGATCGCGCCGGCGGCGGTGTGGCGGATGTTCCATTCGCGCAATTCGGTGAGCGTTTTCACCGGAGCCGACGGCCCCAGCGTGCCCAGCCACTTATTAAAGTCGCGCTTCATTCCGTACTTCACGATCACGGAACAATCGGCGTCCTTGCCCTTGGCGTTGTTCAGGCCCGAACAAAAATTCCAACCGGCTAGCTCCTTAATGGTAGGGATGTCCGCCGGGTCGACGATCACGGCGCCTTGCTTTTTCAGGACGTCGATGGCTTCGGCCATCAGCTTGGCTTGCTCGGGGTTTAATCCTCCGCCACCGCCGCCGCGACCTCCACGGCCGGCGGTTGGGTTAGCAGATGCTAGCTTGTCATAATAAAACGCCCGCGGAATCCCGATGCGCGCGCCTTTCAGCGCATCCGCTTTCAGGAATTTCGAATAATCGCGACCGGGCGCGGGAGTGCAGCGCGAGGTTGCGGGATCGTTCGGATCGGGCGAAGGGCTTTCCATCGCGCCGAACATGATGGCGGCGTCGGAGACGAACTTCGCCATGGGACCCGCGGTGTCCTGATCGGCGGTGATCGGAATCACTCCCCAGCGGCTGATGCGCCCGACGGTCGGCTTGATTCCGGCGAGCATGTTTTGATTCGAAGGACCCAGAATGGATCCCGACGTTTCCGTTCCCACATTGGCGGCCCACATATTGGCGGCGGTTCCGATTCCGGAGCTGGAACCGGCGGGGCTCATGGCGCCTCGGCCGTCGTTGAACGCGTCGCGCGGGTCGCGGCGAGGATCGTACGGATTCATGCCCCACAACCGGATGGCGTTGTAATTCCCAGGCATCGGCATGGGCGTGCCCGCGACCCAGTTGGCGAGCTCGGTGAGCGTCGCCTTGGCGATAATGATGGCTCCGGCGTCCTTCAGATTTTTCGTGAGCGTCGCTTCATAGGGCGGCGTGTAGCCGGAGAACGCGAGTGCGCCTCCGGTGGTCGGCATCTCGGTGGTGTGGACGTTGTCTTTCAACGCGACGGGAATGCCGTGGAGTGGACCGCGGATGCGCCCTGCCGCACGCTCGCGATCGCGTTCGTCGGCTTCGGCGAGAGCATTCGGATTCACCGTCACCGCCGCATGCAGAACATCCTCATACATGCCGATGCGCGCCAGGTAATGGGTGACCAGCTCGCGCGAGGTGACTCGCCCCTGTTCCATGGCGGTGCGCATCTCGGGAATGCTGGCTTCGACTACGGAAAATTTCGGGCGCGGGGTTTGGGCATGCAAAACCAGAACTACCGCAGCCGCGCCGATGCTGAGAAAAAGAAGGATTCGTCTCATTCGCGCTCTTTATCCTATCATCCGGTTTGTTATATAGTGAACAACCAGAGGTGACCCATGCGTCGCTGGACCCGTGTTGCCCTGGCTGTTTTCACGCTTGCGCTGCTGACCGCCGCTTACGAGCGTCTGCAATCCAACAGCATCATGACCGATGCCGCCCGTGCCTATCTGGCGTCGCTGCCGCCGGATCTTCGCGCGCGGACCATGTTCCCGTTCGCGACCGAGGAACGCACCAACTGGCATTTCGTTCCCATCGAGCGGAAAGGCGTGGCGCTGCGCGAGATGAGCTCGGAGCAGAAGCACCTGGCGGAAGCGCTGCTCGCCGCCGGGCTTTCACAGCGCGGCGTCATCAAGGCACACACCATCATGAGCCTGGATCAGATTCTGAAGGAGATGGAAAAAGGCGGCAAGGGGCCGGAGCGCGATCCCGAGAAATATTACGTCTCGATTTTCGGCGAGCCGACGGAGCAGGGAACCTGGGGATATCGCTTCGAAGGGCACCACATCAGCCTGAATTTCACCATCGTGAACGGGCGCATTGCGTCGAGCCCGAATTTTTTCGGAGCGAATCCGGCTGAGGTCTTGCACGGTCCACGCGCCGGGCTGCGTGCGCTCAAGCGCGAAGAGGATCTGGGGCGCGATATGGTCAAATCGCTCACGGATGCACAGCGGGCGATTGCAATTGTGGACAAGACCGCTCCCAAGGACATCATCACGTTCGATTCGCGGAAGGCGGCTTTGAACGGGCAGCCGAACGGTCTGCCGTTCGCGAAAATGAACGCCAAGCAGAAGGAGATCCTGACGGAACTGGTGGGCGAATATGCGTCCAATTTTCCCCAGCAGATCGCGGACTGGCGCATGGATCAGTTCCATAAGACTCAAGCGAACCTGTTTTTCGCATGGTCGGGCGGGATCGAGAAGGGCGAGCCACATTATTACCGCGTCCAGACGCCGGTTTTTTTGATCGAGTACGACGATACGCAGAACAACGCGAATCACATCCACAGCGTGTGGCGCGATTTCGCGGGAGATTTTGGGGAAGATTTACTGGCGCAGCATTATCAGGCCAGCCACTGAAACTAGTTGTGGACGAACTTGTCCAGATACCAGCCGTTGTTGAAACGGAACAGCAGCAGCGGTGACACGTCCTGGCGGAAATTGCCTTTTTTGACGCCCATCAACGGCAGCGGATTCGGGAAACATGAGTGCTGGAACGGGACTCCGACCTTTGCTTCCAATAGTTTGGACTCTTTCTCGGGACCGTCTTTGTCGGACGTGATTTCAATCACCGCCAGATTGAAATCGCCGCGAATCTGGACGTAAGGACGGGACATATCGCCGACCGAAACATCATCGGCGAACTTCAGATCACGAGCTTTTTGGCTTAAACGGGCAATGGAGTGGCCGCCTGAATCTGACGGGGCGTCCCAGAGGTCATTTTGGACTCCGCAGTCGAGTTCGCCCTGAGTCAGCATGACGTATTCGGCGTCGAGCCGTACCGGCGAGCCTTCGACGATGTTTTTCACCTTGCCGTAGTTGAAGTCGGTGGTTCCGCAGGCGGTGAGGAAAATGGCCGCGCTGGCCATTAACATTCTATTTGTCAATAGTTTAGAGGTTAACATATGTTTTTCCGGCATCCCGTTGCGTCGGAAGGACCTGAGTACTTATCGGCAGAGCGGTCCACCTAGAACAGGCATATGACTAGTAGTATTGAGCGTAATAGTAGGGTTTTTCGGCCGAACTGGCTGGATCGCCGTTCAGTTGGAGAAGGGCGCCGATCGCTTCTTCTCTGTTGCAGCCAAAGAAGTAACGTGCGACAATAGCCGAAGTTTTGTAAGGCAACGTCCCGCTTGCCGGGAATGGAACAGGAGACATCAGTAGTGAGAGAAAAGGGTGTTGTGAAATGGTTTAACGCCGCCAAGGGCTATGGATTTATCCAAAGAGCCAGCGGCGAGGATGTGTTCGTACACTTCTCAGCCATCCAGATGTCCGGATACCGGACCCTTGAAGAAGGTGCAGAAGTTGAGTTCGAGGTGAAAAGAGGTCCCAAAGGCCTCCAAGCCGAGAACGTTGCGAGGCCATAGCCAGGAGGATAAGACAGTTCCGAAATTTCGAGGCCGCTCCATATAGGGAGCGGCCTTTTTGATTTTCACCCACCGATTTTCACGGAGAGGAAAGCCCCCGCCCCGGCACAAATTCAATTGAAGGTCGTAATGGTCGACGACTCTCGCGCAGACCGGCGGCTGTGCCGCAGTCTACTGGAGGAGGCACTGGGGCCGCGGCTGGAGTTCTGGGAGGAAAACGTCGCTTACGAAGGGCTGAAGACCTGCCGAGCGGTGGCGCCGGATTGCGTGCTGCTGGATTACAAACTGCCGGACATGACGGGAGTGGAATTTCTGGATCTGTTGCGGCAAGACGAGCAGAGCCCGCCGGTGGTGATGCTGACCGGGATCGCGAATGAGCAGATCGCGCTCGAAGCGGTGAGGGCGGGCGCGCAGGATTATGTCATCAAGGATCATCTCACCGCGGACGGCTTAATCTGGGCGATTCACACGGCGACGCAAAAAGTCGGGATGATCCGGGAACTGAAGGCGGAGCGCGATCAACTGGCTCGGTCATTGGCGGAAAAGGAAGTCCTGCTCACGGAAGTGCATCATCGCGTTAAAAACAACCTGCAGGTGATCGCGAGCCTGCTGCGGCTACAAGCCGACGAGCTCGAAGGAACGGAGGCGGAGTCGGCGCTGCGGGACAGCCAGAGCCGGGTGGAATCGATCGCGCTGATCCATGAGCAGCTTTACCAGATGGAGGATTTTCGCGGGGTGGACCTGGCGCGTCACGTGCGGCTGCTGGTGTCGAACGTCCTTCGCCCCTACCGCGATCCGGAACGGTTCCGCTTTTCGATTGCGGTGGATCCGATTCCGCTCAACGTCGATCGGGCGGTTCCGCTGAGCCTGATTCTGAACGAGCTGATCTCGAATGCGCTCAAGCACGCGTTTCCCGATGGAAGAACGGGTACGGTCACCATCTGCGGCAAGCGGCGAGACGGACGCGTTGAGGTTACCGTCTCGGACGACGGGGTCGGCATCCGCGAGAACGTGGATCCTAAAAGGTCCAAATCGCTGGGGCTTGAAATCGTCAACATTCTGAGCCGGCAGCTGAAAGGCTCCTTCGAACTGGACCGCGGAGACTCCGCCGTTACCACGTTTCGCGTGGTTTTCCCGGAAAACTAAACTATGGACCCGGCGAACTCGCGCAAGATTCTGGTGGTGGAAGACGAGGGGCTGATCGCGCACGATATCGCCAGCCGTCTGGAAGCGCTGGGCCACCAGGTGGTGGGGACGGCGTCCACCGCCGAAGAAGCTATCGAGAAAGCCGCGGACGCCGAGATCGTGCTGATGGACATCCGGCTGGACGGGCATGCCGACGGGGTGCAGGCCGCCATCGCGATCCGCGAGAAGTATCACGTCCCGGTGGTGTTTCTGACCGCGCATGCGGACCGATCCACGCTTGACCGGGCCAAGGAAGCCGGACCGTTTGGCTATATCGTCAAGCCGGTGGCCCATGCGTCGCTGAATACGTCGATCGAGATGGCGATGTACAAGCACAAGACGGATCGCGAACTGGAGCTGCGGGAGGCGTGGATGCGCACCGTGCTGGTTTCGGTCGCCGATGCGGTGGTGGTCTCGGACGTAGACGGCCGGGTGGTGATGCTGAATCATGCCGCGGAAGTGCTCACGGGATGGACGCAGCCGGAGGCGATGGGGCAGCCGATATCGAAAATCGTCCCGTTGGCCGAGCAGGATTCCGAGGAAGACGCGGGAGATCCGGTGGCGCTGGCGATTTTGAGAGATGGTCCGGTGCCTCTGTCGGGAGCCTGGAAACTGGTATCGCGCAGCGGGCGGGAGATGATGGTGGAAGGCTCGGCGGGTCCGGTTCGGGCTGGCGGCGTTACGGTGGGCGCGGTGTTGTCGCTGCGGGATGTGAGCGCTCGCCATTGGGAGGAGCGGCAGATTCGCCAGGCGCTGAAGCTGGAAGCGGTGGGACGTCTCGCCGCCGGGGTTTCAAGCGATTATTCGAATCTCCTGGCGATCATCACGAAGCAGGCTGGGCAGCTTTTGCGGCAATTCAGCGAATACTCGCCCGCGCGGCAGGCTGCGGAGGAGATCGAACTGGCCGCGGCCGCGGCTGGCAGGATCAACAGCCGGCTGGCGGCGTTCGGCACTCGCCAGGTGAGCGAGCAGGAAACCATCAGCCTGAACGGGATTCTGCGCCGCGCCGCTAAGACCATCGAATCCGTGCTGCCGCACAGCGTCGAACTGTCGATGCGGCCCGATCCGAAGATCAGCCGCGTAAAAGGCGACGCGGCACTGCTCGAACAGGCGCTGATGAGCCTGGTGCTGCACGCCTGCACGCGAATGCCGGAGGGCGGACGCGTGTTGATCGAAACCGGATGCGCGGAGCTGCCCTCGCATGGACGCATGGTGAGACACGCGATGCTGGCGATCACGTATACGGGGCACGAGCCGGAGCCGGAACGGCTGTTCGAGCCCGCTTCGACGGGCGAAGATGGATTGGCCTTGTCGATCGTGCACGCGACCGTGACCGAGCATGGCGGATACATCTCGGCGCAGGCGACGGCAGGGGGCGGATGCAGGATCGAAATGCTGCTGCCGGCGGTGATCGGCCAGCCGCTGTTGCCGCGTCCGGTGGGCGCGGAGGCGCGGTCGATTCTGCTGGTGGACGATCGCGACCGTTTGCGGCTGCAAATCCATAATTTCTTCGAGGCTAACGGCTACAACCTGCTGGAGGCGGCGGATGCGGCCGAAGCCGCTGCGATCGGCCAGGTGCACGAAGGCCGCCTGGATTTATTGATCGCGGACGCATTCGCGGTCCAGATTGCAGAGGAGCTGCGGCGCGAACATCCGGACCTGGAAGTGCTGCGGGTGGTCGACGATGCCGAAAATGGGCCAAATGAGAT
>Ga0209415_10015242_pt1 | contig 12482 bp, 5 predicted proteins | sample PeaSoiSIISIP2007_FD_187696 | JGI IMG/M metagenome (GOLD analysis project Ga0209415, IMG submission 187696) | Peat soil microbial communities from Weissenstadt, Germany - SII-SIP-2007 (SPAdes) (version 2) | ecosystem: Environmental > Terrestrial > Soil > Wetlands > Peat | place: Germany... | reverse complement strand
TAGAATGGTTATCAATAAACTGAAGGTGCTTTATGAAACAACCCTTTAAAGAACAAATTGATATAATTAGGGAGGGCTGTTTTTGATGGTTATTAATGATATCTTCATGTTTTACAAAATTATTACTTTGCATTTAAATACAAAAAAGAGTTATGAAGAAATAATCAGGATAAGAGAAAAGAAATTTAGAAAAATTCTTAAACATGCTTATAAAAATTCGCTTTTTTATCGAGAGCTGTATTTAAGTCATGGGGTTAAATATAAAGATTTAGATTCCATACCAATAGAAAAGCTTCCTTCTATCGATAAAGATGCCATGATTAATAACCTAGGGAAAATTGTGACTGTTAAGGACATAAATGTAGAGGAAGCAATTGCCTTTGCTTATGAGAATAAGGATCCCCTAGTATTATATAAAGGCAAATACCAGGTGATTCATAGTTCAGGGTCTTCAGGTAAATCAGCAGTATTTATTTATAGCAATAAGGAAATGACGGAAGCTCTCAGTGCTAATACTAGGTTGCAAAAGATGGAAAAAACGAGAAAGATAAAAAAGGTAGCTTTCTATGCTGGCGTTGATGGGCGCTTTGGGGGTGTTGCGTTGGCTCTGCAAGGAAGAAAAGGATTTGCCAAAAGGTTAATCGACCTACGGCCGTTTGATATTAATGCCCCATTGGAAGAAACTCTGGAAGAAATAAACAAATTTCAGCCGGATATGCTTTCAGGGTACACCGCAGGTATCTCAATACTTGCGAGATGCCAGCAGGAAGGGCGAATTAAGATAAATCCCATAATTGTTATGAGTGGAGGGGAACCACTCTATGAAGCGGATCACAATCTGATGAAACGTGTGTATAAAGTGCCAATTACCAATGCTTACGGTGCTTCAGAGGCTTTTTGTTTAGGTATGGGTGGAGATGAGTATGATGGAATATATTTGATGGATGATATTCACTATATCGAAATAATGGAAGACCACATACTAGTAACGAACCTATACAACTACACACAGCCAATCATACGATATAGACTTAATGACAAACTTACTTTAAAGGAAGATAATAAAAAGCAATTTCCGTTTAGACTTGTCGAAAACATTATAGGACGTGAAGAAACTCTTTTGTGGTTTAATAACGATAAAGGTGAAAAGGACTATATTCATCCAGTGGTTTTTACCTCACTCAGCATTAGAGGTATAGAAAAGTTTCAGATAGTACTGAAGTCTGAAGAAAGCTTTGAATTACTGGTTATAATCCCAGACAGGAATCTCGAAGCTATGGCGCATAATGAAGCAAAAATAAGTTTTGATAAGCTTTTGATCAAAAAAGAAATGAAAAACGTTGCATATACTATAAATACTGTCGAACATCCTATAATTGACAAAATAAGCAAGAAGTACAAGATGGTACTTAAAGATTATTAGGAGTTAAGGAATGATCAGAAAAACTCGATTTTATTGTATTGGAGGAGAAAAGGATGAGTGAAAAATTTGGTAATAATCTAACTGTTGGAAGTATACCACGACATTTACTGATATTTTCAGTGCCTATGTTAATTGGTAATTTGATTTATACTGGCTATAGCCTAGTAAATACCATTTGGGTTGGAAATATTGTTGGCGAAAATGGGGTCGGAGCAATAGCTGTCAGCATTCCTATAGTATTAATAATGTTTGCTATAGTTTCGGGTTTGACTTTAGCAATATCAATTTTAGTTTCACAATATTATGGCGCTAAAAATTATAAGATGGTTGAAAAAGTTGTTAATAATTCCATTACGATTACATTAATTATTGGAACCTTCTTAACTTTTTTGGGAATAATTTTCAGTGATCACTTCTTAAAACTAGTTGGAACACCTATCGATATTTACGCAATGGCCTCAGGATATCTGAAAATAAGCATAGCAGGATTTCCATTTATGTTTTTTGCATTTTTAATAATTTCGATGCTTAGAGGCATAGGCGATACTGTGACTCCTATGATATTTATGGTAATAAGTATTGCTTTAAATGCTATTTTAGACCCTCTAATAATCATTGGAGTTGGCCCTTTCCCAAAACTAGGATTAAACGGGGCTGCTTATGCTTCACTTATTGCACAGGGAACTGCAGTGCTGCTGGCCCTCGTCTATTTAAAGCATAAGAATCACTTAGTTATAGTTGACCCGAGAAAGTTTATATTCGATAAGCAGTTAAGTTTATTAATATTTAAAATTGGTATGCCTTCAGTTATTCAGCAATCCCTAGTTGCTATTGGCACTATATTCATTACATATTATGTAAATCAGTTCGGTCCAGCGGCGACAGATGCTTTCGGTGCGGCACTGAGGGTTGAACAAATTGCTGTCATACCCGCCTTTTCACTTAATATAGCTGTAGCTGCTCTAACAGCGCAAAATCTAGGTGCCAATAAGCCCGAACGAATCAAGGAAGTGTTTAAATGGGGTATTATTTATACTTCCATAATAACTGTTCTAATTTCCATTTTTGCGGTAAGCTTCCCAGAAGTTATTCTTTCAACCATGGGATTTAATAGGAATTCTGCAAGTTTTGAGATAGGAGTAACGTATTTAAGGATAGTAGGTGCCTCTTATATATTATATGCTATAATGTATGTCGCAAATGGAATTATCAATGGAGCAGGGCATACAATAAAAACAATGCTAATCTCACTTTTTTCCTTATGGGTTATAAGAGTTCCTCTGGCGGCGGTTTTATCAAAAACGTCAATGGGGATTATAGGAATCTGGGTAGCGATTGTGATAAGTTATGGGGTTGTAATGGCGATAAGTTTAATCTACTATTTCTCTGGCAGTTGGAAAAGAAATGTTGTAAAGACTTACATACAACCCGAGCCGGAATTTGAATAATAATGTTATTGCATGAAGTCCTCACCTGATTAGTTAGGTGAGGACTTCATGCTTTTTCATCGCAAAAACTCTAAAAAATGGAAAGATAAAGTTATTTTACCAAACCTTTATCTTTCCATAATCTGATATTTACAATGCTATGTTATGATGATTTTGAACTCAAGATCAGGTTCTGACCAAGTCAAGGATGTTGAAAAATATCAAATATCAAAGGGGAAATTAAAATGTCAAAAGAAAGTGTTTTCCAAGTTATTAAAGAGAGTATAGTTGATATCTTACCAGAGATTTCAACAAATCAAATTGAAATCGCCCTAAGCTTACAGGATCTTGGAGCCAACTCCATCGACAGAATGGACATTATTATTAGGTCTATGGAGAGTCTTGGAGTGAAAATTCCCTTGGTTGAATTGGCACGAGTTAGTAACATTCAAGGGTTGGTAGATCTTTTCTATGAAAGGGCCAGAGCATAAATTTGAACAAGGAGAGCAAAATGAAGGAACGAGTCGTAGTAACCGGTATGGGGGTTATTAGTTCCATCGGCAAAAACATCAATGAATTTACGGCCTCATTGAAGGTGGGACGGAGTGGAATAGGGCGCATTTATAATGCTTTTGACCCACCGATTTCAGTAAGTATTGCAGCTGAAATCCAAGGTATTTCTTTTGACGCTTATTTAGAAGGCTGCGCATATTCTACTGAAATACCGCCAGGATTTACGAACGAAGTAAAACAATGCGCCAGGCGTGCTCCTTTTGCTGTTCAGGGCTCGATCACTGCAGCAATTGAAGCGTGGTCACATGCACAGCTTTTTAAAAACACACTTGCTCCAGAACGAGTGGGAATCATTATCGCTGGAAATAACCTCACAGAGCATTATCAATACGGACTATATGAAAAATTTAAGCAAACGCCAGAGTATCTATCACCTACCTATGCGCTCCATTATTTGGATACAGACCAGGTTGGAATCTTAAGCCAGATTTTTAAGATTCGTGGGGAAGGGTTCACGGTTGGGGGAGCGTCCGCTAGTGGTAATATCGGAATTTTGAAAGGGTTTCAACTGATTCAATTGGGATTGGTCGATGTCTGTATGGTAATTGGCTCAATGGCCCATTTATCTCCCATGGAATTGCAGGGGTTTTACAATATCGGTGCGATGGGCGGGAAACGTTTCATCAATGAGCCAGAAAAGGCTTGCCGGCCATTTGACCGGGAACATGAGGGATTTATTTACGGTCAAGCAAGTGGATGTTTAGTCTTAGAATCATTTAAATCTGCATCTGCCAGAGAGGTTTCTAAGTTGGCAGAGATTTCAGGGGGAGCATTGGTTCTTGATGGAAACCATCTGTCGGATCCAAATGAGGCGGGTGAAATCAGAGCGATGGAAACGGCGTTGAATCAAGCTCTAATTGACACATACGACGTTAATTACATCAATACTCATGGAACATCGTCTCCAAAAGGTGATGAAATAGAATTAAAAGCCATCCGTAAAGTGTTTAAAAGGAAAACACTAGATATATGGATTAACGCTACAAAAGCCCTGACGGGACATTGTCTTTACTCTGCCGGAGTGATTGAGGCCATTGCAACGATAATCCAAATGAACGAAGGATTTGTCCACCCAAATATAAATTTAGATAATCCCATTGAGTCTGACTTCAAGTTTAGTGGTAAGGAGTTAACTAAAGCTAGTATTCCCATTGCACTAAGTAATTCCTTTGGGTTTGGAGGTATAAATACTTCCATAGTATTGCAAAAGGTAAAGTAAAAAAGAAGAATCCGCTTCAAAAAAATTAAAAAGTGAGGTTTTTAAAATGAAAATTCTTTATTCATTGATTGGAATTGTGACAGCTTTGCTTTTAATATTCACCATGACCTGTGGCCTATGGATAAAGTCTACTCAGTCAACAGATCCAGGATCACTACGTTTTCATATCACAATAGGCATTTCGTCTGTGATTTTCGGCATAATTTCTGTCGGTTTGCTCATATTTCAAGTATTTAAACAATAATAAAGGTTATTTCGTTTCTACGTAGTTACTAGTCCCTCTAAAAGCAAGGGTATTTTCGAAGATGTCACGGTGCTTAGCGTGAATGGTGCGCGGTTAAACCTAAGAATCATCTAAACAATTCTTATCGGTGATAACCTTTTCAGAATAGGTAGTAGCTTGTAATAAAGGAGTAGTAACATGTTAGTAAAGGAATACAAAAATTTAGGTAAAAATACCCCAGAATCTATGCTTAAGGCAAAGGACCTATCCGTCATTGGAACAGATATCGCCATTATTGGAATGGCGTGCCGCTTTCCAGATGCCAGTAATTACCGGGAGTTCTGGAACAATTTAGAACAGGGTGTCAATTCAATAAAAGAAATAACCGCAGAGCGCTGGGATGTAAAACAATTCTATTCTACCAATATCTCTGACCCAAACACTAGTATTAGTAAGTGGTGTGGTTGCCTTGATCAAGTTGATTACTTTGATAATCATTTTTTTAATATTTCTCCTCGCGAAGCAACTGTGATTGACCCTCAACAAAGGCTAGTGTTGGAAGAGGGATGGCACTGCATTGAAGATTCAGGAGTTTTATTAAGTGACTTACAAAGAAAGACTACTTCGGTTCATGTAGCCGTTTCATCTAATGACTATGGACAGAGGGCATATTCTTTGCAAGGGGATACCGACAGTTATACCAATTTAGGGAATTATAAATCCATTATACCTAACAGATTATCGTCCATGCTGGGCTTTACCGGCACAAGTATTGTTGTTGACGCGGCATGTGCATCGGGGTTGGTAGTTGTTCACGAAGCGAAAAGGTTATTGTTAACTGGGGAAAGCGATTATGCGCTTGCTGCCGGGGTTAGTCTGGTGCTGCATCCCGGAAGATATATTTCATATTCGAAATCGAGAATGCTAAGTCCCGAAGGGCAGTGCAAAACATTCGATGAAGGTGCCGATGGATTTGTACCGGGCGAAGGGGTGGGAGTGCTGCTGCTCCAGAGGCTTCAGGACGCGATTAAGGATAATAATCATATTTATGCAGTCATTAAAGGCTCGGCAGTTAATCATACCGGATTTTCAGTATCACTAACAGCTCCTAAAGTAGAAGCTCAGAGGGATTTGATTTTGGCAGCTTATAATGATGCGGGGTTTAGCCCTGAAACTGTAGGATATATCGAAGCACATGGTACAGGGACTTCGTTGGGAGACCCGATTGAAGTTGAAGCATTAACACAGGCTTTCCGAAGATATACAGACAAAATGCAATATTGTAAAATTGGTTCGGTTAAGTCCAATATCGGCCATCTTGAGGGAGCGGCCGGTATCGCAGGAATAATTAAGACCATTCTAATGGTCATGAATCGTAAAATACCCCAGACATTAAATATTAAGCGTTTAAATCCAATCATTGAAATAGAGAACACACCTTTTGTTGTCTCCACTGAATTGACTGATTGGGAATCGCTACAAAAAGGGGTTCCTCGTCGTGCGGGTGCAAGCTCCTTTGGTTTCGGTGGAGTCAATGCCCATGTTTTGCTAGAAGAGTATCGTGGAGAAAAAATTTCGCAAAAGAACAATATCGAATCAAATATGTTTCTGCTCTCAGCAAAAACTCCCCAGAGTCTCGAAAAGCTACTTGTTGACTGGAGGACATTTTTAACCAGCAAAGAATTTGAAGCCTGTGACTTACATGATATATGTGGAACATTGATGTTCAGTCGCTCTGCCTTCCCCTATCGATTTGGTCATACTGTAAACAGTAAAGATGAACTAAAAAAAATAGTAGACCAAAAGGGCGAGAAATTTACAAAAAACGATATCGACGCATGGAAATTAAAAATAGGGAATTATGAGTTGAAAGGGTTTATTGATATTAAAGATCTCTATAATTCTAACAGTGTGTTTAAAGCAATTATTATTAAGGCATATTTAGAATCGGGCTCCTTGTGGGATGATTTGTTTAACGAGCAGTGGAATGATTCCAACAAGAAAGTATATTCGTTTTTTGTCGCTTATTCTTTTGTTAAAACTATTCTTGAGCTAGGATTTAGAATTAACACAATCATATATGAAGGGTCAGGCCTATGGGTAGCGCTGGCAATTAGTGAAATTTTAACAATTGAAGAGATCATAGCAATTTTAAACAACAAGAAAAACATTGGTGAAGTAAAGTTCTCCAGACCAGTGTTGCCTTTTTATGAAAATGTATCTCAGGAAACTATTTTTCCGTATTTTTTTTCCGCGAATTATCTGCAAACTTTACTCACTAATAGTTTCATTGAAGAAGAAGATTTCGTTCAGTATATCATAAAAAGTCGTATATTGTTTAATCAACAAGTAAATTTTAAAAAAGCTATTCAAGAATGGGATGGATTATTTAGCGGAATACCTACAAAAGTTTCCGAGTTGCTACTTGACGCCCATTTATTGGAAGAAGATTATATAATTAACAAAAAAAGACTATTTTTAATGATTGTTTTAATGCGTTCAATGCGTAAACTCAATCAAAAATGGAATTTGAGTGAACGACGTTTAAAAAACCAAGATGAACTTTATGAACTCCTGGATTTGGTAGTGGATAATGTCATTACAAAAGAAATTCTTGTAGAACTTCTCGGGACAGAAAAACCGGATTTGAGCACCATCGCCGAGCTGTTAAATCAACGGCAACAAAACATTGACAATAATAAAAATTATCAAATACTAAGGGAAATCAATAAAGAAATCCATGAAATTAATAATTATGATGAATGGCTAAGCGAGTCTGAGTCAAGAACAACCGATTTTTTGAGCAACGAAAATACAGGGTACTTACAGTTAGGAAAGTTTGCAGTCTCGACTACGAATGAAGTAATCCCAGTGGAGTTAACCGGGAATTTAAATAATGCCTTGAGTAGCTGCCTTTTGAAATTGTGGTTGCAAGGGGTAGAGATTAATTGGGAGAAATTTTGTATGGAAGAGACGTTTAACAAAGTGACCCTTCCGGTTTATGCATTCGATAGAAAACAGTATGTGATACCGCAGAATCTTTTGCCAATCAAGGAAAAAGATCTAGCATTAAATATTCAGCCAAAAACAAAACTCATAAAACGATTTGTTCATGACGAAGCTCTGATAAAGGCACACTCAATTACCGGGAAAAACATTATTCCTGGCGCTGCAATGCTTGAATTTGCTTTCAATAGTATTCGACAGTCTGTAAACCAATCTGTGAATACCTTGAAAAATGTTATGATTTTAAACCCGGGGGTTGTAGACAACCAAAAAACCATAGAATTTGAGCTCGAGACGAATGATACCTTTCTTATCAAATCAAATGATTCCGTTCTCTGTAAAGGGAGTTTTAAACTCCAATCAGAAGACTTGTTCAAGCAAGTCTTAGACATTAAAAATTTTAAACAACAAGAGGTTGTTGATATACAAAATTTATACCCGTTTCTATATAAGATTGGCTATCAATATGGCGAGACCTTAAAAGTTATAAAAAACATTTGGAGAATGGGCGAGAAATACCTGATCGAAATTAGAGAGGATCATTCAGCTAATAAGTTAAGCTCTATAATGCTTGACGGAATTATTCAATCAGCAATAACCGTAGAGTATCTAGAGGGAAATCTCAAGGAAGATGATACTCTCTTAATTCCTTATTTTTTTAAATCCATTAGTATTACTGAGGATGTAAAGGAAACCTGTTTTGTGTTAATAGAAAAAAAAGATATACAAAGAAATGGAAAAGATATTTTCGTTACACTCGAAGTATATAATGCGGAAGGCAAACCAGTATTGTCCTTATTAGGCTTAAATTTAAAATCAGTTTCCTGTAATTTTATTGAGAAATCAAATCCTAGCGAACAGAACGAAAGTGACGGGTTATTCTTTTATCAACCTGTCTGGATCGAAGAAAAGTTAAGTGCCGGAAATTGTGAAAAATTGACAAGTGCAGCTGTTATCTTTTCGGATAACATGATTGGAAATCAATTATTCAATATCCTTAAGGGGAAATATAAGAAAATATTTGTTGTCGAAAAAGGCCTATTTTTCACTAGTAACCAAGAAAGTAATATCAAGATTAATCAATTACTGGAAGAGGATTATTCGAAATTATTCCAGACAGTTTGCGAAGGAAATACAATTGAAGATGTTGATTTGTATTATCTATGGTCCTATCGACCGGAAGAATCTAACTTTAGAACAATAGCGGATTTTAATATAAGTGAAGAAAATAGTATCCGGAGTATCTTTAGTCTGGTAAAGAGCCTAACTACACTAAAAGTCAGCGGAAAAATCAATTTATTGATAAGTGTATGTGATAGTTTTGTAGCTGTAATTGGAGACAAAGGATCAGGCTATATTTATGGCGGAATTTCTGGTCTGGCAAAAACTATAGGCCAGGAAACTCTAAAAATTAGTCTGAATATAGTTGATTTTCAGGTTGGTGGTTTCTCGGACTTTGAAAAAGCAACAGTTCTTTTGGCTGAGAACTGTTTAGAGCGATCTGGAGAAATAGTGGCTTATCGGAATAACCTTCGCTATATACAACTCATCAAACCGTTGGAAAAGGCAGTATATTCTCCCGTATCAATCTTGGCAGACAATAAAGTTTATCTGATTATTGGAGGAGCGGGTGGAATAGGATTTAAAGTTGCTGAGAAAATAAGTCGCACAGTTCAAGCCCACATCATATTAATTGGTTCCTCAGTAATAGACAATGAAAAGAAAGATCGGATTGGCAGACTGAATGAAAATAAATCTACAGTCGAATATTTTAGATGTGATATTGCCAATGAGCAAGATGCGAACGACCTAATCGCTCAAATTAAGATGAAATATGGAGAAATCAATGGTGTCATTCATGCTGGGGGTATCAATAGAGATAAACTCTTGATAAGTAAAGATTGGCATACTTTCCAACAAGTATTGTCTCCTAAAACTAAAGGAACATTTATGATTAATGATCTGACCAAAGATGAGCCATTGGACTTTTTTGTTGTTTTCTCTTCAATCACTTCAATAACTGGCAACATTGGGCAAACAGACTACGCAACTGCCAATAGTTTTTTAGACGCGTTCATTCACTATCGCCAACAAAATTATTTTCCGGGCAAAAGCATCAGTATTAATTGGACTTTATGGGCGAATACAGGAATGGGTGAAAACACTCAAGCAGCTGAGTCGTTCACCAGGAAAACTGGGGTTATTAACACGGAAAATGGGATTAAGGCTCTTTTCGAGACATTGAATGGTCAGCATGAACAAGTGATCGTCGTAGGTAATAATATTGCTTTTGAAGATTTTTTAACTAAGAATAAGCTGAAGTTCTTTAAACCACAGAAATTAACGATAATTGATGGGAACGAAAACAATAACCAGATCAATCCTTATAAATTAGAACTTGTATTAAAAGATATATTGTCAGCTATTATTGGTGTATCAGCAGATGAAATTGAGATTGATACGGATTTGCGTGAATATGGTTTAGATTCCATTTCATTAACGGAATATGCTGAAAGGGTAAACCAATATTTTGCGACCTTTATTAATCCTACGATATTTTTTGAATATCCAGATATTAAGGGACTATCTACATATCTGGTTGAGACTGGTTCATTCGTTGCAGCCCAACGAATTGAAACGGATTCATTTTCTTTAGAATCGACAAATTTGCAAGTTGACAAAGACAGTGAAAAGAATGACAAGGTAATCGCAATAAAGTTGGAAAAAGTGTTGGCTCGGATATTAGCGGAATTACTGAATATTTCTGATCATGAGCTTGATGAAAAGACGGATTTAAGAGAATTCGGACTTGACTCTATATTAATAACGGATTATGTAGAAAAAATCAATCAGGAATTTGATACGGATATAAACTCCACGCTGATGTTTGAGTACTCTAATATCAAGGGAATTGCGGACTATTTAGTACGAGAATACTCAACGAAGCTAAGCAATGCTCTGAGTAAAACCGACACTAGTATGGATTTGGTTTATACCCGGGCAACCCCAGGCCTTCCTGAGGTGCGATGTGTCGATAATGTTACGATTAATGACCATGCGATAGATGAAATAGCTGTGATCGGTATCAGTGGTCGGATGCCGCAATCAGAGAATTTAGAGGAGTTTTGGAAAAACCTGGTCGCCAACAAAGATGCTATTTCTGAAATCCCGGAAGATCGTTGGAACTGGCAAGAGTATTTCGGAGATCCTCATATAGAAGAAAATAAAACCAATTCCAAATGGGGTGGGTTTTTAAAGGATATCCGCAGTTTTGATGCGAGTTACTTTAACATCTCACCCCGAGAAGCCGAATTGATGGATCCGCAGCAACGAATTTTACTGGAAGAAGCATGCTGCGTCTTAGAAGATGCAGGTTACAAAGCCTCGGCCATTTCTGGTTCAAAAACAGGGATGTTTATGGGTATAACCAATTTTGATTATAATGAACTTTTAGGTGATAGCGGTGTAAATCTTGATGCCTATACGGCCACAGGGACTTATTTTTGTGTGGCAGCAAATCGTATCTCATATTTTCTCAACATTCATGGTCCGAGTGTTATCGTAGATACTGCTTGTTCCAGCTCTTTGGTAGCGATTCATCAGGCAATCCAAGCAATTAGAAATAATGAGTGTACTATGGCGATTGCTGGTGGAGTAAATGTCATCTGCTCACCGCGTCCGTACTTGTCTTTTGGTCACGCTGGGATGTTATCCAAAGATGGCTATTGTAAAACGTTTGATGCCAGTGCCAACGGTTATGTAAGAGCCGAAGGAGTAGGTGTTATTCTGCTTAAACCTTTGGACAAAGCAGTTGCGGATGGAGATCAGATCTACGGAATTATCAAAGGAAGCGCAGTGAATCATGGGGGGTTTGCCAACTCCTTAACAGCTCCAAATCCAAATGCTCAAGCTGAATTAATTGTAGACGCCTTTGAAAGGGGAAAGATTGATCCTACAACTGTCACTTATATAGAAGCTCATGGCACAGGAACTAGTTTAGGTGACCCGATCGAGGTTAATGGCTTGAAAAAGGCTTTCGAGCAATTAAGCTGTAAGCATAATATTAAGCTTAGAGAAGGATATTGTGGTTTGGGTTCAGTCAAAACGAACATTGGACATTTGGAAGCGGCTGCGGGAATCGCGGGTGTCCTGAAAGTTCTTTTAGCGATGAAACATCAGATGTTACCCGCCAATCTGCATCTGAATAAGACGAATCCCTACATTCAACTTGAGGGAAGCCCGTTTTACATTGTCCAAGAAAACAAAGAATGGAAAGCTTTAAAGGATTCTTTAGGCAGAGACCTGCCCCGGCGAGCCGGGGTCAGTGCGTTTGGCTTTGGGGGAGCCAACGCACATGTCGTGCTGGAGGAATATATTCCCAAAGATCAGGAACGGCCTCAAATAGTAATCACCCCAGAAAACCCGGCCATCATCGTGCTGTCAGCCAAGAACGACGAACGGCTCAAGGAGCAGGTGCAGAACTTATTAGAAGCCATTCGTAAACCGCAGTTCAGCAATGCCAGCTTGGCAGAGGTGGCTTATACGCTCCAAGTCGGCCGTGAGCCGATGGAAGAACGTTTGGCTGTGGTCGTGAATTCCAGCAAAGAACTC
>Ga0209415_10015241_pt1 | contig 12482 bp, 11 predicted proteins | sample PeaSoiSIISIP2007_FD_187696 | JGI IMG/M metagenome (GOLD analysis project Ga0209415, IMG submission 187696) | Peat soil microbial communities from Weissenstadt, Germany - SII-SIP-2007 (SPAdes) (version 2) | ecosystem: Environmental > Terrestrial > Soil > Wetlands > Peat | place: Germany... | reverse complement strand
CGGCTTTGATCTTGTCGAGCAGCCCCGCGGACGCGACGATCAGCCGGGCGCTCGAGTGCGCCAGCATGTACGCGTAGTCCGACGCGGGGAGCAGCGTATTGACGAGGACGGGGACGACTCCCGCGTAGAGCGCGCCAAGGAACACGGTCGGCAGGTCGACGGTGTCGTGCATCACGACGAGGATGCGCTCCTCTGGACGGATCCCCTGCTCGACCAGGACCGTCGCGAGCTTCCGCACACGGAGCGCGAGCGCGGCGTAGGTCGTGACGCCGACGTCGTCGATGTAGGCGGGCTTCCCGCCGCGAACGCGGTTCGAATCGAGGACTGCGGCGGCGAAGTTGTATCGCTCGGGGAGCGGGGCGAGCACGGGCTCCACGGCGAGCCTCAGCGCGCTCCGTCCTTCGCGGCGGCGGCCATGACGCCGGCCGCGCTCTGCACCGCAGTCCTCCGGTGGTAGAAGCCGAGCGCGCGGAGCCCGCCGAGCTCCTCGCCGCCGCCCGCGCGTCCGGGGCCGCCGTGGAGCGATTGGGGCATCACGTTGCCGTGCCCCGTGTGCGCCTTCGCGACGGCGGGGGTCACGACGTGGACCCGGCCGTGCGTGTCCGCGAGCGACAGGGCGAGCTCCCCGAGCTTCGCCTCGTCCGCACCATAGAGCGACGCGACGAGCGACCCACCCCCCTTCCGCGCGAGCGCCGCGACATCTCCGTCGTACGGGATCAACGTCGCGACGGGGCCGAAGACCTCGACCGAATGCACGGCGTCGCCTCCGCCCTTCGTGAGGCCGAGCAGCGTCGGCGGCAGGCACGCGCTCCTCGCAGGATCGGCATCCACGAGCGCGACCTTCGACCCATCGAACAGGACCTCGGTCTCCCGCGCGAGCGTCGCGAGCCCGCGCGTCACCGCGTCGTGCTGCGCGCGGTTGACGAGTGAGCCCATGCGCACGGCCTCGTTCCTAGGGTTGCCGACGGTGATCTTCGCGAGCTTCGCGGCGAGGGCCTCGCGCGCGGCCTCGAAGCGCGCCGCGGGGACGAACGCGCGACGGATCGCGGTGCACTTTTGCCCCGACTTCACGGTCATCTCGCGCACGACCTCGGTCACGAACGCGTCGAAGGCCTCCGGCGCTTCGTCGGCGAGGATCGCGGAGTTGAGGCTGTCGGCCTCGACGTTGATGCGGGCGGCCCGTTCGGTGAACGCCGCGTGCCCGCGGAGCTTGCTCGCCGTCTCCGCCGACCCGGTAAAGGAGACGACGTCGAACGCGCCGACACGGTCGAGGAGGCCGGCCGCGCTCCCGCAAACGACCGACAGCGCGCCCGGCGGGAGGATGCCCGCGGCGACGACGTCCGCGACCATCCGTTGCGTCAGCCACGCCGTTGCGGTCGCGGGCTTGACGACGACGGGGACGCCGGAGAGGAGGGCGGGGGCAGCCTTCTCCCAGAGGCCCCACGCGGGGAAGTTGAACGCGTTGATGAAGAGCGCGAGCCCGCGCGTCGGCGTGAGCACGTGCTGCGAGCGGAAGGAGCCGTCCTTGTTGAGCGACACTCCGTCGCCGTCCAAGAGGTGACGGGCGTCCCCGAGGTCCGCGCCGAGCTTCGCGTAGAACGACAAGGTGAAGAGCGCCCCCTCGATGTCGACCGCAGAGTCTCCCTTCGTCGTGCCGGAGTTCGCGAGCGCGATCGCGTAGTAGTCGTCCTTCTTCGCCGTGAGCGCCTTTGCGACCTCCGCGAGGAGGGCCGCGCGCTCGGCGTAGCTCCGGGCCCGGAGCGCTGCACCCCCGGCGTCGCGCGCGAACGCAAAGCCGCGATCGAGATCGAGCCCGTCGCTCGAGACGCGCGCGACCTCGTCGCCCGTGACCGGGTCGACGAGCGGCGTGCCCGCCCCCTTCCCCGCCGTCCACTCCCCGCCCAGGTAGTTCTTCAGGATCTCGGTCATCGTCGCCGCCTTCCGGGCGGAGGATCGATTCGGAAGCGCGGGGGGTCAAGGGCGAAGGAGACCACCTCGAGTCGCCCCGGACACCACGCCCTCTCTCGTGTCACGCTGACGGCGTGCATCCCGTCGGGCGCGCGCTCTCCTTCTTCGGAGCCCTCGTGTCCGTCGCGCTCTCCCCCGGCTGCGTGACGTCGAGGTACAGGGTAGAGCAGCGCCCCGATACACCCTTCGACGCCGTAATCGTGCCCGGCTGCCCGAGCGAGGAGGACGGCAGTCCGTCGCGTTGTCAGCTCGGGCGCGCGGGGCACGCGGCGCTGCTTTGGCGCGACGGATGGACGCGGAGCTTCATCGTGTCGGGCTCCGACGTGCACACGCCGTACGTGGAGGCCGAAGCGATCGCGCGGGCGATGACCGTGCTTGGAGTCCCCCCGGCGCGCATCCTCCTCGAGCGCGACGCCCTGCACTCGGACGAGAACATCTACTACTCGCTGCGGATCGCGCGCGCGAACGGGCTCGAGCGCCTCGCCGTTGCGTCGAACGGCCCGATCGCGAGCTCGCTCTGCGCGATGATGGTCCTCTGGGGGCACGCCTGCTCTGCGCTGGCGATGGACGTGCCGGCACTGGAGCGGTTCCTCCCCCCCTACGACGCGTCGCTTCACGCGCTCCGCGCGCGGCGCACGCCGAACTGGGAGCCGCTCCCCGCGCGCGAGGAACGCATCGCGAAGGTCAACGGCCACGGCCGGCCACCGTCGTGGGTCCTCTATCCCTTCTACGACTGGCTCGGCCCGAAGCACCCCCCCATCGCGCCCGCGCACCCCGACGCGGTGACGTGGGAAGCGCGGCTCGTGGAGCTCGGTGCCCCGTCGCCGCCGTAGGGCCCTTCCGGCGGCCCGCGAGAGCACGCTCGCCAGCCTCCGCTTGACCGGCCGAAGCCGCCGACTCTAATGCCACCCGGAACGCCCGCCTGGGCACCCACGGAACCCCGAGAAGAGGCCCCCATGTCCGGCGAATCCCGCGTCGACTATCGCACCGACCCCGCGCACTACAAGCACTGGAAGCTCTCGTTCGACGGCGCTGTCGCCACGCTCGCGATGGACGTGGTCGAGGACGCCGGCATCCGCGAGGGCTACAAGCTGAAGCTGAACTCGTACGACCTCGGCGTCGACATCGAGCTCGCCGATGCGCTCCAGCGTGTCCGGTTCGAGCATCCGGAGGTGCGCACGGTCGTCCTGACGAGCGCCAAGGAGCGCATCTTCTGCTCGGGGGCAAACATCTTCATGCTCGGGCTGTCGACGCACCCGTGGAAGGTGAACTTCTGCAAGTTCACGAACGAAACGCGCAACGGGATCGAGGACTCGAGCCGGCACTCGGGGATCAAGTTCCTGGCGGCGATCAACGGTGTGTGCGCGGGAGGCGGCTACGAGCTCGCGCTCGCGTGCGACGAGATATACCTCGTCGACGATCGCTCCTCCGCGGTGTCGCTCCCGGAAGTCCCGCTGCTCGGTGTGCTCCCGGGCACCGGAGGGCTCACGCGGCTCACGGACAAGCGAAAGGTGCGGCACGACCGCGCGGACATCTTCTGCACGACGGTGGAGGGGGTGCGCGGCGAGCGGGCGAAGGAGTGGCGACTGGTCGACGAAGTGGTGAAGACGGCGGGGTTCAAGGACGCCGTGCGCGCGCGCGCGAACGCGCTCGCTAGCCAGAGCTCGAGACCGACAGGCGCGCGAGGCGTCCCGTTGCCGAAGCTCGAGCGGACGGACCACGAGGGGGGCTTCCGGTACGGCTACGTAGACGTCACCATCGATCGTGCGCGCGGCACCGCGACGATCGTCGTAAAAGGGCCGAACGCGGCGGTCCCGATCGACCTGCCGGGGATCGAGGCGGCCGGGGGTGAATGGTGGCCGCTCCAGATGGCACGCGAGCTCGACGACGCCATCCTGAGCCTTCGCACGAACGACCTTACCGTCGGTACGTGGATCTTGAAGACGGCCGGCGATGCAAAGTCGGTCCTGGCGGTCGACGCGGCTCTCTACGCTCATCAGGGGCACTGGTTCGTACGCGAGACGATCGGCATGCTCCGCCGCACCCTCGCCCGGCTCGACGTCTCCTCGCGGTCGCTCATCGCGGTCATCGACGCGGGCTCGTGCTTCGCGGGCACCCTTGCCGAGCTCGCGTTCGCTGCCGACCGCTCGTACATGGCGGCCAGCGCCGACGCCGCGAAGGCGCCGCACCTGACGCTGTCGGAGATGAACTTCGGCCCGCTCCCCCTCGTCACCCAGCAGTCTCGACTCGGCCGCCGCTTCTACGACGAAGCGGCCCCTCTGGCTGCCGCGCGTCAAACGCTCGGCAAGCCCATCGGCCCCGCGAACGCCGACCAGCTCGGCCTGGTGACCGCGACGCCCGACGAGCTCGACTGGGAGGACGAGCTTCGGCTCGTGCTCGAGGAGCGGGCGGCGATGTCCCCCGATGCGCTCACCGGCCTCGAGGCGAACCTCCGCTTCGACGGCAAGGAGACGATGGAGTCGCGGATCTTCGGCCGCCTCTCCGCGTGGCAGAACTGGATCTTCATCCGCCCGAACGCCGTCGGCGAGCACGGCGCGCTGAAGGTCTACGGCAAAGGGAAGCAGGCGCAGTTCGACAAGACGCGCGTGTAAGCTTCAGAAAGGAGCGGGCGGTCGACCGGCGGCGGCCCGGCCGCCGTGAACGTGAACACGTGCGAGCCAGGGTCGACGGCGAGCGCGACGACGAGAGCCCCCGGCGCCGCGACGCACCTCGAACTCCACATGACCGCGACGCCGCTCATCCGAACGGCGAGCCTCGGGCCCAACCTATCGCGTTCTCGGTGTCCGTCGGCTCCACCGGCTTCGCGGCCGCGCCTCGCGGGAGCGCCGGGGATGGTATAGAGGGAGCGACGCAGTCGTCCCCCGCCGGAGCGCCCGATGGCCGAAATCAACTACAGCGAGAAGATCCCGAACAACGTGAACCTCGGCGAGGACCGCACGCTGCAGCGCGCACTCGAGCAGTGGCAACCGAACTACCTCTCCTGGTGGAAGGACATGGGGCCGGAGGCCTCGCGCGCGTACGACGTCTACCTCCGCACCGCGGTGAGCGTCGATCCGGGCGGCTGGGCGCATTTCGACTACGTGAAGATGCCCGACTACCGCTGGGGGATCTTCCTCACGCCTGCGGACGGCTCGCGCCCGATCCAGTTCGGCGAGAACAAGGGGAAGCCCGTCTGGCAGGAGGTGCCCGGCGAGTACCGCGCGAACCTCCGGCGCATCATCGTGACGCAGGGTGACACCGAGCCGGCGTCGGTCGAGCAGCAGCGGCACCTCGGGCTCACGGCCCCGTCGCTCTACGACGCGCGCAACCTCTTCCAGGTCAACGTCGAGGAGGGGCGACACCTGTGGGCGATGGTCTACCTGCTCCACAAGCACTTCGGGCGCGACGGCCGCGAGGAGGCGGAGGCGCTCCTCGCGCGGCGCTCGGGAGACGGCGACAACCCGCGCATCCTCGGCGCCTTCAACGAGCGGACGCCCGACTGGCTCGCGTTCTTCATGTTTACCTACTTCACCGACCGCGACGGCAAGTTCCAGCTGAGCGCGCTCGCAGAGTCCGGGTTCGACCCGCTCGCGCGGACGACGAAGTTCATGCTGACGGAGGAGGCGCACCACATGTTCGTGGGCGAGTCCGGCATCTCGCGCGTCGTCCAGAGGACGTGCGGCGCGATGAACGACCTCAAGACCGACGATCCGAAGACGCTGCGTGCCGCCGGCGTCATCGATCTCGAGACCATCCAGCGCTACCTGAATTTCCACTACTCGGTGACGATCGATCTGTTCGGCGCCGACGTCTCGTCGAACGCGGCGACCTTTTACAGCGCGGGCCTCAAGGGGCGCTACGAGGAGGGGAAGCGGAACGACGACCACGTGCTCGCGAAGGCGACGTACAAGCTGACGGACGTCCAGGACGGGCGGCTCGTCGAGCGCGAAGTGCCGATGCTCAACGCGCTGAATGAGGTCCTGCGCGACGACTTCATCAAGGACTCGATCGCGGGAGTCGGTCGCTGGAACAAGGTCATCGAGAAGGCGGGGCTCCCGTTCCGCCTCACGGCTCCGCACAAGGCCTTCAACCGGAAGATCGGCACCTTCGCCGGCGTGCGCGTGTCCCCCGACGGCCGCGTCGTCGACGTGGCCGAGTGGGAGCGCAGCCAGGCCGCGTGGCTACCGACAGCAGCGGACAGAGCGTTCGTCGCGTCGCTCATGGGGCGTGTCACCGAGCCTGGCAGGTTCGCCAACTGGATTGCCCCGCCGTCGATTGGGATCAACAAGCAGCCGGTCGACTTTGCGTACGTACGGTTCAACTAGCTGGCGGCAGCGCGGACGTTCATGAGCGGTTCCCTCGAGGTCCTCAAGCAGCACGTCATCGACCCCGAGGTGTGCATCCGCTGCAACACGTGCGAGGAGACGTGCCCGGTCGGAGCGATCACGCACGACGGGACGAACTACGTCGTCGACCCGGACAAGTGCGAGTCCTGCCTCGCGTGCATCCCCCCGTGCCCGACCGGCTCGATCGACAACTGGCGCACCGTGGCGAGAGCAGAGGCCTACTCGGTCGCCGAGCAGCTCACCTGGATCGAGCTCCCGAAGCCGGGCGCGCTCGGGGACGAACCCAGTGCGAAAGACGCGCCCGCTGCCGCGAGTATCGACGCTCCCCCCCTGGGCGCCGACCACCGGCCCGAAGCGCTGGGGATCGACGTCGACGTCGTCCGCGGCTCGCGCCTGCCGCCGTGGTCCGCGGCCCACCCGTACGTCAACCTGTACACGCACAAAGCCCCGCTGAAGGCGACCGTCGCCGGGAACTACCGGCTCACGGCCGAGTCGGCCGCGTCGGACGTGCACCACGTGGTCCTCGACTTCGGCCACGTCCCCTTCCCCGTGCTCGAGGGGCAATCCATCGCGATCCTGCCGCCGGGGACGGGCGAGGGTGGGCGTCCACACCACGCGCGCCAGTACTCCGTCGCGAGCCCGCGCAACGGCGAGCGACCCGGATACAACAACCTGTCGCTCACGGTGAAGCGCGTGAAGGCGGAGGGGGGGGGGGACGTCGGCATCGCCAAGGACGGCGTCTGCTCGAATTACCTGTGCGACCTGAAGAAGGGCGACGTCGTTCAGGTGCTCGGGCCGTTTGGCAGCACGTTCCTGATGCCGAACCACCCGGGATCGAACCTCCTCATGATCTGCACGGGGACGGGCTCCGCGCCCATGCGAGGGATGACCGAGTACCGGCGCCGGCGTCGCGCAGCGCTCGATTCGGCCGGGGGGACGGGGAAGCTCATGCTCTTCTTCGGGGCGCGGACGAAGGAGGAGCTGCCGTACTTCGGTCCGCTGATGAACCTTCCGAAGGACTTCATCGACGTGAACCTCGCGTTCTCTCGGACGCCGGGGGAACCGAAGCGCTACGTGCAGGACGTGCTCCGCGAGCGCGCCGTCGACGTAGGCGCGCTCATTCGAAGCGACGAGACGTACATCTACGTCTGCGGCCTCAAGGGGATGGAGGACGGCGTGCTCTCGGCGCTCGCCGAGATCTCGAGCCAGGCCGGCCTCACGTGGCAGCCGTTCTGGCGGAAGCTCCGCGACACGGGCCGACTGCATTTCGAGACGTACTGACCGGCGTTACCGCGCCTTGAACGCGGCGATCAGCCGCTCGGTCGCGGTATACGGGTCGACCGCCTTCGTCTCCACTTCGTGGACGGCAAGGTCGAGCGCGTCGCCGAGCGAGCGCGTCGCCTCTTCGATCAACGCCTCGCGCAGAGCTTCGCGGATCTCCTGCGAGAGCCGCTCGACCCTTCGCGCGCGCCCGCGGGCCGTCTCCGTCGCCCAGATCCTGTGCCGCTCGATGGACGCGACGAGGTCGGCGATGCCTTCCCCGCGGGTCGAGATGCAGCGCACGATGGGCGGCGTCCACTCCTCGGCCGGCTCGTCGTCACTCGCGCTGCCGACGAGCGCGACCTTACTGTGAACCGTGTGGCCGCGGGCCTTGCCCGAGGCGATCATCGCCTCGCTTCCGAGCGCAATCATGAGCTCGACGTCTCGCACGGTGCCGTCGGCTCCCTCCTTGTCCGCCTTGTTCACGGCGAACACGTCGGCGGTCTCCATGATGCCGGCCTTGATGGCCTGGACCTCGTCGCCCATCCCGGGAGCCATCACGACGACCGTCGTGTGCGCGGTCCTCGTGATCTCGAGCTCGTCCTGTCCGACGCCGACCGTCTCGACGAGGACGACGTCGAAGCTCGCCGCGTCGAGCACGCGCACCATGTCACGCGCCGAACGGGAGAGGCCGCCGAGGTGTCCGCGCGTCGCGGCCGACCGGATGAACACCCCTTCGTCGGTCGCGTGGCGCTGCATTCGCAGGCGATCCCCCAGGATCGCGCCGCCCGAGTACGGGCTCGTCGGGTCGATGCACAGCACGCCCACGCGCTTTCCCTGGCTGCGGTACGCGGCGATCACGCAATCGCACAGCGTCGACTTGCCCGCGCCCGGGTTGCCGGTGATGCCGATGACGTACGCATTGCCGGTGCTGGGGAAGAGCTCCTTCAAGATCTCGACGTAGCCCGGGACCTGATCGTCGACGTGGCGTAGCACGCGAGCGATGGCCCGCGTGTCGTGCTCCTTCACGCGGCGTGAGAGGTCCTGCATGGCGCCTCGTGCATACCGGAACGGCTTCGCCGGGCAAAGTGCCCGCGAGCCCTCATCCGCGCCCGAGGCGCTCGAGCGCCCACCGCGCGGCGTCGCGCACCACCTCGATCGGATGCTGCCGCGCTGCCACCGCGAGAACCGGCGCGCTCGCCGCGTCGCGCCGGTTGCCCAGTACGACGGCGGCGTTACGGGCCATCCCTGCGAGCTCGGCGCGCTTCGTCGGGCTACCTTCCGCAATTTCCTCCCACTCCGCCGCGTCGAGCCGCAGGAGCGCCTCTTCCGTCGTCTCGCGCCACATCGGCAGCGCCTCGAAGCTCCGCGTCCTCGCGGCGTCGCGAGGCCGGGCGCTACCGTTGAAAGGGCACACCGTTTGGCACTCGTCGCAGCCGAAGAGGTGCTCACCGACCCCGGCTCGGAGCGACTCGGGGATCGGCCCCCTCTGCTCGATCGTCAGGTAGGCGACGCACCGGCGCGGATCGAGGACGAACGGACGCGCGAAGGCCGCCGTCGGGCACACGTCGATGCAACGCGTGCAAGAGCCGCAGCGCTCCGCGATCGGAGCGTCGGGTTGGAGATCGAGGGTGGTAACGACCTCTCCGAGCACGAGGAGCGAGCCTTCTCCGGGGACGATGATGAGGCCATTCTTTCCCACGAAACCGATTCCGGCGCGCGCGGCCCACGCGCGCTCGAGCACCGGCACGTCGTCGCACATGGGTCGCGCCTGCGCGGGAGCGCCGTCGACGCCGAACGTGCGGACGAACGCGGCGAGCCGGCGGAGCTTCTTGCGCATGAAGTTGTGGTAGTCGTGCCCGCGAGCGTACCGGGCCACGCGGCGCGCCGTCGGCGGATCCGCCCGCTCCGCACCGGCGTCCCTCCGATAGCTCCGCGCGACGACGATGACGGAGCGCGCGCCTGGGAGGATGTCGACCGTGTCGAGTCGGCGGCGGACCTCCGCGTGCTCGGCCAGATACGCCATCGTCCCGTGCATCCCCGCCGCGAGGAACGCCTCGTACCGGACGTGGTCCTCCGTCAGCGGCGCGTCCGCGCGCGCGAAGCCCACGGCGTCGAAGCCCAGGGCACGCGCGCGCGACGCGAGCTGCTCCTTCGGAGTCGCGGGGGAGGCGCTCACGCTCGTCGCCCCCGCGTGCTACGAGAGAGCGCCCGTGAGCTCGGTCGACCTTCCGCCCGACACGCTGTTCGGTGGGACGATGGTCCTCTATCAACCCGCACGCGGCAGAGGGTACCGCGTCAACGTCGACGCCGTCCTCCTGGCCTGGTTCGCGGGGAGCGGCCGGCGCGCGCGACGGGCGGTCGATCTCGGCGCGGGCGTCGGCGCGGTCGGCCTGAGCCTCCTCCATCGCGACCGCGCCCAGGACGTGCTCTTCGTCGAGAGAGACCCGGAGCTCTCTCTCCTTGCGACCCGAAACCTCGAGGCCAATGGCTGGACGACGAGGGGTCGCGCGATCTCGCTGGACGTCGCCAACCTGCGCGCCCTCCCTCCAGGCTCGGCCGACCTCGTCGTCTGCAATCCGCCCTACCAGCCCCCCGGCCACGGACGACCGCCCGCGGTCGGCGCCTCGGCTCGCGTCGGCGCGCTCAGCGCCTTCACGAGGGCGGCGCGGCGGATGATCGCGCCGCGCGGGCGCGTCGCGTTCGTCTATCCAGCGTCCGACCTCGTCACGCTCGTGGCGGAGATCCGGGAGTCGGGGCTCGAGCCGAAGCGCGCGTGCTTCGTCCACGCGAAGAGAGGCTCTGCCGCGCGAGTCGTGCTTCTCCTCGCGTCGCCGGCGAAGCGGGGGGGGCTCGTTGTGGACGCTCCGGTCATCGAGCGTGACGAGCGCGGGCCAACGGAGACCCTCACGGGGTTACTCGCGCCCTAGACCCCGCCTGGGATACGATCCCCGGCAGGATGGGAGGAGACTGAATGGTCGATCGACCTCACGTCTACGCGTTCGAGGAGATACCGGAGGACCTCCCGCGCCCGCCCATGTCTGCGCTCCGCGCGCTGCACGCGATGAGCTACTTCGTGTCGCCTCGCGGTTGGCAATCGCTCGCGCTCGAGACGCGGCAGGAGATCGCCCGCGAAGGGGCTCGGGAGACGGTCGGGAGCGCCAACCTGGACGCCGCAGTTCGCCGGATTCCCCTCCAGCAGGTCAAGATGCTCCCACGCCCGAGAGAGCCCGACGCGGAGCACGTCCCGCCCGAGATCGCTGCTGCACTCGGGCCGATCCGCGGGCTCACCGATGCGGAGTGGCGCGGATTGCGCGCGCTCGACCGGTGCGTGCTCGCGATCCTCGCCCACAACACGCGACTGCTGGGGCGGGCGATCGACGAGATCCTCCCGCCCGCGCCAGGCGGAGCCCAAAGCAGCCGCTCGTCGGCGACGGTCGCGCGGTGCGAGATCACGATTCACAAGGACGCCCTCGGCCGCGTGATGGATCCCGATTTCGAAGGGGGTCGCGCGTTCGTGCTCGCGCGCGTCGCGGGGCGGCGCGCGACGCGCCGCGTGTCGGAGATCTTCGACCGGCACGCCGACAGCACGGTCGGGCCCATCGAGCTCGACTGGGGCGTGCGAGAGGCCGACTCCGTCATCTTCTGGCAAGCGCACGTGAGCGCGTGGGACGGCGCGTTCTTTCCGTCGGCGTCCCTCCTCGCCGCGACGACGGCGGCCGTCGCGCTCCACGACATGGTGAATGAGCTCGACCCGACGGCGGCGCTGGGGGTCGCGCGCATCCGCAACGAGCCGTGGGAGGCCGGGCGCGGGGAGCTGCAAGAGCCCGCTACGGCCGTGTACGGGATGAAACTCGGCAACGTCGTGGAGCAGGTGCTGGCCAAACGGAACGACAAGACGCTCGTGTCCGCGCCGCCGATGATGGACCGTGCGGACTCGGCGCCCCCCGCGCCCGCGTCGTCACGTCAGAGCTCGCAGCCCACGTCGTCGCCGCGCATCTCCCAGCCGGCGTCGTCCACTCCGGCGCTCGCCGCGCCGAGCGAGCACGCAGAGCGTGCGCTCGCGAAGGGCCCCAGCCAGCGCGTGTTCGTGCTCGTCAGCGTGATCGCGATCGTCGCCGTCCTCGGCCTCATCGGCCTCGCGATCGGCCTCGCGCACTCCGCGCGACTCTTCTGACCGGCTCGGCTGGGTTCTGCGAAGCGCACCGGTTGCATGGCGGGCGCGCGGCGCCGGGTTCACTGCACGCGTCTGGGACTTTCAGGCGCCCCTCAGCCGGTCGAGCACGATGGCGCAGGCGGCGCGGACGCTTAGGTGATTGTAACCCGTCGCATCGCGGGCCCGGACAGGCTCGAGCAGCGCGTCGGCGGCGAGGATCACCTCGTCTGCGAGACCCCACCCGGTGCCGAAGACGAGGAGGACGGGCCTCCCGTCCCCTTCGAGACGCGCGCGGGCCTCGGCAAGCGTCACAGGAGTACCCACCGAGCGCGCGGCCGTGACCCAGACCTCGACGTCGCCAGGCGCGCCGAGCGCGTCGCGCGCGTCCGCAAGGCTCGTGACCACGCGTACGAGCTCGAGCGCGAGCTTCCGGTCGGGGATGCGTTTGCCCCCCGCGCCGTCGCGCCAGTGATCGCAAATCCTCTGGACGAGCTCGCGTTGCGCCGTAATCGGGTGGACGATGAAGTAGTCGGAGACGCCGTACGTCCGCGCGCTCCGCGCGAGATCGTGGACGTCGAGGTTGGTCACGGCGGTCGTGACGATCGAGCGGCGCGCGTCGAGGACGGGGTGGTGCACGAGCGCGATCGCGAGCCTGCGCGTCACCGGGGGCCGTCCTTCGACCCGCCGCCAGCGCCAGGATAGCGGGCGAAGACGTCCGGCCTGCGCTCGCGTGTCCGCAGAACGGCTTGCTC
>Ga0209415_10015240_pt1 | contig 12482 bp, 11 predicted proteins | sample PeaSoiSIISIP2007_FD_187696 | JGI IMG/M metagenome (GOLD analysis project Ga0209415, IMG submission 187696) | Peat soil microbial communities from Weissenstadt, Germany - SII-SIP-2007 (SPAdes) (version 2) | ecosystem: Environmental > Terrestrial > Soil > Wetlands > Peat | place: Germany... | reverse complement strand
ATTCATGAGATACCCGGTTGCGGCGCCATCGCGGCCGTGCTGGCACCCGTGTTCAAGGGACCAACTTTCACCCTTCGCTTCTGAAAGGGAGCAGACTCTATCACACCCATCAGCAAGGCCGAGAAATGACCGCCGTCTCGCTCGAGCTGGGCGACAATCTTATCCACCGTAGCGACATCGTAGTATTCCAGCCCGCGACCCCGCGACCCCGCGACCCCGACCCCGCGACCCCCGTTTCACCAGCCTTGGCGCCCAATCCCGCATCCGAGTAATACGTCGCCCGTGCCCCCGACCACCGCCCAGCCTCCCCCGACTCCCGAGCTCGTCCTAGGCGTCCCCGGCTTCACGTACGACCGACTGTTCGACCCCCGCGGCCTCGCCGAGCTCTCCGCCCACTTCGACGGCTGGTTCAAGGAGCGCGCCCCCGAGGCGCACGCGCGGTTCTCGGCGTATCGCGCGTGCAAGGGGGAGGGGATGGCCGCGACCGAGGTGAGCGCCTCGCTCCTCGCCGCCGCGCCGCACGTGGGGGCGTACGTCGCGCTTCTCTTCGGGGTCACGGCCGAGACCGACGCGTTTGCGAAGGACGTCCGCGAGCGCGACCCGATCTGGCGGTTCAGGCGCGATTTCGCGAAGAAGCGCGTGCTGAAGGCCGACGCGGGGAGGGCGTGGGCGGCGTCCGGGGGGAGCCCGGAGGGGGCGGCGACGGTCGCGCGGAGAGCGCTCCTGTCGGTCGTGCCGTCGTTCGAGGTCGACGCGAGAGCCGACGAGGAGCTCGCGGTGGCGCGGGCGACCGTCCTTCTGTTCGAGGTCGACGAGGTCGCGCGGAAGGCGGCGAAGGCGGGCGGCGCGCAGTGGACACCCGAGCTGCGGGCGCGCGTCGATGGGCTCCGGAAGGCGCTCGCGGCGAGCTCGGTGAGCCTGCCGCCGGGCGCGACGGGCCCCGCTTCGGGCGACGCCGAGAACGCCGCGCTCCTGAGCTTCGTCCTGGACGCCGTCGAGGCGTGGCTGGCCGCGCGGAGCCGCGACCACGGCGACCCGGTCCACCTTTGGCCCTCGCTCCACGCGCCCATCACCCTCGATTACGAGCACCTGGTCGCGATCGAGCGGCCCGACCCGGCGCACCTCCCCGAGATGTTCGTCGGCCCGAAGCACGAGCGCCGCGAGCGCGAAGGCTTCGTCCTCACCGACCGGCGCGGGACCGCGCGCGAGGTCGAGGCGCAGATCGACTACTGCATCCTCTGCCACGAGCGCGACAAGGACTCCTGCACCAAGGGGCTCAAGGACGCGAAGACCTCGCTCGTGAAGAAGAACCCGCTCGGCGTTCCGCTCAACGGCTGCCCGCTCGGCGAGAAGATCAGCGAGATGCACACGATGCGGCAGGAAGGGTCCGTCATCGCCGCGCTCGCGCTCGTGTGCGTCGACAACCCGATGTGCCCCGGCACCGGTCACCGCATCTGCAACGACTGCATGAAGGCGTGCGTCTATCAGAAGCAGGAGCCGGTCAACATCCCGCAGATCGAGACGCGCGTGCTCACGGAGGTGCTCACGCTCCCGTGGGGCGTGGAGATCTACGGGCTGCTCACGCGGTGGAACCCGCTCAACGTCGAGCGGCCACAGAGCAGGCCCTACAACGGGAGGAACGTCCTCGTCGTCGGCCTCGGCCCCGCCGGCTACACGCTCGCCCACCACCTCGCGAGCGAGGGGTTCGCCGTCGTCGCGATCGACGGGTTGAAGCTCGAGCCGCTCCCCGAGCGCCTCGTCGGCACGGGGACGCGCCCGCCGTCCCCGGTGCACCGCTGGAGCGACGTGTGCAAGGAGCTCGACGATCGGATTCTCCTCGGGTTCGGCGGCGTCAGCGAGTACGGCATCACCGTTCGGTGGGACAAGAACTTCCTCACGCTGCTTTACCTGACGCTCTCGAGGAACCCGCTCCTGAAGACGTACGGCGGCGTCCGCTTCGGCGGCACGCTGACGCTCGAGGACGCGTGGGAGCTCGGCTTCGATCACGTCGCCATCGCGGCGGGCGCGGGGCGGCCGACGATCATCGACATGAAGAACAACCTCTCGCGCGGCATCCGCAAGGCGAGCGACTTCCTCATGGCGTTGCAGCTCTCGGGCGCGTTCAAGAAGGCGTCGATCGCGAACCTGCAGGTGCGCCTCCCCGCGGTCGTCATCGGCGGCGGGCTCACGGCCATCGACACGGCGACCGAGCTCCTCGCGTACTACGTCGTCCAGGTCGAGAAGACGGCCGCGCGCTTCGCCGAGCTCTCGGGCTCGCACACGAAGGAGGCGGTCCGCGCGATGTTCGACGCCGAGGAGTGGGGCATCCTCGAGGAGCACCTCGCGCACGCGAAGGCCATCACCGACGAGCGCGCGCGGGCCACCGCGGAGGCGCGCGCGCCCCGGATCCAGGCGCTGCTCGACGGCTGGGGTGGCGTGAGCCTCGCGTACAGGAAATCGGTCAACGACTCCCCCGCCTACCGCCTCAATCACGAGGAGGTCGCCAAGAGCCTCGAGGAGGGGGTGCGCTACCTGGAGAACCTGTCGCCCGTGGAGGCCGTGCTCGACGAGCACGCGCACGTGCGCGCGGTGAAGTTCGCGAGGAAGGACGGCTCGCTCGTCGAGCTGCCGGCGCGGACGGTGTGCGTCGCGGCGGGGACGAGCCCCAACGTGACGTACGAGAAGGAGTACGCGGGGACGTTCGTGCTCGACGACCGCCGGCAGTTCTTCCGCGCCCACCGCGCGGTGCGCGACGAGAACGGCACGCTGCTCCTCGAGGCGGTGAAGACACCGAGCGAGAACGCGCCGGCGTTCTTCACGAGCTACCAGCACGGCGGGCGGCTGGTGTCGTTCTACGGAGACAACCACCCGTACTACGCGGGGAGCGTCGTGCGGGCGATGGCGAGCGCGAAGGACGGCTACCCGTACGTCGCGGCCCTCTTCCCCGAGGTCGCCGCGCAGGATCCGGCCGAGCAGCCCGTGCGCGAGCTCGCGAAGGCCGCACTCTTCGCGAGGCTCGACCGGGAGCTCGTCGCGACCGTCGCGGCGGTGAACCGCCTGACCGAGACGATCGTCGAGGTCGTCGTCCACGCGCCGATGGCGGCGCGGAAGTTCCGCCCAGGCCAGTTCTATCGCCTGCAGAACTTCGAGTCGTTCGCCCCGAGCGTGGAGGGTACGCGGCTCGCGATGGAAGGGCTGGCGCTCACGGGGGCCTGGATCGACGAGGAGCAGGGGCTCATGGGGACGATCGTCCTCGAGATGGGCGGGTCCTCGCGGCTGTGCGCGACGCTCCGGCCGGGCGATCCCGTGGTGCTGATGGGCCCGACGGGCGCCCCCACGGAGGTGCCGAAGGAGACGGTGCTGCTCGCGGGCGGCGGGCTCGGGAACGCCGTGCTCTTCTCCATCGCCCGCGCCTTCAAGGGGATGGGGAGCAAGGTGCTCTACTTCGCCGGCTACAAGCGGGGCGAAGACCTCTTCAAGCAGGACGAGATCGAGCGCTACACCGATCAGGTCATCTGGACGACCGACTCCGGCGCGGAGATCGCGGCCCGGCGGCCGGGCGACGCGCACTTCCGCGGCAACATCGTGCAGGCGATGGTCGCCTACGGAACGGGCGAGCTCGGCGTGCAGAAGGTCCCTCTCGGTGACGTCCGCCGGATCATCGCCATCGGCTCCGACCGCATGATGGCCGCCGTCCAGCAGGCGAGGCAGGGCGTGCTCCGGCCGATGCTGGATCCCGAGCACGTCGGGATCGGGAGCATCAACTCGCCGATGCAGTGCATGATGAAGGAGGTGTGTGCGCAGTGCCTCCAGAAGCACACCGATCCCTTGACGGGGAAGGAGACCGTCGTCTTCAGCTGCTTCAATCAAGACCAGGAGCTCGATCGCGTCGACTTCGTGCACCTTCGGCAGCGCCTCCGTGCGAACTCGATGCAGGAGAAGCTGTGCAGCGTGTGGCTCGACGACGTGCTCGCGCGCCACAAGGAAATCGCGAGGCTTTGATGGCCACGGGCGGCGCGGAGTCCAGGTCGCCCGAGTCTCGGGCGCGACGCTTCGCGTACGACGGCCTCTTCTGGCGACGGCTCGCACGCCTGGGAGCGGCCCACGGGCCGTCCTGGTTCGTCGAGCACTCGCCGGCGTTCATCGGGGTCGCGGCCGCGCTCGCGCTCCCGTCCGCCCGACGTGCGGTGCGCGCGAACCTCCGGCGCGTACGCGGCCACGTCGGCCCCGTGCGCGAGGCGCGGGACGTCGCGAGGACGTTCGCGACCTACGCGGGCTGCCTCGCCGAGGCGCTGTCCTCGGGCTCCAAGAACGCCGAGATGCCCGAGCTCGAGATGGAGGGAAACGAGCACCTCGAGGCCGCGCTGTCGGCGCGCGCGGGCGTGGTGCTCGTGACCGCGCACACCGCGGGGTGGGAGCTCGCGGGGCCGCTCTTCCGGCGCGACAAGGGGCTTGCCGTGGCGATGGTGATGGAGGCGGAGCGCGACGAAGAGGCGCGCGAGCTCCACGATCGCGCGCGGCGCGCGAGCGGCGTCGACGTCCTCCACGTCGGGGCGGATCCTCTCTCGGCGCTCCCGCTGCTCCACCGGTTGCGCGGCGGCTCGGCGCTGGCGTTGCAGATCGACCGCGTGCCCCACGGCATGCGCGGCCTCCCCGTCCGGATGTTCGGCGACAGCTGCCTCATCCCCGAGGGACCGCTCCGCCTCGCCCAGCTCTCGGGCGCGCCGATCGTGCCGATCTTCTTCGCGCGCCGAGGCTTCCGGTCGTACTTCGCGAAGGTGTTCGAGCCGGTCCGGGTGCCGCGTCGCCCCGAGCCCGGGGAGCTCGAGGCGAGCGCGCAGCGGCTCGCCGACGCGATGGCGCTGTTCGTCAGGCGCTACCCGACGCAGTGGTTCGACTTCGGTGGCCGGAAGCCAGCGTGACGCGCGCGCGGGGCGCTACTTCGCGAAGAAGAGGCGAGCGCCCATGAGCACGAGGAAGCCCGCGTAGAGGCGCCGCGCGAGCAGCGCGTCGAGGCCGACGGTGAGCTTCGCGCCGAAGTACGCGCCGACGAAGAGCCCGAGAGCGACGACGAGGGCGGCGCGCACGTCCATCAGCCCTTCGCGGTAGTACTCCCACGCCCCGAGGAGCCCCGTCGGGAGGACGAGCGCCGCGAGCGACGTCCCCGCGGCCATCCGCGCGTCCATGTTGGCCAGAAGGACGAGGCCGGGGACGATGACGAGCCCGCCGCCGATGCCGAACAGGCCGGCGAGGACGCCGGCGCCGAGCCCAAGGAGGACGAGGAGCGCGAGGTTCATGGCACGACCGACGGTCACACTAGACGCATGGCGGCGCGAAAATCACGAAGTTTATCGCTAGTGCTGGCGCGCGCACCGCACGCATGAGAGAAGGGCGATCCTCCTCCGCGGCGCCCCGCCGATCCCAAGGACGATGCCGACTCGACTCCACATCGGCGCGAAAGCGCTCCGCACCAACATCGAGACGTACGCCAAGCGCTTCGACTTCCTCGAGGTCAAAACAGGGGCGACGCCGCGGGATCCGCCGCCCTCGGTGTCGACGCTCCGCAAGTGGCGCAAGGCGGTCCCACCGCACTTCGACTTCTCCGTCGTCGCCGGACCGCACCTCTCGATGCTCAAGGCCGGGGTCGCGCTGGAGGAAGACCTCACGGCCGCGCTCGCGGCGGTGGACGCCCTGGAAGCGCGGTGCATCCTCTTGCCGACGCCGGCCGACGTGACGCCGAGCAACCTCTGGCGCGAGCGCATGGCGAAGCTCGTCCTTCGCTTTCCTCGCGATGCCACGCAGGTCGTTTGGGAGCCGCGCGGCGTGTGGGAGACGGAGGACGCCGCGGTCGCGGCCCACAGGTGGGGCATCGTCCTCGCGGTCGACGCGGCGCGCGACCCGGTGCCCGCCGGGCCCGTGGCCTACGTTCGACTCCGGGCGCTCGGAGAGACGCGCGCGTTCGGCCCGGCGGCGCTGGAGAAGGTCGTAGACGCGATCGGGAACCGTCGCGATGCGTACGTGGTCTTCGAGACCGACTCGGCGCTGGCGGAGGCCAAGCGGCTCAGGGCCATCGCGCAGTCGGCGGGGAAGGGGGCCCGGGGCGGGATGGGGCGGGTCATTCGCCCGCGGGCCTTGACGGTCAAGGTCCGCGACGACGAGCAAGAGTAGGCGATGGCCAGAGCCGGCGCGATCGTGCTCGCTTCCGACCCCGAGGTCGCGGCGGTCGGTCGGGCGATCCTGTCGCGCGGCAACGCGGTCGACGCCGCCGCCGCGGGCGTGTTCGCGGCCGCGGGCCTCTACGCGAGCGTCCTCCTGGGGCCCGTGCAGCTCCTCATCGGCGGCGCCGGAGCGGGGCTCCGGGCGGTCGATGGGCGCGCGCGTCAGCCGGGGCTCGGTTACCCGCGACCGCGCGGTTTCCTCGCGACCGAAGCGGTGCCCGACGCCGCGCGCGTGGGGGTCCCCGCGCTGCCGGCGGCCCTCCTCGCTGCGGCGACCACCTACGGCAAGCTCTCGGTGGCGGCGCTCGTCGGCCCCGGCGTCGAGCTCGCGCGAGCCCGCTCGACCCCGCGCGCCGCGCTGCTCGACCGCATCGCGCAGCGCGGCCCTGCAGCGCTTTCCGACCGAGCCGTCGCCGATGACCTCACCCTGCTCGCGGGGCGTCTGGCGGGGGGCCTGCTCTCCGTGCGCGATCTGGACGAGGTGAGGCCTCGGGTCGCCGCCGCGGCCGTCCACCCGTCCGTCGGTGGCCGTCACGTCGTCACGGTGCCCTGGGGCGCCTCCGCGGTCTCGGGTGCGCCCGGGGCCACGCACGTCGGTCACGACGTCCGCGTGGTCGTCGCGGCCGATCGGAACGGCATGCTCGCGGTTGCTTGCTACGAGGTCCCCAAGGCCGGCGTCGTGATGGACGTGTTCGAGCTCGTCGCGCCTTTCACCGCCAGTCCGGTGATGCGGGGCGAGCCGCGCGTGAGGCCAGGCGAGCCGCGCGGCGCTGCGGCCCCCATCGCGCTCCGTCAGGTCGAAGGTGTCCTCGATCTCGCGGCAGGGATCGGAGCTTCGGGTCACGCGGAGGCGGCGCTGGGGGCGTGGCTCCGGCAGGGCCGGGCCGTCGCCGGCGTGCTTCGCGCCGAGCCGCTCCCCGAGGGGCTCGTCGCATTGGAGCGCGCGGGCTCCGAGTGGGTCAGCGCGTAGGAGCTCTCAGCCGAGCTTGACGCCGTGCCGCTTCGCGTAGGCGGTGACGCCGATCTTGTCGATGGTCCGGATGTCACGGGTGGTGAGGTTCAGGCTCACGAAGCGCGCGAGCTCGGGCACCCAGACGCGGCGGCTCTGCACGTTGACGTTCTGCCAGCGCTTCGTCTTGATGTTGGAGTGCGAGACGTTCTGTGCGCGGAGCTTGCGCTTGCCTGTGATGTCGCTCTTGGCCATGACGGGCGCACCCTGACGGATGAAGCCGCCGCTGTCAAGGCGGGCGTCACTCCAGCGAGAGCTGTCCTAGCGTCCGCGCGAGGTGCCGGCACCACGCCCGGACGTCCTCGAAGGCGCCGGGCGTTCGCCGGAAGCTCGCCTCGTCCATGTAGAGGCGGCGCGCCAGCTCGACCTGCACGACGTGGACGTTCTTCGCCGGGCTGCCGTAGTGCTGGGTCGTGAAGCCCCCCTTGTACGGCTGGTCGTGCGCCACCGTCCAGCCGCGCGCCCGCGCGTGCGCGTCGACGGCGTCGATGTACTTCGGCGCCGCGCTCGTCCGCCCGCGTGACCCGGGGACGACGTCGGCCCGGGCGCTCCCCGGGTCCCGGTGCGTCGCGCGCGCGACGCTCGGCATCGAGTGGGCGGCGAGGACGACGGCCCGGCCAAACGTCTCGACCTTCCGGCGAATGAGCTCGCGGAGCGCCGCGTGGTAAGGGCGGTAGACCTCGCTCAGGCGGAGCTCCAGGGCGTCCGGCCGGAGTGGCCCGAGGAGGGCGCGGTCCCCTTCGGTCGTCGTGCGCCAGACGACGCCGCGCGGCGACGACGGGCCCTTGCCCGAGACGGCGGCCTGGGGATCGAGGTCGTCCTCGGCGCGGTTCAGGTCGACGACGTAGCGCGAAGTACGGGCGACGAGCATGCTCGCGCCGTCGAGGTGGGCGTCCTCGTAGAGGTCGTCGACGTAGAGATCGGCGTCGCGGCCGATCGCGCGAGCGGAGGCGACGAGCTCGGGCATGAACGGAGGGGGGACGAGGACGCCCGCGTGGGGAATCTCGACGATGAGCGCGGTTTCCGGCCCTTTGGGCTCGTGGAGGACGAACGGGGGGTCGCGCATCGCGGGCGGGACGAAGGTAGCACCGGCGCCTCTGGCGTTGGAGGCGCGCGATCGGGCAGGCGGAGGGCCGCCGCCGGGCCGTCTCACGCGCGCGGGTGTGACTTCGCGTGGCTCGTCCGGACGTGGTCGGACGTCGTGTGCGTGTAAATCTCCGTCGTCCCCAGGTTCGCGTGTCCGAGCATCGCCTGGACGGCGCGGAGGTCGGCGCCGCCGCGGAGGAGGTGGGTCGCGAAGGAGTGGCGGAGCTTGTGGGGGGAGATCGGCGCCGCGATCGCCGCGATGCGCGCGTACTTGCGGATGATCTTCCAGAACGTCTGGCGTCCGAGGCGCCCGCCGCAGCGCGAGAGGAAGAGCCAGTGGGCGTTCGGGCGCGCCAGTCCAGGGCGTACGGTCTCGAGGTAGGTGGCGAGGTGCTGGAGGGCGACCTCGCCGACCGGGACGAGGCGCGCCTTGTCGCCCTTGCCGACGGGGGTGACGACCCCGCGCTGCATGTCGAGGTCGCGGAGCCGGAGTGTGACGAGCTCCGTGACGCGCAGCCCGGACGCGTACATCAGCTGAATCATCGCGGCGTCGCGCACGCCGTTGGCCGTCGACAGATTCGGCGCGGCGAGGAGGCGCTCGACGTCGGCGAACGACAGCGCCTTGGGCAAGCGGCTGCCGAGCTTCGGCCGATCGATGAGCTCGGTCGGGTCGGCCTCGATGACGCGCTCGCGGACGAGGAAGCGGAAGAAGCCGCGGAGCCCCGAGAGCTGGCGCGCGCTCGAGCTTGCCCCGAACCCCGACGCGGCATTGGCGGCGAGGAGCGACGCGATGTGCGCGTCCGTGATCGCGGCGGGCTCGACGTCACCGACGTGGCGCGCGAGCGCGCCCAGGTCTTGTGCGTAGGCGTCGAGCGTGTTCTTCGCGAGCGACCGCTCCACGGCGAGGTGCGACAGGTACGCGTCGATCCATGCGTGGAGGAGCACGCCCGCGAGCGTAGCGGCCGCCGCGGGCGCAGGTGGAGTTTCGCGCGTCGAAGCTCTCCCGTCCGCCGGCAAACTGAGCTAGAAGCCTGACGTCCAGATGGCGGCGCCCAGGCCTGCTTCGACGCGGAATCGCTAGGGCGTCGTGCGCCTGCAATCTCGCGCGCTTGGCGGGGTACTCGCGCTCTACGTCACGCTCCCGGCTGCCGCGTGGGCCGCCGGCGCGCCGCCCGTGAGCGAGCCCCCTCCCCCGCCGCCGCCCCCCGCGGCGCCGGAGATGCCGGCGGCCGTCGAGCCCATCCCGCCGCCCGCCGCGCCGCCTGCGAAGGCCGCGCCCCGGCCCACCGAGCCGCTCATCCTGCGGATCAAGCTGAAGGTCCCCGAAGCCGCGCTCCCACCCCCGCCGAAGCCTGCCGACGGCGACGCCGACTACACGACGAAGCGGTTCGAGCCCGCCGGCTTCCCGCTCATCGGCGGGGACAGCGACATCGGGTTCGAGTTCGGCGCGGTCGGGACGCTCTCCTACTTCGCGGACGGCATCAAGCCCTACGCGTGGAACATGGACGTGGTCCTCTCGACGAGCGTCAAGGACGGCCCGAAAGGCGTCGAGTTCGTCCAGCAGTCGTTCCTCTACAACGGCGATTTCCCGGGCTACCTCGGCGGCAAGCTTCGTTTCAACCCGCAGGTCCAGTACCAGCGCACCATCAACATCGGCTACTTCGGCCTCGGCAACGCCGCGAGCGGCGTGGTCCCTGCAAACTACAGCGGCCCGGCGGGTCGTTACTTCGAGTGGATCGACTCGGTCACTCAGGCGTACGTCTCGCCTCGCTACACGCTCAAGGGGCCATGGTCTCTGTCAGGCCTGGTCGGCTACCGCTACATGGACCCTTCGGCATACGCCGACAGCAAGCTCGCGCGCGACGTCGAGACGCGAAACCCGGACGCCAGCCCGATCGCGATCGGACTCCAGCCGACGAGCGTGACGCAGCTCGCCGTGGGCGCCATCTACGACTCGCGCGACAACGAGGTCTTCGCGAACCGCGGGATGTACGCGCAGACGGGGGTCGCGTACCAGCAGGGGGTTCCGACGAGCTCCGGGGTCCGCTACGGAGAGTCGCAGGGGCTGATCCAGGGCTACTACCCGATCGGGCCCCTTGTGCTGGCCGGGCGCCTCATCGCCGATTTCCAGTTCGGCCACGTGCCGTTCTACGACCTCTTCATGTCCGGTCCGTTCGCGCAGTCGGAGGCCGTGGGAGGTGGCTCGGCGGTGCGAGGCGTGCCGGTCGGGAGGTACTCGGGCGAGATCAAGATCTACGGGACGGCGGAGGTCCGCTCGATGTTCCTCAGGTTCCACCTGCTGAAGCAGAAGGTGGCGATCGGCGCGGTGGCTCTCTTCGACACCGGGCGCTCGTGGGTCGACTACACGTTCAAGAACCCGCTCGACGGGAACGGCGTGGGACTGAAGTACGGCGCGGGCGGCGGGATCTACCTGCTCTGGGGCCAGGCCGCGCTGATCCGCGTCGACGCGGCCTACTCGCCGGACGCGGCCGCGGAGAACCCGCACTTTCCCGTTGGGATCTATGTCCAGGACGGGACGATGTTCTGAGCGATTCGGCGCTTCCGTTGAATTCCTGGGCGTCTCGTCCGCCTAACGGTCGTGTGGGTTCGGGATACTCTACGGGTCGTGCGAATCCCGCGGACTGTGCTCTTGCTCACGCTCCTCGCGACCTCGGCGTGCGTCCACGACCCCACGGTGCGGCTCGATCACGCAGAGCTCAACGGCGTGCAGATGGCCCTCTTTCCGCCGCGCGTCGGGGTGCTGCTCACCGTCGTGGTCGTCGTCACGAACCCGAACTCGTTCGACGTCGCGATTCGTGGAATGCGGGGACAGGTCGTCCTGAGCGAGAAGTACCCGCTCCCCATCGCGTATCGCGCGCCAGAGCCCGGTGTGTGGCTGCCCGCGGGCCAGTCGACGCCGCTGCGTGTGCCCGTCGACATGCCCGTCGAGCTCGCCGTCGCCCTCGTTCGCGAGGCCCTCGGCGCGCCCCTCATCACGTTCCACGTGACGGGCGTCGTCGACGTCACGGGGACGAGCACGTTCAAGATCGACAGGAACGACTTCCCCGTAGACCTGCGCGGGACCATGACGCGACAAGCGGTCGAGGGGGTCGTCCCCGCGTTCCTCATGCCACACTGATCGCCTCGCGCCGTGCCCGTCTATCGTCTCGATCGCCGCCTCGCGTTCCCTCCCGCCGAACACGCGGAGGACGGTCTCCTCGCCGTCGGCGGAGACCTGTCGCCGGAGCGTCTGCTCCTCGCGTACCGCTCGGGGATCTTCCCCTGGTACGACAAGGACACCCCCATTCTCTGGCACTCGCCCGACCCGCGTTGCGTGTTCGTGCTCTCGTCGATGCACGCGCCGAGGGCGCTGCGGCGCGCGCTCGCGCGTCGGATCTACGACGTCCGCTACGACACCGCATTCACGGAGGTCATCCGCGCGTGCAAGGAGGCGAAGCGGGGCGGCGCGGCGGGGACGTGGATCACCGACGAGATGGAGGCTGCGTACGTGAAGCTCCACGCGCTCGGGTACGCGCATTCGGTCGAGAGCTACAAGGACGGAAAGCTCGCGGGGGGTCTCTACGGCGTGTCGATCGGGCGGATGTTCTTCGGCGAATCCATGTTCACGCGCCAGGCCGAGGCGTCCAAGGTCGCGCTCATGACGCTGGCGACCCGGCTCCGCGACAGGGGCTCCACGTTCATGGACTCGCAGGTCGCGAACCCGCTGACGCTGTCGCTCGGGGCCGAGGAGTGGCCTCGGGGAGTGTACCTCGAGCGACTCGCGCCCGAGGTGGCGGCGCCCGGTGAAGTGGGGAAGTGGAGCGCGTAGCGCGACCTCGCGTTGACAGAGTCGATCGTCTCCATCTACCTTCACGCGCGCTCAGGAGCATAGGATGGCGGACGAGAAGAAGCCGAAGATCGACTTGAAAGCGCGGCTCGGCAAGACGGCCGTTCCAGCTCCCACACCCGCGCCGCCTCCGGCTGTGTCGCCGTCCGGCCGGCCGGTGCCGATGCCGGCTTCCCCGCGAAGCCAGCCCCCCGCTGCGCTGGGTGTCCAGGGGACGCCTGCCGGCGTCGTCCCGGTCCCGATGCCGTCGGGATCCGCGCCCGGCATGGGCGGCATACCGGTTCCGCCTCCGTCGCCGTACGGCTCGGGCGCGCGCCCGGGA
>Ga0209415_10015239_pt1 | contig 12484 bp, 11 predicted proteins | sample PeaSoiSIISIP2007_FD_187696 | JGI IMG/M metagenome (GOLD analysis project Ga0209415, IMG submission 187696) | Peat soil microbial communities from Weissenstadt, Germany - SII-SIP-2007 (SPAdes) (version 2) | ecosystem: Environmental > Terrestrial > Soil > Wetlands > Peat | place: Germany... | reverse complement strand
GGGCGACCGCGCCGTCTGGGCCGACCTCCGAGAACTCTATCTTGAGATCCCCGCGCAGACCTGCATCACCAAGGACAACGCGCCGATCTCGATCGACTTCTTCATCTATTACAAAGTCATCGACCCCGCGCTCAGCGTCATCCAGGTCGGCAACTTCCAAGGGGCCGCCCAGGGCATCGCGATGACCACGCTCCGGGCCGTCATCGGCGACATCAGCCTCGACGACGTCCTCGCCAAGCGCGAACAGATCAACCAGGTGATGCAGGCCAAGCTCGACGACGTCACGGAGCGCTGGGGCGTCAAGGTGACCACCGTCGAGATTCGCGAGATCACCCCGCCGAAGGAAGTTCAGGACGCGATGAACCGCCAGATGTCCGCCGAACGGACCCGGCGCGCGCTGGTCACCGAGGCGGACGGCAAGAAGCAGGCGGCGATCACGATCGCGGAGGGCGAGAAGCAGTCGAAGATCCTCAGCGCCGAGGGCGACCGCCAGGCGGCGATCCTCCGCGCCGAGGGCTTCTCGCTCGCCCTCGACAGGATCTTCTCCGTCGCCAAGAACGTCGACATCAACACGATGAGCCTGCAGTACCTCGACACGCTCAAGTCGCTCGGCCAAAGCCCCGCGACCAAGATCGTGTTCCCGATGGAGTTCACGCGCCTGCTCCAGCCGTTCTTGGACGTGCGCGGGACGCCACCGGCGCCGCGGGGGCCCGACCAGGGAAGATAGCGTCGGCGCATCGCTGACGCGTTGAGCCCAAGGGCGTGGCGGGGCCGCGGCCGCGACCGCCCGCGGTGAGGAGGCGCGAGGTGATCTCGGGAACGCACGGGCCGCGCCGTCCTGCGTCCCGCGATGTGGATGCGCTCGCCCGGTGCGATCTGGCCAGGTTCCGCGAGGATACGTTCGCCCGACGCAACTGGGGACACCAGGGCCTACGGGCCGCGCTGCGCGGTCTGTCGCTCGAGGAAGCCCGTTGGACGCCCGGGCGCGGCGTGCATTCCGTCTGGGAGCAGATCAACCACGTCGCGCACTGGAAACGCTACGTCCTCGAGCGCGTGCGGGGCCGAAGCCGGCAGACGAACCAGGCCTGGCCGCCCTCGGGCCGGACCGCCGCGGAACTTCACCGCGCCCTGGCCGTGCTCGAGCGGCTTCATCGCGACCTCCAGGGCGCCGTGCTCAAGCTCTCCGCGGACGCGTTCGAGGTGGGCGGAGGCCCGCGCTACTCGACGACGCAGTTACTGCTCGGGGAAGCGGCGCACGACGCGTACCACACGGGACAGATTCTGCTCACCAGAAAGCTGTACCGCCGCCGACGCGCGTAGGTCCGCGGCGCGTCCCGACTCAGTGCGTTGCGGGGTCCGCGCCGCGCCATCGCCCACCGAGACGCGGCGGTGCGTCCGGCGTACGATCAGAGGGTGGCGCGTCCGTGGTGAATCGCGGGGACGCGTCAGGAATGCCCGGTGATCCAGTCCGAGATCTTCTGGACCGCCTCCTGCTCGATCCCGTAGAACCCATGGTACGCGAAGGCCTCACACGGGTTGGTCGATTTCGGGACCGAGCCTCCCGTGACCGTCTCAAACTCGGCCGGCTTCGCGTGAGACAGCGCCGCCTTGATCCGAGCGCCGTCGGACGGAGGGCTGACGTGGCACTCGTCTTTGGTGTTCGACAGGATGAGCGTGGGCACCGTGATCGTCTTCAGGTCGACCTGAAAGACCGTCTCCGGCGAATCGAGCGCCGGGCGCGTGACGCTTGAGGTGAGCACCAGCCCCGCGATCTCCCCACCCGGTAGCCCGGCCGCCCCCGAGGCCGCCGCGGGCGTGCCCGCGCTGGTCCCTACGAGCCATACCGGCACGTGCGTGTGCTCGCGGGCGAAGGCGACGACGCGCGAGATCACGTCTCCGTAGGCCGAGGTCAAGCGACGGCCCTGGAGACCCGGGGCATCATTGCTCGGCGCGTCGGGAATGGCGACCGCGAAGCCCTGCTGCACCCACAGGTCCCGCGTACGCACGAGGAAGTTGCCGGGCGCCCCGATCTCCCCGTTGAGCCCGATGTGGAGTATTCCGTCGCCGCCGGCAAACATGACCAGAACCGCGTGCGGGGACCCGGACGGGGTCAGCAGCAGTGTGCGGTCGAAGGCACCGTTCGGGAGCGGGATGTCTTCGACCAACGCCCCCTCCGCCCCGGCCGCCGGGGCCGGAGATCGGGCAGGGCCGGTCATCAGGACCAGGAGACCGAACACGAGCGCGACGGCGATGCTCCAATACTTGCATTGAGGGGACGCGCTGACCGTTCGCGTCGCCTGCGGTTGATGTCTGCCGCGAGGGTGGTGCGCGACGCGGTCAATGCGTTCATGCCTGTGTGCCCGATCTCCTCGACGCGTCTCCTTCATGAGCGCCTCCCATGCGAGTCCGGGGACACGACTGAAGAACGCACGGCCCATACGATCTTCCCGGTCACGTACTTTTGGCGGCAAGCGCCTCGAGACGCGCCCGCAGCTCGTCCGCGCGCGCGGCGCTTTCGGTCGGCCGGAGTACCGGGCAATCATAGCCGAGCACGTCGACCATGGCCGCACGGGCGGCCTGTGTGAACACCACGCTGCCGTCGGCGCGAATGGACTCGATCCCATCTCCCCGCTGCGCCTGCTCCATCATCGCACGCGCCTCCGGCAGCGAGACCCCCTCCGGGAGCACGATCGTGGCGCCGGCGCGGGCCAGGCGAATATCATACCCGCCCACCAACCCGGCCGGGCCCGGGGCATGCGTGAGACCGCCGCTGTCCCGCAACACATGCCGCACTTTTTCCACCGCCGACGCCGCGGTGCGCGCCATGATGGCACGCCCGCGCGGCAGCGCGCGTCCAGCCTCGGCCCACAACGATTCGGCCCCCAACGCCGCGGTCACATCCCGATCGCCGTACATGACCCGGAGCCAGTAGGGGTAGGCGGCGAGCGACTCTTCCCGATCAAGGCCCATCCAAAAATACACGACGTGAAAATGATGCGCCAGCAGCGACACGGCCACGTCGTGTACCGGCACATCCAACCGCCTCGCCGCGGCCCACCGGATCCCGGCGCGCAGTAAGTCGGAGTTCCCGGCCCCACAGGTGGGCGCCAGGTCGAGCGCGGCCAGCACCGCGTTGACCGCGTCGGGAAATGCCACGTTGATCACCGCCGCGTCCGAGCCGGCCATGGTGAGCGCCCGCATGAGCGTGAGGGCCAGCGTCAAGTGCATGGGAAGCCATGGACCGAACCGAGCCTGTTCCTCCAGCCGCCGCCACAACGGTTGCGGCAGCTGCGTGATCGCCCACCAGGATTGCAGCGTGGCGGTGTTCACGACCACGTCCGGCCGGATCCGCCGCAGCGCGGCGGCCAGCGCATCGGTGTTGCGCATGTCCACCGGGATGGCCGCGAGATGCGCGCCGCGCCCGGCGTACGACGCAATCGCGGCGGCGTCGGCGGCCTCCGCCGCGCACCGCGCGCCGTCCACATCGAGCGCGAACAGATGCGAGACCTCCGGCGATTGGGCCAGGATCCGAAGCACACTGCCACCGAGGTCGCCAATGCCGAGCACCGCTACCCGACTCATCGCCAGCCCTTCCGGTTGGTGCCGCGTGGGAGATCGTGCCCGATGGATCCCGTGTCGCTCGTTCGCGCGCCGGCGTGCGTTTCCTTCGCTCGGGGGCCCGGGATCGGGTCCCGGCCGGCGGGGTCAGGCGACGGGCTCCCGCCCGGCGATCCGTCGGAGTTGGGGATCGAGCGCATCGCGGAGACCGTCACCGAAGAGGTTGATCCCCAACACCGTGACCGCGAGCGCCACGCCCGGAAAGATCGCCATCCAGGGCGCCACCCCGAGCGCGCGCGTCGCGTCGAGCAGCATCCGCCCCCACGACGGCAGCGGGGGCTGCGTCCCCACGCCGAGAAAGCTGAGCGACGCCTCCGACAGCACGGCACCGCTGAACGTCGTGGTCGCCTGGATGACGAGCAGCGGGGTGATCTGCGGCAGCACGTGCCGCCACAGGACCCGCGCCTCGGTCGCTCCGAGCCCGCGCGCGGCGAGCACGAACTCGCGGCCCTCGATGGCGAGGGCCTGCGCCCGCGTCTGCCGCCAGAACACCGGGATCAGGCCGATGCCGATGGCGATCATCGCCGGCACGTACCCGGCGCCGAGCACGGCAATGATCGCGAGCGCGAGCAGGATCGCGGGAAACGCCATCAACCCGTCCATCACCGCGCCGACCACCCGCGCCGGCCACCGGCCCCATCGCACGGCGACCATCGCCAGCGAGGTGCCGGCGGCGAGACCGATCCCGACCGCGACCAGCCCGACCTTCAGCGCGATCGCGCCGCCGCCCAGCACCCGCGCCAGCACGTCCCGGCCGAGATCGTCGGTCCCGAACGCGTGTGAGGGGCTCGGCGGCTCGAGGCGCTGCTCGACCGCGATGCGCACGTCGCTGCCTCCACCCCACAGCAGTTGATACGCGACGCCGCCGAGGACGACGCCGAGCAGGACCAGTCCCGTCCACAACGCGCGGTTCCGGCGGCGGCTCATTCGACGCTCACGCGCGGATCGAGCGCGCCGTAGAGCAGGTCGACGAGGGCGTTCAGCAGACACACGAGCGCGGCGAGCACCACCACCGCGCCCTGGACGACCGGCAGGTCGCGCGCGAAGATGCCCTGCAGCACGAGGCGGCCGATCCCGGGAAGCCCGAAGACCTGCTCGACGATGATCGCGCCGCCCAGCAGAAACCCGAACTGCAGCCCGGCGACCGTCACCACCGGGATCAACGCGTTGCGCAGCACGTGCCCGAGCAGCACCGCCCGCTCCCCGAGGCCTTTGCCCCGCGCGGTCCGGACGTACTCCCGTCCGAGCTCCTCGAGCGCGGCGCCGCGGACGAAGCGCATCAGCTGCGCCGCGCGCGCCGCCCCGAGCGTCACGGCCGGCAGCGCCAGGTGCGCCGCCCACGCGCCCACCCCGGCCCCGAGCGGCGCGTAGCCCTGCAGCGGGAACCACCGCAGCGCGACGCTGAACGCGAGCAGCAGCAGGATGCCGAGCCAGAAGTTCGGCACCGCGAGCCCGAGTTGGGTCGCTGTCAGGACCCCGAGGTCGAGCGGCGACCATGCGCGCGCGGCGGCGAGCAGGCCGAGCGGCAGCGCGACCACGACCGTCACCGCCATCGCCGCGGCCGCGAGCGACAGCGTCACCGGCAGCCGCGCCGCGATCAGGCCCGCCACCGGCGCATGGTACTGGATCGACGTGCCGAGGCGCCCCGTCGCGAGTCCGGCGAGCCACGCCGCGTACTGCGCCCAGATCGGTCGGTCCTCTCCCAGTTGGTGGCGCAGCTGCGCCAGCTCCGCCGGCGAGGCGTCCAGCCCCAGCATCAGCACGGCGGGGTCGCCGGGGACGACCCGCAGCAGGACGAACGCGATCGTCGCGGTCATGACCACGGTGGGGATCAGGGCGAGGAGGCGCGCCGCGCGCATCGCGCGGGTTACTTGGTCGCGGTGCGAAGATCGTACGTGTCGATCGCGTACATCTCCTTGACGTTGCGGACGCCCGTCCGCACGATCAGCCGGTCCTCCGGCTCGCCCAGGAACACCATCATGGCGTCCTGGGTCATCTGCCGGAGCGCCTCGGCGTAGATCCGCTTCCGCAGGTCGGGGCGGAGCGTGAACCGGCCCGCGTCGAGCAGGGCGACCACCTGGGGATTGTCGTACTGCACGTAGTTCTGCGCGGGGGCGCCGAAGCCGGCCAGCCGACCGTCGGGATCGAGCTTGCCTGTGTGGCCGATGATCGTGAGGTCGTAGTCGTGCGGCCCGCTGTAGATCCGGGACAGCCAGAATCCGAACTCCACGACGCGAATCTTCGCCTGGATGCCGACCTGGGCGAGCATCGCCTGCACGAGCTCCCCGGCCTTGATGTGGGCCGGATACGGCTGCGGCAGCACGAGATCGACGGACAGCCCCGGCCCGACCCCCGCCTCGGCCAGCAGCTGCCGGGCTTTCGCCGGATTGTACGGGTACGGATCGCCGAGGTCCACGTAGAACGGGCTGAGGACGTCCATGAACTCGGCGACCGGGGTCGATCCCGCCCCGTAGGCCGTCTGCAGCACCGTCTTCCGGTCGATCGCGTACCAGAGCGCCTGCCGCGCCCGGACGTCGGTCCAGGGCTTGCGGGCGTTGTTGATCGCGACCACGTTGACGGTCGCGTTCTGCCGCGGGACGATCGTGACACGGGGGTCGTGCGCGAGCTGCGGCACCTCCAGCGGATCGACGGCGTCCACGACGTCGAACTGGCCGCTGAGCAGGCCGGCGGTCTTCACCGCGTCTTCCGTCACGAACTGGAAGGTCACGCCGTCGAGCGCGGGCTGGCCCCGGACGAAGTAGCCGTCGAAGCGCCCGAGCTGAAGCGCGCTGTCGCGCGTCCAGCTCACCAACTGGAACGGACCGGTCCCGATCGGGTGGGCGCCGAAGTCATTGCCGGAGGCGATCGCGTTCGCCGGCAGGATCGCGCCCCACCCCTGTCCCAGCGCGGCCAGGAACGGCGCGAACGCCTGATGCAGCACGAACCGCACCGTCAACGGGTCGACCGCCTCCACGCGGTCGATCGCGGAAAAGTCACCGCGCTTCGGCGAGGCGGTCTTGGGATCGAGGATCCGGGTGAACGTCGCGGCCACGTCCCCGGCGTCGAGCGTCTTGCCGTTGTGGAACCGGACGCCCGGCTTGAGCCGGAACGTCCACTCGGTCCCGTCGGCCGACATCGACCACGACGCGGCGAGGTCCGGCACGAGCACCCCGTGCGCGTCCGGCTCGACGAGCGTGTCGTACACGCTCTTCATCACCTGGAACGAGAGGGTGGCGGACGTCCGCTGAGGGTCGAGCGTATCGGGTCCGCCGGAGAGCGCGAACACCAGCTCCCCCCCGCGCCCCGCTGCGTAGGGCGGGATGGCGAGCGCGAGCGAGAGCGCGATGAGGAACGCGACCGCAAGGCGCCCGGTCATGGCCGACGGCCTCCGGCGCGGCGAGGCCCGCGCTCTGTGCCACGCCCGGCCCGGCCGGTGCCGACCGCCACGACATCCATGCGCGTACGCCTCCTCTGCCACCAGACCGCTGCGCTGGCCGCGGCAACAGTATCCGGAGCCGCGGCCGCGGCGTCCACCAGAATCATGTTAAGGATCGACGAACGTTCGGACCCGCCCCGCTCACCCTACACCACGGCGTCGTGGGTCTCGGCGTTGAACAGGCGCATCTTCGCGGTGTCCACCACCACCTCGGTGCTCTGCCCCATCCGGGCCTGGCTGCGCGCGTCGACCCGGGCGACGAGGCTGTGCGCCCCGGCGGTCAGGTACAGGATGATGTCCGACCCGAGCGGCTCGTGCACGTCGACCATGGCCGGAACGACCGCGCCGCCGGCGCCCTCCGCGTGGAACGCGCGGTCGTGGATGTCCTCGGGACGGATCCCGAAGATGATCGGCTTCCCGACCGAGTCCGCGAGCTTCGGGGCGAGCGCCGCGGGGACCTCGGCGCGGAACACGTCGGCGTCCACCAGGAGCTTGCCGTCCTGCCGCACGAGCTTGGCCTCGAGGAAGTTCATCGCCGGCGACCCGATGAACCCGGCCACGAACAGGTTGGCGGGCCGCTCGTACAAGTTCAGCGGGCTGTCCACCTGCTGCACCAGGCCGTCCTTCATCACCACGATGCTGTCGCCCATCGTCATCGCTTCGACCTGGTCGTGGGTGACATAGACCGTCGTGGTCTTGAGCCGGGCGTGCAGTTTCTTGATCTCCGCGCGCGTCTGGACGCGGAGCTTCGCGTCGAGGTTGCTCAGCGGCTCGTCCATCAGAAACACCTGCGGTTCGCGCACGATCGCGCGCCCCAGCGCGACCCGCTGCCGCTGTCCGCCCGACAGCTGCTTCGGCTTGCGGCCAAGCAGCGACTCGATCCCGAGCATCTCCGCGGCCTCCTTCACCCGCCGGTCGATCTCGGGCCGGGAGTACTTGCGGAGGCGCAGACCAAACGCCATGTTGTCGTACACGGTCATGTGCGGGTACAGCGCGTAGTTCTGGAACACCATCGCGATGTCGCGGTCCTTCGGCGCCACGTCATTGACGACCCGGTCGCCGATGTAGATGTTGCCCGACGTCGCCTCCTCCAGGCCGGCGATCAGCCGCAGACACGTGGTCTTGCCGCACCCCGACGGTCCGACCAGGACCGTAAACTGCTTGTCGGGAATCTCGAGCGTGACGTGGTTGACCGCGGTGACGGTGCCGAACTGCTTGACGATCTCCTCAAGCACGACCTTCGCCATGACGCGCCCCCGGACGGCGGACCAGTCTCAGCGCGGCTCGGCCGCGCACTGTGAGTTTCCACCGTCTCCCCCGTTCTACGACGCGCCGGCGGCACTCCCCTTGTCCGGCCCTGCCCCCCGGGCGGGGGTCCGACGAATCACTCGACGGTCAGCGTGAAACTCACCACATCATTTGCGGGCACCCCGGACGTAATGTTCTTGACGTAGAGCAGCTTCCCAAGGAGCTCGACCGTGTCGACCACTCCCAGCCCATCTCTGGCCTGCCCTGACGCGTCGAGGCTCGAGCTCGCGACGGGTTGCGGGCAGGCGCCTGAAGAGAAGTCGCTTTGGGAGCCGAGGCACAACAGGAGGATTCTTCCCCTTGTGGTGACTCGGATCCTCAGCTTGAACACGGCGGGTGTTTTCACAGATCCCGGGACAGGATAGATGCTGCCGCCGCTGATCAGCGTGGGCTGCGAGCCGACGGTGATCCCTAAGACGTCCAGACCGAAGGCCTGCTCCACCTGCGTCGCGGAGACTAGGATGGTACTCAACGCAACCGCTAAGACCTTTGCGTACCAGCGCTTCATGATTCCCCTCCTCCCGTTGTGGTGGTGTCTCGTTGCCTTTTGTGTGCCATCGCCCACCGGCGCCACTGCGGTGTCGCGGCCTGCATATTCCCGGCATACACACCGAGACCCCGTCGACGGCCGTAGGGCATCCCAGTGCGACCGCGGCAAGGTGATGCCCTACGGCCCGGCCCCGCGCTTCACCGCGTCGATCGCCTCGACCGGGGTCGGATCGAGACCGCGACGGTACGAGAGGTAGACGCTCGCGAGATCGCCGAGCAGCACCAACGACAACAGGCGCGCGAGGGCCCCCTCACCCCGGGCGCGGACCTCGCACACGTCGCCCGCGCGGCGGAGCGCCGTCTCCCGCGTCACGCGGATGCGGTGGAGGTCCGCCGGGCCCTCGCCTCCGCCGAGCAGTATCGCGGCAACGAGGCGGCCGGCGAGATCGGCGGGGAGCCCCCACCCCACGACCTCGTTGTGGGTCAGCTCGGGGAACACGTCCCACAGCGCGAGCGTCTTTGCATTCTCGTTCAGCTGGGTCTTCCACCGGCGCGCCGCCGGGGCTACGTCCGGCGAGCCGGCGTAGACCGCGGGGATCCTCTCTCCGAATCGCTCGGCCAGGTCCTTCGCCGGGTTCGCGCGGGTGGGAACGTCCGGGCCCGCCTCCCGGACGACCGCGTCGAGCACGGCCGCGGCCTCGGCGACCTCGCGGTCGGCCGGCGGCACCATCCCCCATCGGACGAATGCCGCGAGCATCGGCGCGAGGAGGTACGCGAGCGCAGCACGCGGCTGCAGCCCGCCCCGCACGCCGAGCACGGTCCCGTGCCGGCCGGCCAGCGACGCGAGGCGCCCCCCCGAGGTGATCGCCACCAGGCGCGCGCCGGCGCGCAGGGCGGCTTCGGCGGCCTCGAGGGTTTCGCCGGTCTCCCCAGAGTAGCTCGTCGCGATCACCAGCGAGTTCGGCCCGACGTACGCGGGGAGCCGCCCCTCCCGCACCACGGCGAGCGGGAGCGCGAGGCTCCCCCGGAAGCACGCGGCCAGGAGGTCCGCGGCGATCGCAGAGCCCCCCATGCCCACGGCGACCAGGTGAGCCGGCGCCGCCGCAAGCGCAGGCGGCGGTGAGGCGGCGCTCCCGCGCCACGCCTCGCGCAACTGGGCCGGCAGCGCAAGCACCGTCCCGAGCATGTCCGACGGGTCGCGGGGCGTCCGGGAGGAGAGATCGTCGAGGGACAGCATGCCGACCTATTCGCCGGGCGCCGCGATGATCCCGCACGCGGCCGCGCCGGCGGTCCGGCGCGCCGCAGGGAGACTCCGGGGCGAACCCGAACCACCCTCCCTGCCACACCCCGAACACCGCGGCGCGCGACCAGCGCAGCCGGGGAGGAGTGCGCTCGTGGCACCTGCGACGGGACCGCGACCCAAGCCGCACCAGGAACGGGAGGCCGTCAACGTCCGCGCGCTCCTCCGCGACCGCGAGTTCATCAAGGTCACGGCCTACCTCCTGCCGCGGAAGAGCAAGCTGCACGTCCTCGAGATGATGGAGCGGCTGCGCCTCACGCGCACCGCGACCCCGCGCCCGGTGCGGGCGCGCGACCGCGTCGTCCTGCCCGACATGACGTCCGGGGAGATCGTCCGCGAGATCAACTGGCGCATCGGCACGCTGCCGCCGAACGACGCCGAGACGCTGGCCCGGTACGTGCGGCACCTGACCAACTGGCGGGTCGACCGGCGGCGCGCCGGACCCGTGCGCGCGACGTCTGCGGCGCCCCGCCGCTGATGTCCGCGCCGCGCCGCGCGCTGCCCAGCGTCGCGCTCCTGCACTACACGGCGCCGCCGGTGCTGGGCGGGGTCGAACAGGTCGTGGGGCGTCACGCGCGCCTCCTCGCCGCGGAAGGGTTCGACGTGCGCCTCATCGCCGGGCGGGCCCAGGCGCCGGGCGGCGGGGTGCGGCTCCAGCGCGTGCCGCTCGCCGATTCCCGACACCGCCGGGTCATGGCCGTCACCCAACAGCTGGAGGACGGGCGCGCGGGGCCCGCGTTCGACGCGCTCAGCGCGCAGCTCGAGGAAGCGCTCGGCCGCGCGCTCAGAGGCGTCGACGTCTGCCTGGCCCACAACGTCCTCTCCCTCCATAAGAACCTGGCGCTCACCGCGGCCCTGCACGGCCTCGCCGCCTCGCATCCGGCGCTTCGCATCGTCGCGTGGTGCCACGATCTCGCCTGGACCAACCCGCAGTACCGGCCCGCCCTCCACCGAGGCCGGCCGTGGAATCTGCTCACGACGCCGATCCCCGGGGCGACGTACGTCGCGGTCTCGCGCGAGCGCCAGCGCCAGATCGCCCAGGCGCTCGGGCTGCCGCTCGCGCAGATCGAGGTGATCCCGAACGGCGTGGATCCCGCCGCGGTCCTGCACCTGACCCCGGCGGGGCGGTGGCTGGCGGACACGCTCCGCCTCTTCGACCAGCAGATCGTGCTCCTGCTGCCCGCGCGAATCACGCGGCGCAAGCGGATCGAGTACGCCGTGCACGTCGTCGCCGAGCTCGTCCGCCGCGAGCTCGCGGTCCGGCTGCTCGTCACCGGCCCGCCCGGCCCGCACAACCCCCGCAACGTGGAATATCTCGCGGAGCTGCGGACGTTGCGCCATGCGCTGGGAGTGGACGAGCAGGTCGCGTTCTGCCGGGATCTCCCCGGGCCGGATGGGCACGGCCTCGTCCCCTCGGATCGGGTGATGGCGGACCTGTACGCGCTCTCCGACGCGCTGCTGCTGCCGAGCCTGGAGGAAGGGTTCGGGCTGCCGCTGCTCGAGGCGGCGGTGTTCCGCACGCCGGTGTTCGCGACGAGCCTCGGGCCGTTTCGGGAGATCGGGGGCGACGCGATTCAGATGTTCGGCATCGACGACACGCCGGCCGCCTGCGCCCGGCAGATCGTGCACGGCCTCATGGACGACCCGGCATACCGCCTCCGCCGCCGGATCCTCGGGGCGTACCGGTGGGACGTGGTGATGCGCGATCGGATCCTGCCGCTCCTCCTCCAGCGCGTCCCGGCGCCGCGCCGATGAGGAATCCCACGCCGCTCGGCCGGGCGCCCGCGTGCCCTCGGTGGACCTCGGAGGTCGTCGACCGGTGGTTCGGCACGCATACGTTCCAGGCCGGGGAGTTCGGCGATCTCCGCGCGCTCGTGGCGCTCAAGCGGCGGCAGGGCCTGTCGATCAGCCTCGGCCTGCCCACGCTCGACGAGGCGGCCACGATCGGGCAGGAGATCATCGTGCTGCGGCGCGCCCTTATGGAAGAGGTCCCGCTCCTCGACGAGATCGTGGTCGTGGACAGCGGCTCGTCCGACGGGACCGTGGAGCTCGCTCGCCGGCTCGGCGTCCCCACGTATCTCCACTCCGAGATCCTCCCGGAGACGGGCAGCGCCGAGGGCAAGGGCGAGGCGCTCTGGAAGAGCCTGCACGTGCTGCGCGGCGACCTGATCGTGTGGGCGGACAGCGACATCCGCAACATCCATCCGAAGTTCGTCTACGGCCTCGTGGGGCCGCTCCTGCGGGAGCCCCGGATCGGGTACGTGAAGGGCTACTACGAGCGGCCGATCCAGGTGGGGCCGCGCCTGTACGGCACCGGCGGCGGGCGCGTCACC
>Ga0209415_10015238_pt1 | contig 12485 bp, 9 predicted proteins | sample PeaSoiSIISIP2007_FD_187696 | JGI IMG/M metagenome (GOLD analysis project Ga0209415, IMG submission 187696) | Peat soil microbial communities from Weissenstadt, Germany - SII-SIP-2007 (SPAdes) (version 2) | ecosystem: Environmental > Terrestrial > Soil > Wetlands > Peat | place: Germany... | reverse complement strand
CCCTCGGCGACGCCGCCCGGGTTGAACAGCACGGCCTCCACGTCCGGCGTGTCGGGCACCATGACGATCACCACCTCGGACTTCGCGGCGACCGTCTTGCCGTCCGGCGCGATCTCGGCGACCGCCTTGATGTCGTCCGCCGGGGGCGCGCGGTCGTGCACCAGCAGGCTGTGCTGCGCGGCGTGCAGGTTGAGCGCCATGGGGCGGCCCATGATGCCGAGGCCGATGAACCCGATCTTCATGCTGTGTCTCCCTGGAAAAACGCTTCACCACAACGGCCCGAAGCCGCGCAGGTCCCCAAAGTCACGCAGGCCCAAAGTCACGCCGGCCCGAAGTCACGCAGGCCCGAAGTCACGCAGGCCCGAAGTCACGCAAAACAGGCGCAGGCCGCGTGCCCCTTTGGTCCATCCGCCGGCTGGTCAGACCCCGAATTCCTGCCGCCACTTCAGCCCGGCGACGGTATCGCCCGCCGGGCGATACTCCAGGCCGACCCAGCCGGCATAGCCCAGCTCGTCCATCCGGCGGAACACGTAGCGCCAGCCGATCTCGCCGGTGCCCGGCTCGTTGCGCCCCGGCACGTCGGCAACCTGCATGTGCACGATCAGCGGCAGGTGCAGCTCCATGCGCTTGGTCAGGTCGCCCTCGGTCGTCTGGCAGTGATAGACGTCGAACTGCAACCCGACCCGGTCGAACCCGATCGCCTGCACCACCGCCGCGCCCTGCGCCTCGGTGTTGAGGAAATAGCCGGGCATGTCGCGATGATTGATCGGCTCGATGGCCAGCTTCACCCCGGCGGCCAGCGCCTGCTCGCCCGCCCAGGCCAGGTTGGCGGCGTACACGCTGGCCGCCGTGGTCTGCGGCACGCCCGCCGGCACGATGCCCGCCATGCAGTGCGCCAGCTTGCAGCCGAGCACCGTGGCATACTCCAGCGACAGTTTTACCCCGTCGCGGAATTGCGCCTGGCGGCCGGGCAGCGCCGCCAGCCCGCGTTCGCCGCTTGCCCAATCGCCGGGCGGCATGTTGAACAGCACCTGGGTCAGCCCGTTGGCGTCCAGGCGGCGCTTCAGTTCGCTGGCGGGATACTCGAAGGGGAACAGGAACTCGACCGCGGTGAATCCGGCCTTCGCCGCCGCATCGAAGCGATCGAGGAAGGGATGCTCGTTGAACATCATCGACAGGTTGGCGGCAAAGCGTGGCACGATTGACCTCCCCGGATGTAGCCGCCGAAGCTACAGGCGGGCGGGGCGCTTGACCAGCCGTCCCGTGAACCGGGCGATCATGACGGTGTGGGCGTCGACCGTCGCCTTATGCCGGAGGAGGGGGACAGCATGACCGCCGAACGGGTGTTGATGGCCCTGCTGCTCGGCGGCATCGGCATTGGCTGCGTTCTGGTGCTCTATCCGTTCACCTCCTCGCTGCTCTGGGCGGCGATCCTGACGTTCACCACCTGGCCGGTGTTCGAGTGGCTGCGCGTCCACCTGCATTTGCGCCGTGCCCCCGCCGCCGGGCTGATGGTGGCGCTGACCGCCGTGATGGTGGTGCTGCCGCTGGTAATCGCCACCCCGAGCGCCGAGGACGTCAGCCTGATGCGGCGGATCATCGAGACGGAGGTGCGCGCGGGTCTGCCCACGGCACCCGACTGGGTCGATGCAATCCCCTTCGTCGGGCCGACCTTCGCCGGGATCTGGAACAGTTGGGTCGCCGACATCTCCGAGATGCTGCAGGCGATGAAGCCATATGTCGGCCTGGCCCTGGAGGGCGGGTTCGACCTGCTGCTCGGCATCACCCGGGGCGTGCTGCTGTTCATTCTCGCGCTGTTCATCGCGTTCTTCTTCTACGTCTACGGCGAGCCGATCGCCGAACGGCTGACCGACCTGCTGCGGCGCATTGCCGCCGAGCGCGCCGACCGGCTGATCGAGGTCACCGGCGCGACGGTGCGCGGCGTGGTCTACGGCATTCTCGGCACCGCGGTGGTGCAGGGCATCCTGACCGCGTTCGGCCTCTGGCTGTCAGGCGTGCCGCGGCCGGTGCTGTTGGGTGCGATCGCCGGCTTCCTGGCCGTGCTGCCGGTCGGCGCGCCGGTGGTGTGGATTCCCGCCGCGCTCTGGCTGATGGCCAGCGGACATCTCGGCTGGGGCATCTTCCTCGGCATCTACGGCGGCGTGGCGGTGTCCGGCGCCGACAGCGTGATCCGCCCCTGGTTCATCGCCCGCGGCGCGCAGTTGCCGTTCGTGCTGACCGTGCTCGGCGTGCTGGGCGGTGCGCTGGCGTTCGGCCTGCTCGGCATATTTCTCGGGCCCGTGCTGCTCGGGGTCGGCTATACCCTGGTCAACGAATGGGCGACGCCGCTGCCGCCCGCCGCCCCGGAGGAATATGATGCGTGACACCGCACAGACGCTGCCGGCCGAGCTGTTGATCCAGCAGTTCCTTGAATGGGTGGCGGCCCGGCCGCGCTGCTATGCCGACGTGATGGAGGCATGGCGCACCTCCTGCCCGCGGCTGCCGGTATGGGAGGCGGCGGTGGACGGCGGTCTGGTGCGGATCGACCACGTGTCGGGCAGGGCCATGGGTGATTGCGCGGTGGTGCTGACCGCGCGCGGTCGCGATGTCCTGGCGCGCGAAGCGATGGGTTGATCCGCGCCACGACAAGTGGCGCCAGGCGTGACGCGTGCCTTGCTGGACGTGTGAGCACAGCGCGGTCGTTGGCCGCACCCAAACAACAGCGAGGACCTGAGCACCGGCCGCGAACAACGTTACGCCGCGACCGCGGATGTGGGGTCATCAGTCGGATATTCCGCGCGCGGTCTGGGTCGCGCCGTCCGAGGATCACGTTTGCACCTCTGCGTTGGTTTCGCGCTGGCTCAGGCAACAGCAAGTGGCAACGCAAATGCACGCGGATAAGCAGGGCTGACGCAGATCGCGGTGGTACCGCTGGCGGGTTGGACGTGAGCCGATGCCGGTTCAGCGCGCGGTCCGTGTTCATTTGTGTTCCGCAATATTTGCCGCAACACATATTCACGTTCATGGCGTCCATTTGGCAATGTCCATAACTCAGGGCTCTTCAACGCTCCCAGGGTACGCACCGATTGGCCGGGGCGAAGCCGACGGTTCGCTCGGAGGGCCGGTTCGGCACGGACCCATTTGCGTTATTTGCGTTATTTGCGGTTCAACTTTCTTCGTCATGGGTGTCCGAGGATGAGCCCGGGGGTCAGGGGCCAACCGCGCGACGGCTGCCGCGCCAGGAAGCAAGGTTTTCTAACCGCAAATAACGCAAATAACGCAAATGGGCCGATAACCGTGGCAGGCACCGAGCGAGGCACGCGATGCGCGGGCGCGGGTTCCCTGACACGGTGTTCTGTCCAGGTGGAGCGGCGATGAAGAGCGTTGAACAGCCCCGGTCCATAACTGGACCCGATGATGTTTGCGCGGTAACAGAGGTCGCGACTGCGAGCAATTGGCGCAAGCCGGTGGGCCGAACAAAGGTCCATCGCTGCGACACCGGAAGTTGCAAGCAAGGAGGATTTTGATGGCGAACCCACCCGGTCCGGTCACCGGCGGTCGGCACGATCGCTGCGATTCGCATTTTCATGTGTTCGGCCCCCAGTCAGCGTATCCCGTCGGCCCGGACCTGCGATACGAGCCGCCGGTCGCCGCGTGGGACGAGTACCTGGCGCACATAAAACCGCTCGGCATCACGCGTTACGTCTTCGTCCAGCCGAGCGCCTATGCACGCGACAATTCCTGCATGTTGGACGCGATGCGGGCGCTGGACCCGGCGGTCCGCCGCGGCATCGTCGACATCGACGAAGCTGCCCCCGATGCCTTGCTGGCCGAGCTCGACGCGGCGGGCGTGCGCGGCGTGCGCATCAACGTCAGCCCGATCAAACCCGCCGCCCCCGGCTTCTCGGCCACCATGCTCCCCCGCATCGCCCGCCTCGCCGCCAGGTGCAAGGAGCTGGGATGGCATCTCGATTTCCTGCTGCCCGGATGGCTCACCACCGAGCTGCTGCCCACGCTGCGGGACCTGCCGGTGGACTTCACGCTCGCCCATATGGGCATGCACCAGGCGAAGGACGGCCCCGCCACCCCCGGGTTCCAGGGTCTGCTGGACCTGCTGCGCCACGGCCGCGGCCACGCCTGGATCAAGCTGACCGGCGCCTACCGGATATCGCAGCGCCCCGACTACGCCGACATCGCCCCGATGGCCCGCGCCTTGTACGAGGCGGCACCCGGCCGTCTGCTCTACGGCAGCGACTATCCGCATTTGTCCTTCCAGCAGCATGACACCGTGCGGCTGTTCGGTCTGCTTGCAGAATGGTTTCCCGACCAGCGGAATATCGAGTGCGTGCTGGTCAACAATCCCGCCCAGCTCTACGGCTTCTGAGTGGGCGTCCGCCCCATCGTGAACTTGCGGCCACAGCCTGATGCACCGAGGATGACGCCCATGCTCACACAAACGACCGCGCCGCCCCTGCGGGTCGGCCTCATTGTGCCGATCAACAACACCACGATGGAGCGCGAGCTGCTGGGCTGGCTGCCGCCGGGGTCCACCTGCCGCACACTGCGCATCCCGCGCGGCAAGGGCCTGCTGACGCGCGAGGTCCTGCCCGCCTACCAGGACGCGTCGCTCGCACTGGCGCGTGCGTTTCCGCCGGCGCTGGACATCATCGCCTACGGCTGCACCGCGGCCGGCCTCCTTGCCGGGCCGCAGGCGGATGCCGCGCTGGCGGCGCGGATCGCGGCGGCAACGGGCACCCGCGTCGTGACCACGGCAAGCGCGATGGTCGCGGAATTGTTGGCCGCGTCGGTGCGTGTCGTGGACCTCGTCACGCCGTATGCCGACGCGGTGAACCAGGGGCTTGTGGCGTTCCTCGCCGCCGGCGGCATCGCGGTCGGCCGGATCGAGCGGCTGGAAGTGCAAGATGTGGACGCGCTCGGCCGCTTGACGGCGGACGACGTCACCGCCGCCGCGGGGCGCCTCATCGGCTGCGCCAGCGATGCGATCTTCATCGCCTGCTCGCAACTGCCGACCGCCACGGTGCTGGCCCCGCTGCGTGCAGCCTGTGGCAAGCCGGTGTTGTCCTCCATCCAGGCCACCGCGGCGCAGGTCATGCTGGCCGCAACGAAACGGTCCGGCCCGGTGTTGCACACCGCAGAGGCGGCGCGGGCATGACCGAAGTGGCGTCGCAACGAACCGCCGGCGTGCGTAACCCGCCGGCGGAACCGCCACGGTGATGGAAAGCCCCCGCCGATCGCCCGCGTGCCTCACCGCCACCCGGCTTGCGCGCCTGCCGTCCCGGCGGCAGGTTGCACGCTGCATGACGGGAGGCAGCCCATGACAAAGGTCGCGGTTCTGGATGACTGGCAAGGTGTGGCACGCGGCAGCGCGGACTGGTCCAAGCTGCAGGCGCGGGCCGAGGTGGTGTTCTTCGCCGAAGCCTTCGCCGACGAGGATGACGCGGCCGAAAAACTCGCCGATTTCGACATCGTGTTGTCGATGCGCGAGCGCACCCCGCTGCCCGGTAGCCTGATCGACCGGCTGCCCAAACTGCGCATGCTGGGCATGACCGGGGCGCGCAACGCCTCGCTCGACACCGCAGCCTGCACGGCGCGCGGCGTGGTCGTCTGCAACACCGTCGCCGCCGCCGGCAGCACCAACGACTCCGCCACCGCGGAGCTGGCGCTCGGCCTGATGATCGCCGCCGCGCGCGGCCTGGCGGCGGGCGACGCGAACATCCGCGCGGGGAAATTCCAGATGGGCGTTCCCGTCGGCATCGGGTTGAACGGCAAGACGCTGGGAGTCATCGGCCTCGGCCGGCTCGGCGGCTACATGGCGCGCTACGGCAACGCGCTCGGCATGAAGGTGATCGGCTGGAGCCAGAACCTCACTGCGGAGAAGGCCGCCGCCGCCGGCGCCACCATGGTCAGCAAGCAGGAGCTGCTGTCCACCGCCGACGCGGTCAGCATCCACCTCGTGCTGTCGCCGCGCTCGCGCGGCCTGATCGGTGCCGCGGACCTGGCGCTGATGAAACACGGCGCGATCCTGGTGAACACGTCGCGCGGTCCGATCGTCGACGAGGCGGCGCTGCTGGCAGCGGTGCGCGCCGGGAGGATCGTCGCGGCACTGGACGTGTTCGACCGCGAGCCATTGCCGACCGGCCACCCCCTGCGCAACGCGCCCAACACGGTGCTGACGCCGCATCTCGGCTACTGCGTGCAGGAGACCTGGCAGCAGTTCTACCCGCAGAGCATCGAGAACGCGCTGGCCTTCCTCGACGGCAAGCCGGTCCGCGTCACCAATCCGGAAGCGTTGCAAAAGCGCGGCTGAATCTGCGCGAGCGGGCGGCTGGGCATGCGCGCGCGGCTCGACCTTTATAGCCGCAACACGCTGAAGCTCGGCCTGTTCGGCGCCAACTGCTCGTCCGGGCGCGCGGTCACCAAGGTGGCGGAACGCTGGAGCGGAAGCTGGCCGGACAGCCTGCGCCTGGCGCGGATGGCCGACGCGGCCGGCATCGAGTTCATGCTGCCGGTCGGCCGCTGGAAAGGCTACGGCGGCGAAACGGACTACCAGGGTGCCACGCTGGAATCGGTGACCTGGGCCGCCGGCCTGCTCGCCGCGACGCGGCGGCTGACGGTGTTCGCCACCGTGCACGCGCCGCTGATCCATCCGATCATCGCCGCCAAGCAGTTCGTCACCGCGGACCATATCGGCGCCGGACGGTTCGGCCTCAACATCGTCTGCGGCTGGAACGAGGACGAGTTCGACATGTTCGGCGTGACCATGCGCGAGCACGCCACGCGCTACGAGTACGCGCAGGAATGGCTGGACGCGATCAAGCTCGCCTGGGAGGGCGGGGACGATGTCGACTTCGACGGCCGCTTCATCCAGTTACGCCAGCTCCGCGCCAAGCCGAAGCCGTTCGGCGGCGGCAGACCGATCATCATGAACGCCGCCGCCTCGCCGACCGGCCAATCGTTCGCCATCCGCAACTGCGACGCGCTGTTCTCCATGACGCCAAAAGGCCGGCTCGACGAATTCGCCGCCCACGTGGTTGATGTGCAGGCGCTGGCCCGCGCCCAGGGCCGCGCGATTGACGTCTACACCGTCGGCGTCATCACCTGCCGCCCCACGCGCCGCGACGCCGAATCGTATTACCGCCACTGCGTCATCGACAACGCCGACTGGGCGGCGGTGGACCATATCCTGGCAATGCGCGGCGTGACGCCGGAAACCTACCCGGACGACTACGCGGAACGCCGCGCTCACCAGGCGAACGGCATGGGCGGCGTGCCGATCGTCGGCGATCCCGACGACGTGGCCGACGAATTGGCCCGCCTCAGCGCCGCCGGCGCGCGCGGCATCGCGGTGTCGTTCGTCAACTATCTCGAGGAACTGCCGTTCTTCTGCGCCGAGGTGCTGCCGCGCCTGGAGCGACGAGGTGTCCGTCGTGCCATCTGACCGCCGCGACCCCTGTCATGTCGCCACCCCTGTTGCAACCCCTGTCTCCACCCCTGTCATTGCGAGGAGCGAAGCGACGAAGCAATCCCCCGCCGCGCTACCCCAGATCGTCGTACAAATCCCGCCATCCCGGGTTCATCCCCTCGATCAATGCGATTTTCTTGCGTCTTGACCCACCCTTGATCTGCTTCTCACGCGCGATCGCGGCGAGAACATCGCTGGTCTCTTCGAAGAAGACCAACTTGTCCAAGTTGTAGCGGCTGGTAAGGCCGGGAATTGTCTTGTCCCGGTGCTGGAATACGCGGCGGACAAGGTCGTTGGTCACGCCGGTGTAGAGCACGGTGTGATGACGATTGGTCATGATGTAGACGAAATACCGGTGCTCCATTGGCGGGAGATTGCTTCGTCGCTTCGCTCCTCGCAATGACAGGGGGAGGGGTGGCGCTTGACCGGGCCGCCCACCGCGCTATGCCAACGCGGCAACATCAGCGTGGGAGAACGCACATGCGCGCATGGGCCGTGGTCGAGAACGGGGCGCCGCTGCAGGAGATCGAACTGCCCACCCCGGAACCCAAAGGCACCGAGGTCCTCATCGCCGTCACCCATTGCGGCGTCTGCCACTCCGACCTGCACATCTGGGACGGCTACTACGACCTTGGCGGCGGCAAGCACATGTCGCTGAAGGACCGCGGCATGGTGCTGCCGCTGGCGATGGGCCACGAGGTCGTCGGCCGCGTGGCGAAACTCGGCCCCGACGCCCCAGGGGGCAAGTATGGGGTGAAAGTCGGCGACCTGCGCATCGTCTTTCCCTGGGTCGGTTGCGGCACTTGCGAGAAGTGCCTGGCGGACGAGGACAACATGTGCCTCACGCCGCGCAGCATCGGCGTCTTCCAGAACGGCGGCTACGGCACCCACGTGGTGGCGCCGCATCCGCGCCACCTGGTCGATCCCGGCACACTCGATCCGGCGGTCGCCGCCACCTATGCCTGCTCCGGCATCACGGTCTATTCGGCGATCCGCAAGGCGATGCCGCTGCCGCCGACCGAGGCGATCGTCCTGGTCGGCGCCGGCGGCCTCGGGCTGAACGCGATCGCTGTACTCAGGGCGCTCAAGCACCAGAACATCGTCGTGGTCGATATCAGTGCCGAGAAACGCGACGCCGCGCTGACCGCCGGCGCGACCAAGACGGTGGACGGCTCCGGCGACGGTGACGCGGTGACCAAGCGCATCATCGAGGCCGCCGGCGGCCCGGTGCTGGCGGTGATCGACCTGGTGAACGGCACCGCCACCGCGCGCTTCGCGTTCGACGCGCTGCGCAAAGGGGGAAAACTGATCCAGGTCGGGCTGTTCGGCGGCGAGCTGATGCTGCCGCTGCCGCTGATGGCGATCCGCGCGCTGACCGTGCAAGGCAGCTACGTCGGCAACCCGAAGGAGCTGCGCGAGCTGGTGAAGCTGGCGCAGGACGGCACGCTGGCGGCCCTGCCGGTCACCACCGTGCCGCAGCGCGAGGCGTACGCCGCGCTGATGCGCCTGAAGGACGGCAAGGTGACCGGACGCTTGGTGTTGCGCGCCGAGGCCGCCTGACTGAAGCAAGCTCAGGGCTCCGCCGAGAAACCCGCCAGGGGGCCTCGGTTGCGAACCCGCTCCCCCTCTTGGTCCGCCTGGCGGACCAACCCCGCGGCTTCGCGGGAAAGGGGGACGGGGACGCGTACGCTCGCTCAGCTATGGTGCGTCACCAGAACGTTGCCGCTGCTGTCGCTGGAGAGGTAGAAGCCGTCGACACCGCCGCTGCCGGCACCCAGGCTGGCATTCTGGAACGCCAGCGTCGCCAAGGTCGATCCGCTATGGAGCTGCAGCAACCCTGTGGTGGGGTCGTAGCTGTCGATCGCCGCGCCGGCGAAGCTGAACCCCTTCAGGTCGATCGAGTCGCCAACGCCGAAGTTCAGCATCTGCGGCCCGGTATATGTTCCCAGACCGACGTTGTTGCCGAACTGCGCCACCGAGTCGACCGTCAGCTCGTCGCCGGTGCCGATGAAGCTCATCCGATTGCTGGCCCCGGTGTCGACCGCCACCTCGAGGTCGGAGCCGTTGCTGAGGTTGAACACGCCGGTGCTGGCGGGACCGACCGATCCGGTGACATCAAGGTAAGCGCCGGCGCCGAGGGTTACTGTGCCGTTGTCCAGCACCGTGCTGGCGTTGTTGCTCGCTCCGTTCAGGGTAAGCGTCGCCGCGCTGTCGTCCTGTAGTGCACCACTGCCGGTGACGTTGCCAGTGATTATGAGCCCGCCGCCCCTGGCTTCGACGCTGCCCGAATTCGCAACCCCGTCCTTCACGGTGCCCGAGCCGAGCAGCAGGCCGCCACTCTCCAGCGTAAGCGCGTTGGCCTGGAAGGTGGCCTGGAGTTGCAGCGTGCCGCTGACGTCGAGGTTCTGCCCGCTCGCATAGCCGCGCCCGTTCATCAACTGAAGCAGTCCACCCGTCGCGATCGTCGTCAGGGTCTGCTCCAGCGCGATGTACGGCGTGGCGCCCGAGCCGGTTCCCGCCTGAAGGACCGAGCCGGCGCCCTGCAGCACGATGGTTGCCGCATCGGTAACGATCGGGCCGCCGGTCAGCGACAGGGTGGCGCCGTGCCCTGCGGCGATCGCGCGCCAAGTGCCGCCGACCAGCACGCCCTCCGTCAGGTTGGTGTTGCTCGCGCCCGACTGGAAGGTGATCGAGCTGCCGTCGTTGGCGGTCATGGTGCCGTTGTTGGTGAAGATGCCGGAGCTCAGAACCATGCCCCCGGCGCCATTGGCCAGCATGGACGCAACAGCGTTGTTAACGCCGTTGCCGGAGCCGAGATTGATCACCAGCGCATTGGTCCCGGTGGCGTCGATGGTGCCGCTGCTGTTGATGAACTCCATCTGGCCGGTGCCGAACTGACCGGCGCCGCTGATGGTGTTGCCCTGGTTGATCAACTGGAACGTGGCGTTGTTGCCGTACACCCGGTTGTTCGGGTTGTCCGACATGATCCACTGGCCATTTCCGGTCAGGGTTGCGGTCGGACCGGCGATGCGAACATCGGTGTTGCTGTTGGCGCTGAATGCGCTTTCCAGGATCGTGCTGGTGTTGTTGATCGTGCCCACCACAGAAAGCGTGCTGGTGTCGTTGATCTCGATGGTGCCCTTGTTGGCCAGCGTGCCGGAGGTGATGCCGTCTAGTGTGCTGCTGGTGTTCTGCGCGGTCTGGATGACGCCGCCGCCGGTGGTGGTAAGAGTGCCGCCCTCAAGGTCGGCGCCCGCCAGGATGACGTTCGCGTTCGCCCCCGCCGCCTGGATGGTGCCGCCGGCGTTGTTGACCGCGGTGTTCTGGATCACCAGGCCGCCGTTGAATGGCGTCGTGCCGGTCGACTCCATCATGCCGGCGTTGGTGACAAGATCGCTGCCGGTGTTGACGACGAGCGCCGTCTTCTGATTGGCGTTGATCACGCCGCTCGCCTGGTTGACCAGGAACATCGTCGTCCCGGTGCCGATCTGGCCGGCGCCGGAAATCGTGTCGTTGACGTTGACGAGCTGGTTGGTGGCGTTGTTGCCGTAGATCTCATTGTTGATATTGTTCGACAGCAACACCTGGCCACCACCCTGCAGGGTGACGTTCTGCCCGATGATCTGCAGCACGGTGCTGCCGGTATTGCCCGACGCGGCCAGGCTGATGCTGCCGATGTTGTTGATCGTGCCGACCAGATCGAGCAACTGGCCGTTGTTGACCTGCATCAGCCCCGTGTTGGTCAGCACTCCTTCGGTGATGCCGTCCAGCACGCTGCCGCGGTCAGCGGCCTCGATCACCCCGCCACCCGAGGTCGTCAGCAAGCCGCCCTCGATATACGCGCTGACGAGATCGACGTTCGCCCCGGCCCCCACCGCCTGGATGGTGCCGTTGAGGGTGCCTTCGTTGTTCACCGCGGTGCTCTGGATCACCAGGCCGCCCGTTCCGGTGTCCTCGAGGGTGCCGAAGTTGGTCACGATGTTGCTGCCGGTGTCCAGCACCAGTGCCGTCGTCTGGTTGGCATTGACAACGCCGGAGGCCTGGTTGAGCAGGAACATTGTCGTTCCGGTGCCAATCTGGCCGGCCCCGGCGATCGTGTTGTTGAAGTTGATGAGCTGGTTGGAGCCCAGACCGTAGATCTCATTGAGCCCGTTGTTCGACAGCGACACCTGGCCGCCGCCCAGCAGCGTTACCGTCTGTCCGGTCAGCCGCAGCACGGTCGAGCCACTGGCACTCTCCTGGTCCTCGTCGATCACGCCGGTATTGTTGATCGTGCCGTTAAGGTCGAGCCGGGTGCGGTCATTGACCAGGATGGTCCCGGTATTGGTCAGCGTGCCGGAGGTGATGCCGTCCAGTGTGCTGTTGCCCGTGGTCTGGATCACGCCGCCACCGGAGGTGGCGAGCGTGCCGCCCTCGACGTCGGCGCCGTTGAGATCCACATGCGCGGTGGCGCCCACCGCCTGGACGGTGCCGCCGACGTTGTTCACCACCGTGCTCTGGATCTGCAGGCCGCCGGCGGCGGTCGCCTTCATGGTGCCGGCGTTGACCATGACGTTGCCACTGGTGTTGACGATCAACTGACCCGACTGAAAGAAATTCGGATTCTGGTCGGCGTCGATGATCCCCGCGCTTTGGTTGATCAACGTCATCTGCCCGTCGCCGAGCTGCCCGGCCCCGGAGATCGTGTTGTTGACGTTGACCAACTGGTCGTTGCCGTTGTTGCCGTAGATCTGGTTGCCGCCACTGTTCGACATCACCAGGTGACCGCCGCCCTGCAGAGTGACGGTCTGGTTGGTGAGCCGGATCTGGGTGCTGCCGTTGGTGCTGACCTGGTCCTCGAAGATCGTGCCGGTGTTGTTGATCGTGCCGGCCAGGTACAAGATCGTCAGGTCGTTGACCCGCACCAGGCCCTTGTTGGTCAGCGCGCCGAACGTGATGCCGTCCAGCCCGCCGTTGCCGCCCACCGTCTGGATCACGCCGCCGTTGGCGGTGTTCAGCGTGC
>Ga0209415_10015237_pt1 | contig 12485 bp, 8 predicted proteins | sample PeaSoiSIISIP2007_FD_187696 | JGI IMG/M metagenome (GOLD analysis project Ga0209415, IMG submission 187696) | Peat soil microbial communities from Weissenstadt, Germany - SII-SIP-2007 (SPAdes) (version 2) | ecosystem: Environmental > Terrestrial > Soil > Wetlands > Peat | place: Germany... | reverse complement strand
CCCGAGCGCCGCGAGGTTCCACGCGGTGAGCGTCTTCTTCAGCGTGTCATGGCCCACCGCCAGGGCGTCCGCCCGGAGCAGCGCGATTGACTTGGTCCGGCCGAGCGACCTCATGGGCCTATCTACCGCAGCGTCGGCGGGCCGAATACCCGAATCGGTCTCGCGTCTAGCGAACGTAGTTCGTGTCGCTGCCGAGCCACTCCTTCGCCAGCTCGTCGATGCGCGCCAGCGCCCCCGCCGACAGAGCGCGGCTCGTGGCGTCGATGGCCTGGTCCAGCTGGGCGACGCTCGCCGGACCCACGAGCACCGAGTCGACGCCGCTGCGAGAGGCCACCCACGCGTACGCGAGATCGACGAGCGAGCACCCCTCCTCCCGGGCCACTGCGGCGAGCTGCTCGGTGCGCTCGAACATGGTGCGCGTCCAGTAGCGACGCTGGTACATCGCGTTGCCATCGAAGCGAGAGCCCGCGGGCGGGGCCCCGGCGAAGCTGTGGCGCCCCGACAGGAGCCCGCCGGCCAGGGCGTTGTACGTGGTCGTGTGGACCGGATACCGCTTCGCGAAGGCGAAGTACTCGATGTCCAGCTGGCGGTGGATCGCGTTGTAGAGCATCTGGCAGGCGACGGGCCGCGCCAGCGAGCGCGCGTCGGCGAGGAGGTTCATCTCGAGGACCTCCCACGAGGCATAGTTCGAGACTCCCCAGGCGCGCACTCGCCCGGAGTCGACCAGGCGCTTCATCGCGTCGATCGTCCGCTCGATCGGCGTGCTCCGGTCCGGCACGTGCAGGTAGTACACGTCCACGTACGCGGTTCCGAGGCGCTCGAGCGACGCCTCCAGCGCGCTCCGCATGGCCTCGTCCGAGAGCCCCTCCCGTTTGCCGGGCACCGGGCCAAGCCCCACCTTGGTCGCCAGGAAGATCCGGGCCCGGTCGCGGCCGAGCGAGCGGCCGAGGATGCGCTCGGACTGCCCCTCGTTGTAACTGTTGGCGGTGTCGAAGACCCGGACCCCCCGTTCGAGCGCGCGGCGGACGATGCGCTCGCTCTCCACCGGGTCCGTCCGGTTGCCGAAGTTCATCGCGCCGAGGGCGAGCGCGGGAGGCGCGTTGGGCTGTCGCCTGGGCATGGGGGTCGTCGTCATGGGGCTGCTCTTTCTGCCACGGTTCGGCCACGCGCACACGCCCGGCATGTCCGTCGCGGAGTTCGAGGTCCTGGCGGACGGTCACGTGGACGGGCGCCTCGCTTTCGCGAGCGCGGAGCCGCTCGGCAAGCTCGTGCTCGATCGCCGGCACGACGGCCAGCTGGACGCCGCGGACCTCGCCGCGGCCCGCGACGATCTCCGCGCGTTCGTCCTCGAGGGCGTCGAGGTGAGCGCCGACGAGTCGCGGTGTCCGGCCGACTTCCGTGGCGCCTCGCTCGCGGAGCCCGACGGCCTGGTGCTCGAGGCGACCTACGCCTGCCCGGCGGGCGCCGCCGAGATCGCCGTCACGCTCTACTACCTCAGCGACCTGCCGCGGGGCCACCGCGAGGTCGCCCGCATCGTCGCGGGGAGCAGCACCGCGGAGGCCGTCCTCGCGGGCGACCGCAGGCGACTGGCCCTGAAGCTCCCGGGCGCCGGCTCCGCGCTGCGCCGCCGGCCTACCGCCCGGATCGTCGCTCTTGCCGTCTGTCTCACCGTCGCGGTCGTTGCGCTCGCCTTCGCCAGGATCCTCCGGCGGAGGAGGGGGACCCGCGCGCCCTAGCCGCGCGACCGTTCAGGGCTTCTTGAACAGCCGGTTCAGTAACCCCGGCTTGGCGGATTCCTTGGCCCCCGGTCGTGACGACGTCCTCGGAGAGGTGCCGGGATCGTCCGCGGAGCTGGTCGAGCCCCCTCCGCGCATCTGGTGGAGGCGCACCTCGCGCGCCGCGTCGATGTTCCGCGGGTTCACGGAGACCACGAGCTTGAAGTCCCTGAGCGCGGCGTCGTCCTTGCCGAGGCGCTTGTAGAGCATCCCGCGCCAGTAGTGGCCCTGCTCCGATCGCTTGTTCAGGGCGATGGCGCGGTCGAGCATCTTGATGCACTCGAGGGTCTTCTCGGGCGACTGGCTCTCGGGCTTGAGCGCGAGGAGCCACGCCAGGAGAGCGTGGTATCCGGCCTGCGTAGGGTCCGCGCCCACGGCCTTCCGGCACCAGGTCTCGGCCTGCCCAAGGTCGTTGCGCTTGAAGTACACCTCGGCCTTCTGGAAGTCCGTCGCGGCCTCGATCACCTTGGCGACTGTCTCCTGGGACTCGGGCGATCCGCTCCCGTCGGCGAGGAGCTCCATGTATCGCGTGCGCCGGCTCTCGTCCGCCAGCGTGGTGCGCGCCTCGCTCATGCGGGCGAACACGCGCGAGCAGGCGTCGCGGACCGGCGCGAGCTGGGGCGGCAGGCGGTCGGGGTGCCACTTCTTCGCCAGCGCGAGGAAGGCCGACTCGACCTCGTCGCGCGTCGCGTCCCGCGCGATGTCGAGCATCATGAAGTACTCGGCTCGCTCGATGGACGCGGCGCGCTCCACGATCTCGTTCCAGCGCGCCGCGAGGTCGGGCGCGAGCGACGGCGGCGGCGGTCCCGCCGACGCGACCGGAGAGCTCACGGCGGCGAACGAGGACCTCGAAGGGATCCTCGGCGGGGAGACCGTGCTCACGCCTCCGGCCGGCCGTGGCCCGGCTGTCAAGCTCACCGGCACGGCCGACGCCTCGCCGGAGCGCAGCACCTCGATCTGCTTGGTCGCGAGCATCAGGTAAAGGAGAGCCTGGACGTCCGCCTCCGGGAGGCCGCTCGCGGCGGGGAGGTCGGCGAGGCGCATCGAGTGCGTCCGCAGGATCTCGACGGTGGCCCGGTCCCGCTCGTCGAGGCCGAAGCGACCGAGGTCGCACGTCTTGCTGAGCCGGAGCTGCGAGGAGCCCATGCGCGCCACCGCGGCGGCCACGTGCTCGGTCGGAGGGTTACGCTGCAGGATCCCCCGGAGCATGGGCCTCGGGTCGAAGCCGCGATCGGTCTCCATGCCCCAGCCCGGCAGGCCGTCGAACCCGTCGTAGAAGCCGTACATCGTGGTAGGGGCCATCGACGCGATGTGCTCGAGCTTTCGCGCCAGCTGCTCGCGCATCCCCGCCTCGAGCTTCACGCGGTCGATGACGCGCTGTTCGAGGAGGAGCTGTCCGTGCAGCGCCCGCCCCTTCGCCTTCGCCGCCTGGAGCTCCGCCAGGGAGCGTGTGAGCTGCTCTTCGGTGAGATATCCGAGCTCGCGCAGCACCGACCCGAGGTACGCCACCGGCGCGCTGATCCGCGCCTTGGCCGGCTCGCCGCCCTGGAAGTGCACCGCCGCGGTGCCGGTCTTGTCGGCGGTGATAAACTCGATGGTTCCGCTGAGCTTCTTGTCCTGGACGTAGAGAAGCAGGTGCAGGAGCGGCGTCTTCGCGAGGGTGCCGTTCGCGGCGAGCTCGGGTCTGTTGGCGGGGGGGTCGCCCATGGCGGAGCGCGCGTTAGCGACGCCCAAACCTAGCGTGACGGTTCGGTTCGCGCGAGGGACAGCGCCCCCCGATGTTAGACTGTGGCGAAGGCGCGTCATGCCCAAAGTCATCGCCGCGGCCGCGCCCAGGGAGATCGCGCAGTTCGAAATCATCCGCCGTCTCGGAGCGGGCGGGATGGCGGAGGTCTTCCTCGCGAAGAAGCGGGGGGCCGAGGGGACCTTCAAGATCCTTGTCCTCAAGCGGATCCTGCCGACCCACGGTTCGTCGCGCCGCTTCCGCGCGATGTTCATCGAGGAGGCGCGCCTCGCGACGCGCCTGAACCACCCCAACGTCGTCCAGGTCTACGAGCTTCAGGACTTCGGGGACGATGGTCTCCTCCTCGCGATGGAGTACGTCGAGGGCTGCGATCTAGGGCGCCTGATGAGCGGCGCGAAGGCGAAGGGGACGCGCATCCCGCCCTGGGTGGGCGCATGGGTCATCGCGGAGGCCGCGAAGGGGCTCCACTACGCGCACGAGAAGAAGGACGAGGCCGGGCTGGCGCTCGAGATCGTGCACCGGGACGTGAGCCCCCAGAATATCCTCCTATCGTCCGAGGGAGGCGTGAAGATCGCCGACTTCGGGATCGCCAGCGCCCGCGTCCTCACCGAGGACAAGGGGGTCCTCAAGGGCAAGTTCGGGTACATGTCCCCCGAGCAGGCGCGCGGCGAATCCCTCGACCGGCGCAGCGACCTCTACGCGCTCGGCGTCATCCTCTGGGAGGTCCTGGCCGGGCGGCCGATCCACGGCGGGCTCGGGGGCGAGGCGCTGCTGGACATCGTACGCTCGGGGATCGTCGAGCCCCCAACGACGCACGCGGAGGGTATCCCCGCGGAGCTCGAGGAGATCGCGCTCAAGGCCCTCGCTCCGGCGCGCGAGGACCGGTACGCCACCGGTCGGGAGATGGCCGCGGCCATCGGCCGGGCGATCGTCAAGCAGGGGGAGCTCATCGACGCGGGGGCTCTCGAGGCCGCGCTCGGGCAGCTGGCCTCGCGAGTGGTGGAGAGCGAGCCCCCGTCGTCGCGCTCGCTCGAGTCCCGGGAGAGATCGGACGACGCGCGCACGCAGGCCGCCGTCCCGCTGGCGCGGAGCACGGCCGATCCCCGGGCGAGCGTCCGGCCGGAGCCGGTGTCGCGGGGTCCCGCGTCGACGGACGGGCGGCGCGCGGTGGCCTCGCCCCCCGAGGGGCCGCGCGAGGTACGCCACGTCGCCGTGCTCACGCTGCGCGTCCACGGCCTCGAAGGCGGCGCCGTGCCCCGGCGCACGCTCGACCATCTCCGCGCCATGCTCGACGATCTGGCGTTCAAGCGCGGCACGCGCTGGGTGTGGGAGACCGACGGGACGGCGCGCGCCATCGCGGGGCTGACCGGGAACCCGGCGCGCGCCGCCCTCGACGCCGCGCTTCTCGCGCTGGACGTCCACGAGACCATCGCGGGCTTCAAGGACGACCTGCCGTCGCCGGTCGCGGCTTCCATCGGCATCGTGCGTGGCATCGCGAGCGGGACGCGCGACGCCGAGGGCCACCTGATTGACTACGTCCTCCACGACCCGACGACGCTGCTGTCGGACGTCCTCGGGCGCGCGACGCCCGAGGGGCGCACCTGGGTGGCGGGCGGCGTGTACCGCCTCGTGCGGAGGGACTTCCTGTGGGGCGACGTTCCGAGCCTGGAGCTCGACCCCTCGGCCGCCGCGGATGTTCCTCCCACGATGCGCCTGTACGCGCTCGAGCGCAGCCTCTCGCGCGAGGAGCGCGGCGCGGAGGTCCACGGGGCGACGAGCGATCTCGTCGGGCGTGACGGGGAGAAGGCGGATCTGCACGCGGGCTTCCACGAGGCGGTACATGGCCGCGGACGGACGGGGCGTCTCGCGTCCCGGGCGTTGGTGGGCGAGATGGGCATCGGGAAGACGGCGCTCGTGACGGCCTTCCTGGGCGAGCTGCCCCCGGGCACCCGCGTCGTCCACATCGAATGCACGCCCGCGAAGATGGAGGTGCCGCACGCGGCGATCGCCGCCCTCGTCCGCGAGGCCATCGGGGCCACGGGGGACGAGCCCTACGAGGAGGTCACGTCGCTCATCGCCAGGGCTGGCGGCGGCGAGGGTGGCGGCGACGCCTCGAGCCCGATGGTCACCCGCCTGGCCGAGCTGGCGACGAACCGCCGGTCGGCGGGCGCCGACGAGGACGCGCACTCCAGGAAGAGGAGCTTGCTCGGCGCCCTGCGCAACCTCCTGGCCGCGATCGCCATGGAGCAGCCGGTGGTCCTGGTCGTCGACGGCATGCAGTGGGCCGACAAGGCGAGCCTCGAGGTGCTCGCGGAGATCGTCCACGCGCCCGATCCCCTCCCCATCTTCGCGCTCCTCGTGATGCGGCCGGACGACCGAGTGCAGCCGTCGCTCCAGGGCGTGATGCGGATCGAGCTTCGCGGGCTCACCCCCGACGAGCAGGTGCGCCTCGTCCGGGCGCGCCTGGGAGTCTCGCAAGGAGCGGAGCAGGTGTGCGCGGACCTCTTGCCGAAGGTGGGCGACAACCCGTTCTTCCTGCTCGAGATGATCGACGCTCTGCTCGAGCGCGGGGCGCTGGAGATCCAGGAGACCGAGAAGGCGGATGGCGAGAAGGTCGCCACGCTGGCGCGTACGGATCGCGCGGACGTCGGGTTCGGGGCGCTGCCCTCGACCCTGGAGCAGCTGCTCGGAGATCGCCTCGGCGAGCTCCCCGCGGAGGAGCACGCGGTCGTCGACTGGCTCGCGATTGCCGGAGGGCCGCTTCCGGTCCCCGTCGTCGAGAGGCTCTCGGGGCGGGACGGTGACGAGACCATCGTTCGCCTGTGCGCTCGCGGCCTGTGCGATCGCCGGGGCGACCAGGTCGACTTCCGGCATCCGCTCGCTCGGGACGTCGCCTTCGCAGCCATCCGCCCCGAGGACCGGGTCCGGATGCACCGCGAGCTGGGCGAGCAGCTCGCGCAGACCTCGCTCGCGCGGGGCCTCTCGGCCGCGATCGTCGCCCGTCACATGGCGCGCGGGGAGAGCTACGACCGCGCCGCGGAGTTCTACTTCGAGGCGGCGTCCGCCGCGCGCGAGAGCCACCAGACCCAGCTCGTCATCCGGTACTACCGGCGGGCTCTCTCGTACCTCGCGCCGGACGACAAGAGCGCAGTGGTCGGTCACGAAGCCCTGGAGAGCGCGTATCGCATGCTCGGGCGCCGGAGGGAGCGGCTCTGGCAGCTCGAGGCCCTCCGCCGCGCCGTGCGGCGGCTCGGCACGCCCCGGGCGGTGTGCCTCGGGCTGCTCCGCAGCGCCCGGTACGATCTGGACGAGGGGCACCTCGCACGCGGCATCGTGCTGGCGCGGCAGGCCACCGAGGTCGCGCACGCGTCGAAGATCGGGGCGCTGGAGGTGGAGGCCGAGGCCCTTGCGAGCAATTTCCTCCGGGAGCTCGGCGACGTGCAGGGCGCCCTCGCCGCGTGCGACCGGGCCCTCTCGGCGTTCGGGCCGTCCCTGGTCGGGAAGGTGCCGCCCCTCCTCCGGGCGGAGGTCCTCCGCTCGAGGGGCGTCCTCCTGCGTCGCGTCGGACGCGTGCGCGAGGCCGTCGACGCCTACGTCGACGCCATCGCGATCTCGCGCAAGTGCGGCGCGCGGCGCATGGAGGCGCGCGTCAAGAACGCGCTCGCGTACGCGATGTTCGTCCAGGGCCGCTACGAGGATGCGGTCGCGCTCGCCCTCGAGTCGATCCAGATCGACCTGTCGATCGGAGGTCGCTTCCAGGTCGCCAAGAGCCTGACGAGCATCGGGCACGCCTACTTTCGCCTCGGTGACGTCTCGCGGTCCCTCGTCTACTTCGCCCGCGCGCGCGAGGCGCACGAGCGCTACGGAGACCAGGACAGCTGGGCGGAGACGCTCCTCGTCAGCGCACAGGTCATGATCGAGCTCGGGGAGGCGGACACCGCCGAGGGCTTCGTGCGTGACGCGAGCGCGCTCACCGCCGCCACGGGGAACGCGTACGAGAGGGTCTACGAAGGAGTCGTGCGCGCCCTCCTCGCGCGCGAGAGGCGCCGCCCCGACGAGGCCGTTCGCCACGCGGTCGAGGCACGCCACGACGCCGAGAGCACGGCGCTCGTGGCCTTCCACTTCTTTGCGATGGCCATCGAGGCCGCGGCGCGGGTAGACCTCGGTGAGATGCACGCGGCGACCCTCCTCGCGACGACCGCCCTCGGGGCGGTCGAGAACCTGCAGGGGTGCGAGTACGGCCTGGAGATCCGGTCGCTCGCTGCCGATGCGCTCAAGCGCGCGGGGTCGCCGCAGGCGCCCGGGGCGCACCAGCGTGCGGTCGACTACGCCAACGCCCTCCGGCTGCAGGTGCGCGACCCGCGGCTCCGCAGGCTCTTCCCCCAGCGGCCCATGAACGCGGCGCTCTTCGAGACGACCCCCGTGCCGTTGCCGTCGACACCCGGCTCCCGACCCTCGGCCCCGCCCTCCCCGCCCGTCGAGGTCCCCGAGAGCGCATGACGAGCAACTCGACGCCCCAGGGTGGCAAGAGGCGGGTCGCAGTGATCCTGTCCGGAGGAGGGGCCCGTGGCGCGTACGAGGTCGGCGTCCTCTGGTACATATTCGACGAGCTGACCCGCATCCTGGGTGGGGCGCCGAGGATCGACATCCTCTGCGGCACGAGCGTCGGCGCCATCAACGCCTGCTACCTCGCCGCGCACCTCGGGGACCCCGTCCTCGGCCTGCAGCGCCTGGTCGAGCTGTGGAGCGATCTTCGGCTCACGCGCGTCCTCGGCTTCGGCGTGCGGCAGGTCGTGACGATGCCGCGCGTCCTCCTCGGGGGGGGGGAGGGCTACGGCCTCTTCGACGTCCGCCCGATGGCGGACCTCGTGCAGCGCGAGATCAGCTGGCGCGCGGTCTCGCGCTGCCTTCGTCAGGGGAACCTGCGTGCCCTCACCGTGTCCTGCACGGAGGTGTCCACGGGGCGCACGGTCGTCTTCATGCAGGTCTCACCCGACCTGGCGATCCCCGGCGCCGCGCCGCCCCGCACCCTCTTCCGGGCCGACCGCATCGGGCCGCATCACGCCCTGGCGAGCGCGGCGATCCCGCTGCTCTTTCCGCCGGTGCGCATCGACGGCGAGCTGCACCTCGACGGCGGGCTGCGCCAGAACACGCCCATCGCCCCCGCGCTCCGGCTGGGCGCGACGCACATCTTCGCGATCGGGAGCTCGCGCGAGATCCAGGGGCGCGTGGTGCGCGAGGCCGGCGACCAGAAGGCCTCGCGGGCGCCGGGCGCGGCCTTCCTGCTGGGCAAGGTGCTGAACGCGTTCCTGCTCGACCACGTGGACGTGGACATCGAGCTCCTGACGCGGATCAATAACGTGCTGGTCGACGGGACGGGGGCCTACGGCCCCGGCTTCCCGGAGTCGCTGAGCGCGCAGGCCCGGAAGCGATCGGCGCTGGAGTACCGCTACGTGAAGTGCATGAGGGTGCGTCCGAGCGAGGACATCGGGCGCCTCGCGAACGATCACCTCAAGCGGGGACGGCTCCGCGGAGACCCGATCCTGACCAAGCGGCTCTTCAGCCTGCTCGACCTCGGCGTGGAGAGCGAGGCCGACCTGGCGAGCTACCTGCTCTTCGACGGACCCTTCTGCCGGCGGCTGATCGAGATGGGGCGCGCGGACGCGCAGGCGAGGCGCGACGAGCTTGCGGAGTTCTTTCGCGACGTGAGGGATGACGATGGTCGGGGCGCGGAGGGGCCGCGAGATGCCGGGGTTTCGTCGGCGAGGTGAGGGAAGGGCGGCTAGAAGTTCGCCGGCGGAAACGCCTGCCCGGGCTTCGCGAAGAAGTACCCCTGCATCAGGTCGCACCCCGCGGCGACGATGGCGTCCCGCTCCTCGGCCGTCTCGATACCCTCGGCGACGACCTGCATGCCGAGCTCGTGGCACATGCTGATCATCGTGCGGACCAGCGTCTGTTTGGTCGGCTCGAGGTGCACGTTACGCACGAGCGACATGTCCAGCTTGACCACCTCCGGCTCCAGCTGCGCGAAGCTCGTCAGACCCGCGTATCCCGCGCCCAGGTCGTCGACCGCGATGCGGAAGCCCATCTCCCGGAGTCGCGCCATGCGCCCCTGCACGTCCCGGATGTGGCTCAGGCTCGCGCGCTCCGTGATCTCCAGCACGACCTGCTTCGCGATGCGCGCCAGAGGCCGCAGGTCGTCGAAGAGCTCCTCGTCCAGCAGGTCGTTCGAGTGCAGGTTCACGAACAGCATCGACCCCTCGGGCATCCTCGCGGCGGGCCCGGAGGCCGCCGCGCGGACTGCCCGGCCGAGCTCGGGCAGCCGGTCGAGCCGCTCCGCGGCGTCCAGCACCGCTCCCGGGTGCGGCAGCGCGGGCTCGCGCGATCGCATCAGCGCCTCGTAGCCGAACACTTCCCTCCGCGACCAGGACACGATGGGCTGGTACGCGATCCACAGCGTGTCGAGCGCGCTGCCGAAGCTCGCGACGAGCCCCGCGCGGTCACCGACGAGGCGGTCCATGCCGCCGGCGAGGTCGAGCGCGCTCCTCTTGGCGCGCGCCAGCCGGTGCAGGCACACCGCCTTGCTGGTCACCTGCCGTAGCTGCTTCACCTCGACGGGCTTGGCCAGGTACCGGAGGGCCCCGTGCTCGACGGCGGCCATCGCCGTCTCCAGCGACGGGCTCCCGGTGATGAGGACCACCGGGATGTCCAGGTCATGGGCGCGGATGCGCTCCAGCAGCGCCACGCCGCTGAGGCGTGGCATGTCGATGTCGCTCAGGACCACGTCGAACGGCGTCCGCCGCACGGCGTCGACCGCCGACTCCCCGTCGAATCGGACCTCGACGTCGTAGCCGTCGGCCACGAGCATCCGGGCGTACGAGCGGGCGAGCGTCTCGTCGTCGTCGACGACGAGAACCCTTGCGCGGGGAAGGGTGGGAGCTTCGGCCTTCGCGGGGGCGCGGGGCAAGATGGGGGAGGGGTCGAGAACCATGTCTACCTAGGTCCAAACGGATCGAAGGGAGGGCCGGGTAAGGGGGGCGGACCGGGTCGGCCCGGTCGGCGGCGGTCACTGGAACTCGTCGACCGCTCCGGCCCCCTCCCGCACCACCTCCGGCGGGGACGTCGTGAGATCGATGACGGTCGTGGGCACGAGGCCCCCGGCCCCCGCGTCGAGGACCATGGCCAGCCCCCGGAACTCTTCAGCAATTTCATGAGGATCCACGAGAGGTTCCCCGCCCGGATGGGCCGCTGTGGTCGAGATGATCGGCCGGCCCAGCTCGCGGGCCAGGGCGCGCGTCGCCTCGCAGGCCGGCACCCGGATGCCGACGTTCTTTCTCTTCATCTGTACGAGCTTTGGCACCTCGCGCGTCGCCGAGAGGATGAACGTGTAGGGGCCGGGCAAGAAGCGCCGGAGGACGCGGTACACCTGGTTGTCCACCATCGCGTAGCGAGCGATGTCGGAGAGATCCGGACAGACGAACGCAAGGGGATGGGAGCGGTCCATGCCCTTTATGGCGTAGAGGCGCTCGATCGCGTGCTTGTTCGTCAGGTCGCAGCCGAGCCCGTAGACCGTGTCCGTCGGGTACGCGATGACCGCTCCGTCCAGGAGGGCGTCGACGGCGCGGCGGATCTTGCGCGGTTCGGGATGGTCTGGGTTGATCGCGAGCAGCATCGCGCCCCGCGGCCGGTGCGGATTACCCCGGATCGACCGGCGCGTCACGCGCGATCGCGCGTGCGCGCTGCTAGGCTCCGCTCCCGATGACGCTCTCGCAGCTCGAGCTTCCCGTGTGGCTCGCGCGCGTGTTCGCGTTCGTGTTTGGTTGCCTGTGGGCGAGCTTCGTGAACGTGGTCGTCTACCGCGTCCCGCGCGAGATGAGCGTCGTGCGGCCCGCGTCGCACTGTCCGGCGTGCGGGGCGCCGGTGCACCCCCTCGACAACCTGCCGGTCGTCTCCTGGATCGTCCTCCGGGGGCGCGCGCGCTGCTGCGGCGCCCGCATCTCGCCCCGGTACGTCGTGGTCGAGCTGCTCGGCGGGGCGCTGTCCCTGGCCATCGCGGAGGTCGTCCTCCGGGCGCTGCCCGGCGACACGACGGTGCTCCACGCGGGGTCCATCTTCCTCGCGGACTTCGGCCTGGCCATGTCGCTCGTGGCTGCCGCGTTCATCGACGCCGAGCACATGTTCCTTCCCGACGCGATCACGATCGGCGGCACCCTCTTCGGCCTGGCGACCCCGGGCCTGCGCGGCCTCGGGTGGTCCGACGTCGTCGTGGGCGCCGCGGTGGGGTTCGTTGGCGTGTGGCTCCCGTTCATCGTGGGGTACAAGGCCCTGCGCGGGCGATCCGGGATGGGGGTCGGCGACGCGAAGCTCGTGATGCTCGCCGGCGCCTGGTACGGCTGGCCGGGGGCGGCTTTCGCCCTCTTCGCGGGAGCGGCTCAGGCCACGGTGGCGGCGGTCGTCCTCCTCCTCGTCGAGGGCAAGATCGACGAGCCGGAGGCGGTGCGCGCGGACCGCGAGGCTCTCCGGCGGGCGGCGGAGGAAGGAGACGCCGAGGCGAAGCAGGCCCTCGAGGAGGACCCGCTCGGCACCGCGCCCGCGCCGGGCATCATGGCCGCGCGGATGCCGTTCGGTCCGTTTCTCTGCCTCGCGATCGTCGAATGGATGATCGCCGGCGAGTGGGTCCGCGACTGGCTGGGAGCAATCTGAATCCGCGCCGGTCGGCTACGCGCGCTTCTCCATCGGGACATACTCGAGCTGCGTCGGGCCCGTGTAGATCTGGCGGGGACGAGCGATCTTGGTCGTGTTGTCCTCGACCATCTCCTTCCAGTGCGCGATCCAGCCCGGGAGGCGTCCGAGCGCGAAGAGCGCCGTGAACATGCTCGTCGGGAAGCCCATCGCCCGGTAGATGATGCCGGAGTAGAAATCGACGTTCGGGTAGAGCTTGCGCTCCACGAAGTAAGGGTCCTTCA
>Ga0209415_10015236_pt1 | contig 12485 bp, 9 predicted proteins | sample PeaSoiSIISIP2007_FD_187696 | JGI IMG/M metagenome (GOLD analysis project Ga0209415, IMG submission 187696) | Peat soil microbial communities from Weissenstadt, Germany - SII-SIP-2007 (SPAdes) (version 2) | ecosystem: Environmental > Terrestrial > Soil > Wetlands > Peat | place: Germany... | reverse complement strand
CGCGAGGCCGTAGTAGCAGCTCGACAGAGCGATCACGACGCCGAAGAGGATCGATTTTACCAGGCCGAGCGCGACGTCGGAAAAGCCGAGGAGCGGGCTCGTGACGCCGTGGTAGAAGGTGAGCGGGCTCACGCCGACGAGGATCTCCCCCGCGTAGGCCGCGCCGAAGAGGGCCAGGAGATCGGCGAACAGCGTCATCATGAAGAGCGTGGCGGTGACCGCCACGAACCGGGGCAGGATGAGGAACGCGATCGGGTCGATCGCGAGGACGCGCAGCGCGTCGAGCTGCTCGGTGACGACCATGGTGCCGAGCTCGGCCGCGTTGTTCGCACCGACGCGACCCGAGATCATGAGGGCCGTGAGCAGCGGGGCGATCTCCCGGAGAGTGCCGAAGCCTGCCGCCCACCCGAGGAGCGCCGTCGCCCCGAGGCGGTGCACGACCGGGGCGGCCTGAATGACCATGATGGCCCCCGTGAACAACGCCGTCACGACGACGACGCCGAGCGACTTCACGGCCATCTTGTAGAGGTTCTTGCCGAGCTCGCGACCATCGAGCCGCCCCTTCCGCGGCGCCACCGCGCCACGGACGACGCGCGCAAAGAGGACGCCCATCCCCCCGGCGATCCGCGCCGTACCGAGGAACGCGCCCCCCGCGAGAGCAAGGAGCGGCGTGATGGGGTGGGGGCGCGGAGGGGGGGGCAAGGGCAGCGGCTCTTACGTCGGGAGGACGCGTCGCGAGAATTCCTCTACGCCCCACCCGACGAGGTAGTCGAGGGCGGTGATGGCACCGGCCCACGCCGTCCCCTGGACGACGCCCCCAAGCGAGCTCCTCGTGCGACCGAAGTGGACGGGGAGAGCGATGGCGCCGAAAACCACGACCGCGAGCGTCCGCGTTGCCGGTGGCCACGCACGGGAGAGCTGGGTGGGGGAGAGGCGCGACTCGTCCCAGCCGAGCAGGGCGAAGATCGCGAGAAGCGACACCGCCCACGGGACGAAGAGCTCGAGGATCTCGCCCATCGCTCGCTCAGAGTGGCCCGGTCGTGAGACCGTGGACGAACTGGCGGACGCGCGGCTCGTCCGTCGTGCGCGCCTCTTCCGTCGTCCCGTCGAAGATGAGCTCGCCGTTCACGATCATCCCGACGCGGTCCGTCACCGTGAGCAGGCGGTCCAGGTCGCTCGAGACCATGAGCACCGTGCTCCCGGCGACGCGCTGCTCGGCCCTGAGCAGGTCGAAGATCTTCTGGGACGTCACGGGGTCGAGGCCGGCCGTGGGCTCGTCGTACAGGACGAAGGGGGCGGACGTGACCGTCGCGCGGGCGACGCCCACGCGCTTTCGCTGTCCGCCGGACAGCCCTGCCGGGAGCCGCTGTCCGAAGCCCGCGAGCGCGACGCGCGCCAGTCGCTCGGAGACCTTCTCCTGGATGGCGTCCTCGGGGAGCGACGTGAGGCGGCGGAGCGGGAACGCGATGTTGTCGGCGACGGTGAGATAGTCGAAGAGCGCGTTGTTCTGGAACAGCATGCCGAAACGACTTCGGAGGGCCTGAAGCTCGAGCTCGGACATCTGGGTGATGTCGTCGTCGTCGACGAGGATGGCGCCCGAGTCGGGGCGAACCAGCCCGACGAGCAGCTTGAGGAGCACGCTCTTGCCTGCGGCGCCAGGGCCAATGAGCCCGTAGAGGCACCCCGTCGGGATCGTGAGCGAGACATCCTTCACGACGGCCTTGCTCGCGGCCGAGCCTCTGACGCCGAACGACTTGGTGACGCCGCGAAGGCGGAGCACGCGGCCTCTCAGCCGCGCGTGGCCTGCCCCGAGGCTCGGGGCGCGGGTGTCAGCCCGGGGAGCTCAAGGAGATCCTGGCGGAGGCGGCGGACGCGCCCGACGAGCACGAGGTTCAGGGTGGCGAGCATCGCGACGAGCAGCGTGAGGCCTCCGAGCGCCGCTTGCAGCGCTCGCGTCGACGCGCGGGCGACGGCGATCGGGCCGACGTGGCGCAGCTCGGCCTCCGGTGCGAGCGGCGGCGTGGGGCGCGCGACGAACACGACCGCGACGTCGGCGAGCGCGAGGTTGGGGACACCGCCGGCGATCAGCCGCGCCACGGCGTTCTCTGTGACGGGCGGCGTCGGTCCGCGGTGCTCGAGGAGCACGCTGGCCGTCGCCTTGGGCGGCGGGCCGGAGCGGAGAGGGTCTGGCGGAGCGACGTTGAGGTGAACCCGCGCCGAGAGCACGCCGTCGACCCCCTCGAGGGTGCGGGCGAGGTCCCCGGCGGTGCCGGCGACCAGCTCCGCGTGCTCCTGCGCCGCGCTCGGCACGAGGGCCCCCTTGTCGACCGCGTCCAGCACGCCGCTCGCGCGGGGTCTCGGCAGCTCCTCGCTCCGCATCGTGCCGATCGCGCGGGCCGCGTCGTCGCGCGTGACCATGACGCGGAACTTGCCTTCCACCGTGGGGTCGGACTCCTTCGTCGCGTCGATCGAGGCACGATCGAGCGCAACGACGATGCGGTTCGCTTCTCCCTCGTCGAGGCCGCCGGCGACCGGGACTCCGCACGCGGCGAGCGCGAGGCAGAGGAGAGCGTTCGGGAGGTGGACGAGGCCGTGTCGCCGTCCGGCTCGCCCGCTCGGCCGCTCTCCCACGCACACGCGCGCCATAGGCCGACTTCTACCGTATTCCGTCCACGTCGAGGGAGGGCAAATGCGGACGGGCGCGGCATTCTCACTCCCCACATGGCTCGTCCTCTCGTATTCTCCCCGTGCAGGACGCCGCCCGACCCGGGAATGCCGGTCGCGCTCCGTCGGTTGCCTTTCGAATGCCGCCCCCCCCGTCTCGTCCTCGTCGCATGCTCCGTGAGCTCAGCTCGGTGTTCCTCGCGGCGGCCGTCGCCCTCGTCGCGCGCTCGTCGTTCGCCGACCACTATGTCGTCCCCAGCGGTTCGATGCTCCCGACGGTCCACCTGGAGGACCACGTTGTCGTGAGCAAGCTCGCATACGGCGTTCACATTCCCCTCATCCCTGGATACGTCGCGCGCTTCGGAGGTCCGGAGCGCGGCGATGTCGTCGTGCTGACCGCGCCCGACACGGGCGTCGTGCTGCTGAAGCGGGTCGTCGGTCTGCCCGGTGATCGCGTCCGCGTGCACGACGGTGAGCTCGAGGTGAACGGCAGGGCGGTCGCGGTCGAGGAAAGGGGTGGCCGCACCTACGAAGCTCTGGGCGCGGCGCTCCATCCCCTCGGCCTCGAAGACGGCGGCGGCCCGGAGTTCGGCCCCCAGACCCTCCCGGCCGACCGGTACCTCGTCCTCGGGGACAACCGCGGCAACAGCCGCGATGGCCGGTACTTCGGCCTCGTGGAGCGGGACGCCATCCTAGGACACGCGAAGGGGGTCGTGCTCCGCGACGGTCGCCTGACCTGGATCGGGCTGTAGGTCGCGCCGGGCGGGTCCCCCGCACGCCCGAATTCAAGGGTTGCCTCGCCTTGAGCCCGGTGCTACCGGTGTCAGGAACAGGGGACGCACGAAGCCTTGCCCGGCAGCCGCTGGCATCGTTAGCGCAGCGCTCTCCATGTTGGTGTCCCCACCGCTTTTCGGTCCGCGTCCTGGGACGCGTCTCGACGATCGGTTCGACACGGTCTCGATCTCCGGCTCCTGCCGTCACGGATTCCGCAACGTCAGAGCCCGCAGCGCCCGTTGAATCGAGGCGTCGCGCGAGATTCCCGGGCCACGCGGAGCCCCTCCCCGCGAGCCTCGCGCTACCCCTCGAATTGAGCCGTTCTCGCTGTCTTCGCTTCTGACCGTGACCCAGGATGTGTAGAGGGCGCGCCACGCGCGCGACGAAACGCTTGCCGACTCCCTTTTCCGAAGCGATATCCGCTCTCAACGACCGTACGCTCCGTCGGCTCCTCGGAGCGCGCGCGTTTCTTCGCGGGTACGACTACGTGCGCCGGCATGCCGTGAACGACCTCCAGGTCGCCGAGGCGTCCGCGAGCGGCCACGTGAAAGGGACGGAACCGAGCCCGTATCGCGTGTCCGTGACGCTCACGCCGTCGGGCTTCGCCTCCGAGTGCAGCTGTCCGCCGTTCTCCACGATCAACGGCCACTGCAAGCACGTCGCGGCGGTGCTCATCGCGCTTCGCGATCAGGCGCGCGGGGGCGCTCCGCGAGGCGACTCCGGCCTCTCGGAAGGACGTCCGCACGCGTCGTTCGACGACGAGGTGCGCGTGTCCGACGGCCGGGCGGGCAGCGGCGCGGAGAGCTACCACGCACGATTCGACGCCAACGGCGCGATACCAGGCGGGCAGAAGGGATACGGGAGCGTTTCATCCATGGAGCTCGAAGGGTCGGGTGGCGGCGGTCGAAGAGGGCGCCGCGGGCGTGCGGCGCGGGCGCTCAAGCTCGCCGTGGCGGCGCGCGCGGGAGCCGCTCCGGGCGGGTCGCGTGCCGGTGGGACGGTCGCGACGGGTATTGACGCGTGGCTCCCCGAGCCCATGCCGCCGATGCCAAAGAGCATCGAGTATCGCTTGCAAGTGAGGACGGCGGGACAAGGCCCCGGCGGCTCGCTGACGGTGACGCTGCTGGAAGCTGCGTCGCCGGGCGCGCGGACCGTGATCTCGCCGATGAGCCTCCTCCCGCTGCAGGGGCAGGCGCCGACGGCCGACCGCGAAGCGATCCGTCTGCTCGCGCGGCTCGAGAGCGAAGGGCCGCGGCGCGGCGGCGCCATCGAGGTTCGCGGCGAGGACGCGAGCGACTTCCTCCCGCTGCTGAAAGGGCGTCGCGTCATCCTCGAGCCTCAGATGATGGAGCTCCGCTTCGGCGACGAGCCGCTCCGCCCGCGCTTCGACCTCGAGCTCTCTCCCGACGGGACGCAGATCCTCGTCCGGTCGTGCTTCTCGCGCCCGGGCGACCCTCGCCGCTTCACGACGGCGCAGGGGGCCTGGTTCGAGGGGAGCCCCGGCTGGTATCTCGACCCGCAGGAAGGTGTCGCGCGACCGATCGACCGCCGCGTCGCGCCGGCGAGCATCCGCCGCCTGCTGCGCGCGCCGTTCATCCACGAGCCCATCGAGAGCTTGCCGCAGCTCATTGCGCAGGGTCTGCCGAAGGTGGCGCTCGAGGTCGGCGCAGAGCTCCCAGACCTCTCCCAGGTGGCCGATGTCGTCGACCTCGTCCCGACGTTCCGGATGCGCGCGGGCGGCTCGCTCACCGAGGCGCGCGTGTCACTGCGCGCGGCGTACGAGGACATCGAGATGGACGTTCGCGCCGACGGCATGACGCCGCCCGTGATCGTCAAGCCTCCGCCGGCGGCCGTCGCCGGACCCGGAGCGTCGACGGGCGGCGGGCGTCCCGGTCGGGCGCGCTGCATTCGCTGCGACATCGCTGCCCAGCAGGGGGCCGCGAGCCAGCTCCGCGGGCTCGGGCTCGTGCCGGACGAGGACGGCAACGGGTTCGTCGCGCGCGGCGACGACGCCATCCAGTTCTGGACGGAGGGCATCGGCCAGCTTCCCGAGGACTGGGATCTGTTCGTCCCGGACGACCTCGTCGACGTGAACGTGCGCACCGAAGCGCTGAACGCCAACGCTCGCGTCTCGAGTGGGGTGGACTGGCTGTCGCTGCGCCTCTCGTTCGAGAGCGAGGGGGTCGCGGTGTCGCAGGAGGAGCTCGGCCGCTGCCTCTCCGAGGGGAGGCGCTACGTGCGGTTGGCCGACGGGTCGTTCGCGAGGCTAGACGCCCAGAAGGTTCGCGAGGTCCTCCTCCGGCAGGCCGAGATCCTCGCCACCGGCGGTGGGCAGGGCGGCAAGCTCCCCCTGTCGCAAGCGGGTCGACTGCAAGAGCTCCTCGAGCAGGTCGGCCGCGCGGTCGTGAGCGACGGGACGCGCGAGCTGTTCCACAAGCTCAGGGACATCGACGAGATCAAGGGGACGAAGAAGCCGAGGAACCTCAAGGCCTCGCTCCGCCCGTACCAGGAGCAAGGGTTCCACTGGCTGTGCTTCCTGAACGAGATCGGAGCGGGAGGCGTGCTCGCCGACGACATGGGGCTGGGCAAGACCGTCCAGGCGCTCGCGCTCCTCCTCGCGGTCAAGGCCGCCGACGAGAAGTCCGACGCGGGCAGGCCGTTCAAGGCGCTCATCGTCGCGCCCACGAGCGTCGTGACGAACTGGCTCCGCGAGATGGACAAGTTCGCTCCGTCGCTCACGCACGCGCTCTGGCACGGCGGCGATCGAAAGGAGCGCGAGGACGAGCTCAAGGACGCCGACGTCGTCGTGACGAGCTACGCCCTCCTACGGCGCGACGAGGAGCTCCTCTCGAAGCTCGACCTCCGCTACGCCATTCTCGACGAGGCGCAGCAGATCAAGAACCCGCTCTCCGCCACCGCGCGCGCGGCGAAGCGGCTCAAGGCCGACCGCCGCCTCGCGCTCTCCGGCACGCCGATCGAGAACCGCCTCTCCGAGATCTGGTCGATCTTCGACTTCGTCAGCCCTGGGCTCCTCGGCCCGCTCGACAAGTTCGAGGAGCGCTACTCGCGCCCGATCGACGCAGGCGACCAGAAGGCAGCCGCGCGGCTCCGGGCCACGATCCACCCCTTCATCCTGCGGAGGACGAAGTCCGAGGTGGCGAAGGACCTGCCGGAGAAGATCGAGACCGATCAGATTTGCGAGATGACGGGCGAGCAGGGGGCGCTGTACTCCGCGGTGCTGAAGGAGGTGCGGGCACAGGTGCTCGGCGACGTCGAGCGGCAGGGCCTCGCGCGCAGCCAGATCCAAATCCTCGCCGGCCTCACGCGGCTCCGGCAGGCGGCGTGCGACCCGCGCCTCCTGGGCCTGCCGCGCGACTTCACCGACGAGGACTCGGGCAAGCTCGGCGCGCTGCGTGAGCTGATCCAGACGTCGATCGCGGGGGGACACCGCGTCCTCGTCTTCAGCCAGTTCGTGTCGATGCTCACCATCATCCGGCGGGCGATGGAGGAGGACGGCGTCACCTACGAGTACCTGGACGGTTCGACGAAGGACCGCGCGGAACGCGTCGATCACTTCCAGCGAGACGACGGTCCCCCCATCTTCCTCATCTCGCTCAAGGCGGGCGGCAGCGGGCTCAACCTGACCGCCGCGGACACAGTGATCCACTTCGATCCGTGGTGGAACCCCGCGGTGGAGGACCAGGCGACCGATCGCGCCCACCGCATCGGGCAGACGCGCGTCGTGACGACGTACCGGCTCGTCGCCCGCGGCACCATCGAGGAGAAGATCCTCGAGCTGGGCGTGAAGAAGCGCGAGCTCGTGGGAGCGGTCCTCAGCGAGGACGCGGGCGGTGCGAAGAAGCTCACGAAGGGCGATCTGGAGGAGCTCTTCCGCGAGGGAACGTAGGGGGGCGCGCCACGCGGGGGGCCGGACGGGGCGGCCCCACGGGTGCTCGTCGCAATCAGCCTGGGGTTGGGATAGTCTCGCGTTTCATGATCTGGCTCTCCAATTCGACGCTGCAGCGTCTACGCGACCAGCTCCGCGAGCGGGGGCAGCGTCCATCGATCGCCATGACGACGGGGGGCGCGGGTGTTTCGCCCGAGGTGGCGGAGGCGCTCGCGGCGGTCGCGGAGTACGGCGCGCTGACGGAGGCGATGTACCTGATGATGAGCGCCGACGGAGACGTGAGCAACGACGAGCGCGAGGTCCTCCGCGGCGCGCTGCGGGCGCTCTCGAGCGACACCGTCCGCAGTGTTCACATCGAGTCGCTGCTCGACCGCGCAGCGAAGCAGGTCGCCGAGCACGGGCGCGAGGCGCGACTCACCGAGGTCGCCGAGCAGCTCAAGGACGACCAGGCGCGCGCCGAGGTCGCCTTCGTCCTCGCGGCCGCCATCGCCTTCGCGGACAACGCCATCGCCGACGAAGAGAACGACACGCTGAACGCGCTCGCCCTTGGGCTCGGCATCGACGAGTCACGCGCCACCGCACTGCTCGACAGCGTCGAGGCCGACCTCGGGGCCGGCGGGCACGAGTAGTCTCTGCCTCACTCCCTCAGAATCCACGCGACGAGACCAAACGCCTTGGAAGGGAATGCCGGAGGAGAAAAACGGGTGCCCGAGGGGGAGCTGACGCCGAAGGAGGTCGGAGGCTTCCGGATCCTCCGGCGGCTCGCGAGCGGCGCGAACAGCGACGTGCTCCTGGCGCGCGCCGAGGGTCCGCACGGCTTCCAGCGCGTCGTAGCGCTGAAGATCCTTCTTGCGCGCGCGAAGCCGACGCCCGAGTTCGAGCGCAGGTTCGCGGCCGAGGCTTCCGCGTACGCGCGCCTGTCGCACCCCGCGGTCGTCAAGCTCTACGATTTCTTCTCGGCCGACAACCAACTGGTCATGGTGCTCGAGTTCGTCGACGGGCTCCCGCTGCACAAGCTCCGCGCGATGCTCGCGATCTCGGGCGAGCGCATCGACGACACGGCCGCGCTGTTCCTCGGGTTCCGCCTCTTCTCCGCGCTCGCCGCCGCCCACGGCGCGCGCGACCCGGCGACCGGCGAGTTCGCGCCCATCGCGCACCACGACGTGAACCCTTCGAACATCCTCGTCCCATGGGACGGTCACGTGAAGCTCGGTGACTTCGGGATCGCGCGGGCGGCGGGCGTCGAGACCGATCCACGTTCGGGCTTCATCAAGGGAACGTACGGCTACCTCGCCCCCGAGCAAGTGCTCGGCAAGGAGGTCTCCGTCCGAGCCGACATCTACTCCGCGGGCCTGATCCTCTGGGAGCTCCTGGCGCGACGGAAGGCGATCCAGCGCGGCGGGCTCGACGACGCGCAGGTCCAGAAGGCGATGGCGGAGCCGGATTTCCCCACGCTCGACTCTGTCCGGCCGGACATGGACCCCGCCGTGCGCGCCGCGGTCCGGCGGACGCTCGAGCCCGACCCGGAGAAGCGCTCGATCGCCGCCGACGAGATGGTCAGCATCCTGCGGCAAGCGGTCGTCATCGAAGACGGCAGGCGGTCGCTCGCCGACGCTGTGACTCGCGTTCGTGCACCCGCGCCGCAAGACCCGCTCGCCGCCACCGCCGAGGGGCCGGCGCAGGTCGAGCCCGAGGCGGAGGGGACACCCACGCCTCGCGGCCGGGCCGTCGCGCCGTCCGACGTCGAGCAGACCGCCCGCTACCAGATCGGGGAAGACCACCAGGGCGAGCTCGGCAAGATCGCGTTCTACGGTCGCATCAAGCTCCCCGCCGAGTCCGATCCGCCGCGCGCCCGCGTCCGTTCGACGAGGCCGCCGCCCATTACCCTCGAGCCCTCCGACGAGCCGACTGCCGTCGTCCCGTCGCCGCACCTGCAGATTTCGCCGGCCCCACCCAAGCCTCCGCCGCCGAAGCCCGCGAAGCCCCCCAAGCCGCCTCCGTCCGACCCCGCCGTCGCAGGGCGCGGGAAGCCCATCCCGCGGCCGGTCGCCGACAAGAAGATCTCGTCGTTCCCCACCGTGCGCGCGCCGCCGCTCGAGGAGCAGGAGACCGCCGCGCCCCCGCCACCAGCACCCGTCGCTGGGCCGGAGCGATCGGAGGCTCGCGACAGCGGTTGGGACCCCGTCGAGGCCCCGCCGCGCAAGCCCGTCCCGCAGAGCGATCTCGCGGCGACGGTCGCCGGCGCCCCGTCTCCGCTGGCCGCGGATGCTCCGTCGAACGCCGCTGTGCCGAGTGGTGGCGCGGAGGAGGCACCTGCCCCGACTCCACCGGGTGACGTTTCGCCTTCGCCCGACGCACCGACCCTCGTCGCCCCTCGTGCCGCGGATGTCGCCGCGGCTCCGGCCGTCGTCGCGCCCCCCGAGGCCTCGACGGGTCCCGCGCCGTTCACGGAGCGCTCGCCGGAGGCCGCCGCGGACGCGTTTCGCGGCGGGACCGTCAAGATCGAGCCTCCAGCGGGCGGATTTCCGGGCCTTGCGCCCGCGCCTGACGTCGCGGAGGCGCAGGTCATCGCGGCCCCCCCCGCGCCCGTCGTACGCACGGATCGGCCTCCATACGCCGCGTCCTCTCTCCCGCCGACGGCCGCCCCGAGCAAGTCGCGGTGGTTCGTCGCGGTCGTCGCGGTGATCGCCCTCGCGGCGGGCGTGGCCTTCGCGCTCGTCCAGCAGCGGCGCGGCGCCGTGGTCGCCCCCTCTGACACTTCGTCCGCCGCGCGCCCGCAGGCGACGGCTTCAGGCTCGGCGACTCCGTCGACGTCCGCCGCGTCTGCCGCGGTTTCAGCTTCCGCCTCCGCCGCGGCACCGTCGGCGCTCCCTTCCGCGGAACCGTCCGCCATGCCGTCCGCCACGCCGCCGCTCGCGAGCGCGTCCACGTCGGCATCCCCCGCTCCGCCGGCCCCGAGCGCGACGCCGTCCGCGAGCGCGCCGGTCGCTCCGCCCCCCGCGGCGTCCCAGGCGCCCGCGCCGAGCGCCGCGCCCTCACCGCCTCCGCCGGCCTCCTCGATCCCGGCCGGGTCGGGTGAGCTCGATCTGCCCGCGAGCGCCGCCGGTCACCGAGTCTACGTCGACGGCAAGGTCGCAGGGGAGGGGGCCGCTCCCATCACCGTGCGGTGCGGGCCCCACACCGTGCGGATCGGGAGCGCAGGGACGGAGCGCAAGATCGACGTGCCGTGCGGCGCCGCGCTCACCTTGCCCTAGAGCGTCGATTTCAGTGCCGGCGCCCCGCCACGGCGACCGACGTCGAGCGCTCCGTGCGCTGATCGGCCAGGCGCTTCATGTTGGCGGCCTGTTGCAGCACCTGGACGAGCTCCTGCCCGGTGATGGGCTTGCTCAGGAAGCGGTAGAGTCTCCCCTCGCGGATCGCGTGCACGAGCGTCTCGAGCTCTGCCTCGCCCGTCAGGATGATCCGGATGATCTCGGGGTTCCTCATGCGGACGAGCGCCAGGAGATCCGACCCCGACCCGCCCGGCATCCCCTCGTCGGAGACGACGATGTCCACGTGGTGGCTCGCGATGATCTCGAGGGCCGCCGAGGCCGAGCCGGCGGTGAGGATCGTGTACGGCTCGTTGCGGAGGAGACGGACGAGGCCATCCGTGACCGACTTCTCGTCGTCCACGAACAGAACGCAGACGCGCTGCGAGAGGGACGTGGCGGCGGTCACACCCACTAGAACGGGGCTCGCGGCCCGAAAGTTAAGGCGCCTCGGCCTGCCCCTTGAAAAACGGCCAGAACGCGTCGGCCCACACCTCGCCCCCCTTCTCCGTCGGGTGGATGCCGTCTCCCGCGCGAGACAGCACGAGGTGTTGCGAGTCGTAGAAGCGGCAGGGCGCCACGTGGTCGGCGAGGACGTCGACGAGCCCCTTGTCCCCCTTCCAGAGCGGCGGGCCGATCCAGATGCAGTCGCGGTGGCCGACCTTCTTCACGATCGATTCGATGTGCTTGATGAGGTACTCGGGGTGGTCGCTGAAGACGTCGTTCGCGCCCAGCGTCAGGAGGACGAGGTCGGGGTTGTAGCGCTTCATCAGCGTCGGGATGCGGTCCGACTCGTCGAACGCGCTGATCGACGCCGACTCCCACACGTCTCGCACGAACTTCGTGCCTTCGGCCTTGAACTTCGGCGCCAGCGCCTTGCAGAGCCCGCCGCCGACCATCGAGTCCCCCGTGTGGACGACCGTGCGGTAGACCTTCGGCGGCACTGCGGGTGCTGCGTCGACGCCCGCGTCTCTCCCCGCGTCGCGCGCGCTCGCCTCGGTCGCCGCCGCCTCATTCGCGGCGGCCGCCTCCACGACCCTCTCGCCCGCGTCCAGCGTCGTCGGGCCGGCCTCGCTCCGAGGAGCGCAGGCCCCCGCGAGGGCGAACCCGACGATCATCGCTCGCCGCTGCATACCCGGCTCTTAGAACGACGCTTCCGCGCGGGTCAACCTTCCGCCCAAGCGACGGCCCACGCCACGGAGGAGCCTACGGCGCGACGTCGGAGCAGCAGCGGAAGCCCGTCGAGTAGTCGTGGTAGCGCGCCTCGTGCGCGGTCGTCACGTACTGGCACCCTTCGCCGTTGAGCGTCGTGTCCTGGTAGTAGCCCCCCTGGAACGTCCCGTTCGGGTCGTCGACCCACTCGTGGAGGTTCCCGACCATGTCGTAGACGCCGTAGCCGTTCGTGCAGCCGTCGTGCTCTCCGGTGTGCGCGAGTGTCCCCTCGAGCTGGTTCAGCTCGGGGCGGTTCATCCGCTCCCAGTCCCACTTGTCGCGCTTCGCCAGGTTCTCCCCGGCGTAAAGCGCCTGCATCGGCGACCGCCCGTGGTCGTTGCAGCGCCCGGCCTCTCCGTTGTCGGAGTAGCCGTACCGCTTGTGCTCGGGGCCCATGCAGGCCTGCCGCCACTCCTTCGCCCTGCAGAGCCGCTTCCCCGAGAGGGAGCACGCCTGGATGGCCTGGACCTCGCTCACGTAGCCCTGGGGATAAACGCCCGGCTCGCTGATGGCCCGCACGACCTGCCCCCTGACGGACTCATAAGGAGAGAACGGTCGTTCGGTGCCGTCGGAGAGGACCTCGACCAGCGACGCCTCGTAGCGGTCGACGCAAAAGCGGT
>Ga0209415_10015235_pt1 | contig 12485 bp, 10 predicted proteins | sample PeaSoiSIISIP2007_FD_187696 | JGI IMG/M metagenome (GOLD analysis project Ga0209415, IMG submission 187696) | Peat soil microbial communities from Weissenstadt, Germany - SII-SIP-2007 (SPAdes) (version 2) | ecosystem: Environmental > Terrestrial > Soil > Wetlands > Peat | place: Germany... | reverse complement strand
ACCGGGACATAGGTGGTCTGGGTCTTGCCCCCGACCGAGCGCGTCAGATAGTGCCCCACGTGGAGCTCCCCCTGCGCACAGTGGCACCCCGGCCGTCCACAGCGCCGCGCGATCTGCACCAAGCTCGCCGCCAGCACCGGCCCGCGGGCCTGCAATTGTTTGACCCGCGCGTCGAGCTGCCGGCGCTGCCGCGTCGGATGGTCCCGCATCCGCATGGCTCATTCTTTCGACACCGCGCCCCTCGCCCCCGTCCTGCGGGTCGCCAAGAATTCTGATAAGCGATTCACTATTCAGTGTTTACCTCGAAAATTCCTGCTGCGAAGAAAAAGATTTTGGCGAGGAACCGCCTCAGGACAAGAATCCTCGCGGGCGCCTGCTCCTAGCCGCTCACCGTGGGGGCGGGAGGTGCGACGAATTCCTATTCTTCAGGGCTGCGCGTCAGTGCGCGGCCGGCACCGGCGTGGCCCGGAAGACCCGGTAGCCGAGCGAGTACGCGATGTTGAAGGTGAATCCGATCGGGAGCACAGAGTCGTTCCACGCCGTGTAGTTGAGACAGATGGTCGCGGGCGGAAGGTTCAGGCGGGGAACGACCCCGGAGAACCGTCGGGCGGATGTCCCGTCCACGCGGCCGAACGACGCCTCGCTGTTCAGCGGCGCCCCCTTGCCCGTCGACAGCCACGTGACGACGTGGAGCGTGCCGCCGACGCTGAGCGTTGCGCCGACCGCGTCGAGAATCGCCGCGCGCGGCGGCGGGGCGGCGCACTGCACGCCGAGGCCGTCCTGGTGCCCGTGGGGCCCGATGCCGCCGCTGGCGTAGGCGAGCGGGACCGGCGACGGCGCCGTGAGCGGTAGCGGAATCGCGTCCACCGGCGACCGAGACGCCACCGCCTGCTCGACCAGGGCGCGCCCGAAGTTGATCGGCACCGCGAGGTTGAAGTTTTGCGCCCCCTCGACCGACGCGTCGACGATGCCGATGACCTTCCCGTCGCGGGTGAGCACCGGCCCGCCGCTGTCGCCGGGATTGACCGACGCATCGATCTGGATGTACCCCTGGTCGGTGCGCAGCGCGCTGACGATGCCCTGCGTCACGGTGACCGGCGCGTCGTGCGGGGATGCGAACGGGTAGCCGACCACGACGACGCCCTCCCCGGCCTGGAGCGCGCCGGAGTCTCCCAGCGGGAGCGCGGCGACGCTGCCGCGGGAAAAACTCGGCGCCCGCAGCAGCGCGACGTCGTGCGCCTCGTCGATCCCGATCACATCGGCGCCGAGCGCCGGGCGGTCCGGCAGCGTCACCGAGACCTGCCGCGCGGTCGCCACGACGTGCAGCGCCGTCAGCAGCAGCCCGCTGCCGTCCACGACGAACGCGCTGCCCGACTCGAACGGGTGCCCGTTCTCGTCCTCAGAGACCACGAGCGCGACAGACGGCGTGACGCGGCTCAGCACCGGCACCAGGTCCGGGGACTGCGGCAGACCGGGCGCCACGGTCGCGAGCAGCAGCACCAACCCCAGAACCGTCCCCACGCCCCGCCGTCGCACAACCCGCACCCCACACACCTCGCGTTCTCTCGCGTCCTGATTGTACCCTGGCCGGGGCCGCCCCGCCAGAGCAGGGCGGCGCGCGTCCTGCAAAGAATACCCGGCGCGATGCCGCTCCGATGCTCCGGGCTCACGCGCCGTTGGGCCGCGCTGGCGGCGTGCGTGGTCGTCGGGTTCGGGGCGTGGCAGGTGTGGCAGATCGCGAAGACCCCCTACCCCGCCCAGTACGACTACGACGAGGGCGTGTACGCCGAAACAGCCGCCGCGTCGGCCCGGGGCGAGCGGCTGTACACGGAGGTCTTTCTCAGCCAGCCGCCGGCGCTCATCGACGCGCTGCGCGCGGTCTACCGCGTGCGGGGGACGACCCTTCCGGCCTCGCGCGGCACGGTGCTCCTGATCGTCATTCTCTGGCTCCCCGCCCTGTTCGTGATCCCCGCGGCGACCGGACGGCCGCGCGCCGGTGCCCTGGCCGTCTGCGCCGCGCTGGGCAACGCCGCGTTCGCCACCGCCGCCCACACGGTGCAGATGGACGGCCCGAGCGAAGCGCTGTCGGCGGTCGCACTCGCGCTCGCGGTCCTCGGGAGCCGCGGCGATGCGCTCCTCTGGTGGGTCGCCGCGGGAGCGGCGTGGACGCTCGCGGTGCTCACGAAACTCACCGCGCTCCCGGCCCTCGTCCCGCTCGTCCTCGTCGCGCTGACCGCCCCGCGGGCGGCGGGGCCGTTACCCGCGCGGCGCGTCCGGCTCGCGAGGCTGGGAGCGATCCTCGCCGGGGCCGCGGCCAGCGCGGCCCCGTTCCTGCCGTCCGTGTGGACGCCCGCGTTTGTCGCGCAGGCGGTCCGCTTCCACCTCGCCGCCGGTCAGGCCGTGGGGATCGCGCCGGCGGCCAACCTCGTCGCGGAAGCGCGGTTCCTCGGCGTCGCCTGGCCGCTCGCCGCCGCGGCTGCCGTCGGGGTGTGGGCGACGCTCCGCGCGCTCCGCGCGCCGGGACACGCCGCGTGGCTCTTTCGCGTCTGTCTGGTGTGGCTCGGCGCGGAGGCCGCGGCCCTGGCCGCGATCACACCGCTGTGGCCCCACCACTTCCTCCTTCTGCTGTCGCCGCTGGCGCTGCTCGGCGGGGCGGGCGTCGACGCGGCCCTGGCCCACGGCGGCGCGGTCCCACGCCGAGCCGTCGGCGTGGCGGCGGCCGTCGCGGTGCTCGCCTACGTGGTCGCGGGCGCCGGACCGGCAACGGCCCTCGGCAACTCGGCGCTGCTGCGCGGGGCGGCCCAGACGCTGGTGCGATCCGTGCCGGCGGACGGGACCGTGCTGACCGACGATCCGGTGGTCGCGTTCCTCGCGGGCCGGCGCGTACCCCCGGGTCTCATCGACACCTCGCTCGCGCGGATCGCGTCCCGAAACCTCACGGAAGAGACGCTCGACGCGGCGCTCTCCGACGGAACCGTGCGGGTGCGGGCCGTGGTCCTGTGGCGTGGCACGTTCCGGCGGGCGTTTCCCGGGTTCGTCGCGCGCGCGTCGGCCCGGTTCCCGCTCGCCCAGGGCGAAGGCGGCGGCCGTCTGTTGCTGCTGGAGCGGGGCGCGGGACGGCTCTCAGGCGCCGCTCGGCGCGCGCTGCACGGCCGAGAAGTTGGCCGCCTTGTGGCTCCCGTCGCAAAACGGCTTCCGCGATGAGTGGCCGCAGCGGCAGAGCCACACCGTCTCCTTCGTCTCCCACACCCTGCCCTCCGCGTCGACCAACTGGATCGATCCCTTCACCTGGTACGGTCCGTTGTCCGTCGGGGTTACCGTGGTGTCCGCCATGCACGCGCCCTCCCTGGTCCTGAGGTCCCGGACGTCGATCCGAACGGCCGCCGCGCTCGTCTACGTCGGCCAGAATCCCAGACGGCGGGCGCCGTCGACGAGCGTCCGGGTGTACGGATGCTGGGGCGAGGCAAACAACTGGTGGGTCTCCGCGGCCTCGACGATGTGACCGCCCCGCATCACGTGGACGAGGTCGGCGTTCTGCGCGACGATCCCGAGGTCGTGGGTGATCAACAGCAGCGACATGCCCAGGTCGCGCTGCAGCCGGCCGAGGAGGTCCAAAACCTGCGCCTGGACGGTGACGTCCAGGGCGGCGGTCGGCTCGTCCGCGATCAACAGCGAGGGGCCGGGGGCGATCGCGGCCGCGATCAGCACACGCTGGCGCTGCCCGCCCGAGAGTTCGTGGGGGTACCGCCGCAGCAGCGCCGGGTCGAGGCCGACCCGCTGCAGCGCCTCCGCCGCCCGCTCCCGCGCGCCCTTGCGGCCGAGGTGCGCGACGATGCCCTCCATCACCTGGTCGCCGATGGACATCACCGGGTCCAGCGCCGAGGCCGGCTCCTGAAAGATCATCGCGACGCGCCGGCCCCGGACGTGCGTGAGTTCCCGCTCGGAGAGGGCGGCGAGGTCGACGCCGTCCAACAGGACGCGGCCCGCGGTGATCCGGGCCTCCACGGGAAACAGCCGCAGGACGGCGTACGCGGTCATGGACTTCCCGGCGCCGCTCCCGCCGACCAGCGCCGACGTCTTGCCGGAGGGCACGTGCAGCCACACGTCGTCGAGGATCGGCAGGTCGCCCGAGGGGCGCGTGAGCGCCACGCTGAGCCCCTCGATCTTCAGCTCTGCGCCGCGCGTCGCCTCGGGGACCGCGCCGGTCACTGCGTCTCCCGGCGGCGGCGCGGGAAATGCTCCTCGAACAGCACGTAGATGAGCGGGATCAGCAGCAGCGTGAGCCCCGTCGAGACCACGAGCCCGCCGATCACCGCCCGCGCGAGCGGCATGTTCGTCTCGGCGCCCTCGCCCAGGCCCAACGCCATCGGGACCATCCCGCATACCGTCGCGATCGCGGTCATGATGATCGGCCGCAGCCGGATCCGCCCGGCGCGCATCACGGCGTCGTGGGCGGAGAGGCCCTGGGCCTGCTGCTTGTTAGCGTAGTCGACGAGCAGGATGCCGTTGCTGACGACGATGCCGATCATCATGATCACGCCCATGAACGAGATGATCGACAGCGTCGTGTGGGTCAGCAGCAGCATCCAGATCACGCCGATGAACCCGAGCGGCACCGTGAACATGATCACGAACGGGTCGACGAGCGACTGGAACTGGGAGGCCATGATCATGTACACGAGCATGAGGGCCAGCACCATCGCGAACCCCAGGCTCGCAAACGCCCCGGACTGCGCCTCGGTCTGCCCGGCCATGTGGTAGCTGAACCCCAGCGGGAAGGACAGATGGTCGAGGTCCGTCTCGATGTCCTGGGAGACGGCGCCCAGCGGCCGGTCGACCACGTTCGCCGTCACGTCGATGACCCGCTGCTCGTTCTTCCGGTTGATCTGCAGGGGCGTGCTGCCCAGCGACACCCGGGCGATGTCCCGCAGCAGGATCGGCACCATCGGCGTCGGGGCCGAGTTCACCGCGCCCGGATCCGGCAGCGCCACCAGCGGTACCGCGCCGAGGTCCTCGGGCTGCGACCGGTACGCGTCCTGCAGCTGCACGACGATGTTGTATTCGTTCCCCGTGACCGGGTCGATGAACTGGCTCGCCGTCGACACGTTCCCGGCGATCGCCGTGTTGATCGCGTTGGCGACGGCCGTGGGAGTGAGCCCGAGCTGCGCCGCCTTCTCCTGGTTGATGTCGACGTTGAAGTCCGGGTACTGCCCGCGCGGCGTGATCTGCACGTCGGCCGTGCCGGGGATCGCGGCGACGAGGCCGGCGACCTGCTGCGCGAGCGGCTGGCCGACCGACTGGTCGTAGCCGAGCAGCTGGATGTCGATCGGCGCCGCCGACCCGAAGTTCACGACGGCGTGCTCCAACCCGCCGGTCTGGATGAACGTGAGCACCCCAGGGTATCTCCCGCTGATCGCCCGGCGGACGTCGTTCGCGTAGTCGTCGGACGACCTCGGCCGGTGCGTCGGCGAGACCAGGCGGACGTCGATGTCTCCGTAGTTCGGCCCCGCGTTCGACCCGAAGCCGCCCCCGCTCGCGGGCACCCCGGTGTTGGAGTACACGGCGTTGACGTACTGCGGCGGAATGGTCCGGCGGATGATCTGAGAGATATCCTCGACGATCGCCGAGGTCGACTGGACCGCGGTCCCCTGCGGCGCCTGGATGCGGATCGAAAACTGGCTCTCGTCGGTCGCCGGGAAGAACTCCGACCCGATCCCACGGCCGGCCACGAGCGAGAGCACGAAGACCGCCGCGATCGCGCCGACCACCGTCCACCCGTGCGACAGGGTCCACCCCAGCGTCCGCTGGTAGCGGGCGTCGAGCGAGTTCATCATGTTCTCGCTGAACCGGACGAAGCGCGGGATGAAGCCGGTCCCCGTCACCCCCTCGCCGGTGGTCGACCGGAGGAGCCGCAGGCTCAACAGCGGGTCGATCGTCATCGAGACGACGTAGGACGCCGCGAGCGAGAAGATCACCGTGAGCGCGAGCGGCACGAACAGCCGCTGCGCGATCCCGCTGAGGAACACCACCGGGAAGAACACCGCGATCGTCGTCGACGTCGACGCGAGCACCGGCAGGCCGACCTCCTGGGTGGCGTTCAGCACGGCCTGCAGCACCGGCGTGCCCGGCACGGACAGGTGCCGGGTGATGTTCTCCCGGACGACGATTGCGTCGTCCACGAGACGTCCGACCGCGAGCGTCAGCCCGCCGAGGGTGAAGATGTTGAGGGTCTGCCCCGAGAAGTACAGCAGCAGGAGCGCCGTCGACACCGAGAGCGGGATCCCCACGCTGACGATGACGACGCTCCACAAACTCCGCAGGAACACCAGCACCACGAGGAACGTGAGGAGCGCGCCGATGAGCGCCTCGTGGGCCAGCGTCGAGATCGCCGCGCGGACGTACTGGGACTGGTCGAACCCCACGCGCAGCGTCACGCCCTGCGGCACCCCGGCGAGGTGCGGCAGCGCCTGGCGCAGCTCGTCGACGACCTGGATCGCGTTGGCGTCTGGCTGACGGGCCACGTACATCAGGACGCCCGGCCGCCCGTCGACGTGCACGATCTGGCTCTGCGTCGCGGCGCCGTCCACGACCTGCGCGATGTCCCCGATGTGCACCGGCACACCGTTGTGGCTCGAGATGACGACGTGCTGGATTGCCGGGACGTTCTGCAGGAGCGTCGGGACGTTGAGCTGGTAGTTGATCTTCGGGTTCGTCAGGTTGCCCGAGGGAATCAGCTGGTTGGCGTTGCCGATCGCGGTGATCACGTTCTGGAACGTGAGCCCGGTAGCGGCGAGCTTGTGCGGGTCGACGTTCACGTTCAGCTGCCGCACCAGACCGCCGTTCACGAACGCCGTCGACACGCCCGGAAGGCGTTCGAGCTGCGGCTCGATCGTGTTGTACGCGAGGTCGTAGAGCTGCCGGGCGTCGAGGCCGCCGCCGTTGACGACGACCTGGGCGACCGGGATGTTCGAAATATCAAACTTCAGCACGAACGGCTGGGTCACGCCGGTCGGGAGGTTCCGCAGCGCCCGCTGGACGTTCTGGATCACCTCGATCTCCCCGGTGTCCAGGTTGGAGCCCCAGTTGAACCAGATCTGGATGTTGCTGGCCCCCTGCCGGGTGGTGGACAGAATCTGCGTCACGCCCGCGACGCGGGTCACCGCCTGCTCGAGCGGATACGTGACCGTGCGCTCCATCGTCTCCGGGTTCGCCCCGCTGTACGTGGTCTGGACGGAGATGACGGGGATCGTGATGTTGGGGAAGAGGTCCCGCGGAAGGCGCTGCAGGCCGATCTGGCTCAGGACGACGACGGCGATGCACACCATCAACACCATGACCGGGTTGCGCACCGCCGCGCGGGTCAGAAACATCGGCGCCCCCTAGAAGCCCACCGGCGTGCTGTGCACCTGCTGACTATCGCGCACCTGGTCGGTGCCGCGGAACACGACCGTGTCGGAGGCGTTGATGCCGCTCGTGACCTCCACCACGTCGCCCGTCGCCCGCCCCACGGTAACCTGCCGCTGCGACGTTCTGCCGTCCACGACGGCCCACACGTAATGCAGGCTCCCGACCGTCACGAGGGCCGAGAGCGGCACCACCAACGCCCGCTGGGTCCCCGCGGACAGCTCAGCCGTCGCGTACATGCCGGGCCGCAGGAGACGCCCGGGGTTCGTGACGTCGATCTCCGTCTCCACCGTCCGCGTCTGCGGGTCGACGCCCCCCGCGATCCGACTCACGACCCCGGCGAACGTCCGGCCGGGAAAGGCGTCCACGAGCATCTGCACGCGGTCCCCGCGGTGCAGCATCCCGAGCTGCGTCTCCGTCACGTTGACGGCCACGTAGAGGTGGTCCAGGTCCGCGATCGTCAGGATCGGCGTCGACGTCCCCGGCGTCACGTACGCGCCCGGGTCCAGGCTCCGGCTCACGACCACCCCGTCGAACGGCGCCACCACCGTCGCGTAGCCGAGCTGAATCTGCGAGTTCTGCAGCGCCGCCGCCTGGCTCGCCACCTGCGCCTGCTGCGTCCGCACCTGCGACGCCGCGGCGGCGGTCTGTTGCGTGGACGCGTCGACCATCGCGCGCGCCTGGGCCACCTGGGCCTCCGAGACGCGAATCTGTGCCGCCGCCTGGTCCACGGCGGCCTGGTCCGAGATCACGGCCGCCCTGGCGTCGTCCAGGTTTTGCTGCGCCACGGCTCCCTGCTGCACCAGCGACGCGGTCCGGTTGTACGTCACCTGGGCGTCGGCGAGCGCGGCCTGCGCCTTGGTCAATCCGGCCCGCGAGTTGTTCAGCTGGGCCTCCGCGCTGCGCAGCGCCGCCACCGAGTTGAGGCCCTGCGCCCGCGCCGCAGCCAGGGACGCCTCGGAGGTCTGCACCCCGGTGCCGGCCGCCGCCAGCGACGCCTGCGACTGCGCCACCTGCGAGTCCAGCGCGCTGTGGTCAATCAGCGCCAGGACCTGTCCCGCCGTCACGGTATCCCCGGCGCGCACGTTCACCTGCTGCAGGTACCCCGACGTCTTCGGCAGCAACACGGCTTCCCGCAGGGACGCGATGCTCGCCGTCAACTGCAGCGTTACCGGCAAATTCTCATACTTCGGCTGGCCCACCCCGACGGTCGGGATCACCGCCGTGCGCGTGGCCGGCTTCGTTGCAGCGCGGCTGTCCGCGGTGGGCGCCACGGTCCGTCCCGCGAGCAAGCCCGCGACAAGCGCGGCGCACACCACCGCGATCCATCCCCACGGCCTTCCCCTCACGTCCGTCCCCCCAACGTTTCCGCCGCGTCCGGCTCGACCATGAGCCCCCGCAATTCCCTCACGTGGCGCTCGAGCTGCCGCTGCAGCCTCGCGAGTTCGTGCACTTTCTGCCGCACGGAGTGCAACTGCTCATCGGTGACCCTCAGCGCGGCCGCGACCGCGCGGCGGCGCCTCGCCGGATCCGCCGTCTGTTGGGCCGCCGCGAGGTGCTCGGTGCGCGCCTCGTCCGCGTCGAGAATCCGCTTGATCTCGCTGAGCGACAGCCCGAGGAGGCGCTTGAGGTCCTTGATGCGGGCGATCCGCTCAAGGTCCGCGGCGGTGTACAGCCGGTGCCCCCCGGCGAGGCGCTCCGTCGGGACGAGTAGTCCGATCTCGTCGTAGTAGTGGAGCGCCCGCGGCGTCAACCCGGTAACCTGGCAGACTTCGCCGATCTGGTAGAACGTCGTCATGGACACCCGGGACCACGTGGTCGGACGGTCCCACCCCGTCTTCTTCGTAATATCCTCGGCCGCACGGCATCCCTCTCCCGCGCGGCCGCCCTCTCGGACAAACCCCATTGATTGTAGGAATAACCTGACGTGCGTGTCAAGGGAATACCGCGAACGTCACAGTAACAATCCCATGAACGCCGCGCCCACGCGAGACGGCGTGGCCGGGATCGACCGGCGCGTAAGGCGCCCCGGCAGGAGCCCGTTGGACCACCCGAGAACACGCGAGGAACAGGCGCTTTGGGGCCGCCCCCCGACGGGCCCGGCCACGAACGACCAGACGCGGAGGTGACCCACGATGCCCGCTCAGATCACCGAACCCATCCGCCGGTTTCTCGAGAAGCCGAACTTCGCCGTGCTCGCCACGCAGTCGCCGTCGAACCGTGTGCAGGCCACACCGGTGTGGTTCGAATTGGCCGGTAACCGCATCCTGATCAACACGTCCAAGGGACGGGCCAAACTCCGGAACATGCAGGCCCACCCCGAGGTGGCACTCGCGATCGTCGACCGCGAGAACCCGTACCAGTACGTGCAATTCCAAGGCAAGGTCGTGGCGTTCGACGAGGAACACGGCGCTCGCGACATCGATCGCCTGTCGCAGCGGTACACCGGGAAGCCGTACGCGTATCCCGGCAACGACCGCCCGGCGAACCGCGTGAGCATCCACATCGAGCCCGAGCAGGTCAACGCCATGGGCCTGTAAGGCCGCGCGGAACCGGGCCGGTGCCCGGACGGCCCCCGGCGGCCCGCAGCACCGGCTCCGCCAGGAACAGGGCCAGCGCCGCGTTCGCCGCGGCCTTGACCGCGTTGAACGGAATGATCGCCGGCAGGAGCATCGCGGCCACGCGCGCCGGCGGCATGCCGAACTGCAGCCCGAGCACGGCGAAGTTCACCGGGATCATGACGAGGACCCTCCCCACGGTGCCGAGCACGGCGGCGTAGGCGAGGCGCCGCGCAAACGGTCCGGGGGCGCGGCGGTAGGCCCACGCCGCGATCCCGACAAACGTCGCGGCGGCGAGGAAGTCTGCCGCCGGGCCGAACGGGCCGCGCGCGCGCAGGAGGAGAAACAGGACGTCCTTGATCAGGACCACCGTCACGCCGGCCCCTGGCCCGTATAACACGCCCCCCAGGAGCGCCACCGCGTCGCTGGGATCGTAGGTCAGGTACGGAGCCGACGGCAACAGTGGGATCTGCACCGCGGCCATCACAAGGAACGCGACCGCCGCGAGCATCGCCGTCGCCGCGAGCCGCTGCGCGCGCATGGCCCCGGGATCGGTGCCTACACGACGCCCTGGGCCCGCAACCGCGCGATGTCGGGATCCCCGTAGCCGCACGCCCGCAGGATCTCGTCGGTATGCTGCCCGAGCGCAGGCGGCGCGCGCCGCAGAACCGGGGGGGTGGCGGAGAAGCGGAACGCCGATCCGACCGTCCGGAGCGCCCCGAACTGCGGGTGCGCCATCTCCTGCACGAGTCCCGCGGCCTCCACCTGCGGGTCGGCGAAGAGGTCCGCCATCGCGTGGACCGGCCCCGCCGGGACGCGCCCCGCCGTCAGGCGGGCGACCCAGTCGGCGGCGGGCGCGGACGCGAGGCGCTGCTCCAGCAGCGGGACGAGCTCACCCCGGTGCGCCACACGGTCCGCGTTCGTGCGGAACCGCGCGTCGTCCGCGTACGGCAGGTCGAGCGCGGCGCAAAACCGGCGCCACTGCTCGTCGTTGCCGACCGCGACCAGCAACCACCGGCCGTCGGCCCCGCGAAACGCCTGGTACGGCACGAGGTTCGGATGGCCCGACCCGGACGGCGCCGGCTGCCGGCCGGTCGCGAAGTAGCTCTGCGCCGCGTAGCTCATCCACGACACGCCGGTGGCCAGTAACGACATGTCCACCCGCTGTCCGAGGCCGGTCCGCTCCCGCGCGTACAGTGCCGCAAGCACGGCGCCGAACGCCGAGACGCCCGTGGCGAGGTCGATCACGGCGACCCCGGCGCGCACCGGCTCCCGTCCCGGTTCCCCGGTGATGGACATGAGCCCGGTGAACCCCTGCATCAACAGGTCGTACCCTGGGCGGAGATGCTCCGGCCCGACGGGTCCGTAGCCGGAGATCGCGCAGTACACGAGGCGAGGGTTGAGCGCGCCGAGCGTCTCGTAGTCGGCGCCGAGCGCCGGTTGGGTACCGGGGCGGAAGTTCTCGACGAACACGTCGGCGCGGGCCACCAGACGGTGCAGGACCGCGCGCCCCGCGGCCTGCGCGAGGTCAAGGGTCAGGCTCCGCTTGTTACGGTTGATCGACAGGTAATACGTCGATTCGCGTGCAGAGCCGTCCGCGTTGCTCACAAACGGCGGTCCCCACCCGCGCGTCTCGTCGCCGCTCCCCGCGCGCTCGATCTTGATCACATCGGCGCCCAGATCGGCGAGCAACATCGTGCAAAACGGCCCCGCGAGCACGCGGGACGCGTCGACGACCTGCAGCCCGGCGAGCGGAGGAAGCAGTGAGCCCGCCTCGGGCTGGCCGGCCGGCGCCCGGACGGTCACCGCGACCCGCCCCCGCCGTTGCGGGGCCAATCCGTTGAGGCGCGCCGGCGCGACATCTGGCTCACGCGTAGGCGATTCCACCCCGGCCGAGCGCGCCCCTGCCGTGGCCACGCCGCGTCGCGCCAGGGGCGGGGGCGGCCCGACGCGAATGCCAAGACGGGCGCAGCGCGAGCGCGCGGCGACCGCGCGGGATCGGGACCACGTGACACCTGGAGGAGCATCCACGATGACGACCCGAAGGACCGCACACGCGCCGGGCGGCGCGACGAGCATCCGCACGGAGACCGACAGCATGGGCGCGATCGAGGTGCCCGCCGACCGGTACTGGGGCGCTCAGACGCAGCGGTCGCTGCACCATTTCGCGATCGGCGACGATCTGATGCCGCACGAACTGATCCGCGCGATGGGCCTCCTCAAGAAGGCCGCCGCGGAGACCAATCAGGCGCTCGGCCTGCTCCCCCCAGATAAGGCCCGCCTCATCGTCCACGCGGCGGACGAGGTCATCGCCGGCGCGTTGGACGACCACTTTCCGCTCCACGTGTGGCAGACCGGCAGCGGGACGCAGACGAACATGAACGCCAACGAAGTGATCTCCAACCGCGCGATCGAGCTCGCCGGCGGGGCGATGGGAAGCAAGAAGCCCATCCACCCGAACGACGACGTCAACATGTCGCAGTCGTCGAACGACACGTTCCCGACCGCGATGCACATCGCCGC
>Ga0209415_10015233_pt1 | contig 12486 bp, 14 predicted proteins | sample PeaSoiSIISIP2007_FD_187696 | JGI IMG/M metagenome (GOLD analysis project Ga0209415, IMG submission 187696) | Peat soil microbial communities from Weissenstadt, Germany - SII-SIP-2007 (SPAdes) (version 2) | ecosystem: Environmental > Terrestrial > Soil > Wetlands > Peat | place: Germany... | reverse complement strand
GGGTAAGGAGCGACGCCATCTCCGGCCCAATCGAAGCGGCCAATGGAGGAGAGAAGCAAACCCGCGGGCGCGCCAAGCCTTCAAACCCGAGCGCCAAAGATTGACCGGAACCTATTGAGCAACGGCGCGTTCTGAGTGGGGCGTGAAATCGCAAAGGGAGACCGAGACATGTTCGGCTGGGCCATTGCCTTTCTGGTCATCGCATTGGTTGCTGCGGCGCTCGGATTTGGAGGCGCCGCCGGAACCGCGATAGCGGTCGCGCAACTCATTTTCGTGGTGGCCATCCTAGCGTTTTTGGCGTCCGCGGTGTTTGGGCTGGCCAGACGACCGCATTGATCCGGCGCCCGCGAGATCGGTCAAACTCGACCGGGGTGCGGCGCGCGGTTATTAACAGCGCCGGGGATTACTTTCGTTCGGATGAAACGTCGGGATCAGCCGATGGCGAGCAAGGATCTACACGGGCCAAATAACGGCGAGGGCGAGAGGGCGGTTATGGCGAAGGATTCCGCGGCCGCGAAGCCGCGCGTCGGCGGAGGCCGTGGTCTTGACGCAAGGTCGCAGGAAGCAATCGGGAGGTCGCTGAAAGCGCATTATGAAGATCTTGTTCGAGCCCCCGTTCCCGACAAATTCCTTGAAATGTTGGACCGCCTCGAAGCCGCAGAGCAATCCAAGCCGCAGGGCGCAGCCGATGAGTCCGGGTAGTTTCAAGGACGACCTCGTGGCCGAGATCCCGGGTTTGCGCGCGTTTGCCGTTTCTCTTTGCGGCTCGGTCACAACAGCTGACGACCTCGTCCAGGAGGCCTTGCTGAGGGCGTGGAGCAATTCAGACAAGTTCCAGCCGGGAACGAGCCTCCGGGCGTGGCTGTTCACCATTCTCCGCAATATCTATTATTCCCAATATCGCAAGCGCTCCCGCGAGGTCCAGGACAGCGACGGCGTCTATTCGCGGGGGATCGCGGTCGAGGGCGATCAAGAAAGCCACCTCGATCTCGTCGATTTTCGCACGGCGCTCGCCAAGCTTCCGGCGGAGCAGCGCGAAGTGCTGACGATGGTTGGCGCGAGCGGCCTCTCCTACGAAGAAGCCGCAGCGATCTGCGGCGTGGAGATCGGCACCATCAAGAGCCGGCTCAGCCGAGCCCGAACCAGGCTCAGCGAACTATTGGGGCTCACCGAGCGGCGCGACAACCGGTCGAACCGCGAGCTGGTTGCCGCGTCCCGACCGCGCGGCGCGGACGATCCGACTGATCGGGAGTAAATTACTCTTGGCGCTTGCCATGCGCCGCCAGAATCTTGGCGCTGAAACGCGTCGACGAGCGCCACTGAATCACGCGGGCGCGGAACTTTCCGCGTGACCACAGAGTTCCGGAGGAACGAATGACAGCAGATTTTCCCGGCAATTCGGCGCCAGAGGACGCGGCGCGAGATATCGCAAACGATGATGCCTTTAGTCGCCTGGAGAAGGAAATGGCAGCATGAAGAACGCCATCGGAGAGCTTTCTCACCAAGTTGCGGATGCGGCAAGCGACCTCGGGGCCGTTGCGCAAGAGCAGGCCAGGCGAGGCCTGAAACACGCGCGCGCGAATGTCGATTCGATGGTCGCCGACGCGTCCAACCGAGTGAGCGCCGTCGCAAACGTCGCGCAATCGCAGGTCGCCCCAATTGAAGAGACGCTGGAGGACGTTATTCGAGAACGCCCGCTTTCGACCGTCGCGCTTGCGCTCGGACTCGGGTTTCTGGTTGGGGTGACCTGGCGGCGGTAATGCTGGAGAGGCTGATAGGCGACTGGCGCGAGGCCACTGCTGCGGAAATTCGCCTGATCGCGGTCGCTGTTGCCGCCGCCGGCGCGGCGACTGCGTCGCTCGGTCTCGCTTGCGCCGCCGTGTTCGTCGCCGTGACGAACCGTTTCGGCGTTGTGAATGCGTGGCTCACAGTCGCCGCCGTTTTTTTGGCCGTGACCTTGGCGCTGCTTGCGCTCTTTGTTGCGTTGCGCCGCCGAGCTCAGCGGGCCGCCTCAATGGCGAAGGCGCGCAACCGCTCGCTCATCGCCGATCCGTTGGTCGTTGCGACCGGCCTCCAACTCGTCCAGGCGGTCGGCGTCAAGCGCGCCCTGACCCTCATGGCCATCGTGGGCGGCGCAATGGCGCTCGCGTCGAAGCCGGCGGCGGGCCGAGCGCGAAGTTCTTAGGAGGGACTAGGCGTGGGCGCTGGTCCAACCCGTCGTCGCCAGCGATCGAGACGCCGCTATCCCTTCCCACAGCTAGATGACGCCAAGCAGGGCGAGGACAAGGACGATGATCAGGATGTCCCGAGTCCCCCGATCGGGCGGTAGCCCCACCCCGCGCTGTAAGGCCAATGGGGCAGTGCGCCGAGCAGGAGAACAATCAGGATGATAAGGAGGAGAAGACGCATGTTCGCCCCTGCCTGGCTTGGCCGCACGTGCGGGCGCTCCGACAACGCCAAAATCATTGAAGTGTTCCCGAGTGCGGCGGTCCTTTCAGAAACGGCGGCGGACATCCAGCATGCGTCAGTTCACCGATACGTTACGGATTGCGACTCCTGGGCCAGGCCTCGTAGAAATTACACGCGTTGTTGTCGATTGGCTGCGGCCCCACCAGGTGCGGACCGGGCTCCTGACGTTGTTCTGCCGACACACCTCGGCGGGATTGCTCATTCAGGAGAATGCGGCGCGGGACGTCCGCGCCGATCTGGAGACGTTCTTTGAACGCATCGCGCCAGAGGAGGCGGGGCGATATCGGCATGCAGACGAAGGCGATGACGACATGCCCGCCCATATCCGAACGGCGCTGACCGACGTGCACCTCGCCATCCCGATCATGGACGGCCGGCTCGCCTTGGGAACTTGGCAAGGGATTTATCTGTTCGAGCATCGACGCGCTCCACACACGCGCGAAATCGCCATGCATCTGATCGGCGAATGAAAGCGACGGATCGCGGATCCTCCGGTTCGTCCCTTGCGTTATGCGAATGGCGCGTCCTCGCGATCCTACACAATGACGGGCGGCGGCCCGCCTTGAAACCGCCATCGGAGGATCGTTCCCACATCCAGGCTCTCAACACTCGCTTCGAGCTGCAAGGCCAACCCCGCCATCAGTTTCGCATTGGGTCTGTCTGGGGCCAAGGCCCCGTCGGTCTCAACGCGGAGGTCGACCCGCAGGTCATCGAGTTCGCCGATCCGCACCGAGACGAGATGCGCGTCTTGCGCCGCGAGCCCCGCCATGACGCTTTCGACCAGGGCGAGGCCGAGCGGAATCGCTCGATCGATCACCAATGCGGCGCTGACGTCGGCGTTCAGTTCGAGGGTGAGGCCCGGACGCTCAAATGACAGCGAAAGGTTCTCGACGATCTCGGTGGCGAATTGGCGAATCCGCACGTCTCGCATTCGCCCTGCCGAGAACGCCTTGCGATAGGCGATCGAAAGCACCTGCACGCGAGCCTCCATCGCGGCGACGCTTCCTTGTTCGCCCGACGAGACGTCCAATCGGCGCGTCAACGACAAATAGCTTTGGATGATTTGCAAGCTCGTCTTCACCCGATGATGAAGCTCTCTGATCAGGAATTCATTTTCCGCCAGCGAAGTCTTGAGCGACTGCTCGCGAATCTCCGATTCGCGCGTCATTTCGTTGAAGCTCGCCGCCAAGTCGCGCAATTCGCTTGGCATCTCGTCGTTTTCGGGCGCAAGCGGCGCCCCGCCGCCCGCCCTGCGAGCCCGCATCGCCGCCTCGATCGCATCGATCCAGCGCAACAGCTCCGACTGGATCGCGCGCGAATAGGCGAAATAGAGGGTCGCCAGCATAATGAGCGGCGTGAGGACGAGCGCGAGCGTGCGCAGCCAAGCCAACCGCCGCGCAGAACTGTCGAAGCGGCTGAGGATATAAAAGTCCGATCCGAGCACTGGCTGGGTCGCGTAATCGAAGATCGCGCCTGTCCGGGAGGGCGCCGCGGCAACCTCATACTCCGTGCCGATCGCCTGCTCGGCGGCGGGAAGCCAGCTTGGGTCGGTCGCGTTCGTCCCGCTCGCCGCGACGATCCTCTGGCCCTTCTCCATCAACGCGACGATGTCGCGCATGTCGGGATTGAGCTCGAACACGCCAGCGAGCAACGCCGGATCGATGAGCGCCGTCGCGGTCCATTTCTGGCTCGCTGCTTTGGGCGCGTCGGCCTGAATAGTGAGAATGCTTTGACCCTCATCGCCAAATACTCCAGCGGCAAGCGATATGTCTGGGGCGATCTCGACTCTGGGTTTGGAGCGCAATCGCTGACTGACCTCGGCAGCGAAATTCTCGAGTTGTGGAGTTCCGGCGCCGACGCACGAGCGTCCGTCATCGAAGTTGACGCTGATCGCCTCATAACCGACGTTGGCGGCGACCACGTCGTGGAGCATCGCGTCGCACCGGCTACCATCCTGGGCTTCGCTCGCCGCGCTCGCGGCAGACGCGAACAAAGTCCCGGCCGCGCCGCGCAGCCAGACGCGCGTTCGCGCCGCGTACTCGCCGCTTGTTTGCCGCCATTGGCTATCGATGCCCCTGGAGAGGGATTGGTGCGCCGTCCACGCCAACACGATCGTGATCAGGGCGACAGGCACAATGATGAATGCGACCAGCGCCAGTAGGCGCGTTTTGACGTCGCGAAACGAAGCGAGAACGCTCATTACGGGCGGACCGAGTTGCAAGCGCTACTCCTGACGCCGCTGACCGTATCGAATTTCAGCGCACGACGCCGTTCCTCCCAATCGCCCCGCCCACTCCGCTTGGGCGCGATTCCTCCTGCCGGCCCGCGAGTCGCGCGCAACGGCTCATCCGGGTCTGTCAAGTGCATTCTCAACCCGGGTTACACTCGATCCGGCCTCACGCGAGGGTGCGCCAGCCCGCTCGCCGCAAGTATTTTGCGCCCAACGCCTGTCGAAGGCGATTGTTCCCGAAGCCTCGAAAAATAAATTGCTTGCAAAACGGCGGGTCCGCACAATGGTTGCCGTCCTGGCCAGCCGTCCTGAATTCAGGAGGAGCGTTATGTCGATTGCTCGACAAGTTGAGCCGGAATTGCCAGCGCTGCGGCGATTTGCACGTCTAATTACGGGCTCGCAGACCAGCGGAGACGCGCATGTCGTCGCCACGCTGGAGGCCCTTAGCGTCGATCCGAATGCGTTCCCGTCGGAACTGCCTCCTCGGCAGGGGCTCTACAAGGTCTTTCTTAAGCTGTGGAAATCGACCGTCCGACGAACGTCCTCCGATCGCTTCGACTTGGAGCCGAAGAATGCGGCGGAACGCAACCTCGATGCGATCACGCCCCTGGCGCGCCAAGTCTTTTTGTTGCGGGCCGTCGAGGGGTTCTCGGTCGCCGAAATTGCGGACATACTCGATATGCCGTCCGACGCCGTCGTTGAGGCGAATGCCCAAGCCGGGCGAGAGATCGCGCAGCAGGTCGCCACCGACATTTTGATCATCGAAGATGAGCCGATCATCGCCTTGGACATCGAGGCGCTGGTGCTCGAGCTTGGGCACGGCGTCACCGGCATCGCCCGCACCCATAAGGAGGCGCTCGCCAGCGTGCGGGCTCAACCTCCGGGGTTGGTGCTTGCCGACATTCACCTCGCTGACGGCAGTTCCGGTTTGGCTGCTGTCAACGAAATCCTGACGTCGATCAGCGTGCCGGTGATCTTCATCACCGCATATCCGGAGCGTTTGTTGACGGGCGAGAAACCGGAGCCCGCGTTCCTCGTCACCAAGCCGTTCAAGGCCGACACCGTGCGCGCGACGATCAGCCAGGCGCTGTTCTTCGATCGCCGCGCCGGCAGCGCGGCCGCGCCCGCCGTCGCATAGGGGCGCGCGCTGGGCAGTCAGTTTGACGGGGATTGCGCGACGGCGATTTCCACCGCGTTCGGGAATTCGGGCTCGACGGCGCGGGGACGTTGCGGTTGATTTGCGAGCGAAGCGCAAACTCGGCTCGCCTGGTCAGTCTTCCAGGTTGATAATTGAGGCCTTGTCGCGTCATCGGCCGTCCTGAAGATCGGCGACGCAGGGAGGCGCCGGGACGAGTCGATCAAAGACGCTTGGCAAAGCGCGCCAATGAAAATTCCCGCCGCGGCGACGATCGCGCCGCGCATGCGCGTCGAATGCAGAATATCGGTCATGAGTCGGCTTCGCCTCCGCTCGCTTTGGCGCACACGTTCCGCCGCCTCGCATCTGGGCGGCGGACGAGCGCCTCTGGGCCCCCCGAATTCGGCCGCATATTTCCGCGCGTCGCGACTCGCCGGACGCGACGGCGCAACCAAACCCTGCGCTAAACCCTCGCCAACGGTCCAAACTCGGCGTCGATGTCCTAGGCCCAGCACCAACGGCGATGGAGGTACCCGTATTGATCGCGCCAGAAGCAGCGATAGCGATACGAGCCCCCGAGCACAGCGCCAGGAGCAGTAGCCACTGCGCCAACCGCGCCGCCGACGACCGCTCCCACCGGACCGCCTACCGCGGCTCCGGCCACTGCGCCGCCCGCCGTGCCGACCGTCTGGGTCGGAGTAGCGCAGGCGCCCAGGGCAAGGGACGCGAGCGCGACAAGTGCGACCTTGTTCATGACGGAGACCTCATTCAGTCGATGAGGCTTCGACAACGCGGCAACGACGCGTTTGTTCCGAGCGTTCGCGGAATAACGCCGTCGCGCTTCCCTGCGCCAACGGCGCTTGGTCGCCATTGGCGGCCGGGCGCGTCGAGCCGGCTGGCGCCCGCGGCGGACGACCTTCGAAAGGAAAGGTCGCGCAGGCCCGCTCGGCGGGCCGGACGCTTTTCTGTGGATGAAGTTTTGGTGACGCCGGGAACGCTTTATTTTTGTGGACGTTTGCCGCGAAATGTGATCAAACCGTGGCGTCGCGACGGGCGTAAACCTGGGCCTTCGGGTTGAAAACCCCCTTTGATCCGATGAGTGACGCGGCATTTGACGGAGGCGACGCGATTAGCACCGGCCGGGAGGGCTCGCAGCAAGTTCATCTGGCACTATGTCGCCACCGAGAACTGGGCGGTCCGAGTGCTGCCGCGTTCGGGCCGCCCAGCCTTTATTTCCTTTAGTGGCGGCAGTCGGGTCGGCGTTCGGCCCATGCCCGCTCAGAGGTTGAGCGCCACGAGTTGCGCTCAACAGATTCCACCGATCGACTTCGGCGTATCGACTTCGGCGTATCGACTTGGCGCAGTTCTGAGCGTCGTCGCGATTCGAGCGTCGTTTCGACGTCATATGGAATTGGTCCTGACCACCGGATGGGCTATTCCGCGACGCAATGAGAACGCCCGAGGCACGTCAGAACCATCCCTCCGGTGGCGCGCACCCGGGTATTTCCGCCGGATGGCGCCAGATTCAGGATCGCCAGTTGGCCACGTTCTCGCCGCGATTGCGCGTCACTGGTCAAAAGTGGAATGCAGCGGGCGGCGGGAGTCTGCGACATCGAATCGTGACCAGCGCCAATCGGCGGCAGTGTCGCGCGGCCGCTATTCGGGGCGCGGACCTCGGAATTCGTTAGCGAAATCGAAACGAAGCAGGGTCAATAGTGCGCGGCAGGCTTGATGGTTCGGAAACGTCTTGCCGGCGCGGCGGGGATCGGCGTTCGAAACTCGAAACCTGCTCTTGTCCGCAACCGAGTATGCGTCATGAGCGTTCCGGGCTTTGAACCGCGCCTGCTTGCGGGCAAACGGAAATGGCGCGGAGCCACGATCCTCGGCCTGAGCGCCGTCGCGCTAGCCGGCTGCGCCGCCCAAACCGCTCAGCAGCACTACGATCACGGCCACGAACATTTCTCGCAAGCCAAATATGGCCACGCGAGCCCGAAGGTTGTCGCCGACGGCCAGCCGGTGCCACGCGGCGGCGGGCAATATCTGGTCGGCCGCCCCTATACGATCGCCGGCCACACCTATTATCCTTCCGAGAACGCATCGTATTCAGCGGTCGGGATGGCCTCCTGGTACGGCGCCGCGTTCCACGGCCGCCGCACCGCCAACGGCGAGGTCTACGACATGGCCTCGTTCACCGCCGCCCATCCCACAATGCCGCTGCCGAGCTATGCGCGCGTGACCAACCTCGGCAACGGATATTCGATCATCGTGCGGGTCAACGATCGCGGCCCCTATCACGGCGGGCGGGTGATGGACGTTTCCTCGCGGGTCGCCGACGTTCTCGACATCAAGGGCGCGGGCACGGCCAGGGTCAAGGTCGAGTATGTCGGGCCCGCGCCAATGGAAGGGTCAGACGACTCGCAATTGCTCGCCAGCTTGCGCACCGACGGATCGCAGGCCAATATGATCGGTTATTCGGCGCCGGTGATGATGGCCGCTCAGGCCGAGACGATCTGGTCCTTCTTTTCCGGCGGCCGCGGGGCGCAGGGGCGGCAGCAGGAGGCGGCGCCGGTCGAGGTGGCGAGCGGTCCAGCGCCCGAGCCGCAGCCCGAACCCGTGCGCGTGGCGGCTGTTGCACCAGCGCCAGCGCCCCCGGCCGAGATCCCTCGCGTTCCTGAACGCGCCTCGGCGGCGATCCGCCAACCAAGCGTCGCCGCTCCGCTGCCGCCGTCGCGCCCATTCGATCTCGGCATCAATCGCAGGGCTGTCGTCGTGGTGGCCGCCGGCGCGTTGCAACCCCAGCATGTCGTAATGCCGCCGCGTCGGCCCGACCTCCACGCGAGCGCGGAAAAAGCGCTTTACTTCTCCGACCCCGCGGCCCGGCCGCTCAAGCCAATGCCGGCCGACGCCTTCGATCGCCTGAAGATAAAGTCCGCGCTGGCCGAGGATTGAAGGCTCCCCGGCTCCGAATCCGCTCCGACGCGATGCGGCGTTCGGCGCCGATCGGCGATTTCGAACGCGTCGCGCCGGCGGTTGCCAACATTCCCTGAACCATGCACAGACGCCTATGGGGCGGCGGGGCTACGGCGGCGCTTAAAAAAGGACGTGTGGTGGGCTTCGTTCAGCGCGGTTTGACGGGGGTTGCGGCAGGCAAGACGCCACAAACGCAGGCGCGCCGATGACCGAGCGGGCGAGGGGCCGCTTCATTACTCTCGAAGGGGGCGAGGGCGCCGGGAAGTCGGTCCAAGCAAAGAGGCTGGAAGAGCGCCTTCAAGCGCTTGGGCTTGCGGTCGTCCGCACGCGCGAGCCCGGCGGCTCGCCGGGCGCCGAGGCGCTGCGGAAGGCGATCATCTCGGGCTTCGCGGCTCAGTTCGGCGCGGCCGGGCAGGCGCTGTTGTTCGCCGCGGCCCGGGTCGACCATCTCGACAAGACGGTCCTGCCGGCGCTGGCGAGCGGCGCATGGGTCGTTTGCGACCGGTTCGCCGATTCGACCCGAGCCTATCAAGGCGCGGCGGGGAACCTGTCGCCGGATTTCATACACTGTCTCGAACGCCTGACCGTCGGCGCCAACACGCCCGACCTGACGCTGATCCTCGACCTTGCGCCGGAAGTTGGCCTCAAGCGGGCGGCCAAGCGGAGACAGGGCAGGGGACGTCCCGATCGGTTCGAATCGGAGGGCCTCCCGTTTCACCAAACGCTCAGGCGGGCGTTTCTCGACATCGCCGCCGCCGAGCCTAGGCGTTGCGCGGTCATCGACGCCGGCAGGACCGAATATGAAGTCGCCGTCGATATATGGTCCGCAGTCGAGTCGCGGCTCGATCCGGCGGGCGCGCTTAAGTCCAACCGCTCATGAAGAAGACCGAGACCGACGATCTTCCCGAAGCCGATGCATTGCCCGGCGCGCCCCACCCGCGCCATGTCTATTCGCTTGTCGGCCATGAGGCCGCGGAAGAGGAGTTGCTCTCAGCCTACCGTGACGGCCGCCTGGCGCACGCCTGGCTGATCGGCGGCAGGGAGGGCGTCGGTAAGGCGACGCTCGCTTGGCGGTTTGCTCGTTTTGTGCTCGCCAACCCCGATCCGACCGCCAAAGCAGTGCGCGAGGCGCGCGACCTTCGCGTCGACCCCAGCCACTCGGCGGCGCGGCTTCTCGCCCAGCTCGCCCATCCCGATTTTGCGCTTATCCGGCGCGAGCAGCAGGCAAACGCCAAAAAGCTTACGAGCGAAATTTCGATCGAGGCTGTGCGACAGGGATTGCAAGTCTTCCAGCTTTCCGCCGCCTTCGGCGGCTGGCGGGTCGCGATCGTCGATTCGGCTGAGGACCTGAACCGCAATAGCGCCAATGCGCTCTTGAAAACGGTTGAGGAGCCGCCGCAACGGTCGCTGATCCTCATCGTCTCGCATCGGCCAGGTCAGGTCGTGGCCACGATCCGATCCCGCTGCCGCCGCTTGCGGCTCGACCCGCTGTCGAATGATGAGGTCGTCGAAGCGATCATCGGCCTCGGGCCGCCGTGGAACGAGATCGACCGAGACACGGCCGCCGCCACCGCCAAGCGCTCGAACGGATCGGTTCGCGAAGCCCTCGCGCGCCTCGCCCCGGAGTCGGAAGGGATCGGCGCGCTGATCGATTCGGTTGTCGCCGACCTGCCGCGCCCCGATCCGCGGGCGGTCGCCAGGCTCGCCGACGCGATCGGCGGGCGCTCGGCCAATGAGGGCTACGAGGCCTTCCATCGCGACCTCTACGACTGGCTTGCAGCTTACGCGCGCGAGTTCGCGCCCCCGTCATTCCAGGTGGAGAGGATCGGGGAGCTTTGGGACCGCATCCGCGCCGCGGAGCGCGAGACGGAGGCGCTCAATCTCGACCGAAGGCTGCACATCCTGGCGCTTTTCGCCGAGATCGCCGCGAGCGCTCCTCGGCGCTGAAACCTTAGATTTTCATCGCCGGCAAAATGCTCTAGGACGGCTCGCTATGAGCCGCTTCTACATCACCACGGCGATCCCCTATGCGAACGGCGCGCCGCATATCGGCCACGCTTACGAGCGCATCGCGACCGACGCGATCCAGCGATTCATGCGCCTCGACGGGCGCGAGACGCTGTTCGTCACCGGCATGGACGAATACGGCCTCAAGGTCCGGCAGGCCGCCCAACGCGAAGGCGTGACGCCGCAGGCTTTCGTGGACGGCGTCGCCGAGCAGTTCGCGGCGATGGGCGAGCTCCTCAACGCGCGCGCCGACGACATCGTGCGCACGACCGAGCCGCGCCACAAGCGCGCGTCGCAGGCGATCTGGGAGCGCATGAACGCCAACGGCGACATCTATCTATCGAAATATTCGGGCTGGTATTCGGTGCGCGACGAAGCCTATTTCGATGAGAGCGAGCTGACCGGTGGGCCGGACGGAACCCGGCTTGCGCCGAGCGGCGCGCCAGCCCAATGGGTCGAGGAGGAAAGCTATTTCTTCAAGCTGTCGGATTATGCCGAGAAGCTGCTCGCCCATTACGAAGCGCATCGCGAATTCGTCACGCCGGAGACCTATCGCAACGAGATCGTCGCGTTCGTGAAACGCGGGCTCTCCGATCTCTCGATCAGCCGCACAACGTTCGACTGGGGCGTGCCCGTGCCCGGCGATCCGAGGCATGTGATGTATGTCTGGGTCGACGCGTTGACCAACTACATCACCGCGACAGGGTTTCCAGACCAGGGCCCGCGGGCGAAATTCTGGCCGGCAGATGTTCATGTGATCGGCAAGGACATCACGCGCTTCCACGCGATCTACTGGCCGGCGTTTCTCATGTCCGCGGGCCTGCCCCTTCCGCGCCAAGTGGTCGTGCATGGCTTTCTCTTCAACCGCGGCGAGAAGATGTCAAAGTCGGTCGGCAACGTCGTCAGCCCGGCGAGTCTGGTGGCGGCCTACGGGCTCGATCCGGTGCGCTATTTCTTCCTGCGCGAAGTGCCGTTCGGCCAGGACGGCAGTTATTCGCACGAGGCGATCGTCGCCCGCATGAACGCCGACCTCGCCAACGACCTCGGCAATCTCGCGCAGCGCTCGCTCACCATGATCGCCAGGAACTGCGGGGGAAGCGTGCCCGACTGGCGCGAGGCGCCGCCGGCGGCGGAGGATCTCGCGATGCTCGCGCGCGCCGACGCGCTCGTTGGCGAATCGCGCCGCCACATGCAGAGTTTCGCGCTGCATCTCTATATCGGGGCCGTTTTCGACGTCGTGTCCGAGGCCAATCGCTATTTCGCCAACGCCGAGCCGTGGAGGCTCGCCAGGACCGATCCGGCGCGCATGCGGCTCGTGCTTTACGTGACGATCGAGACCTTGCGCATCGCCGCGATCCTGCTGCAGCCGGCGATGCCGGCGAGCATGGGCGCGCTCTTGGACCTGCTTTCTGTCGCGCCGCAAGCGCGCACGTTCGCTTCGCTTGAGACTGGCGCGGCGGGAGGCCGTCTCGACGCGCCGTTTCGGCTCGAGCCGGGCAGGGCGCTGCCAGCGCCCGAGCCGGTCTTTCCCCGCTATGTCGAGCAGGAGGCGGCGAAGTGAGGCGCCGCTTGCCCTCACCCCAGCCCTCTCCCGCAGGCGGGAGAGGGGGCGAAACCCTTCTCCCGCTTGCGGGAGAAGGTGGCGCGAAGCGCCGGATGAGGGCAAGGGCGTCTG
>Ga0209415_10015232_pt1 | contig 12487 bp, 9 predicted proteins | sample PeaSoiSIISIP2007_FD_187696 | JGI IMG/M metagenome (GOLD analysis project Ga0209415, IMG submission 187696) | Peat soil microbial communities from Weissenstadt, Germany - SII-SIP-2007 (SPAdes) (version 2) | ecosystem: Environmental > Terrestrial > Soil > Wetlands > Peat | place: Germany... | reverse complement strand
CAAGCGGGGGACCTTGGAGAATCGCTGCTCAAGCGGTCAACTGGCGTCAAGGATTCGGGGGCGATTGTCCCCGGCCACGGAGGCGTTCTCGATCGCGTGGACGCGCTGATCGTGACCGCCGCCCTCGTCTTTCTGTACTCCGTCTGGCGCCAGGCTGCGATCTTGCCGACCTGGTAACATGGATCAATCACCATGATGTCATCAGCCCCGCCCTCGAGACTGCAAGGATCCACCCCGAAGGAGTACGACTTCTACAAGACGGTCCAGGACCACCTCGACCGGGCCGCGAAGCTCGCCAAGATCGAGCCTTACGTCCAGACCATCCTGAGCCAGCCCAAGAATGAGCTCATCGTGAACTTTCCCGTCCGCATGGACAGCGGCGAGGTCCGGCTCTTCAAGGGCTACCGTGTGCAACACAACAACCTGCTCGGCCCGTTCAAAGGGGGGATGCGCTACCACCCTCAGGTTTCGCTCGACGACGTCAAGGCCCTGGCGGCCACGATGACGTGGAAGTCGGCCCTCTTGCGCCTCCCCTTCGGCGGCGGCAAGGGCGGCATCAAGTTCGACCCCCACTCCGTGTCGCGGCAGGAGCTGCAGCGCATCACGCGGCGCTTCACGCACGCCCTGGGAGAGAACATCGGACCCGAGTACGACATCCCCGCGCCCGACGTCGGCACGAACGGTCAGATCATGGCGTGGATGATGGACACGTACTCGAACATGGTCGGCTCGGCGCAGAAGCAGATGGTCAAGGGAATCGTCACCGGCAAGCCCGTCGCCAGCGGAGGAACGCTCGGGCGCCAGAAGGCCACGGGGCAGGGGATCGTCTACTGCATCCTGGAGTGGGCCAACGAGAAGGGCCACAACCTCGAGGGATCGACGCTGACCGTGCAGGGCTTCGGCAACGTCGGCTCGAACACGGCCGTCATCCTGTCGCGCCTCGGCGTGGCGACGGTCGCCGTCGGAGACCACACGGGGTACATCTACAACCCCGAGGGGCTCAACGCGCACAAGCTGCAGGACTACGTCGAGGCCAACGGGACCATCGCCGGCTACCCCGGCGGCAAGGCGATCACGCGCGAGGAGTTCTTCGCGACCAAGGCGGACATCTTCGCGCCCTGCGCCCTCGAGAACCAGGTGGGAGAAGCGGAGGCCCGGGCCCTCGACGTGAAGGTCGTCGCCGAGGGGGCGAACGGTCCCTGCGCCCAGGTGGGCGAGCGCATCCTGCTCGAGAAGGGCGTGGACATCCTGCCGGACGTGCTTGCCAATGCGGGCGGGGTGACCGTCAGCTACTACGAGTGGGTCCAGAACAAGCGCTCCGAGATGTGGTCGGAGGAAGATGTGGACGTGCGGCTCGAGGCCGCGATGAAGCGCGCCTACCGCGAGGTGAGCGAGTACGCGCGCCAGAGGAAGTGCGACATGCGCATGGCCGCGTACGCCATCGCGTTGAAGCGGATCGAGGCCGTCTACAAAGAGCGCGAGATTTTCCCGTAGAAGCTTTACGCTCTGCGCCCCCGTCTCGCCGCTCGGAGCTTCAACATGCCCTACGTCCGCACGCGCCTCGGTCGGTGGTTCTACGAAGAGCGGGGCAAGCCGGGTCGTCCCGAAGCGCCCGCCGTCGTGCTCTGGCCCAGTCTCCTTTGCGACGGAGGAATGTGGCGAGGGCAGATCGAGCCGCTCGCGGCGTTGGGGCGCGTCGTGGTCTTCGACGGTCCCGGGCACGGCAAGAGCGAGTCGCCGCCGCCGTTCACGCTGGAGGAGAACGCGGACGCCCTGGTCGACGCGTTCCGCGAGCTGGGCATCGAGCGCGCGGTCATGGTCGGTCTGTCCTGGGGCGGCATGCTCGGGATGCGCCTCGCGCTCCAGCACCCGACCCGCGTCCAGGCGCTGGCGCTGCTCGACACCAGCGCCGAGGCGGAGGAGCCGGCTCGCGCGCTCAAGTACCGCCTGCTCGTCGCCTTCGGACGCTACTTCGGCGTGCCGAGGCGCTTGGCGGACGCGCAAATCGTTCCGTTGATGCTGTCCGAGGGTGCCCGAAGGCAACAACCCGAGCTCGCGAGTCGGCTCATTCGTGACGCCAACGGGTTCCCCCGGGAAGGCGCCGCGCGCGCGACGCTTGCGGTCGTCGTGCGCAGGACGGACATCCTCGGGCGCATCGCGGCGATACGAGCGCCCACGCTGATCCTGTGCGGCACCGAGGACCGCTCCACGGAGCCCGTGCATTCGCAGCGTATCGCCGACCGCATTCCCGGGGCGCGTCTCGTCCTCGTGGCGGGCGCCGGGCATCTGAGCGCGCTCGAGCAGCCCGCCAAGGTGAACGAGGTGCTCGTGCCTTTCGTGCGCGAGCATCTGGCCTGACTGCCCCGGCGCGCGCGGCGCGGCCTCCGGCCAGCGTCAGAGCTCGCCGCCCCAGGCGACCCCGTACACCGGCGTCTCGCCCCCCTTCGCCTGGCTCGCGCCGATGATCCCGGCGCTGGGCGTCCCCCTGAGCCAGCCTTCCTTGGTGGCGCGCAGGTCGCGCGTGAGCCACCACGCCGCGGCGCCGCCGACGAGGCTGCCGCCGATCGTCGCCGAGAGCCAGCCCCGCGTGTGGCCCGCCGATGCGTTGGGGAAACCCTCGGTGATGAGCGGGCTGGCCGCGGCGGCACCGATCAGCGCTCCGCCGCCCAGGCCCACGTCGACGAGGAGCACGCGCGACGGCGACACCGTCACCTGCGTCGCGAGCGCCCCCGCGGCGACCGTTCCGATCGCGGTGCCGATGCCCATGCCCCGGTAGGGCGTCACGTTCGCCGTCGTGCCTCGATAGAGGTACTCGATGGCTCCGCCCGCGAGCAGGCCGACGACGCCGCCGGAGTGTGCGAGCGTCGCGTCGCCGTCGTCCATCGGCGCCTGCGTGACGGCGACCGCGCCCAGGGTCACGCCGACCAGGCCCCCTCCCACGCTCCACCCGTACCGATTCTCGAAGGGCTGCACGTTGCTGCCCGCGGCGATGAGGGCCGCCGCCGACGTGCCCCAGAGCGCGCCCGCCGAGAGCACGCCGGCGTCTCCGGTCGTCACGTCCCATTCGTCCGCCACCAGCAACGCCGCTCCGACGCCGATGCCCGTGCCGAGGGCCAGGAGCGGATACAGCACGCGAGGGTCGGAAGAGCCGCTCGCTCGCTGGAGGCTGTAGGCCGTGTATGCGCCGAAAAGTCCCGAGTTGACCGCCAGGATCGCGCGCCCGCGCGACCGCAGCGGCCGCATGATCCCCTGGGCGGAGCCTCTTGCACCCTGCTCGCGCTCCTGCTCCGCCGCCGCTCGGGCGGCCGCTTCCGGCGACAAGAGGTCACGCAGCATCACCAGTCCCCGAGCGCTCACGGAGTCGCCCGCCACGGTCTCCACCCGCACCCGAAGCTCGCGCGCGCGGGGCGCGACCACGACGATGCGGACGATGTACGCGCCGCCGCCGGCGGATTCGACGCGCGGGCTCACCACCCAGGTGCCGCCTTCGATCTCGTCCCCGGCCGCCGAGCGCGCCGCGCGGGTCACGAGGTCCTCGTCGCGGGTGCGTCCCGGCGCGGGCCCCGCATCCGCAACGTAGAGCGTGAAGCCCAGATCCTGGACCGCGTCGCGGAGCGTCGCGTCGAGCTCCTGAGCACGCTCGAACAGGTTCTTGTCGGGCGCGGGCTGCGGCCTGCGCAAGGGTCCGGAGGTGGGTCCGTCGCCGGCGGGCTCGAGCGTCGGCCAGATGACGACCGGCGGCTTCCCGTCCGCCCGCGCGGAACCCGCGAAGGCCAGTACCGCGACGAGAGCCAATGCGAGCGCGAGAGCCTTCACACCGCCCGAGTCTAGCCTTGTCCAGCCAACGCCGTCAGAGGTCGCCTCGAGGCTCGAGCTCCGCTCAGAACATCACGACGCCCATCACCCAGAGGTCGATGGTCGTCGTGTCATCCACCGAGAAGCGGCGGCCGGGCAGATCGATGATGTCGCGGTGGTCCGGGTTGGGGACTCCCTGGATCTTCATGTCGACGGGGTCGTGGCAGGGGCCGGCCTCCGCCGAAGTCGAGCCGAGGTTCGGGTTGCACGTGTCGGCCGACGTCACGAGGTGGGGCTGGGCGTAGCCCACCGCGCCCCCGATGGTGAACTTGATGTACTCACCCGCTTGCCATGTCGCCGCCGCGGACACCTTGAAGCTGCCGTACGCCTGCGCCTCGGTGATGCCGCTGAAGTAGACCTTCTCGAGGCTGGGGTTCACGATGCTCGTCCCGCCCGGGCCGGCCATGTAACCGCCGGGGTTCGGGGTGCGCAGAGACGTCGCCTGCGACGAGCCCAGCGCATCGAAGAGCTCCGAGTAATCGCGTCCCGGCGAGTGGTACGTCCCCAAGAAGCGGAAGTCTGCGCTCAGCCGCTGGAACTCGTCGCGACGCTCGTACGGAATGACCTCGAGGCCCATGGCGAACGAGCCCAGCAGCGGCGGCGTGCGCAGGAGGTTGTCCTGCGGGTTCCACCTGCCGAAGTCGCTGCGCCCCTGGGGAAACTCGGCCTGGATCCAGAGGCCGCTGTAGGGCTCGACGTAGCCGAACCGGCGCGACCAGATGCTCTTGCCGATGACGGTGTCCATGCCCCGGCTGATCCCGGGGTCGCGGTTGGCGCCGGTGACCGGATCGGGACATTCGGCGACGCCCATCGCCGGGGCCGCGTTGCAAGCGTGCAGCGGCGTGCCGACGCCGAGTCGCCCCTCGATGCCGATGACCCACGTCGGCTTCGTCTCGTCCCGCTGCTGGTTGTAGATGGCCCAGTCGAGCCCCGCCGCGATGTAGTCGATGCCGCTCCGCGTGGGGCTCGAGAAGGGGACGCTGAAGAGCTGGCCGCCCGCCGGGTCGGCAAGGACGTACTGGTTCGGCGACAGCCCTCCTGCTCCGGGGACCGAGGATCCGTTGAGATCCCCCAGAGTCTGCGACCAGCTCAGGATGACGGGCAAACGGAGGATGAGCGCGAGGTCGCGGTAGATGCCGATGTCGGCTCCGACGAGGAGGGTCGACTCCTTCGACGAGTAGCTGGCGATGTTCTCGGTGGCGGGAATGAAGTTGCCGGTGGCGAGCCCGGGCTGGAAAAGCTGCGTTTCGCGCCGGATGCTCGCGTGCTTCCACGTCTGCGTGAAGCCGAGCACGAGGTTCAGATCGAACGGGTCGTCCTTGTCGAAGGCGTCGGCGACGCTCGTGATCTCCGACGTCTCGCTCATGAGACGCGGCTCGCGCGCGCCGACTGGCTCGTCCGCGCGTGCGGGTCGCGCGACGCCCAGCAGCAAGAGCACGCCTAAGATGCCCAGCCGACGAGTCATGCGCCTTTGAGGGACGCTAACGGGGGGGCGTGAAGCATGTCAACAACGGTCGCGGATTACGGCTCGGAACCTGCCAGCGGCAACGCTCTCCAATCCGCCTCCGCGGCGCGCACCTTCGCGGAGAGGCCTTCTTTGCGCCCGCTCTCCCCCACGGCAACGGGGTCCACGCGGAGGGCGGCAATGGCGCACGCTGCGCGAGCCAGCCTGCGCGTCGTCACCTGCTCGGCGGCGACGTTGCCACCGTCCAGTCCGCCGTCCGGGGGCGAGAGGAGGGCCCCCGCGAGCTCGCGCGAGCGCGCTGCGAGAGAGGAGCAGCGATCCACCGCGGCGGCGGCGGCGTCCGAGCGGGCGCCGGGCGGCTCCGCGATCGCGGTCTCCGCGGCGGTCACCCGCTGCCATCCTTCGCCCCCGGCCTCGCCCTGCGGCGGCCACAGAAAGGCCACGCCGTTGGCCAGCCTGACGCGCGTGCCGCGGGCGTCGACGTCGACGCGCAGCCTCGCCGCCCCGTAGCGCAGCACCGCCTGCGGCGTGACCACCCACTGCTCCGCGCCCGGGCTCTCCCCGGCGCCGACCACGCTCTCGAAGCTCCCCGCAGAGATCCACGACTCCTCCCGACGATTGACGCAGGCGCGCGCCTGGCCCGGTCCGAGGAACGTGGTCTCGCGGGTCGTGCGCACGTCCTTCGCCACCAGGCGCGCCCCCTGAGCGAGGAGCAGCCAGGCCTCGCCGGGGATCTCTGACATGTTCGCGAGCCGCGTCGTGCCCGCGTCGGCGTCGAGCTCGGCCCGCACGTCGCCGTCCGCCGCTATCGCGCGGCATCGGAGATGGGCCTCCGTCGCGCCATGGCCCGAGCCCGGTGCGCCACGGACGTCCGGCGCCGGCGTCGAGCCCGAGGCCGGAAAACCGGCGTCGCCAGCGGAGCCTTTCCCTCGACCGCAGGCGCCCGAAGCCGCCGCAGCCGCGATGGCGATCGTCGCGCCCACTCGCATGCTTCAGTCCGAAATGGCCGGCGGCGGCGGGATGCTCTCGGCGTCGACCTCCGGGAAGATCTCGGACGTCATGTCTTCGGCCGCAAGCTCCCGCTTCGCGTTGTGCAGCTCGCTCGACGTCTGGTCCAGCCTGTCTGCAAGAACGCCGAGGAACTGCCAGAGCATCTTGACGGCGACCTCGTGCTCCTTTCGAAGGATCTCGAAGAAGTCCTGGCGCCGGATGGCGATGAGCTCCGCGTGACCCACCGCCGTGACCGACGCCGACCTCGGAACGCTGCGGATGAGCGCCATCTCTCCGAGGTGCTCGCCGGGGCCGAGGTGGGCGAGCGTCTGTTCCCCGCGAAAGACGCGCACCTTGCCCTCGAGCACGATGAAGAGCTCGTCGCCCTTGTCGCCCTCCCGGATCACGAACTCGCCGTCGTTGTACTCGCGGGCCTCGACCGCCTGCATGACCCTCAGGAGCTCTCGCTCCGTGAGCCGCGCGAAGAGCGGCATCTTCGCGAGGACGTCGCGCTTGAGCGCCAGGCGCTTGGCGCGCGCCTCGTCGACGGCGCCCTCCACGCCGACCTTCACCACGAGCGCGGTGATGTTGTCCTTGCCCCCGCGGCTGTTCGCGAGCTCAACCAGCGCCTTGACGCCCGCGTCGCCCTCGAGTGACAAAGGGGCACGAAGCTCGTCGGGCGATTCGAGGTACCCGTGCAGTCCGTCGCTCGCGAGCACCAGGGTGTCTCCCGTCAACAGCTCGATGACGAGGGTGTCGACCTCGACGCGCTCGTAGACGCCGACCGCTCGAGTGATCGCATTTTTCTGCGCGACCTTTTCGATCTGCTCCTTGGTGAGCTTCCCGCGCTTGATGAGCTCGTTGTAGACCGTGTGGTCCTCGGTCACCTGCTGCACGTGGCCTTCACGAGCCAGGTAGATGCGGCTGTCGCCAACGTGCCCGATGAAGCCCTGGTGGCCCAGGATCAGCAGCGCGCTCAGCGTCGTCCCCATGCCGCGCTTGTTGGTGTCGGTCGCGGCCTCCTCGTGGATCTTGGAGCAAGCGCGCTGCACGGCGGTTTCGAGGAGATTGATGACGTCCTTGGGCGTCACCTTGTTCGCGCCCGTCGCCCCCGACACGTAATCGTCGAGCAGATCCTTCTCGCGCTTGATCTCCTCGTGGACCGTGCGCACCGCCATCGCGCTGGCGACCTCGCCCGCCGCGTGGCCGCCCATTCCGTCCGCCACGATGAAGAGGCCGAGCTTCTTGTCGACGAGGAAGTTGTCCTCGTTGTGGTCGCGAACTTTGCCGACGTCCGTCGCGGCGTAGAAGCGGATCGAATCCACCAGCTTCATTCGAGCTCACCCATGATGGCCGATATCTCTTGAGTAGTCACCAGGGTCGCCCCGGTTTACGACATGGGCATCGATGGAGCGGAGGTCGCACGGCTGCTGTCTGCTCGGGCTCGCGATTGTCGCTGCCCGCGTGACCGCAGGCGCGGACGCGGCGGCGCACGGCGGAATGGACGAGGATCGGACCCGCCCCGACCAGCCCGCGGACGCCGCGCCGGCGAGCGCCGTGGCCGACGCGCGCCCGCCTACCGGAAGCGACGATGATGGCGAGGGCGGCCAGCGGGTGCGCGCGGGCCTGGACCTCGTGCTCGGATGGGGCAAGGTGCCGTTCGCCGTCCAGAACCTCCCGACGACCGGGACCCAGGCGATCACCTACTCGCGCTCGGACGCCACGCCCTCGGACGTCCAGTCGTTCGTCCTCGGGGCGTCGCTCGAGGCGACCGAGCACCTCGGAGCCGGGGTGCGGATACCCTTCATGCTCGGGACGTTCTCGCCCGTCGGGTCAGCCGCTCGCGCGACGACCTCGCTCGGCGACGTGGAGCTCGAGGGCGAGTGGAGCACGCGCCTCGGCGCCGGCCTCGAGATCGTCGCCGCGCTCGGGGTTGCCCTGCCGACGGCGCAGGGCGCGGAGATCCCCGCGACCCTCGTCGACGTCGGCGCATCGTCGGTCAACGAGAGCTCGTACGATCATTTCTCTCTCGCGCGCGCCGCGGCGCTGGCGCGCGGCTACGAGGACAACGCGCTCTTCGAGCCGGGACGTCTCGGAGCCGTCCCGAGGCTGTCGTTCGTCTATCAGGGGGCGCGCCTCGCCTTGGAGCCGTACGTCAAGGTCGAGAATCTCATCCGGACGTCGAGCTCGCTCGAGGCGCCCTACGTCGGGGAGATCGTCGCGGCCGTTCGCGCCGGCTACCGCGTCCGTTCCCATCTCGAGGTGGCGGCTCGCGCCTGGGCCAACGTTGGCTTCGCGGGCACCCCGGACGACAGGAGGGCCGCCGTGGCGGTCGAGCCGGACCTCATCGTCTCCTCCGGCCCGCTGAGGGCCTACGGCGGCCTCGTGGTCCCCCTGGTGGGACCTCCCGAGGAGGCCGGATTCTTCGGAGCTCGGCTCGGCCTCGTCGCGGCGTTCTGAGGACCCAAAAGGCAAGGGGGCCCTCGGACGGCTCGCCCGGGGCGCCGCCCTGTGTAGACTCCCGGGGGAGATGGCCCTTGCGGATCTCAGCTCGCGCACCGTTTCGTGCCGGTTGCGCCGGTCGCTCGGCGCGCTGACGCTGGCGGGTCCGCTCCTCGCGGGCTGCGGCGCACGAGCGGGCGCGAGGCCGCCTGCGATGCACGCGGAGCGCATCGGGCCTGCCGCGCCGGAGGTGAGCGACGGGGGGTTCGCGGTCGCGGTGCACGACCTGCTCCTCGCGGAGCGTGGGACGGCCGATCGAGCGATCCGCCTCGGCGCCGTCGAGGCAAGGCAGATGAGCCGCGCCGACGCTCGGTTCAAGGCCCACGCCCCGGACCGCGGGCTGGCGGCGGTCGTCGGAGGCCTGTACCTCGTGCGCGTGGGCGAGCTGACCGATCGCCTCCTCGGCGCGCGCGGTCCGGACGCCCTAAAGGCGGCTCTCCGGGATCTCTCGGCTCGCGGCGACGAGGGACGGGCGCGCGCGCTCTACGATCTCTCGCTTCCCCTCGTGGCGGATGCGGAGAAGGCCGACGTCGTCGCTCACCTGTCCGCGCTCGACGCCTGGACGCGCGACGCGGTAGCGGCGGGCGGACCCGTCGCCAGCGCCGGCGCCCTCGAGCGCATCGCCGTGCGCCGCCGCCTGCTCGAGCCCAGCGACGCCGCGCTCGCGGGCGCGGTCCAGGCGACCGGCGACTGGATCGCTCGCGCCATCGTGCTCCGGGACAAGTTCAGGAAGACTCGCTCGCAGCCGCCGCGCGAGGAGGGCGCCGAGGCCTGGCGCGCGCTGGAGACGGGGCCGCTGGTGCTCGCGTCGCTGTACCTCCGCGACGCGAACGCCGCGGGTGCGATGGCGGCGCTCGAGCGCTCCCAGGCTCGCGAGCTGCTCGAGTCCGAGCGGCCCCAGTTCGCGGCCGCGCTCGGAGCGCTCGCGAAGGAGCCGAGCGTCGACCGGTGCATCGACCTGCTCACCCAGCTGCGCCCGCTCACCGGCCACGAGCAGGCTCGCGATGAGGAAGACTTCGCCGACGACCGCGACCTCTTCGGCGCCGCGGCGTTCGCGGTTGCAGGCGAGTGCTACCGACTCGACCCCACCGTGCCGCAGTCGTCGCTCACGCTGGCCATCGCGCTCCAGGAGCTTGGCATGGCGGAGGCCACGCCAGGCGTGCTCGTCGAAGCCGTCGAGGCCCATCCCGAGGCCCACGTGGCGAGCGAAGCGCTGGCGCTCGCGCTCGACGTGATCGCGAGCGAAGAGAACGCCGGCGAGCCGGACTCCGCTCGTCGCGCGTTCGCGGCGGCGCAGCCGCTCCTGGCGGTGGCCTCGCAGAAGGATCTGGTCGGCAAGGTGCACCCGAGCGCGGCGCGGCTGCGCGCGGCGATGGGCGAGATCGAGCTCCGCGAAGGTCGGATCAACGAGGCGCGCACGCTCCTGAAGCAGTCGGCCGACGAGGAGAAGTCCGGCGGCGTGCTCCTCCCGCTGGCGCGGATCGCGTGGCGCGACGGGCACACGCAGGCGGCCCTGGACTACCTGAGCGATGCCCTCACCGCCCACGACGCCGCGCGCGACCCGGCCCTGAGAGGCGAGATTCTCCTTTTAATCTCCGATGTCACGCGGGACAAGGGTGACTTCGCCGCAGCGCGCACGAGGCTCGCCGACGCCCTCAAGGATCTGGTCCAGTCGCGGAACGTCCAGGAGGCTGACGCCCGCGCTCGCGCGGAGCGGGTCCTGGCGCGCGTGCTCGATCGCTTCGGCGCGACGCAGCCTGCGCAGCGAGCGCTCGAGAGAGCCTACGCGGCGGCGCCGGGCGACAAGCGTCAGGCCACGCAGACGATGGAGCTCGTCATCGGCCGCGCGTTCGTCCGTGGCGACATCGCATCGGCGCGCGACGGGCTGCGGCGCGCGCTCGCGGCGGATCTCGACGGGGCCGACCTCGTCTACTTCGCGCTGTGGGTGCGGCTGCTGGAGCGGCAGCTTCGAATCACGAGCGACGGCGAGCCGGATCGCGTGTTCGCGACCCTCCCGGACGACGGCCAGTGGGTGGCCGCCCTCGCCCGATTCGGGGAGGGCAAGCTGAAGGCCGAAGAGCTCCTCGCGCGGGCGGTGAGCCCCATGCAGAAGTACGAGGCTCTCTTCTATTCGGCGATGGACCGGCGGGCCACCGGCGACACGAAGGGGGGCGACGACCTCTTGCGCCAGGTCGTCGCCGGCACGGGCCTCGAGCTGAGCGAGGTGAGCCTCGCGCGCGACATGCTCGACCCGAGCCGGACCCAGACCGGCGGGCCGCTGCCTCCGGACGTGCTCATCCCGTGACGCGCGCGAGCACGCTTCTCCCGATCCGGCAGGCGATCGACTGGGGGCAGATATCCCCCCTGCGGCTGAGGGCGAGGCAGGTCGCCGAGGGGGTCTACGCGGGAATGCACCGCAGCGCGCGCCGCGGGGCCGGCGTCGAGTTCGGCGGGTACCGCGAGTACGTCGCGGGCGACGATCTGCGGTGGCTCGATCGCAGGTCCTTGCTGCGGCACGGGCGCCTGGTGATACGGCAGTTCGAGACGGAGACCGATCGCACGCTGTGCCTCCTCGTCGACGCGACGGCGTCGATGGCGTTTCGCGCGGCGAGCGCCCCGGGGACGAAGTTCGAGTTCGCGTCGCTCATCGCGGCCGCGCTCTCGCGCGTCGCGTTGACCAGCGGCGACCCGGTGAGCCTCACGTTCCTCGGCGGCGAGGGCGGCGCGCCGGTGGCTCGGTCGAGCGGACGCGAGCAGTTCGAACGCGTCGTCGCCGCGCTCGAGGCGGCGCTTCCCGGCGGGGACGCCCAGGTCGACAGCGCCATGGTCGACCGCTCCCTGCAGGCTCTCGCGCGAGCCACGAAGCGAGGGGCCATCGTCGTGGTGCTGAGCGATCTCGTCGACCTCCCCGAGGACGCCGCCGATCGGATCGCGGCCATCGCGCCGGCGGGGCGCGTTCTCGTCGTCGTCCAGGTCCTCGACCCGGCCGAGGTGGACTTTCCGTTTTCCGGGACCGTCCGCCTACGCGCCCTCGAGGGCGGCGCCGTCGTCGAGACGGACGCGGACACCGCGCGCGGCAGCTATCTCGAGGCGCTCGCGAGGCTCACCGAGAGGTGGCAGGACGCCGTCGTGCGGCGGGGCGGCCGGTTCGTCCGCGCCACCACGGCGGACGACCCCGTGGGGGTCGTCCGGCAGGTCGTTCAGAGCGTTCGCTAGACCCCGCTCGTGCTAGCTGCTCGGTCGTGACTTTCTACAGCGCGCTCGCGCTCGCGGTCGGGCTGCTCGTCGTGGCGCCCTACCTCGCCCATCGCCTCCGGAGGCGAAGCGCGCAGGAGCGGCCATTTCCGCCGGCGCGCCTCGTTCCCCCGGCTCCTCCGAGGGCGCGCCGGCGTGCCCGCCTCGAGGACCGGGCGCTCTACGCCACGCGCGCCGCGGCCGTGGTCGCGCTGGCTCTCCTCGGGGCGACGCCCTTCGTGCGCTGTTCGCGGCTCTCGCTGCAGCGATCGGGCGGCGCTTCGGTGGCCATGGCGATCGTCCTGGACGACTCGATGAGCATGCGGTCCGAAGCAGGCGGGCAATCGCGCTTCTCGCGCGCGCGGGAGGGCGCTCGGGAGCTCCTCGCCTCCGCGAGGGAGGGGGACGCCGTGGCGCTCGTCGCCGCGGGCGCCCCCCCCC
>Ga0209415_10015231_pt1 | contig 12489 bp, 8 predicted proteins | sample PeaSoiSIISIP2007_FD_187696 | JGI IMG/M metagenome (GOLD analysis project Ga0209415, IMG submission 187696) | Peat soil microbial communities from Weissenstadt, Germany - SII-SIP-2007 (SPAdes) (version 2) | ecosystem: Environmental > Terrestrial > Soil > Wetlands > Peat | place: Germany... | reverse complement strand
CTCCATGTAGCGCTTCATCTTGATCCGGGCGTTGGCAATGTGCGATCGCACCGTCGCCTTGGAGCAATTCATCTGCTCGGCCACCAGTTCCGCCGGAAGTTCTTCGACATCGCGGAGCAGCAGGGCGGTTCGCTCGCGGTCCGTAAGCACCGATAGCCCCTCTTCCAGATACGCCCGATGTTCGGAACGGAGCACGGCCTGTTCGGGGGATTCGGAAGGCTCGCTCAGCGGCTCCACCAGGGTGTCAATCTCGCAGAAGTTCACTTTGCCGTTGCGGCGGAGGAAATCGATGGCGGTATTGCTGGCGATGCGTGAGAGCCAGTGCGTCGCCTTGTCCAGTTCCTTGAGCTGATCCTGCCGCTGGAGCGCCTTGATGAAGGCCTCCTGGGTGAGATCCTGGGCGTCATCCACGTTCCGGACAATCCGGTAGATCAGCAGGAAAATCCGGCGTAAGTTATCGGAAATAAAGCGGTTTTGCAGCTCTTGCGCCGCTAGGAAGGCCGTGTCAGTGGTAGGTGGGGCGCCGCGGTCGCTCATGAATGCGTCATCCCTTACAAATGCCCCGAGTGTCCCGTATGCCGATGACATGCCTATAACAGGCTGACGTTGAAACCTTCCAAACGTGCAAGGGTTTTCCGGGCACTAAGTATCCAATCGGCTCCTTACATTCAATTGTATATGGCTGTTTCATTTGAGCAAGCGCGAAAACGCGTCGGGTGGCAGATCGGCCAGGGACGCCACGGCCAGATCAGCAGGGAGCTGCGGCCCTTTGCGGCTGACGCCGATGCTCGGCATTCCGGCCCGGCGGGCAGCTTCGATGCCGACTGGGGCATCTTCCACCACGATGGATTGCACGGGAGTCGAACCCAGCCGCGACGCCGCCGTCAGGAAGACCTGGGGATCGGGCTTGCCCAGGGTCACGTCCTCGGCCGAAACAACGGCTTGAAAGACGGATCCGAGCCCGATGACCGCGAGCACCGCATCAATGTTCTCGCGCGGAGCAGAGGACGCGATGGCCTGGCGCCAGCCATCGGAGGCGAGGCGTTTAGTCCACTCAGCCGCGCCCGGCAACGGGGCCAGACCGCCTTCGCTGACCAGGCGGCGATAGAGCCGTTCCTTGGCGTTGGCGATTCGATCGATTTGCTCGACGGATGCGCCCGGGATCCATTGCGGGATGATCGCGTCGTTGCGCAGCCCAAAGGTTTTCAGGAACTGGGGGTGCGTGAGCGGCACGCCTTCGGCAGCCATGGTGTCGCGCCACGCGAGCCAGTGATATTGCTCGGAGTCGATCAAGGTGCCATCGAGATCCCAGAGGACTGCGCCGATCGTCATCTCAAGCGGTGAATACCGCGGAGAGCGGAGCGGACCAGCCCGGAAAAAGTGCGGAGCGCAACTCGGTGGCGGGAGTCTCGCTATGACCGTCGGGGAAGTGCGCGCGGACGCGATGCGTTTGCGGATAGACTATCCAGACTTCCTCGGCGCCGTGAGCGAAGTAGAGTTCCATTTTCAGATCGAGCTGCGCCGCGGTGTTCGATTCGGAAGCGACTTCAATGGCGAGCGCCGGAGCGCCCTCGAGATAACTATCGGGAGCAACGTTGTAGATCTGGGACGTTCTCACGAAGCTCACATCCGGTTGCAGGCACGTGTCTGAAGACAATCGGAACCCCGTCTCCATCATCACGTCGCCAAGACGGCGCTGGCGCACGTAAGCTCCAAGAACATATAGCAGCTTATGCTGGATTTCGCTGTGATCAAATTTCGGCGGAGGCAAGATGATGTGCTCCCCTTGCAGAAGCTCGTGCTTGTGGCCGTCGTCCGGGTATTTCTCGAATTGTTCGAAGGTGAGGAGTGTTCGGGTGGCCATAAATGCTACCGCCGAAGAAGCGATCCCAACCCATCAGCTAGACGATCAACGCTGCGAATCTTAAGGTACTCTCCGAGCGCTACGACGAATATCGTACCGAGGGAACATAACCATGCGATCAACATCACCCAGAGGGGCACAGACTGATTCATCTGCTCTTAGTTTAGCCGACCGTGCGGCGTGAAAAAGGCGGCTCAAACGAGCCGCCCCAAGGAGTGGAGGAATGACACCTCCCACCAAATCGTGATGAATCGCAACGCCGCTAGCTACAACCGCTCGTCCCGCCGCAGTTCTCGCATTTGTAGCAACTGCCGTTGCGCGTCATGAAGCCGCCGCATTCCGAGCACATCGGCGCGTCGCTGACGGCCGGCGTGAATGCCAGCGTTTGCTGTGGCTCGGGCTCGGTGGGACGCAACACGGGCGCATCACCAGCCTCGTTAACGGCATATTCGGGTCCCAGGAACTTCGCGCCCAGCCAGCGGAAAATGTAATCCATGATCGACTTGGCGTACGGAACTTGCGGATTGCCGGTCCAGCCGCTCGGCTCGAAACGAACGTGGCTGAACTTGTCGACGAAGAACTTCAGCGGCACGCCATATTGCAGCGCATAGCTGATGCTGGTGGCGAAGCTGTCCATCAGGCCGCTAATCGTCGAGCCTTCCTTGGCCATCGAGATGAACACTTCGCCAGGCGTTCCATCCTCATACATGCCGACCGTGATGTAGCCTTCATGGCCGCCGATGGAGAACTTGTGCGTGAGCGACTGCCGTTCATCGGGCAGCTTGCGCCGCACCGGACGATAGACGATCTTCTCCACCGTCGCCGGGACCATCGCGGTTGACGTCGCCTTCTTTTCGCCTTTACCAGTGCTGGAGCTGAGCGGCTGCGAGCGCTTGGAATTGTCGCGATAGATGGCGACGGCCTTCAGTCCCAGGCGCCAGCTTTCCATGTAAGCGTCCATCACGTCTTCCACAGTGGACTCTTCCGGCATATTGATGGTCTTCGAGATCGCACCGGAGATAAACGGCTGCGTCGCGGCCATCATCCGTACGTGGCCCATGTAATGAATGGACCGCTTGCCGTTCTGCGGACGGAAGCTGCAATCGAACACCGGCAGGTGCTCATCCTTCAGCGCGGGCGCGCCTTCGATGGTGCCGGTGGCGTCGATGTGCGTCACGATCATCTCCACCTGCTCGGGCGTGTAGCCCAGCTTGATCAGCGCCTGGGGCACGGTGTGGTTGACGATCTTGATGATGCCGCCACCGACTAGCTTCTTGTATTTCACCAGCGCGAGGTCGGGCTCAATCCCGGTGGTGTCGCAATCCATCATGAAGCCGATGGTGCCAGTGGGGGCCAGGACAGTGACTTGCGCGTTGCGGAAACCGGCGCGCTCGCCTAGCGTATACGCGTCGTTCCAGCAATCCACTGCGGCCTTGTAGAGATCGTCCGGGACGCGCTTGCTATCGACGCCGCTGACAGCCTTGCCGTGCATCAGGATCACATCCAGGAACGAATCTTCGTTGACGGCGTAGCCGGGGCACGGGCCGACGGCTTCCGCAATGCGGGCGCTCGTAAGATACGCCTGGCCGCACATGACGGCGGTGATTGCGGCGGCCCAATCGCGACCCGACGGGCTGTCGTAGGGAATGCCCATCGACATCAGCAGCGCGCCCAGGTTCGCATAGCCCAATCCGAGGGGACGGAAATCGTGCGAATTCTTGGCGATCTTTTCAGTGGGATAGCTGGCGCTATCGACGATGATCTCCTGCGCGAGCGTCACCGTATCGCAGGCATGCCGGAAAGCCTCGACATCGAACTCGCCGCCCGGGCCGACAAACTTCATCAGGTTGAGCGAAGCCAGGTTGCACGCCGAGTCGTCCAGGAACATGTACTCCGAGCACGGATTCGACGCGTTGATGCGCGCAGTGGTCTTGGATGTATGCCAGCGATTGATGGTGGTGTCAAATTGCATGCCGGGATCGCCGCACTGATGCGTGGCTTCGGCGATCTGCCGCAGCAGCTCCTTGGCGCTGTAGCGCTTCTTGGGCTGGCCATTGGCAACCGACCGGGTCCACCAATCGCCATCCGTCGCGGCGGCTTCCATGAACTCATCGGTGACGCGCACGGAGTTGTTGGCGTTCTGGAAGAAGATGGAGCCGTAGGCGTCGCCATCAATCGCGGCATCATAGCCCGCGTCGATCAGCGTGTGAGCTTTCTTCTCTTCCTTGGCTTTGCACCACACGAAGTTTTCGATGTCGGGATGATCGACATTGAGGATCACCATCTTCGCGGCGCGGCGCGTCTTGCCGCCGGATTTGATGACGCCCGCGAAAGCATCGAAGCCCTTCATGAAGCTGAGCGGACCGGAAGCTGTGCCGCCTCCCGCGAGTCCGCCGCCTTCCTCGCGCAAGGGCGATAGGTTGGTGCCGGTGCCCGAGCCCCACTTGAACAGCATGCCCTCGGTCTTCGCCAGATCGAGAATCGACTCGAGCGAATCCTTCACTGAATTGATGAAGCAGGCCGAGCATTGGGGGCGCGACTCGCCCTTTTTCAACTTCACGATGTTGTCGGTGGCTTCATCATAGTAATAGCCGTAGCCGCGAGCCTCTTGCACCCCGACGTTGAACCAGACCGGTGAATTGAAGCAGGCCTTCTGGGTGAGCATCAGGTGCGCGAGCTCATTACGGAAGTTGTCGGCGTCTTCGCGGGTTTTGAAGTAGCGCCCATGAGCGCCCCAATCTGCAATGGTGTCGACCACCCGGTGCACCAGTTGGCGGACGCTGCTTTCGCGCTCCGGCGAACCCATCTTCCCGTAGAAATACTTGCTCACTACAATGTTGGTGGCCGTCTGGGACCATTCGGCCGGAACCTCCACCTCGTCCTGTTCAAATATGATGGCGCCTTTGTCGTTGGCAATCGCGGCGGTGCGCAACTCCCAGACGATCTCGTCGTACGGGGTCTTGCCCGGTTCGAGCTTTTGGGTAAAGTACTTCGGAAAGCTGACGCCCTTGCGTTCGGTGGACGGGAGAGCTTTTTTGCTGGTTGGTTGCAAGTCGGAAATCCTGCTACTGAGATCGACTGTGAGTAGTCCCATTTCTATTTTCGCTCCAAAACCGGGTTTTGCGATACGTCTGCAAGAGTACCCCCAGATATAGTGGGTCGTCAAGGATTATATCTATATGCCGTACAGTACCTTACGAGCAGACTGAAACAGGATTGCAATGCCTGACACCATCCAAGTGTCAAGCAACAAGTTGAAAAGAAAGAGGTGCTTCACGTTGTCCCAGGCATCACCGCAAACCGCCACTAAGAACGACAGCAGGCAGCTAACACCGAGCATTCCGAAGAACTCGATAATTCGGCGTCGTGACGGCCATCGCAGCCACGCGGCGACCGAGAACACCGGACACAAGAGCAGCGCGATCAGGATGAGCTTGCCGCACGCTGTCAGGACGATCTCGTGAAATCGGCTCCACAGATTGAAGGTTTGGCTCTTGGTGTCGGCAGGTCGTCCCGCGGAGCGCTCAAAATTTCCGCAGAACTCGGGACGTAGCGAGAACGCCACCGGCAAGACACGCTTCGCACGGCGCCAGATGCGGGCTGGCCGCAGTGCATAGAAGCGGATGATGCTGCCGTGCGTGATGGTTTTGCCGATCACCCCGCTCTTCACCCCTTCGTAAAAATTCGTGCCTTGCGTCCAAGCGCCAGTACCGGAATATTTCAACCAGTCCGCAGGCAAGCCCAGCACCTGCGCGTCATGTGCGGGATTCTTCGACTCCGGCAGGATCGCCATGAAGACTTGATCGTAGGTGCTCGACCATTTATTCGGTAGCGGAGCTGTCATTATCATGAACGCCGCAGCGCCTGCGATTGCGAGCGAGCTCCCGATCGCGACACGGCCTCGCAAGCGGAGTGCCAGTATCGCCAATAGGATTCCGACCGGTGCATTTTGAGGCTTGGCCATCACGAACAGAATCGCCCACAGGGCCCAACGGACCGCCAGCGCGCTTGATACTTCCTCGGTACCGCAGATCGCGATGCTCTCGGCCAGCAGCAGAACGAAAAATATGCAGGAAGCGGGCTCCGCGTAAAACGAGTTCCAGTAAGCCGCGTACCCCACGTCGGTGAGGATCAATAGCGCCAGTATCCAAATCAGCAAGCCCCAGCGAGCCGGCGGGATCGCTCTTAGCAGCCAATAGAACGCCGCCAGGAACGCGAGCACGTGTACGATCCCGATCATCGTGAGATCCAAACTTCCGTCTTTGGAGATGACCTTGTTCAGCACCACCGCAGCCCCGGTGAAAATGTACTCCGAGTTGATTTGTTCGTATTGGCGCTGTCTGGAATTGGAATCGGGTACAAACTTCCGCGTTAGGAACCCATACTCAACCGACCCATCCGCCGCGCGGTAGCCGAAGCGGCCCACCATGCGGCCGAAATCGCCTTGATCCGCCAATCCCACAATGGGCGGGAGGAAGAGCTGGCAAGAGAGCATCACGGCAGCGACAGCGACGAATGCGGCCAGCGCCTTTTGGGATCGCGGCATACACGCTACCGGCGGACCAGGATGTTTGTCGGCGGAAGCCGCCGAGGGCCGATGCTGATTTGGAGCGAGTGCTGACCTGGTGACAGATCCATCGGCAACCGGAAATCCACCGTGTGGCGGGGAGGGCGCGGGTCCGTGCGAAGGATATCGAGATGCGCAATAGGCTCGTTGTCGATGGTGACAGTGATCGACTCCGGCGAAATCACTTCTTCGATCTGGACCTTCAAGCCGCCGGTGCGGGTGGCGTTTTTCAAGTCGAGATTGACGGAGTCGGTGATGGAGACGATGCGCGGCACCAGTGGGCCGGCAGGGAAAATGCGCGCCATTGCGATCGGGCACAGTGGCTGGCCGTTTGCGCGCAGTTCCACCGGGACCAGTCCGGTGCGGACGCCCTCGGGCAGCCAGGCGTTGACTTGCTGCAGACCCTTCGAGTCTAGCGGACCGACGTAAATCCCAGCGCCAGGCACGCCGTCGGCCAGCACCTCGAGTTGGTTGAGATCGCAATGGGCGGGAAGGTGCTCCACCAGGATCGACAGCGCGGCCAAGCGTCCGCGTTGCGGGATCAGAGGCTCACTGGTGAACGCGTTGGTCACGCGGCGGATGACGGGTGGTTGGTCATCGGGAATGGGAGTCGGGAAAGGCGGCTTCAACCAGGTGGTCCACATGTATTGCGTGCGCTCGCCTTCCAGATACATCAGAAGCAGGCCGTTATCGCGCGTGAAGGCGCGGATATCCTCGCCGGAGAAACCGACGCCGGTCCACGTATCGGGGTTGTCGGAGCGCTGGAACCCGTTGAACTGGCCGTGGAAGACGCCGCCGGGTTTCAACACGCGCCGGATCTCGCGCATGTATTCGAGCACCACGTCGCGGCTGGGAATGTGTTGGAAGACGGCGTAGGAGTAAACAAAATCGAAGGACTCGTCCGCGAATTGCTCCAGCGTAGCGCCGTCGTTCACGTGGAAGTGAGCGTGCCGAATGTCGGCCAGGCGCTCGCGGGCCAGCCGGATCATCTCGTCGGAAACGTCCACGCCGTGGATTTCCCCGAAATGGGCGCTCAGAGGCTTGATCAGACGGCCCGGGCCGCAGCCGATCTCCAGAGCGCGCCAGGTGCGCCGGTTGGGATTGGCGGTAAGACGCTTGAGCTGCCCTCGGATGGATCGCAGGACGTCAGCGGCGGTGGCCAGAAACTCGGCTTCGCCCTGATCGAGGCCACCGAAGGCAACGTAGTAATGTGCATCTTCACGCGCACGCTGGTTCCAATCGTCGCGCATCCGCTCGCTGACAGGGTCCGCCATTGCCTTAGGGTCGCACGACTGGACATGAGACAATAATCGGCTTGCCAAGCCCCTTACAGAACCATGACCGTGAGGGAGTGGTCCCCAGCGCTTGCATTGCCGCCGCCCTCTTTATCGCCAATCTCTTGCTGCTGGGCCCTTGGCTGACCAACGACTTTTCCGACCAGCCCTGGAACAACGGATACATCTACAGCGCCACCGCGCGCATGTTCCGTGACCTTCCCTGGACTTGGAACCCGCTCCAATATGGCGGCGCGCCTTTTCACTATCTCTACCCGCCGGTTTTTCCAACGCTCATCGGAATGCTTCGTTTCCTCTCGCTCGGGCACGCGTTTCATCTCGTGACAGGAATTGGATATGCCCTGGCTCCGGTGTGTTTGTACATCCTGGCCATCGCGTTATTTCGATCGCGCGTGCTGGCGGTGTTCGCGGCCATCGCGTACAGCATCCTTCCCTCGCCGGCTTACTTGATGCCATCGTGGCGCGCGATTGCGCAACCTTATGCGCACGCCCCTTGGGGATTCGTGACCCTGATCGCATTCGACGAGGCGGCCCATACCTTCGCGTTCCCACTCGTGCTTCTGGCGGCTGCCATGGCATGGCGCAAGCGCTGGACGCTGGCGGCGATTCTCGCTGGCGTTGTCTTCCTAACGAACTGGCCCGCGCTGATCGGCCTGGGATTTGCGATGGCTGGAATTGCGGTAGCGAGCTTGTACGAATCAGGTCCCGCAGGTGCCGCCGCCGGCGTCGTGGGCATCATCGGAACTGCCTACGGGCTCTCCGCGTTCTGGATGACACCCGGTAATTTTGTCTCATCCACTCTGCTCAACCGCATCGTCCTTCGGCATACCTTGTCCGCGGCGCCGTGGAGCGGCAAGAGCTGGATCATTCTCGCCGTGGCGCTAGCCATCGTCGCACTCTCGTTCTGGCGACAGGTTCCCCAGGCCGTTGCCGCCGCCGGCACGTGGGTTGCGCTCTCCGGACTCGTAGTCGTGAGCTACTCTCTCGCCGGAAATTACCTGGCGCCGTCGCCGCACCGCTACATGCTCGAATTGAACGCGGGCAGCATATTGCTCGTCGTTGGATTGATATCGATTCTTCCCCGGCGCTTCCACACCGGTGCGACCGTCATCTTGATCCTAGCCGCAGCGCCGTTTTCATACCGCTTCATCACGCACTCCTGGAAGTTCGAGCCGCGTTCCCAAGATCCACGCGACGGTGTGGCGTATCAGGTTGCCATGTGGCTCAAAGATCATGCGAACACCGGGCGCGTTCTTGCATCCGGCGAACTGGATAGTACGCTCAACTTGTGGACGGACGTCGCGCAAGTCGGCGGACCAGGTCAAGATCCTTCAAACTACCTCATCTTTGCAGCCGAGCGCGAAATCGCGTTTGGATGCTCAGCGGATTCCGAACGCGTGGCGGAGTTGTGGTTGCGCGCCCTCAACGCCCCTTGGGTGGTTGTCCACGGCGCGGCATCGCGCGAATACTTCCACTGGTACGCTCGTCCGGACAGGTTTCGAACGTTGCCGGTGGCATGGGATAACGGCGCGGGCGATCGGGTTTATCGGCTGCCTTTCGAACCGCACGACGCGGTTGTTGTGGACCTTCGCGCGTTGCCTCACCTCACTTCCACGGACGACGCGACGTTCCTCAATGCGTACGTGAACTGGGCTGCAGGCAAACGTCCCCTTGCAGTGCATTGGAATTCAGCGGGAGAAGCAGCGTTCGACGCGAACCTTGGCGCGGACGAAGCAGTATTGTTCAAGATCAATAACGATCCAGGCTGGCGAGCATTGGGAGCCACGCTCGAAAGCGATCCGCTCGGATTTCAGTTGATCCGGATCGCGCCGGGGCAGCGGCATGTGGCGCTTCACTATGGCGCATCTTGGGACACCTGGTTGGGACGCGCAATCACTCTGCTCACGATGATCTTGCTTTTGGCGCGAGTGCGACCAATCTGGATGGCCGCCGTAGCCGTTATTCCAGCCGTCGCCGCGTGGGCCGTGTTAGTTTCCAGCACGCCGCAAACAGCCCAAGTGGCCGAGCAGGCCTTCGCACGGCTACAACCGCCGATGATCAATCCGCGCGGAATCGTGGATGCCGCCACCTACCAGCAACCGCCCTTGGATCGCAGCCGGCCTTTGTCAATCTATGGATTGAACTTCGGCGCGCCGGGTGATGCGGTTCGCGTCTGGATCGGCGATCATCTAGCGCCATTTGATTCTAGCGGTCCCAATCAGATCAATCTGCACTGGCCGGCCGATGCGCCCGCTTCCGCGGCGGTGAGCGTAGAGGTAAACAGCTGCGTGGGCAACGCCTTCAGCGTCACAACCCGATAGTCATTCATTCGTACACGTATTGTTGCGAATGATGTTGTCCGTCAACTTGACGCCGGGCGCCGCCTGGATACAGCGCGTCTTCATCTTCCACCCCGAAACGGTGTTGCCCTCAATCAGATTGCCTCGCGCCGGATCGGGATGCTCCGCGTGGCTCCCCAAATAGATGCCCGTCTCTAAAACCTCCACTTCGCCCAGCACCGAGCAGCCGAACTTCTGGCGGTTTTCGTTGCAGTGCGCCGTGTTGGTATGCAGCATGCGATTGCGCAGGATCTTGTGCCCCGTGCCGATGATGAAGATGCCGCCAAACTTCATGCCGTCCAATGCGTTCTCCTCAATCACGATGTTCTGCGATCGCATCTCGATACTCGCGTTATTGAACACAATGCCGTAGTGTCCGAACGGATAATCCTCGGGCGGCCGGCGATTGACGCAAGTATTGCCGCGCACGGCGCCGTCGTGGAAACCGTCCAGGTCGATGCACTTGCCGTCGATTTCCTCGAATTGGTTGTACTCATAAGTGGATTGATCGACGTTACCGGCAGTATCGATGCCGACCGGAGTCCCGCCATTCTCAACATCCACCAGATCCGCGTTGAGCCCGATGCGGCTCCCGTGATTGCCCGCCACGTCGACTTTCGTCGCGTGCCCCACTTGAATCGCGTCCCGTCCAATATCGAAGAACTGGTTGTTGGCGATCTTGCCGCCGCTGTTGCGGGGCGACATATATCGGGAGTGGGTCCAGATCGCATTGCCGCGCACGTTGTGAAAAATTGAATCGGCCACCGTGAACTGGTCGGTTCCTTCTTCCAGGAGAATGCCGCCGGTACTGTTGTTTCGTCCCTTGGCATTGAGCGATCCGCTGTCGGCGACGGAAACGTGATCGATCAGGATGTTCCGCGAGTGGTTGACGATGATCGCGAAGCTGGCGATATGGGTGAAATCCAAGTGGTCGACCGAAAAGCCGTCGGTGTCTTCGATCAGAATTCCGTTATCCGTGAAGAAACTCGCGAAGCTCTTGTCGGTGGGCGGCAGAGGCATGGGCCGCTCAATCGCCTCGCGATTCCCGTCGATCCCGAAGTTGCGAAACGTGATTCGGCGGCAGTTGTGGCAGCTCAGAATCGCACGCCCATGGAAGTTGGAGGCGGCCCGAAGGGTCGTGTGATCGCCGGTGACAGTCAGATCGTGCGCACCCTCGGGCAACCGAATTTCCGTGGAGATTTCGCTGAGGCCAGCCGGAAGATGAACCGTGCCCGTGGCAGGAAAATGCAGCGCGATCAGGAGGCCGAGGACCAAGCGCTATTCTATCTGGCATGCTAACAACATGGCGATTGAGTTTCGCGGCGTGCGATTTCCGCCCCTGCGCGATCTGACGGTCTCGGCTCCGAACGGCTCGGTGATCGGCATCATCGGCGAAAAGGGCGCGGGCAAGGCCGCGCTTTTGCAACTGGCGATGGGCCGGGTGAAGCCGGAAGCGGGCGAAGTGATCGCGGAAGGCGAGGGTCGTTACCTGGGACCTCTGGATGCCCTGCAGCTTTCGCCCGTCGACATTTTACTAATGGAGCATTCGCTCGCACACCACGACGCGCTGGTGAGGGCGCGCGCTCTGGCCGGAATCGACCGGCTACGCAGCTCGGGCACGACGGTGTTGATCGTTTCGCACGAATTGGATCTGCTGCAACCGCTGTGCGACGAAGCCTGGTGGCTGGACGCTGGGTCGCTCGCGATGCGCGGCGATCCGCGCCAGGTTTTGGACGCCTACCGCGAAAGCATCACGGAAAAGGTGCGGGCTTGGGGAGCTACCCTGAAGACCGCGCTGCGGCCGGCGCTGCGGAGGGGAGACGGACGCGCGGAGATTCTTTCGCTCGAGACGCTGGATGGCATGGGAAAACCGACCGCGGTTTGGTTGAGCGGCGAGAACGCGACGGTGCGGATCGCAGTGCGTTATCACGATCGCGTGGAGGAGCCGGTGATCGGCATCTTGATTCGCACCCGTATTGGCCTGGAAGTGTACGGAACAAATACGGAGCTGGAGAAAGTCAGCTTGGGAACTTGCGCGGCGGGCCAGCGCATGCGGATCGAGTTCGCGTTCCGCTGCGACTTGTGCCCGGGCGAATACACTCTCACCGCGGCGTCGCACGATGCGGACGGTACGGCGCACGATTGGCTGGATGACGCAGTGGCGTTTAGCGTCGCCGATACGCGGTTCACCGCTGGCGTGGCGAATCTGCGGGCCAAAGTGACCGTCGAGAAAATCTGAGGGCGGGCTCCGCTACTTCTGTTCCAGTATGAACGTCGGCGCCACGCCCGAGAGCGTGGAGAATCCCGACGGGCCCACTGCGGTCAGCCAACTGGAGCAGCCTTGCACCTTGCCGAGATAAGAGTGAGGATGCACGTCGATTCTCATCTTCTGCATCTCGAGATGCCCGTATTGCAGGACCGGGA
>Ga0209415_10015230_pt1 | contig 12489 bp, 16 predicted proteins | sample PeaSoiSIISIP2007_FD_187696 | JGI IMG/M metagenome (GOLD analysis project Ga0209415, IMG submission 187696) | Peat soil microbial communities from Weissenstadt, Germany - SII-SIP-2007 (SPAdes) (version 2) | ecosystem: Environmental > Terrestrial > Soil > Wetlands > Peat | place: Germany... | reverse complement strand
CCCGCCGGTCAAGCGGAGTCGTCGCGTGATTGTCCATGTAGATCGGCAGCTTAACCATCTCCATACCTCGGCCCAGTTCAGGAATAATCCCGTATTAGTGGACCTAGTTGGTATATTATAAGTATCCGCAGCCGAGAGTCAAACCCAATCGACTCTCCAGATTTCGGGGATTTCGCCAATCAGAACAACGACTAATCGGTCGGGCACCGGTGCCGGTCCGAATTCAGCCTGACCTCTGAGTCAGGCGCATTTTCTCCCAGGCAGCCGGCCGAAGCATTAGCGATACTAAGCCGGCGGGCGGTGGAATACAAACCTAGGTAATGACCTTGAAGGGTCCCGGGCGGCTCGCGTCGAATTCGAATTCGGCCAGCCGGCGCTCGGATCGGACCGATTTAAGCGCGGCCTCTCGGACCGCTTCGAATTGCCCCTCCAACCATCCCGCCAGCCGCGCGCAGATCGCCTGCTTATCTCTCGTTCCGGCCAGCGATTCAGCAATGCGGCAGCGGAAACCGAACTTTTCCAATCCGCCCGCATGCTCCGCCGCCAGCGTGAGGGTGCACGCACCGCCGTCCGACCACGATTCCTCCGCGACGCTTAAACGGTAAACTCCCCGCGCAGTCTTGAGCAGGGTTGGCTCGGACATGGTTTCAGGCAGCGCGTGGAAGGGCTCGAATCTTGACGCGCCGCTCCCAGAACAACACCACCGGACCCGCGATGTAGATCGACGAATAGGTGCCGGTGATGAACCCGACCAGCAGGGTGAATGCGGACGGGCGCAGAATCGGGCCGCCCAGGGCCAGCAGCGCGATCAACACCACGATTGCGACGCCCGAAGTAAGGATCGTGCGCGAGAGCGTTTCGTTGATGGCGCGATTCATGATCTCGGGCAGGCCTTCGCGCCGGCGCTTGAGCGCGTCCTCGCGTATCCGGTCGGAAACGATGATGGTGTCGTGGACCGAGTAGCCGATCACGGTCAGCAGCGCGGCCAGGGTGGTCAGGTCGAACTGCAATTGCGCAATCACCAGCGCGCCGACCACCACCAGGATGTCGTGGACCAGCGCGATTACCGCTCCGGCGCCAAAGCTCCAGCTGATGTTGCGGAACTGCCAGGCGATGAAGGCGCCCATGAAGATGGTCGCGACGACCACCGCGCCAATCGCGTCGCGGCGCAAATCCCGGCCCACCCGCGCGCCCAGGTCCGGGTACCCGGCCAGTACCGCATCGGTTGCCACCTGCTCGCGGGCAAGGTCGGCGAACGCGCCCTCAACCAGCGCCTGCTCCGCAACGGCTCCCTCGAAGGCGGCATCACCCGCCCCGTAGAGCCTCGGTGCCGGCTCTCCTGGCACGATCCAGTTGCGCCAGTCCCGCTCCACCTCGGCAAGATGGCGGAGCAGGCCCAGCAGGGACATGGTCGACGGCGGCACCGACCGGCGCGCCAGTTTCCCCGGGTTCAGCCCCTCGCACTTCATCTGCAGGGTCAGCCGGTAGTTCCTCAGGTAGTCCCGCAGCGTCGCTAGCTCACCGTCCGGGCTGACTCCGTCACTGCCGCGGGGATCCTCGCCGGGGTCCGCCCACATGTCGGGGTAGACGCTGGAGTTGCTCCACCGCTCGGGCACGTCGCTCACCGTGCTCACGATGCCGGGCAGTGGCCCGGCACGCAAGCGGGTATTCAGGCGCCCCAGCCGTCGGCGCGTGCCGCCGCCAAGGCAACGCGTTCCGGGCCGACCGAGACCGACTTCGAGGCCGCCCTTGAGCGGCCGTCGATGCTCGTCACCACCGCGCTGGCGCGGGGCGGGAAGGCGATCTGGTCTTTGGCCAGCTCTGCGTCTCCGAACTGGTGGTTCGCGAAGCCGCCGACCGTGATCCCGCCGAGCCACGATCTAACCGCAGGGACCCTGGAAGACGGCAGGTACTTGACGTCATCTGCCAAGTACTTGACAATTAGTGTCAAGGAGGCGAGGAGAGGAGGCGGGTCATCCGTACCGAGCTCATCGGCCAGCTGGTTCACGTCGTCGGTGTCCGGCTGCTCGATCCCCTGGAGATCCTGCTGGAAGGCGACGAAGCGGTCGAGTCCGCGCGGGCGGTAGTGCGGCAGCGCGCGGGGACCTGGGCGTCCGTGATGCTCGGGCGCGACGACCAGGCCGCCGTGCAGATGATCGCCCGGGTGATCTCCAGCCTCTACCCGGGGGACGCGCCCTTCGAGCCGCCCGCCGAATGGTGGCGCACGCCGCTGGGCCAGGTGGTACTCCGGCGCGTCGGGCACCCGTCGGCACAGGCGGTGTCGTACTCGGTGGCGGGCGCGATGCTCGGCATCACCCGGCAGGGCGTGCACGATCTCGTCGCGCGCCACAAGCTAGAGCGCCATCCCGAGGGCGGCGTCACTGTCGAGTCCGTACGTGCCCGGGCCAGCCACGCGCTGCCGGATCAGGAAAGGAACCATCATGCCCAGGCCTGAAGACCTCGTTCTCGGCGAAGACGTCGCGGTACGCGACTTCGGCGGGACAGGTGCCCCGCTCCTGCTCCTGCACGGTGCGGGCGCGAACCTCGTGAGCATGCAGCCGCTGGCCGGGGAACTGTCCCCGCGGTTCCGTGTCATCACGGTCGACCTGCGCGGGCACGGCCGCTCCGGAAACGGCCCGTGGGAGTGGGAGGCGGTTCTCGGCGATCTCGAAGCGGTGTGCGACGGGCTCGGCCTGAACGAGCCCGCCGTCGCCGGCTGGTCGCTCGGCGGCATGATCGCCGCGCTGTGGGCCGAACGCCACCCCGCGTGCCCCGCCGCGGTGAGCATTGACGGCACGCCGCCGCCCGCCCGGCCGGACCAGCTCGCCGGGATCGGCCCCGCCTCGGCCCTCGCGGACCTCGAGCGCCTGCACGCCGCCTTCTCGGCGATGCGCGACAGCATGGCCAAGCCGCTCACACCGTCTGGCCTCGAGGCGGCCCTCGACCAGCAGCGCGCGATGGCCCGCCGGTACGGCATCCCCGAGGACATGGCGGCCGAGGGATTCCGGCGCAACCTCACCACCCGCGACGGTCACACCTGGGCCCGGCCGTTGCCTGACGTGCTGGCCACGCTGCAGAAGGCGATGGCGGACCTCGACATCGTTCCCGTCTATCGCCAGGTCAAGTGCCCCCTGCTGCTGGCTCTCGCCACGGACGACCTCCCGGAGCAGCAGCCGTTCCGCGAGCTGTACGCGGCATACCGGCGCGGCTTCGAAGGCCGGCTCGCCGAGGCGAGCGATGCCAACCCCTGCCTGCGGGTCACCCGCGTCGCGGGGGCCACCCATGCGATGGTCGCCGAGCGCCCCGGCGAGATCGCCCGGCTGATCACGTACTTCGCGACCTCGCCTGCCGCCTGAGTGCCCGCGTAACGTATGCGAGACCTGCCGATTCTGGACGCTCTTCACATCTCGCGTGACCGGTGAACCGCGTCCGGGAAGCTGACGTGGACCCCGGGCGCAGGGTCGTGCGGCGGGTGGAGGAGGGACGCCATGCCGTTGTCGACGGCACCGGCCATCTGGGCGACGGCAGGCCGTGTCGTCAGCGTTCAGGTGGTTGCCGGGCCGGCGTGCTCACCGGCCCGGCAGAGGGGCTGGAGTGCCCGGGGCAAGGTGCTGGCGGAGGAACTGGACCGCGTGGCCGACCTCGGCGGGCGGGATCTGGAGGTGGCCCCCGGGGTTGGCGTGCAGGGTCTTGGCCCGGGAACCGAGCAGGTCGAAAAGCGCGAGCCCGTCGTTCCTCGGGAACAGCTCGTCGTGCCACTGCAGGAGGAACAGGAGGGGAATCCTCACCCTCCTGGCCGCGCGGGCGAAGCCGGACTCCCAGTCGTCGGCCGGCTGGCCGAACAGGCCGAAGACGGCGGCCGTGATCCGCGGCTCGGCGGCTGCCAGCGGGATGCCGAACCTTGTCCCCATCGAGACCCCGAAGTACCCGACCGGGACGTCGGGCGCCACGTCCAGGCCCTGGACGGCGTCGATGGCCGCCCGCCAGTCGGCCACCGCCTGGACGGTAGCCTGCGAGTTACGCTCCCGCCAGGCCGCCAGGCCCATCCGCTTGCGGCGCTCGAGCGGGGACAGGCCTTTCTCCCCGGCGGGAGTGCGCTCGCCATGGTAGGGCGCGTCGATAGCGACCGCGGCGTAGCCCAGGCTGCCCGCGAGTTGCCTGGCGAGCCGGGCGACGAACGGGGCGTCCTTGTGCATGCCGCCTCCGTGCCCGACCAGCACGATCGCTGTGGGCCGGGTGGGCGACGCGGGCAGCCAGAGGACTGCGGGGACGTTCTCGCCTGCCTGCTTGACGGATAGCGGCAGCCTTTCCGCGGCCGACTCCCGCCCCGTTCCTGGGAAAGTCAACGGGTGCTCCTTTCTCGCGACCACAGACACGGAACGCTAAGCTTTGCGGGCGACGCCGCTGTACCCGAATCCGGTGCCCGCCGGCGTGTTCGGGGCGTCGCCGTCAGTGCCCGCTTGCAGCCACTCCGGACCTGGCACGGACGGGTCGAACCCGCGCGCTTCGGGCGCATTAGTCACACGATGAACTTTATGCCCGGGTATGCGGCGCTCCGCAAGATCGAAGTTCTCCTGGCGAGGAGCGGGGAGCCATCAGGGATGACACCGATGCCGTCGGTGACGCCAGTCAGGGCAGGCCAGGGTGCGATCAGGGCTGATCCGGATCGACGGCGGCCGCCGCCGGCGGCAGTCTTGAAGCATAAGCAAACAGCTCAACGTGAATGGAGACCAGTCATCATGCCTGGGATCATCGCCCTCGTCCTTATCATCATCGTGACCCTGACCGTCCTCAGCTTCGTCGTGCACTTCCTGTTTTCTCCCTGGCTGCTGGTGGCCATCGCCATCGTGGCCTGGATCAAGTTCCGGCCGCGCCGCTCCCGCCAGTAACGAACGGCCGCCGGGACCCGGCGTGACGGGAGACCGCGGAAGCGATGGTCGCCGTATGGTTAGCTTGACCCCGGTGGAAGACGATGAGCTCGAAGAAGCGCTGTACGCGCGGATGCGCTGGAATGTGCCGCTGTCGGTGGAGCATGCCGAACTTCTGATGGACCGGCTGGACGTGCGGCCGGGAGCCCGCGTCGCTGACCTGGGCTGCGGCTGGGGTGAACTCCTGCTGCGGGTCGTCGCCCGCGCCGATCAAGCCACTGGGACCGGTGTGGACACCGATGCAGGGGCGCTAAGCCGCGCCGGACGCCTCGCCGCGGAGCGTCACCTCGACGGGCAGGTTCAGTTCACGGAGGCCGACGTCTCGGGGTGGAATGGCACGGCGGACCGGGTGCTGCACGTTGGCGCGTCCCACGCGCTGGGCGGCACCACCTCCGCGCTGGGCGCGCTTGCCGGGGTCGTGCCGGCCGGGGGCCGGCTGCTGTTCGGGGACGGCTACTGGGAAACAGCGCCCTCGGCGGCGGCGACGGAGATGTTCGGCGAGCAGGTGCTGCCCCTAGCGGGCTTGGTGGAGGCCTGCCGGTCCGCGGGCTGGCGGGTCATCCACATGAGCGTCGCCAGCCAGCTGGAATGGGACGACTTCGAGTCCACGTTCCGCGCCGGCCGTCAGGAGTGGCTGCTCGCGCATGCCGGGGACCCGCGCGCCGCTGGCGTGCGCGGCTGGCTAGATGCCCGCGAACGTCAGTACGTCGAGGTGTACCGAGGCGTCCTCGGGTTCGCTTACCTCGTCCTCGCACACTAAGGGTCTGGGGAACGAGCAGGGTCAGGGCCCGTAGGCGCCAGGTTCCTGAGTCAAAGGCCGCTTCCCGCGTCAGCCCGGGCGTTGCTGGCGCCGTTGCCCTCCCTCTGGGATGATCAGCGGGTGAGAGTCCGGCGGAATACCTACACGGCCTACAGCGTGGGTTGTGCGGTCGTCTGGGCCGTCATCTTGGCGGTCCTTGCGGCTGGGGGCAAGAGAGACCAGTTGCGTGCGGTCCTGCCTGTGTGCGGGGGCTGGTGGGTGGGGTGGACCTCGGCCACGATCGCCCGGTATGTCTACCCGCCGCCGGAGTCCCAGCCGCCGTGGGCACGGAATCGTCACGACTGACCGGAGCCTTTGTCTCGTGCGGACGGGCGCGGCAGGAAGCCGCCCTGGCGGGGAGGATAAGAGATGGACGGGCTGACCGGGCAGTACCTGCGTCCCATCGCCGGGCTCGACGCGGCGATGTGGGTGCCGCCCAGCCGCGGGCAGTTGTTCTGGCTGCGCCGCGCGCCGGCCCTGTTCGCGCCGGCGCGGGGTACCGGCCGCGGCCTGGCCCGCTGGTGGGCGATTGCCACGGTCGCGCCGGGGACTAACGTCACCGGGCTGAACCTGGCCTACCAGTCGTACCTGAACCACGTCTTCCACCGCACCCGGCTGGCCAGGGCCGGCCACGCTGCCTGCATGCCGGTGATCGTGATCGCCCTGCTCGCCCTGCTGTACCCGGTCCACGCCGTGCTTCCCGGCGCCCTCGCGCTGGCGGCGTGGTGGGCGTACTGGGCGGTCAGGGAGCGCGACCTGGTGTGGGGCGGCTGCGCGGCCGGCCTCGCCGCCGGGCTGTACCCGCTCGCGCAGGCGCTCGGGCGGCTCGGCGCGGACGGGCCGTCGCGGCTGGCGCAGCCGTGGGCGTGGCTGCTGCTGGCCGGCGCGCTGCAGGCCGGGTCGCACATACTGGAGCCGCTGCCGCCGCGGGTCACCCGCTCAGTGCACTGGGTAGCGCCGGGGGAGTACCTGCTCGGGCAGGCCGGCCACCGCAACCCGCCAGGTACCGTGGCGCGCCGCGCCGGCCAGCTCGCCGCGCAGGCCGTCTTCGGCACCGTTGACGAAATCGTCGCCTCGCCCCGGCTGCTGCCGGTGCTCCTGCTGGAACTGCTCTGGCTGCTCGGGCACGACCCGGCACGGCGCGCGGCCTGGCGGGCGCTTTCCGCCCGGGCGATCGCGAGCGGCAACCCCGCGCTGGACTACATCGGCACCGGCGGCCCCACGCCGCTGCGCGCCCCGGCCTAACGGCAGGGCCGGCTAGCAAGGCTCGCGCCGCCGGGTGCCAAGGCTGCGGGGACGGCGATGCCGGTCGTGACCTTGCCGGCGGCGCGAGCGGCTTCGCCCCGGACGTTGCGCCTTGACAGGGTGAGCCCGGCAACACGGAGGTGATGCGGAGCCGCCTGCCGGGCATGAGGCTGGCGGGCCGCACCGGGGGCTTCGGAACCGCCGGCCGTGATCGCCCGCGGGGTCCACGACGTGTGAACGGCAGTCGGCTCACGTGGCCGCCTGGGCCAGCGGCGCGGGCCCGGCGGCCGGGCCAGCTCGGTGAACGGGTGCTCCCGCGCCATCCGGATCAGCGTGCCGAGCGGCAGCAGCAGCCAGGGCAGATTCAGCGCGAGGACGAACCCGAAGTGCGGTGCCTTCCGATGCCGCGCCCGCCGCCGAGGCCGTGGAGAGGCTCGCGGACCTGCCCGCTTCCACGCGGTTCCCTGTCTTCGTCACGGCGTCGTCGGGAATCGAGCCCGGGACGGCAGACCTGCTCGGACGGCTGTGCGACGAGTACTCGATCGGCGTCCTTGAGTCCAGGCCGCGCTGCTATAACGTCGCCCCGGATCATCCCCTGCACGCCGGCTACGACCTGGGCGCGGTGGCGCCAGAGGCCGACGTCCTGTGCTTCCTGGACATGGACGTGCCGTGGATCCCGGATGCATGACATCCCGGTGCTGACGGTCATCTGCGCGAACCGCAAGTGGACCGCGGTCCAGGGCTCCGCCCTCGGCATGTACCCGGCAGGCCACGCCGCCGGCGCCGGGCAGCTTTCCCCGCTGGCCGAACTCGGCCCGGCGGTCGCCTTCGAGCAGTACGCCACGGCCTCCGGCGGGTACGGCGAGGCCGTCACCAGCCGCCGCGGCCTGGTGCCAGCCCTCGGCCGGGCGCTGCACGCGGTCCAGGCCGAGCACCGCCAGGCCGTGGTCAACGTCGCGTGCGCGGACTGAGCGCCGAGGATCCCGGGGGTCGTAGCGCGCGCCCCGGTGGCCAGCTCGGCAAGGGCCGGTTTACGCTCGTGCCATGGTGCGTTTCCTGGTCCTCTACCCGCCGCCGACGGACGTCGAGGCGTTCGAGAAGCACTACTTCGAGGTCCACGTGCCGCTGGCCAAGCGCCTTCCCGGGCTGCGCCGCTACACCGTCAGCCGCAACCCGGCGCGGGTCCGCGGCCCGCAGCCCTGCTACCTGATGGCCGAGCTCGACTGGGACGACATGGACTCGCTCCGGCGGGCCTTCGCCTCGCCGCTCGGCCAGGAGACCGCCCGCGACGCGGACAAGCTGGCCGGGTGGTGCCCGGCGATCCAGAGCATCATCTTCGAGCTGGAAGAGCTGTAGAGAGGCACGTGGTGCCGGCGCTGCGTGAACGGCTCCGGCACGTCGAGGTCGACACCACGATGACCGAGAACGAGCTGGCCGAGCGAGTGACGGGAGCGCTGGGACGCTGAGCCCAGCACCTGGCGCGTGACTGGCTCAGCCGCGTCCGCGCCGGCCCGTTGCGGACGGTGCAAATGAGGACTAACGAGACCCTAACGCGGAGAGCCGGGCGCGTGCCTGGCGCGGGAGTAGCGTCGAAGCGACTCGGGCGGAAACTCCGACCCGCAACGGCTTTCGTGAGGTCATGATGACTGGGCTCGCTGTGCGCGGGGGCGACGGCCGTCAACTCCTAGTCGTCTCGCCGCCGCCGCGGGGAAGGCGCGGGCGGTGGTCCACCCCCGTGCGGGTCAGGACGCGGGCGGTGGCCGCCGTGGTGCTCGCCTGCTGCCTGGCCGCGCTGGCCGCCGTCATGCTCGGCCAGCTTCGCGGGGAGTTCCAGGCCATCGGGCAGCAGGACGCGCCGGAAGCCGACGCGACGACCGGCCTGTACTTCGCCCTCAACGACATGGACGCGCAGGTGGCGAACGTCCTGCTGGTCGGCGGAGACACCGCCCTGGCGGCCAACCGGTCGCAGGACCTGGCGACCTACGCGAGCGACCGCGCGGCGGCCTACTCCGATCTTGAGCAGGCGACGGTCTCCCAGGCCGGCAATGCCGCGGCGGAGGGGGAACTCGGCCTGGTACTTAACCGGATCGGCCAGTACGAGGCGCTGGCCGCCGATGCCCTGCTCGCGAGCCAGCAGGCGCACAGCGCGGCGGGCCGGGCGCCCGCCGCCGCGATCGCCTACTACCAGCAGGCGACGGACCTCATGCAGGCCGGCATCCTGCCCGCGGTCGGCTCCCTCACCACGGTCAGCACGGCCAGGCTGGACGCCGCCTACCAGGGGGGCAGGACGGATGCGGGAACCGGGATCGCCCTGGTGGTGATCCTGGGCATACTGCTTGCCGCGGTCCTCGTGGCGCTCCAGTTCCACCTCGCCGCGCGGTTCCAGCGGCTGGTGAACCCCGCCCTCGCCGCGGCGACAGTGCTCACGATCGCCTTCGCGGCCGCGACGGCAGTCCGGCTCAGCACCGAGTCCGGGCAGCTGAAAGTGGCCAAGCAGGACGCCTTCAACTCCGTCCAGGCCCTCTCCCTGGCTCGCGCGGTGAGCTACGACGCGAACGCGGACGAGAGCAGGTACCTGGTCGACCCGGGCCGCGCCGCGCAGTACCAGCAGGCGTTCCTCATTAAGTCGCAGCAGATCGCCGGCGTCGGCCCGGTCGGCATCTCCGGCTACGACGCGGCGCTCGCCGCCGATGTCGAGGCATACCAGCGCGACAACTCCGACGTGCGGTTCGGCGGGTACCTGGGCGCTGAGTTCCGCAACATCACGTTCCCCGGTGAGCGCCCGGCCGCGGTCGCCACGTTGCTCGCGTTCCAGCGCTACGAGCGGGACGACCGCACCATGCGCGCGCTGGCGAAAACGAACCTGGCGGCCGCGGTCGCCTACGACACCGGAACCGCTCCCGGCCAGTCGGACGGGGCGTTCAGCCAGTACGACGCGGCCCTGTCGTCGGTAATCGCGGTCAACTCAAGCGCCTTCACCGCGGCCATCCGGGACGGCGAGGATGGCGCGGTCGGCTGGGAGCTGGGCTTCCCCGGGCTGGCCGCCGTGCTTGTTGTCGCGCTGGCGCTCGCCGGCGTCCGGCCGCGCCTCGCCGAATACCGCTAAGGGGCGGGCTCCCGTGAGCGCTCCGCAGAGCACGGGCAGCAGAGACGCGCGAGACACGCTCTCAGAGCGTCCTGCTGATTCCCGTTCCGGCGTGTTGATGTGCTACGGACGGCTTTCGTTGTTAGAGTCTGGTGCAGTGTGGTTTGCTGCGGTTTCGGCCGTCACCCATAGTCTCGCCTGACGGGCGACCATGAATCGGCTCGTATCGACGGAGGTCAGCGTGGTGCAACGCAACGCCCGTGCTTGGCTCGGTCTCGTCGAGCATGATAATGACGCCGTGATCGACAAGGACGGGTATGCGTCCGAGGACGTCAGTGAGGTTCAGAACGACGATGAAACCCCGAGTGACCAGCCTGCCATGGGTAACGGTATCCAAATCGCAATAGTGCGTCCGCGAAACTTTCGGGATGCCGCCACCGTTGGTGAGTATTACCGCCAGGGAATTCCGGTAATCATCAACCTGGAGGACGTGGACCATGCGCTTGCCACGCGCATCGTAGATTTTGTCTCGGGTCTCGTTCTCGGTCTCTGCGGCGACATGGAACGGCCTTCTCGGCGTGCGTTCTTGATCGTGCCTGCCGACGCGACCATTCTTACCGCACATGACGGTTTGACCGAGGAGGGTTTCTTTAACCAGGCATTACGGTCAGTAAACGACAGTCCGGTGGCCATGCGACTGCGGTCCAAGGATGAGTTCACCCGGTTCTTCGACGGCCGGGGGAGCAAACGGAAGCCATCGCCCGCCGCCCCGGCTACCGGCAGGCCTTTCCGCGCGTAAGGGCCTGCCGGTCCAGCTTTCCCGTTGTTAGGCTGACTGCGGGAGGCGCGCGATGGAATCGTTCGCTGGCAAGATCGCCGTGGTGACCGGGGGCGGCTCAGGGATGGGCCGTGAACTGGTCAGGCAGCTCGCAGCCGAGGGCTGCTCGGTCGCGGCGTGCGACGTGCACCAGGACGCGGTCGCGGAGACGGCGGCCCTCGCCCGGGCGGACGCGCCCGGCGGCACCACGGTCAGCGGCCACTCGTGCGACGTGGCCGACGAGGCGCAGGTGCTGCGGTTCCGTGACGAGGTCCTGGCCGCGCACTCCGTCAGCCACGTGGACCTCGTCTTCAGCAACGCCGGCATCGGCGGCGGCGGTAGCTTCGTCGCCGATCCGCGCGAGCAGTGGGAGCGCGTCTTCGCGGTCGACTTCTGGGGCGTGTACTACTGTGCCCGCGCTTTCCTGCCGCTGCTCATCAAGAGCGCCGAGGGCGTGCTCGTCAACACGAGCAGCGTCAACGGCTTCTGGGCGTCGCTCGGCCAGGGCGTGCCGCACACCGCGTACTCCACGTCCAAGTTCGCGGTGAAGGGGTTCTCCGAGGCGCTCATCGAGGACCTGCGCGTGCACGCCCCGCACGTCCGGGTCGCCGTCGTGATGCCCGGCCACGTCGCCACGAACATCGTCGCGAACTCGATGATGGCCTTCGGCGTGCCCGAGGCCGACGCCCTCGCGGCGAACCGGGGCTTCCGCGACAGCGCCCCGCTCAGCGCGGCCGGCGCCGCGGCCGTCATCCTCGACGGGGTGCGGTCAGGTACCTGGCGCATCCTGGTCGGCGCGGACGCCCACGGCATGGATGAATACGTCCGCGCTCACCCGGACGACGCCTACGACTACGCGAAGCTGACCGCGGCAATGAGCGAGGCAGGCGAGAAGGACCCGGCCGCGGCGGCCGCCGAGTGGTTCGGCGAAGCCGGCCAGCAGGCCGAGTCACCGCAAGCCTGACGAGCGCGGCGCGCTGGCGTCGGGGCCGTGGGCGGTAAGGCGATCAAGCAGGCTCATTGCCGTCGGGTTGCCGATGCCGTAGACATTCTCCCGCAGCAGTCACTGCGAGACATGGCTCTACGGAGCGGGACGGACCTGCGGCACTGGCAAAACAGGTACGACTGCCCAGCAGAGTGAGGGAGAAGGCGAGTCCGCCGCGCGCTCCAGGCGGCGACCACGGCCACGTGCCACCAGGTGGAACCTGCAAGTCACAGCGGAGACTCTCAGCAGCTGGGCCGCCGCCTGGTCTGGTGCGGCGTGGACTCAGCCTGCGACCGTCTCATCGCGGTGATCCGGGTCGGTGGCGGAAATCGCCAGGCTGGCCGGCTGGCGTGCCTCGGTGACGGCGGGGGCAGACCAGTTGCTGGAGGCCTTTCAGTCCCAGTTCTGCAACGCCTGGAGACCGCTGTGGAGACCTTCGTCGCCACAGGTCACCTGGCTGACTTGTAAACCGCCTGCTAGACCCATGGATGATCACTTAGAGCTTGCAGATGATTAACACGCTGTCTTGATCTCTGGCGGCACGGTGATTTCCGCCGACCCGGTGACCCTGGCGGGTCAGCTCGGCCGCCAGGTTGCGGGTCGACTTCGTCGTCCACCGCAGCGGCGACA
>Ga0209415_10015229_pt1 | contig 12490 bp, 10 predicted proteins | sample PeaSoiSIISIP2007_FD_187696 | JGI IMG/M metagenome (GOLD analysis project Ga0209415, IMG submission 187696) | Peat soil microbial communities from Weissenstadt, Germany - SII-SIP-2007 (SPAdes) (version 2) | ecosystem: Environmental > Terrestrial > Soil > Wetlands > Peat | place: Germany... | reverse complement strand
GCCGAGCCGGCGACCAACGGCGACGAGCCGCAGATACCGTCGCCGGTCGACGTGGCCGAGTAGCCGGAGCGCCACAGCGGTCTGCCATACTGCGTCGCTCGCGATGCCGAAGATGAAGACGCACTCAGGCGCCAAGAAGCGCTTCAAGACGACCGCCGGCGGCAAGGTCAAGGGCCGGCACGCCTTCACGAGCCACATCCTCGAGAAGAAGTCGGCCAAGCGCAAGCGCCGGCTCGGCCGCGACGCGAGCATCTCCGACCACGACGCGCCGCGCGTCAAGAAGCTGCTGGGGCTGGGCTCATGACCCGCGTCAAGCGCTCGCTGCACGCCAAGAAGAAGCGTCGTGCCACGCTCGAGCTGACCAAGGGGTTCCGCGGCGAGGCGAACTCGAACTACAAGCGCGCAAAGGAAGCGCTGATGAAGGCGGACGCCTACGCGTACCGCGATCGGCGCAACCGCAAGCGCGACTTCCGGCGGCTGTGGATCACCCGGATCAACGCCGCCGCGCGCGAGAGCGGCATGAGCTACTCCCAGTTCATCCACGGCCTCGGGCTCGCCGGCATCACGCTGGACCGCAAGGTGCTGGCCGACATCGCCGTGCGCGACCCGGAGACCTTCCGCCGATTCGCCGACGCCGCCCGCGAGGCCTCGGCTGCCTGACCGCCGAACGCAATGACCTCCCGGGCGCCGCTCCTCAAGGACGGCGCCTTTTTTTGTGCCATGACCATCACCTCCGCCACCAACCGACACCTCACCGAGATCCGCAAGCTCGCCCGCGTTGCGGCGCGCTCCCGGACGGGCCGGTTCGTGGCCGAGGGCGAGGACTTCTTCAAGGCGGCTCACGCCGCCCGGATCACCCCGCTCTACGTGCTCTGCGCGCAAGGCCACGAGGCCGCGCATGACGCGGGCTGGCTGGAGGTCGCGCCGGCGCTGCTGGCGGACGTCTCCGCGCTCGGGTCCTCCTCGCGTGTGATCGGTGTCTACGAGCAGCGCTGGAGCGCCCCGGTGGGGCCGCTCACCGTCGCGCTGTGGGGCGTCGGCGATCCCGGCAACGTGGGCACGGTGATCCGCGCCGCGCATGCGTTCGGCGCCTCCTGCGTGGCGTTTGGGCCCGGCTCCGCGGACCCCTACGGGCGCAAGGCGGTCCGCGCGTCGATGGGGGCGATCTTCGCCGTCGCGCTGGCTCGTTTCGCGAGCTGTTCGCAGCTGCCGGGACGGGTCGTCGGTCTTGCCGCCGACGCGCCGCTCCCGCTGCGCGGCCCACTCGAGGGCTCGCTGACGCTGCTGGTCGGCGGGGAGCGCGGCGGGCTGCCCGACGAGGTGCGTGCGCAGTGCGACGAGGTGCGCTCGATTCCACAGGTTGCGGGTGACTCGCTGAACGTGGCGATGGCCGCGACGGTTGCGTTGTATGAGGCGACTAGGATGGCCGCGAATGAGCGCTCTTGAGCGGATCGCGGCGCTGCGCGCTGAGGGGGAGGCGGCGATCGTCGCGGCATCGGACACCGCCGCGCTCGAGCAGTTGCGGATCGCCTACCTCGGGCGCAGGGCCGAGTTGCCGCAGCTGCTGCGCGGCGTGGCCGAGCTGCCGGCCTCCGAGCGCGCGGCCGTCGGCGGGGCGGCCAACGCGGCCCGTCAGACGCTCACGGCGCTGATCGAGGCGCGTGAGGCGGAACTGGCGGCGGCCGAGCTCGACGCGCGGCTCGCCGACGACCACCTCGACATCACGCTGCCGGGCGCGCCGGCGTTCGCCCGCGGCCACCTGCACCTGATCACGCAGACGCGACGCGACATCGAGGACATCTTCGTCGGACTGGGCTTCCGCATCGCCGAGGGCCCCGAGATCGAGCTGACGGCCTACAACTTCGACGCGCTCAACACCGACGTCACCCACCCGTCGCGGTCGCGCAGCGACAGCTTCTACGTGAGCGACGAGGTCGTCCTGCGCACCCACACCTCGCCGGTCCAGGTGCGCTCGATGATGGCCGCGCCCCCGCCGCTGTACGTGATCGTCCCGGGGCGCGTGTTCCGCCCGGACAACGACGCGACCCACACGCCGCAGTTCCACCAGGTCGAGGGTCTCGCCGTCGATCAGGGGATCACGCTCGCCGACCTCAAGGGCACGCTGCTCGCGTTCGCCCGCGCGATCTTCGGCGAGCAGCGCGAGGTGCAGCTGCGACCCGACTTCTTCCCGTTCACCGAGCCGAGCGTCGAGGTCGACGTCTCGTGTTTCAACTGCACGCAGGGCTACCTGCCCGACGGCTCGCGCTGCGCGCTGTGCAAGGGGTCCGGCTGGCTCGAGATCCTCGGCGCCGGGATGGTCGACCCGAACGTCTTCGAGTACGTCCGCGAGCACGGCTACGACCCGGAAGCGGTCACCGGCTTCGCCTTCGGGATGGGCATCGAGCGGATCGCGATGCTGCGCCACGGCATCCCCGACCTGCGCCTGTACTTCGACAACGACATCCGCCTCCTCGAACAGTTCGGAAGTCGATAGTGGTCCCCGCCGGAAATTCGGGCGCGTCCCGACGGCTGCAAACCGTCGCCCGGCGGCGTCCTCGGTCGGGGCAATGGCTCTGCCCACCAACGGCTTCGCCGTCGGTGCCGACCCTCCCTGCGTCCTTCCCGTGCTCGGTTTTCGCTCGCCGGATCCACGACCGAACCTCCGGCGGGAACCACTGATGCTCGTCCCACTCGAATGGCTGCGCGAGTACTGCGATCCCGAGCTGTCGACGGATGAGCTCGCGGCGCGGCTCACGCTGACCGGCACCAAGACGGCGCGCTGGTTCCGCTACGGGCCGCCGGCGCCCGACCATTACGTCGTCGGGCGCGTGCTCGAGGCCGTGGCGCACCCCAACGCCGACCGCCTGCGCGTCTGCCGCGTCGAGCTCGGCGACGCCGAGCCGGCGACGATCGTCTGCGGTGCGCCGAACGTCGCGGCCGGGCAGACCGTCGCCGTCGCCCGTCCCGGCGCCCAGCTGCCCGACGGGCGTACGCTCGGCGCCGCGAAGCTGCGCGGCGTCCTCAGCGAGGGGATGATCCTCGCAACCGACGAGATCGCGCTGGGCGGCGATCACGCTGGCATCCTGGTCCTCGACGACGGCCCACAGCCGGGCACGCCGCTCGCCCAGGTGCTGCCACTGGGCACCGACGTCCTCGAGCTCGAGATCACCCCCAACCGCCCCGACCGCCTCGGGATCTACGGCGTCGCGCGCGAGCTGCACGCCGCGACCGGCGCGGCGCTCGGCCCGGCGCCATGGAGCGCGGACGCCGGCTCGCTCGACGGCGTCCCGCCCGGGATCGAGATCGTCGTCGAGTCCCCGGAGCTCTGCCCGCGGTTCACCGCGCGCGTGTTCGAGGGCGTGACGGTCGGCCCCTCGCCGCTGTGGCTGGCCGCGCGCCTGCTCGCCGCCGGGATGCGGCCGATCTCGAACGTCGTCGACATCACCAACTACGCGATGCTGCTGAGCGGTCAACCGCTGCATGCCTTCGACCTCGACCGGGTCGCCGGCGCACGCCTGACGGTGCGGCGCGCGCTCGCCGGCGAGACCGCGGCGACGCTCGATGGCGCCGTGCACACGCTCGATGGCGAGATGGTCGTGATCTGCGACGCCGACGGGCCGACCTCGATCGCCGGGATCATGGGTGGCGCGCGCTCGGAGGTCCACGAGGGCACCACGCGGGTGCTGCTCGAGGCGGCGAGCTGGAACGGCGCCAACATCCAGCGCAGCGCCGTCCGCCTCGGACTGCGCAGCGAAGCCTCGGCGCGCTTCGAGAAGGGCCTCTCCGCCGGCTCGACGCTCGAGGCGCAGGCGACCGCGACCGCGCTGATCATCGAGCTCTGCGGCGCACGCGTGCTGCCCGGAACCGTCGATGTCGGTGGCCCCGGCGAGCCGCCGCCGGCGCTTGCGCTGCGGCCCGCGCGCGTCGCCGAGCTGCTGGGCAGCGAGATCGCGCCGGCGCGCTGCCGCGAGATCCTGCTGTCGCTGGATTTCGGGGTGGATCCGCTGCCGCTGTCGGCACTGGAGCCCCTTTCCGTCACCGTCCCGCACTTTCGCCGCGGCGACGTCACGCGCGAGGTCGACCTGATCGAGGAGGTCGCGCGGATCGACGGGCTCGACCGGCTGCCCGCAACGCTCCCGCCGCGCCGGGGCGTGTCCGGGCGGTTGAGCCACGCCCAGCGCGTGCGCCGGCTCGCCGAGGACGCGCTGGCCGGGCGCGGCGTGTCGGAGATCGCCGGCTGGAGCTTCACCGACCCGGCGCTGCTCGATCGCCTGCGCCTTCCCGCCGACGATCCGATGCGCCAGGTCGTCACGCTCGAGAACCCGTTGTCTGAGTCGTGGTCGATCATGCGCCCGACGTTGCTCGGCTCGCTGCTCGACGCCGCGGAGCACAACGCGGCGCGCGGCGCCGGCGATCTGGCGCTGTTTGAGTCGGGGACCGTCTACCGGGCCGCGGAGGCCGGCCCGCTCGCCGTCGAGCACCACGGCCTGGCCGTGCTGATCGCGGGAGAGCTGATGCCGCGAAGCTGGCGCGGCGAGCCCGCCGTCAACGCCGACTTCTTCGCTGCGAAGGGCCTGCTCGGCGCCGTGCTCGGCGCGCTCGGCGTCGAGTGGAGCGTCGCCGCCGCGCCGATGCCGTTCCTGCACCCGGGGCGCTCCGCCTCGGTGCTCTCGGGTGACACGCGGGTGGGGTTCATCGGCGAGCTGCACCCGCTGGTGGCGGCCAGCTGGGACCTCGAGCGCGTCGCGACCTGGGCGCTCAACCTCGGGCTCGTCGCGAGTCTCGCTCCCGAGGTCATCACCTACGTCCCGTTCGCCGAGTATCCGCCGCTGCGCGAGGATCTCGCCGTGGTCGTCGCCGAGGACGTCAGCGCGGCCGAGGTGGTCGGCGTCGTTCGCGAAGCCGGCGGCGCGCAGCTCGCGCGCGTCGAGGTCTTCGACGTCTACCGCGGCGCGCAGGTCGGGGAGGGGCGCGTATCGCTCGCGCTGCACCTCGAGTTCCGCGCGGCCGATCGCACGCTCAGCGACGAGGACGTCGCGGCGGCGCGCCAGTCGATCGCCGCGGCCCTCGCGGCGCGGCTGGGGGGTGAGCTGCGTGGCTAGCTCCGGCCCTGCGAAACGGGCGGTCGTGGTTGTCGGCGCGTCCGGCTACGCCGGGGCGATCGCGGCCCGGTTGCTCTGGCGCCACCCCGAGTTCGAGCTCATCGCGATCACCGCGCGCGAGGATGCGGGCCGGGCGCTGAACGAGATCTACCCGCACCACCGGGTGCCGCTGGTGCTCGAGCAGTTCGACATCGACCGGCTGGCCGAGGCCGACGCGGCGATCGTCGCCTACCCCCACGGGACGGCGGCGCCGGTGGTCGCCGCCCTGCTCGAGCGGGAGGTGCGCGTCCTCGATCTCTCGGCGGACTTTCGCCTGCGCGATCTGGAGGCCTACGAGCGCTGGTACGTCCCGCATCCTCACCCCGAGCTGATCGAGCGCGCCGTGTACGGGCTGACCGAGTGCTACCGCGCGCAGATCGCCGGCGCCACGCTCGTGGCCTGCCCCGGATGCTTCCCGACCGCTGCGATCCTCGCGCTCGCGCCGCTGGCCGCGTCCGGGCTGATCGCCGACGTCGTGATCGACGCCAAGACCGGCGTCTCCGGTGCCGGCAAGCGCCCGACCGAGACGACCCACTTCGTCTCGGTCGCCGAGAACGTGCGGCCGTACGGGGTCGGCGGCCACCGCCACATGCCGGAGATCGACCAGGAGCTCGCGGCGCTCGGCGCCCCGGTGCCGATCGCCTTCACGCCGCACCTGGTGCCGCTCGACCAGGGCGAGTTGCTGTCCTGTTACGTGACGCCGACGCGACCGCTTTCCCAGGACTCCCTCGAGGAGCTCTACGCGCGCCGCTACGGCGAGGAGCCGTTCATCGAGCTCGTCGCCCGGCCGCCCGGCGTGCGCGACGTCCGCGAGACGAACTTCTGCGCGATCAGCGTCCACGCCGACGAGCGCACCGGCAAGCTGTTCGTCTTCGCCGCGATCGACAACCTCTGGAAGGGCACCGCGTCGCAGGCGATCGCGAACCTGAACCTGATGTTCGACCTCGAAGAGGGGACAGGGCTGCGATGAGCGACTTCTTCGCTTCGCGGTGGGTGGAGCGCCCGGCGTTCGTGCTTGACTGCGCCGCAATGCCGGCAGGCTTTCGCCTGGGCGGCATCCCGGCGGGCGTCAAGAGCGTCGACTCGCAGGACTTGGATCTTGGTCTGGTTGTCTGTGACGTGCCCGGGACGGTCAGCGCTGCGCGCTTCTGCGATTCCGGCGTGCTGGCCGCTCCGGTGGTGGTGACGCGCGAGCGTTGCGACCTGCACGGGTTGCGCGCGGCGGTGGCGAACTCCGGCAACGCGAACGCCGCGACGGGGGAGGGCGGCATCGAGCAGGCGGTGCGCATGCAGGAGGCCGCCGCAACGGCGCTCGGCCTGCATCCGCGCGAGGTCGCCGTGGCCTCGACCGGCGTGATCGGTGTGCCGCTCCCCGGCGAGCGGATCGCCGCGGCGGTTCCGCGCTTGGCTGCCGCGCTCAGCCCGGAGGGCGCGGAGGGCTTCGCGCACGCGATCCGCACGACGGATGTGCTGGACAAGCACGTCTCACTCGAGGTCACGCTGCCGTCGGGCACCGTCCGGCTCGCCGCGCAATGCAAGGGCGCCGGGATGATCTCGCCGCAGTTCGCGACGATGCTGTGCTTCGTGCAGACCGACGCGGACCTGGGCGCTCAGACCGCCGACCTGCTGCTCGGCGTGACGATCAAGCGCTCGTTCGATCGCATCAGCGTCGACGGCCAGCTCTCGACCAACGACACCGTGATCCTGATGGCCAGCGGCGCGAGCGGCGTGCGCGTCGAGCCCGAGACCGACGACGAGCGGCGTTTCGGCGAGGCCCTCGACGCACTGCTTCGCCAGCTGGCGCTGCGGATCGTCGCCGACGGCGAGGGCGCGCGGCGGGTCGGGCGGGTTCATGTCCGCGGTGGCGGCGAGGCGTCGGTGTCGCGGGTCGCGCGCGCCGTCGCGAACTCGCCGCTCGTCAAGGCCGCGCTGTTCGGCGGCGACGCCAACTGGGGGCGCATCGCCCAGGCGATCGGCGCGGCGCTGCCCGGCAGCGCTCCGCTGGCGTTCGACATCGCGATCGAGGGCATCACGGTCTGCCGCGCCGGCGCTGGCGTCGCATTCGCCGCAGACGCCCTCGCACGCGCCGTCAGCGGCGATGAGGTCCTCTACGAGATCGACCTCCCGGGGGAGGGCGCCGAGACCGAGCTGTTCTTCTCCGATCTCAGCTACGACTACGTGAAGATCAACGCGGAGTACACCAGCTAATGGGTCTCTTCGGACGAAATCAACACTGATGCGCGACGTCGCCACCCTCCTCGAGGCGCTCCCCTATATCCGCGACTTCCACGGCTCGACGGTCGTGATCAAGTACGGCGGCGCGGCGATGGACGATCCGTTGCTGCGCGAGGAGTTCGCGCGCGATGTCGTGCTGCTCAAGTACGTCGGGATGAGCCCGGTCGTCGTGCACGGCGGCGGGCCCGACATCACCGCCTACATGAACCGGCTCGACATGCCCGTCGAGTTCGTCGGCGGCCTGCGCGTGTCCGACGAGGCGACGGTCGAGATCGCCAAGATGGTGCTGGTCGGCAAGCTGAACACCGACATCGTGCTGCGAATCGGCCGCCACGGGCAGCCCGCGGTCGGGCTCTCGGGCGACGACGGCTGGCTGCTGCGCTGTTCGCGGCGCTTGGCCCCCGGAGGCGAGGACATCGGCTTCGTCGGCCAGATCGACCACGTCGACCCGGGCGTCATCAACCACATCGCGCGCGACTACATCCCGGTGGTCGCCTCGGTCGGCGCCGACGGCGAGGGCCACTCCTACAACGTCAACGCGGACGAGGCGGCGGCGGCGATCGCCGTCGCGTTGCACGCGCGGACCGCGATCTTCCTGACCGACGTGCGCGGCTGGCTGCGCGACCCCGACGACCCCGACAGCCTGATCGAGCAGGCGAGCGTCGAGCAGGTCACCAGCGCGCTCGCGACCGTCGACGGCGGCATGCGCCCCAAGCTCCAGGCGTGCGTGGACGCGGTGCGTGGCGGCGTCGGCGCGGCGCAGATCATCGACGGTCGCGTTGCCCACTCGTTGCTGCTCGAACTGTTCACGGACGCCGGCATCGGCACGAAGGTCACCGCGTGAGCACGCTGGCGCGGGCCGACGCCCACCTGACACCCAACTACGCCCGCTACCCGGTCGAGTTCGCGCGCGGTGAGGGCGCGCGGCTGTGGGACGCCGACGGGACCGAGTACCTCGACTTCCTCACCGGCATCTCGGTTTCGAGCGTCGGGCACTGTCACCCCGCGGTCGTGGCCGCGATCCGCGAGCAGGCCGGGCGCCTGCTGCATGTCGGCAACCTGTACTACACCGAGCCGATGTCGCGACTCGCCCGCCGGCTCGCCGAGAGCTCGCTGGGCGGCAAGGTCTTCTTCACCAACTCCGGAACCGAGGCGGTCGAGGCCGCGCTCAAGTGCGCCCGCAAGGCGCGACAGGGCGGCACGATCGTGTCGCTGCACGGCGCGTTCCACGGGCGCACCTACGGCGCGCTCTCGGCGACCCCGCAGGAGTCCAAGCAGGCGCCGTTCGCACCCCTGGTCGGCGGTTTCGTCAGCGTCGACCCGACGATCGAGGCGCTCGCCGCTGCGGTCGATGAGCACACCGCGGCGCTGATCCTCGAGCCGATCCAGGGTGAGACAGGCGTGCACGTGCTGCCCGACCGGCTGCTGCACTTTGCGCGCGAGCGCTGCGATCTGGTCGGGGCGACGCTGATCTTCGACGAGATCCAGACCGGTCTCGGCCGGACCGGGACGGCCTGGGCCTACGAGCACTCCGGCGTGACGCCCGATCTGCTGACCAGCGCAAAGGCGCTCGGCGGCGGCCTGCCAATCGGCGCGCTGATCACCGGGTCCCGCCACGCCGACACGTTCGCTCCCGGCGACCACGGCTCGACGTTCGCCGGGGGCCCGGTCGTCTGCGCCGCCGCGCTGGCCGCGCTGGACGTCCTGCTCGACGAGCAGCTGCTTGCGCGGGTGCGCGAGCTGGGGGAGCTGTTGCGCGAGCGAGTCGCGACGCTGCCGCACGTCGTCGAGATCCGCGGGCGCGGCCTGATGGTCGCCTTCGACCTCGACATCGACGCGCCCGAGGTGGTGCGCCGCGCGCTGCTCGAGCAGCGCCTCGTCGTCAACGCGACCGGTCCGGTGACGCTGCGGCTGCTGCCGCCGCTGGTGATCGGGGAGCGCGAGGTCGACGACGCCGTCGAGCGGTTGCGCGCCGTGCTCGCCTGAGATGCGCCGAGAGCTCCCGGGCGGATACGAGCTCGACGACGACCCGGCACGGATCGACGTCGACTACGTCTTCAGCTACCTCTCGCGCGAGTCCTACTGGGCACGCGGTCGCCCGCGCGAGGTGGTGGAGCGCTCGATCGCCGGCTCGCTGCGGGTGATCGGGCTCTACCACGGCGGCGCGCAGGTCGGCTTCGCACGCGTGATCTCCGACGGCGCGGTGCTCGCCTATCTCGCCGACGTCTTCGTCGACGCTGCGCACCGCGGTCACGGGCTCGGCGCCGCACTGGTGAGCGAGACCGTCGACGGCGGTCCCCACGGCGAGCTGAGCTGGCGGCTCGACACCAGCGACGCGCAGGCGCTCTACGCGAAGCTCGGCTTCCGCGAGCGGGTCGCGCCGCCCAGCATGATGGAGCGCGGCGCGCGCCGCCCGCAGGTCACGGTCGAGCAACGATCGCGCCCGGTGCCCCCCGACGCCGCCGGCGAGCCGATGACCGGCGGTGACGCGATCGTGGAGTCGCTGCTCCGACACGGTGTCGACACCGTCTTCGCCCTGCCGGGCGCGCAGATCTACGGCCTCTTCGATGCGTTCGAGCGCGCGGGGCGCACGCTTCGCGTCGTCTGCCCGCGTCACGAGCAGGCGGCGGCGTACATGGCGTTCGGCTACGCGAAATCCACCGGCAGAGTCGGCGTCTACGCCGTTGTTCCCGGCCCGGGCGTGTTGAACTCGAGCGCCGCGCTTTGCTCCGCCTACGCCACGAGCACCGCGGTCGTCTGCCTCACCGGCCAGGTGCCATCCGAGTTCCTCGGCGCCGGCAGAGGACACCTGCACGAGCTGCCGGACCAGCTGGCGACGCTGCGGACCCTCACCAAGTGGGCACGGCGCATCGAGCGCCCCGCCGCGGCGCCGGCTCTGGTCGCCGAGGCGTTCCGCCAGGCGGCCAGCGGACGCCCCCGTCCGGTGGCGCTCGAAATGCCGTGGGAGGTGTTCGATCAGACGGAGCCGGTGACGCTCGTCGCCCCCCATCCCCGTGACGTTCCCGAGCCGGTCGAGCCCGACGCGCTCGAGCGGGCGGCGCGACTGCTCGAGCGGGCGCGAAACCCGATGATCATGGTCGGCGGCGGGGCGCTCGACGCGTGCCGCGAGGTGCTCGAGCTCGCCGAACTGCTGCAGGCGCCCGTCGTCGCGTTTCGCAGCGGGCGCGGCGTGGTCTCCAGCGACCACCAGCTCGGTTTCAGTTGCGCCGAGGGATTCGAGCGCTGGCGCGAGACCGATGTGCTCGTCGGTATCGGCAGCCGCCTCGAGCTGCAGTGGTTTCGCTGGCCCGACCAGCCAAGCGGTCTCGCGATCATCGACATCGACATCGAATCCGAGCAGCTGGCGCGCTCCGGGGCGACGGTCGGGCTCCACGGCGATGCCGCCCCGACCACCGCCGCGCTCACGCTGCTGCTGCGTGAGGCACAACTCGAGCGGCCGTCGCGAAGCACCGAGTTCGCGGCGCTGAAGGCGGCCAAGCACGCGCAGATCCGCGAGGTCCAGCCGCACGTGGAATACCTGGCAGCGATTCGCGACGTGCTGCCGCGCGACGGCTTCTTCGTCGAGGAGCTCTGCCAGGCCGGGTTCGCCTCGTACTTCGCGTTTCCCGTCTACGAGCCACGGACCTTCGTCACATGCGGCGCCCAGGGCACGCTCGGCTTCGGCTTCCCGACCGCGCTCGGCGTCAAGGCCGGCAACCCGGATCGCGCGGTCGTCTCGATCACCGGCGACGGTGGCTTTCAGTTCGGCCTGCAGGAGTTGGCCACGGCGGCGCAATACGGGCTCGACCTGGTCACCGTGCTGTTCAACAACGGCGCCTACGGGAACGTGATGCGCGATCAGGCGAGGCTCTACGGCGGCCGCGTGCTCGGCGCGGCGCTGGCGAACCCCGATTTTGTCGCCCTGGCGGGCAGCTACGGCATCCACGCCGTCAGGACCGACACGCCGGCCGGTCTGCGAGCGGCGCTCGAGCGCGCGCTGGGGCGCTCGGAGCCGGCGTTGATCGAGGTTCCGGTCGATCCCGGCGCCGAGCGTTCGCCGTGGGAGTTCCTGATGCCGCCGCCACGCGCAGCGGCGCGGGCTGACGCCGCAGGGCGTTCGCGCGCCGGTAGGCTTGCGCAGCCATGAGCGACCCCGAATTCGCGCCGCAAACGGCGAGCTACCAGGCCAATCCGGCGGATGTGCACCGCGTGCTGCTGCTCTACAGCGGCGGCCTGGACACGAGCGTGATGCTGAAATGGATCCAGGAGCGCTACGGCGCGGAGGTCGCGACGCTGACCGTCAACCTGGGCCAGCCGGGTGAGGATTACACGGTGATCGAGGGCAAGGCCCGGCGGCTCGGCGCCATCGATTGCCAGATCGTCGACGCGCGCGAGGAGTTCGCCAGCGAGTATCTCGCCCCGGCGATCAAGGCCAACGCGCTGTACGGCGGCGGCTACCCGCTGTTCACGGCGCTCGGCCGGCCGCTGATCGCCAAGCTCGCGGTCGAATACGCGCGCCGCGCCGGCGCCGACACGGTCGCCCACGGCTGCACCGGCAAGGGCAACGACCAGGTCCGCATCGACGGGACGATCGCGACGCTCGCGCCGGACCTGAAGGTGATCGCGCCCGTCCGTGAGTGGGCGATGGGCCGCGAGGAGGAGATCGCCTACGCCCGCGAGCACGGGATCCCGGTCAAGGGCGGAACGGAGATCGCCCCCTACTCGATCGACGACAACCTCTGGGGGCGCTCGTCGGAGGGGCGCTGGATCGAGGATCTCGACCACGCGCCCGACGAGGACGTATTCCAGCTCGTCACGCCCCCGCGCCTCGCGCCCGACGAACCGCAGCGGATCGAGCTCGAGTTCGAGCGCGGGCTGCCCGTCGCGCTGGACGGAGAGCGCTTGGCGCTCGCCGGGCTGATCGAGCGCGTTGGCGCCCTCGGCGCGCGCCACGGCGTCGGAATCATCGACCACGTCGAGGACCGCATCGTCGGCCTCAAGGTCCGCGACATCTACGAGACGCCCGCGGCGTCGATCATCCTGCCGGCGCACTCCGAGCTCGAGAAGCTCGTCTGCACGATCCACCAGAACCAGTTCAAGGCCGGGCTCGATCG
>Ga0209415_10015227_pt1 | contig 12491 bp, 4 predicted proteins | sample PeaSoiSIISIP2007_FD_187696 | JGI IMG/M metagenome (GOLD analysis project Ga0209415, IMG submission 187696) | Peat soil microbial communities from Weissenstadt, Germany - SII-SIP-2007 (SPAdes) (version 2) | ecosystem: Environmental > Terrestrial > Soil > Wetlands > Peat | place: Germany... | reverse complement strand
CTGTCGGCAGCCTTCGCACTTTTGCCACAGACCTTCGGTGCGCACGCGGCGCTCCCCGTTCTCCAGCTTGGGGAGTTTTTCGTCGGCCGGTTTGTCGCGCTTAAACCAAGACATGCAACCTCACCTTAGCGCGGGTAGGGATGGCCCCGCAAGGTCGCAAACGCACGATAGATCTGCTCGGCGAGCATGGCGCGCGCCAGTTCGTGCGGAAACGTCATAGGCGAAAGCGAAATCAGCAGGTCGGCGCGCGCGGCCCATCCCGCCGGCAGCCCGTCGTGGCCGCCGATCGCGAACACCAGGTCGCGGCCCTCCATTTCGCCCCGGGAAATCAGCTTGCAAAAGGCGGCGGAATCCATCGCTCTCCCCGCGGGGTCGAGCAGGATCTTGCGCGCGCTGGGATGCCGCTCCCACAGATCCATGCGTCCGGGCCGGATCTCGCGCATCTCCGCGGGTGCGTAGCGGCCGGCGCGGCCTAGAAAGTCCTCGGCCACCGCGTTGATGTGGGGGTCCTTCGGCTTGCCGATAAAGTAAAGGTAGATCTTCACTCGGCCGGAATCTCGACCGTTTTGGCGCTGCGCCACAGGCGCTCCAGGCCATAATATTCGCGTGCCTTCAGGGAGAAGACGTGCACCAGCAGGTCGCCGTAATCGGCCAGCACCCACTCCGCCTGGCTGTATCCTTCCACGCTGATGGGCAGCTCGCCTGCCTGCTGTTTCAACTGCAGCCCGACCTCGTCGCTGATGGCCTGCACCTGCCTCTGATTGCCGCCGCTGCAGATGACGAAGAAGTCCGCGAACGAAGTGATCCCCGTCAGGTCCAGAATCCGGATGTCGGTAGCTTTCTTGGATTCGGCGGCGCGCACGGCAACGAGCCAGGAAGGGATGGTGGTCGCGGTCCCATGGGGTTCTTGTAAGGATGACGTTTCTTTCGGGTCTGCCTTGGTCAGAAGTTACTCCTGTCCGTATCGTACTACAGGGCTCACACTGATGTAATCTCAAAGAGGGATGCGAATGAGGCGATTCGTCCTTCTGCTCGGCATAGCCTGCCGACTTTCCGGCCAAACGGAAGACAAGCCCGCGGCCGAATGGATCCGCAGCGGCGAACCGCTCAAGCAGGCGTGGGCCGCGCACTGGATCGTCGAACAGCGCGCCGAGCCCCTGGTTCCCGAGATGCTCCGCGTGCTGGCCGATCCGCTGCCCGCGGCCGGGGCTTCGACCGCCGTCACGGATGCCGAAGCTGCGCGCCTCGCGATTCTCGATGCGTTGATCCAAATGAACCAGCCCGCGCCGCTCGCCGATCTCGTTCCGCTCATCGGGAAGTTCCCCACGGAAGTGCTGATTCTGGCGGCGCGTTCGCATGAAGACGCGAGCGGCGTCTTGCTCCAACTGCTCGACCGGCCGCACAATTACGCCGCATTCATCGCCATCGGAAACCTGTTGACGCCCCGCCGCGATGCGGGTTTCGTCTTGAGGGCCCTGAGGGAGTTTGATGCCCATGACGAAATCATGGTATTCAACCCGGGCCAGGACCAGAACATCGGCTCAGGCTGGGCTGGCGACACCGTCTCGAAGCCGGATGAAGAGCGCCCCGCATGGCCGGAAACCGGTACGTACGTGCTCATGGTTTCCCCCTCGACCGCGTCTCGTTCGAACCTCATCGCCGATGGCAGGTATCGGGTGTCTATGCAGCGTCGCCTGGGAAGGACATTCGCCGATCACGGCTTTCAAGAATACGGCAGCGAGAAGGGCCGCACGATACCGGATCGCGCGCAGGAGTTCCTGGCGGACTACCTCGATATCGACGCGGCGCAACTGCCCGTCCACGCCGCCGAGACGCTGAAGCTCACGTGGGCCGGCGATGCCGATTTTCGCGACCGGGTGGGCCAGTTCTTCGCCGGACAAAGGCTTGGCTACGCCGCTCTCGTCCAGGCGTTGATTGCGCGCAAGTACCTGTCCGCGGAGAACGCCGCGCCGCTCCGCCTGCGCATCCGGCCATATGTGAATGACCAGCGCCGCGATGATCGCACCAAACTGCCGGATGTCCAGGCTCTCACCGGAAACCAGTAGTCTGTTCGCGCTTAACCGTGGCGCACGCTCTCCAGCGTGCAGTACCGGCACTCTTGCCGGCATGTCTTGGCCGCGCATCGGAGCCAGCCTTATCGCGCCATGATGCCCCTCACCGGATCGCGATCGTGACTCCGGCCTGGCTCCCCGAGCCGCCCACCACAATGCGAACCGGCGCCGCCGCGCTCGGAGCAACTCCCTTGGGTATCCGCACCTGCACCCGGATCACGTCGGAAGCCGTGCCGGAAGCGCTGGCGGCCGAGAGCACTTCCGCCGCTGCCTCTCCAATCGTCGCCCGCACCGGCAGCCGCGGCCGGATCTGCTCGTCGGCAACGATCAGCCCATCCATCTCGGGCGGCTCCGTCCGGCCGGCGCCGCTGACGAAGACCATGATCGCCGATCCCGTGGCGGCCGGGTTCGCCGCCGAATTCATGGAACCGTCCTCATTCACCGCGATGGCCTGCGTGGTCCCGTCCATGGTGAAAATGCCGGGCGCCGAAGCCGCCACCGGCAGAACCATCGGATCGGATTTGCCGGCTCCGTTTGTGACTTCGAGAGTGGTGGCCGGTCTTCGACTGACCCCCTGCGGCACCACCGCGCTCAACTGACTCGGCGTGACATAGAGCAGCGCCGCCGCCACGCCGTCAAATAGAACCTGGACGCCCCCCAGCGTCGTGGGCATCCGCCTGGCTCCGCCTTGCCTGGAGTCGAATGTCGCCGGCCCACCCAATCCGAATCCCGTAATGACTACGATTTCGCCGGGCGCCACCGGCCCCGCCAGCAGGCTGGCGCCCTGTCTCACCTCGGATACGGTGGGGCGCGGTACTCCCGCCACCGCGCCGGATATCGAACCCGGCGACCTCGTCGCCGCCGCGGCAGCCGCAGTCACTCGCGGCGAGTTATCCCCGTGGTCGCCGCCGCCGTCACCGCCGATCTTCTTCTGGCAGATGTCGACGTCGTTGTCGGTAATCCTGCCGTCCTTATCTACATCCAGCGGATCGTTCGGCAAAGCCGTCTGCCCCACCAGCGCGTTCATCAAATCCAGGTCGATTTGATTGACCACTCCGTCGGCGTTGGCGTCGCAAGCCTTGGCCACGGTGACTGTGACCTGGTCGAAGGAAGTCGCGGCCCCGTCGGAGACGTCCAGCCGTGCCACGTACAAGCCCGTGGAGACCGGGGTGAAGTGAGGACTCGCGGTAGTGGCCCCTACGATCGCCGAATCCGGCAACTGGCTGAACACGAATCGCCAGCGGTAACTGAGTGGCTGCGGCCCGTTGTCCGGATCGTTGCTGTGACTTCCGTCCAGAGTCACTGGTAAGTTCGGCAGTATCCGCCTGTCTTTTCCAGCCACCGCGTTGGGCGGCACATTCGGATCGCTGGCCGTCACGGTTACAGTGTCCGATGAAGAGCCGTTCGAGTCGGAAACCGTCAGTGTCAGCACATACACACCGTCCACGTCCGGAACGAAGCTTGCCTGGGCTTGCGTGTTCCCGCTGATCGAAGCGTTAGTGACATGGCTGCCCGCCGGCGCCTGCTTCACCGTCCAGTGGAAGTCGAGATCGCCCGGCTTATCCGGATGGTCCGGTTGCCCCGCGTGGCTCAAGCTGCCATCCACCGTGGCCGATGACCCGCGTTTGGCGTATACGGAATCACCCGCATCCGCCGTCGGGGGCACGTGATCGTTGTAAGCCGTGACCGTCACCTGCGACGGCGCGCTGTCACTCGAGCCGTTATTCACCACCAGTTGGAAGACATACTTGCCCTCCTTGTCCGGATTGAAGAACGGTCGCGGACTGGTCTGGCCGCCAAAACTGCTCTGGTCCGAATCGCCGCCCTGATTGCCGTCCTGGAGCGCGGCGCGGAGATGGCCGCCATCGTCATCGTCGCCGTCGTTGTCGGGCTCGGAAATCATGGTCCATTTATAAGTCAGCCGGTTTCCGCCCGGGTCGTAGGAGTCACTGCCGTCCAGAGACGTATAGGCGTTCTTCAGCACGTTCTGGTTCTTGCCGGCATCGCTCACCGGCTTGGTCAGGCCCAGTGTGGCTGTGGCCTGGACGCTTTCCCCAGGGTTGGTGAGGGAGGTGATTTTCACGGTCACGGTGGCCAATCCCACAGCAGTCAGCGTGGTGTCCAGCACCAACTGCCCCAAGCTGACGCCCGGCAGGATGAATGTCCCGATAGTTTGCGCCGGGTTCCCATCCGGGCCCACCAGGCTGGCCTTTACGGGCCCGGAGGTGGACGTAATCGTGGCGGAATAGCTGTCCTGCAGCGTGCCGGTATTGAGCACGTTGAGCTCGAAAACGGCCGGCCCCGGCGCGGGCAGTGTCTGGCTGGCCGGATTGAACGTGGCGCTGACACCCTTCCGTGCAGCGATGGTGACCAGCGCCGTCGCGGTGGCGGATACCGATGTGTTCCCTTGGGAAACCGCCTGCGCGGCCAGTTCCGCGCTGCCCAGAGTAAAGGCAGTGCCCGCGCCGATGGTGATCGCGACGTTCCGCGAAGCGCCCGCCGCCAGCGTAACCGAAGTAGCAGCCAGCGTGCACGCCGCCGCGGCCGGCCCGCCCAAGGCGAGGGCAAAGGTGTCGGAGACCTTGCCCGTATTGGTCACGGTCATCTGGAACGTTCCGCCTGGCGCCGAGCTGGACGGGCTCAGCCCCACCTTCACTCCGTTGTTCACCACGTTGAGTGTGCCCGCCGCCGAACCGGTGACGGACGCGTTCGTGTTGGAGACCGCCTTGACGGTAAAATTGATGGGTCCGGAAGCAGTGCCCTGCGTGGCAGTCAGTGTCAGCGGCGCCTGGCGAAAGTTACTCAATCCCGGCGGCACTTGAATCGTAGTTTGGCCGAGGCCGGCAGTCACATTGGCAATCGGGGCGACCGACAGCGTGTAAGTGTCGGTCACATCGCCCGCGTTGGTGATCTGCGCCACAAACTGTGTGGGCGTCCCCTGGCCGCCCGTCGCGGAAACCGGAATCAGGCTGACCGTTACGCCGTACGAATTGGTGCTCACGATGGATCCGATGGCCCCCGATCCCTGCAGGATCAGGGTCCCCTGCACCGAGCCGGAAGCGCCGCCCGCGGTGGCCGTCACGATAAACGCGTACGTGCCGGCGGCAGCGTTCGGCCCCGAGTTGAGACTCAGCGGCACGTTTACCTGGCTCGTGGCCGGCACATTGACGCTGGCCTGCAAGGTCACCCAGTTGGGCGAGACCCCGGTCACGGCGAGGGTGTAATTGACCGCCGCCGCGGTGGGATTCTTCACTGTGAGCGTGTACGCTGCCGTGACTCCCGGCGCGACAGTCAGAGTCGCCGGATTCAAGCCGAGAATCTGGTCGCTGTTGACATCGGCCTGCGGCAGCGTAATGGAGCCCGATCCCGCGGGAACGGTGAAACTGACCGTGGCTCCGGGATCGATCGGCAGCACCTGCCCGGCCTGAATGCCGGTGACGTTCGAAGTCCAGGTGATGGTATTCGACGGCGGATTGGTCCAGCTCACCGTGTCGAAGCCCGTGCCCGGCACGGTGCTGGTGGGCGGTACGCTGAACGAACCGGCGTTGTAGGCCACGGTGCTGTTCTTGGCAATCTGCACGGCGGCGGTATATGAGATGGCGCCGGTGCCGGGAATGGAATAGATCTGCAATCCGCTGGCGGTGGGTGCGTAGAGCAGGTTGCCGAGCGCTCTCATGTTGTTGATTGCCTCCGGAACCGCGTACGTCGTGATCACGGGGATGGCCGGATTGGTAGTATCCACCAGCATGAGGTAGTTGTTGTTGCTGGCATCCCTGATGCCGCCGTACAGAAACAGGTTGGGTCCGATCACCGCATTGCCGCTGCCTATTGAGTCACTTGGCAAATACGTAGTCGTCACGTTCGCAACCAGAGTCGGGTTCTGTGGATTGGTAGTGTCGAAAACCGCGACCACGATAGGGCCGAGGTACGCGCCATTGTTGTAGGGATTCGACCATCCTCCGTCGCCGATGGCCACCGCGGTGGTCCCTTGAACCAGAGGCGCGTTGAGATGAACAGTACCAGGTACGTTGACTTGTGTGACCAGTGACATGCTCGCAGGGGTACTCACATTGACGACCCACAACTGGCCAATTCCCGTCCCGTTGGGGACCCCGGTAGAAGTTGTGGATGTCACGTAAGCGAGCTGAGTGTTATACGGCGTTAAGCCCCTCACATTATAGGAGCCGCCGTATATAGGTCCCTGCGTTTGTGGCTCCTCCAGGGTTCCGATCACTGCCGGAGCGCTGAAGCTAGTGACGTCCAGCGAGACGAAGTCGCCCCCCTGGGCGCTGATTAAGCCTCCTCCGCCGACGAAGATCACGTTGGTCCCGAAGAACGCCGTGTTGCCCTGATAGTAGGGCTGCCCGCTTAAGAGCCGTTTGTTCACTGTGGTGGATGCGATCAAGCTGGGCGACGCCGGGTTGGTGAGATCGAACGCCACAAAGGCCGGGCTGGCGAGCGAGCCGCCGGTGTCCGCCAGCATCACCAGGTCGCCTCTCTGGATGTCGCAATAGAGGTCGCCAGTGCCGATGACGCCGGCGAACACCGTTCCCGTCACCGTGGGGCTCGCCGGGTTGGATGCGTTGATGATGCTGACTTCGCTGGTATCGCATGTGTATACCGTACTCCCGTTGACTGCTACCGAATTGGCCGCCGATGCCGTGGCCACCGATCCAATCAGGCTGATCTGAGCGCCGCCGCTGTTGGTCGTGTTGACGGCTAGCGTGGAAGTGACCAGACCGTTGCCCGGCGCCAGAGTCTGCGGACTCGCCGTCAGGGTCGCCGTCACCGGCGAGCCGATCAGCAGCGTGCCCGTCCCCGTGCCGCCCGGCATCGGCTGGTTGGTCACCGGATCGATCACCGTCACCACCAGAGAGTAGTTTCCATTGGCGAACCCGGTGGTGTTGATCATGCCGAAATCCACCGTGGTCAGCAGGCTCTGCACATTGAGCAGCACGTTCTGGGTGGTTCCGGTGAACACTGTGTTATTGGCTGAATTCTTCACCACGAGCGTGACCTGAACCGACTTGTTGGTATTGACGAGGTTGGCAATGTGCGTCACCACGTCCACGGACCCGCCGGCGTTGGTGAACCCCGGCGTCGCCTTCACGTCCTCCACCGCCAGGAAGGTGTTGCGAGCCGTCAACGTGCCGTAAGCGGTCTGTCCGCTGCCGGCAACCCCGTTGATCGAAGCCGTCACCGAGAACTGCAATGCCGTGCCGGTAGTTGGAGTGATCGAAACCGAGGGATTGTTGAGAGCGTTCGGGACGGGAATGGATTGCCCCGGTCCCAGCGTAACGCTGGGTTGGCTCAGGGAGCCGTTGACTCCCCCGGGAAGCGCGCCGAGGCTCAAGTTGTACGTGTTCGTGGTCGTCGAGAGGTTCTGCAACGCAATCGGGAACTGCACCGCTTGATTCGGAGTCGCCAGGGCAGTGTTGGGGGACAGCTCGAAACTGAAGGGGAGGGCCGCAGGCGAGTTAAGCGCCGTCGCCAGGTTCGCGAGCACGGTGCTGAGCTGTGTCAGGGCCGTCCCGATGTTCGCGCACGTGGCCGCGGCGATGGCCGACTGCGCCGCTTCGAGGCTCGAGGCGAAGCCGGTCAAGAACGGCGCATTCATTTCCTGGATGAGGTTGCCGACATAGGCCAGCACCTGCGCCTGGGATGCACTGCTACACGAGGACAGCGCCGTGTTGATGGCTGCCGAAAGTCCCGAGAGTGTCGTGGCGATGTCGCTGCGGCCGAGCGCTGCCGCCGCCGCTGCTCCCGTCCCGGCCGATAGCGACTGCACCGCGTCGACCTGCACGCTCAGATTCGCCGTCGCCGTCTGCGAAGTGCCGAAAGTCGCCGTGATCGTGGAAGACAGCGGCACAGTCAAAGGTGCGTTCGCCAGCGGGGTGAGGGTCAGGTTTTGCGTGGCCGACTGGCCGGGGTTCAGATTCACCGTCGGCGCAAGTCCTCCCAGCGAAAGGTTCGGATCGGTGACGGATGTGAGGGTAGCGGCGACCGCCACGTTGCCTGTCGATTGCAGCGTGAGCGTGCTCTGCACCGCCGTGCCCGGAGTCGTTGCAAAGGTTGACGGGCTGGCGGAAAGCGTGAGCAGTTGTAGTGCCGGCACAGTAAACGTCACATTTTGGCTCGCTGTAATGGCGGGGTTACTCACGCTTGTCGCAGTCACCGTAAACGATACCTGGGTGCCCTGCGGCGGGAGATTGCCGCTGGGCGCCAGATAGAGGCCCGCAACCGCTAACGCGCCGGCGGGAATGGTCACGCTGGTCAGGCTGTCCAGGAGAGTGAATCCAGCCGGTACATTGCTGAAAGCCAGGTTATACGTATCGGCCGCTGGTCCGGTGTTCTGAATGGTCGCCCGGAATGCCGAAGGAAGCAGACCCCCGGCGACCGGTACGCTGAAGAGGGTGTCGGGGCTCACCGTCAGTTTCATTCCCGGTGTCGTCGCGCTGAGAGTAACCAGCACCGCGGCCTGCGCTACCAGATTCGGATCAGCTTGTGAGCCCGCGGTCACGAAGATCGGGAATGTGCCACTTTGGAGTCCGGGCGCGGGTGTTGCCGTGACGTTGCCGTTAGCGTCCATCGTCACCGCCCAGCCAGGGGGCGCCTCGGCGGAGAAGTTATAGGTATCGGCGAGCGAAGTCAGGAGCGGCGTCCCGAAAGTCACCGCCGTATTCTCATTGGTAACAAAAGAGGCTGGCGAGGGCGTAACTGCCAGCACCTTTCCCGCAGTCCCGTTCAGATTGACGCCGTCGGTGGTTCCGTTGCCGGTGACGGCGATCGTGCCGGTGAAACCATCCAGCGCGATTCCGTTCGCCGGAGGGACGGGGGCTCCGCTCGAGGTGAACGTTCCGCTGCCCGGCCCCAGATAGACCGAGCCCGCAGTCACGGTAAGTGACGCCGATCCGGCGAAGTCCGGCGACGTGGTCTGGCCCGAGCCCGTCACGGTCACGGAAGCGGCCGTAATCGTATAAGTGTCCTGCGGCAGAGAAGAGCCGTTCACCGTGAGTCCATTCGTCGCTATCTTCACCGATGGCGAGCCGCTCAGAGTGGCTGAGTAGCTGGTCCAGTTACCGCTGGCGCCGATGGCGTTCGTCGCGGAACCGTAGAACGATAAGTCGCCCACGCCATTGACTGAATAATTCACGCTACCGGAAACGGTCGCGGGGCCTGGCGAGCCCAAATTCAAGCCGGCCGCTCCCGTGCCCACGGTCTGCCCTTGCGAGTTCTTGACGGTCGCATTGGCCGCGCTCAGCGTGGCGACGCTGAATCCGCTGGCCGCCGTCGACGACCACGTCGCTGCGAGCTGGTTCGCCGCGCGCAACGACGCGGCCTGCACCTGTCCCTGAACGGCGCCGGCCGTGATAGTCGAAGCCACGCTTCGCATACCCATCGCCTTGGGGAACGCCGCACCGCCGCCTCCCGAAAGAAGGGGCGGCACGGGGGGATCGCCGGTGGCGCCGCCCGCAAGTAAGATAGCCGCGGCCGTTCCCGCCGCGCCTGCGCCTACGATGATCAGCGCACAGGTTCTGGCTGCTCCCGCGCCCGCCCCGACGCCGGATAGTTTGGCTACACCAATCAGGAAGCAAATCAAGCCGAAGACCGCGGCGATGATTCCTGTGGCCAGGTTGCCCCAGCCCGAAACTGACGCCACACATTGTGGGCCGCCTCCTTGTCTCTTACAACTAATAACCCCATAGAACGTCGTGGCGAAGCTTATGAGGAAGTTAGCCACGGAGGTCCAGGCCAGAGCGGTGCCTACATAGCTCAGGATGCCCTGATGTCCGCCATCTTCCGAGGAGTCCACCGTCGCGCCTGTCACCGGATCGAATTCGTACCAGGAGACCGAGCTTTGTCCACCAATGGTCACGGGTTTGCTCGGGGTCACCACCACGTCGCCATTCTGGATGGCTTGCGAAATAAGAGCCTTGGCATTCGCGGAAATCGTCAGGGTGTCCAGAATGCCGGCATTGGCGGCGTCAATGGCCACCAGGGGAATGTTCTGCGCCTGCGCCGCCATCAGCACATCGGCGGCATTAAACGACGCCGTAATCGTGGTGCCCGCGTTCGTAATGAGAGCCTTGACCATCTGGCTCTCCAGAGCGCTCTCTCCAATGCCTCGCTCCGCCTGGAACAGGGGGAGCGCGTCATTCGATTGCCCGGGATAGAGCACCGCGCGGATATCGTCTTTGCGCAGATCGAGGGTAAATTTGCCGGTGGCGGTCGGTCCCGAGGTCTGCTCGGCAAAACCTCCCAGAAGAATGCGGGGGGCGGCATAATAGGCTTTGACCAGAGACGATTGCGCCAGCCCGGGCAGAAGGATCTCCGAGAAATAGGAGAAGTTGGCGGTCAGAGCTTCCGCGCCGTTGGCGAGCTGATAGCCCTGCAGCTTGATTAGTTGCGCCTCGGCGGCTTGATCGGCTGGCGTGTTCGAATTGACGTTCAGGTTGCTCGACAACTGCTGCGTTTGCAGCACGATTAGCGCCTGGCGCTGCTGGAGGATCACCGCGAGGCTAGGCTCGGTCAAGCTGGACTGGATATCCATCGTCACGTTGTCCAACGGCGTGAGGGCGGGCTGGGCGCCCGCGGGCAGCGAGATGCTCGCCTGCACCAACCCCTTTCGAGCGGCATACCCAATACGGTCGAGAATGGTGCGGGTGTAAGGCGTCGTGTTCCCCGACGGGTCCGTCACATCAAGTTCCAGAAACACGCCGGTCAGAACTTGGCTGCTGAACGGGAAATTCGTCAGCACCTCCTGGTATTGTTGTCCGGTGTTGACGGGATCGTCAATCAGATCCAGATTGTTCTGACGGACGATCAGGTACGGCGTGTAGGTGTTGGTGGTCGCGGTAATTATGACTCCCGCGGTCTGCGACTGGACGAGGTGTCCCAACGTCAGTGGGTGCCCCACCAATTCCGCCGACGTGAACGTCTGCGTAAGCGGCGTGCTGTTCAAAGCAATCGGTCCGAACAACCCCTGCTGGTACAACTCCACATTCAGCTTCACCGTCACCATGTGATTGAGGTTCGAGGGCACGTCGGGAAAGGTGCCCGTCGAGGCGGTGAAGGTCTGTCCGATCGAGGCGCCGGCGAAATCCGGATCGGCGTCCACGAACCCACTGCCGGGATCGAACTGCACCCAGTAATGCGCCTGCGCTTCGGCCTGGAGTTTGGGATCGTTGGCCGGATCGGAGAGAGTTGCGCCCGCCGCTACATAGCCCGTCAACTGGATCTGCGGCGGAAACATCGACAGGATCAACTGCTTCGCCTGCGCCACCGGCAGCGTGCCGCTCACATAGCGCGCGGGAATCCCGGAAGCGCGCAGCAGCGCCACCAGCAGGCTGGCCTTGTCGAGCGAGTTCCCCGCCTTGCTCCACAGCGTGCCGCGCGCCCCGCGTAGCGCCCCGGCATAGGACTCATAGCCAATCTGGTCTCGCACAAACTGGAAGATCTTATTGGGATCGTTACCCAACTGCGCCGCCTCGCCCGTGACGAACGTGTCATTGAGATTGGCGTTGATCGTGGACTGGACCAAGGTCGGATCGATTGTTCCTGTCCGCAGCGCCGCCGCCAGCGCATTGGCCTCGACCCCCAGACCGTTCCAGTATCCGAATGCGGAGGCGCCGCCATCGATCTGAGTGATGGTTGCGTTGGCCAGCGTCACGGTAAGCTGTGCCGAAGCCGATCCGAGCGGCGGCAGCGATCCCAGGCTGAAGGCCAGTTGCTGGCCGTTCTGGTCGGGAGCGGGTATCGCGGACTGAAGGGTCACGCCGGGCTGAAGGGTCGTGGTCAGCAGCACCCCGTTCACGGGATCCGGCCGCAAATTATAGACGTTGTACGTGATCGTAAGGGTGTTGTTGACCACCCCCGATACCGTCAAAGAGGAAAGCGTGCGGCCCACGCTGATCACCTGCCGGAAATCCGGCGTCTGCACCAGCGGCGCATCATTATGGGGATTGAGCAAAGCAGCCCGCGCCTTCGCGGCCGGTGAGGCGCCAGTAGAGACCGACACGGGCACGATCGGCGGGGACGTAGGCTGTTGTCCATACCCAGACTCCACCAAGCCCTGCCAGAAGATCACGAAAATCGCGAAACGCGTGAAGTCGCGGAAACACGGTGTCGGGGTCCACATGATTAGCACCGATTCTTCGCCAAAACCCATCCGGGTGTGCAGCATTTCACCGTGATTCACTTCGGTTCATCCGCGATTCCAATGAGTTGCAAGACAGTATTTACCTGCCCTTGCCTGTGACGGACCACTTCGGTATAATTCCTGTTACCTTCCGGAAGATCTACATGGATCGAATACCAGAGGCCCGGACCGTTTCCCCTGCCGAAGTGCGCGTCGAACTGGAGCGTATCCTCGACTCCGGCTCGTTCCGGAATGGTACACGCCTCAGTCGGCTCCTGCGC
>Ga0209415_10015226_pt1 | contig 12492 bp, 7 predicted proteins | sample PeaSoiSIISIP2007_FD_187696 | JGI IMG/M metagenome (GOLD analysis project Ga0209415, IMG submission 187696) | Peat soil microbial communities from Weissenstadt, Germany - SII-SIP-2007 (SPAdes) (version 2) | ecosystem: Environmental > Terrestrial > Soil > Wetlands > Peat | place: Germany... | reverse complement strand
CTGGCGGGCGGCTTCCAGGCCGTCCATCTCCGGCATCTGAACATCCAGGAAAAGCAGGTCATAGGATTTTTGCTCCAGCGCCTTGAGCACCTCCAGACCGTTGTTAGCGAGGTCGGCGCGGTAACCCAGTTTGTGAAGAACGCTCAGACCGACCTTCTGGTTGATTGGATTATCGTCGGCCAGGAGCAAGCGCAGGGGCAAGCGGCGGGCCAAATGGGGGTCCAGCACGGGCGTGGGCGGGGCCTTCTTGGCATCTTGGGGCTTGACACTTAGAGCGCGGCATAACGCGTCGAGCAATTGGGCTGGCCGGATCGGTTTGTAAACGATCGTTGAAATGTTTGCTTGGAGGGGGCGGGTATCGTCACCGCGCAGGCGCACGGAGGAAAGCAAAAGCAGAGCCGGTTGCTGACCGGTCGGCAAGGCGCGCATTTGCTGGGCTAGCGCGAGTCCGTCCGTCTCGGGCAACTGCAGGTCCAGGATGATGGCGTTGAAGGGTGCGTCCTCGGCCAAGCGGCGAAGGGCCTCGGGGCCGCTGGGGGCGGTCTCCAGGACCACGCCCCATTGGCGAGCGCGTTGGGCGATAATGCGCAGGTTGGTGGGATTGTCTTCGACGACCAGCAGCCTCTTGCCGGCCAGTTGGGGCTGGGCGGCTTGCCAGGGGGGCGGCGCTACGGCGGCGGACGCCCGGACCAGAATGGTAAAATGGAATGTGGCGCCCTTGCCAGCTTCGCTGTCCACCCAGATTTTCCCGCCGAGCAACTCGGTCAGGCGTTTGCAGATAGCCAGTCCCAAGCCAGTGCCTCCATATTGACGCGTCGTGGAAGCATCGACCTGCTGAAAGGACTTGAAGAGACGGTGCTGCCGGTCCACGGGGATGCCGATGCCGGTGTCCTTGACCGAAAAATGAAGCAGCCATTCTTCAGAGTGGCGCACAAATTCGGTGTCATGCTGTTCGCCCGGCCGCAGGCTGCGCTGAGTGCGCCCGGCGGGGGAGACCTCGATCACGACTTCCCCTTGGTGGGTGAACTTAACGGCGTTGCCGATGAGATTAACCAGGATCTGGCGCAAACGGGTCACGTCGCTGACGAGGATTTTCGGGATACCGTCATCCACGATATACGCCAGGTCGAGATTTTTTTCGGCGGCTTTGGGTCCCAAGAGGTCGAGCGCCTCCTCGATGCAGGTGTGCAATTCAAAAGGATGGTGTTCCAATTCCAGTCGACCCGATTCGATTTTGGAGAAATCGAGGATGTCGTTGATAATGGTCAGCAGAGCATCGGCACTGCTGCGGGCCGCTTCGACGTAATCGCGCTGCTCGTCGGTTAGCTCTGTGTCCAGCAACAGGGCGGTCATGCCCAGCACACCGTTCATCGGAGTGCGGATTTCGTGGCTCATATTGGCCAGAAATTGGGATTTGGCCAGCGTGGCTTCTTCGAGCTTCTGGTTCAACGAGATGAGCGCGGCGTTGCTTTCGATGAGCTGTTGTTGGCTTTCGCGCAAGGCCCGATATGCCGAATCGCGCTCCACAACATTGAGGAAGGCCTTGGAATGGTAGCGGATCCGGGCGATAAGCTCGATTTTGTCGGGGAGTTTTACCAAATAATCGTTAGCGCCCAAGGCAAAGGCTTGGCCTTTAGCTTGCGGGTCTTCATTGGTCGAGAGAACGATGATGGGGATGTCTCGCGTGCCGGGATGAGCGCGATATTGGCTGAGCAAGGCCAGCCCATCAATGCCGGGCATGACCAGGTCCTGGAGAATGACCGTGGGCCGGAGGTGGCTAGCCAAGTTTAGGGCTTCGCGAGCGTCGGCGCAGTAATGAAAATTGATGTCGTGCTGGTGTGCGAGCGCTCGACGCACCGCCTCGCAAACCATGGACTGGTCGTCAACGAGTAAGACCGTGATATGGGAGTCGGCAGGTTGGGTCGCACGCTGGGGGCCGGTTGGGACGCCAGGCTGGGCTAGTTGGTCAGGGATAGCGCTGCTCATAAGCCCGGTTCGCCGATCAATTCCACCACCGCCCGCCAGAGTGTTTCACCGTCGAAACTATCTTTGGCCAGGTAATAATCGGCGCCGGCGTCCAGACCGCGCCGCCTTTCCTCTTGGCCGTCTCGGCAGGAGACGATCATAACCGGCACAGATTTGAGTTTCGGGTCCTGCTTGATCAGAGCGGCCAGTTCCAGGCCGCCCATGCGGGGCATTTCGATGTCCGTAATGACTAAATCAGGGGGGCAGGCGCGCACGGCGTTCCAACCATCCAGACCGTCCACCGCCACATCAGCGAAGTAGCCGTGACTGGTGATAAGTTGGCGCGCCAACTCACGAGATGTCAAGGAATCATCCACGACCAGCACACGCTTGCGCCTCCGGCCAGCGGGGACGCTGGGAATACTCAGGGCTGCTTCCGCTCCTTCGTCCGACATGAGTTTTTCTACGGTTCTGAGCAGGCCTTCCACATCCACGATCAAGACTGGCGACCCATCCTGCAAGAGGGCGGCGGCACTGATATGCGGGACCTTGCCCAACCGGGCATCGAGAGGTTGCACGACCAACTCGCGCTCCTCGTAGAAGCGGTCCACCACCAGCCCGAAACGGGCGTTCCGGTCGCCCAATATCACCACCGAGCAGTCAAGCCCGGAATCATGAGTTGGAGGGCATTCGAAGATCTGGTGAGCATGGAGGAGGCGGAGCAGATGGCCGCCGAAGAGAAAGCGAGGTTTGCCGCCCACCGTTTGGATTTCCTGGTACGGCAACTTGAGTGTGCGCGCGACCTGCGTTAGCGGCAGCGCATACGGCTCCCCGGCCACTTCGACCAGCAAAGCACGAAGAACCGAAAGCGTCAGGGGCAATTGCAATTGCAGGCGCAGCCCCTGGCCGGGCTGAGTGCTCACCCGAACGGTGCCGCGTAAACTCTTGACCATGTTCTGGACCACATCCAGCCCGACGCCCCGTCCTGAGATTTCGGTGACGGTTTCTTTGAGGCTGAAGCCTGGGAGGAAGAGATACTCCAGCAGTTCGGCTTCCGAGAGTCGCGCAGCAAGAACCGGTGTGGCTAGGCCTTTGTTTACAATGGCTTTGCGGACGTGATCCAGGGAGACGCCCGGGCCGTCGTCGGTCACAGTTACCAACAGCGACCCGGCACTGTGGCGCGCTTCGACCCGTAACGAGCCCTGGGCAGGCTTACCGAAACGCTGGCGCTCGGCAGGCGTTTCACACCCATGATCCACAGCGTTGCGCAGCAGATGTGCCAGCGGTGTCTCCAGTCGCTCCAGTATGTCGCGGTCCACCTGGGTGTTTTCCCCCAGGATTTCGAGTGCGACCTCTTTGCCCAATGCGCGCGCGAGGTCGCGCACCATGCGGGGGAACCGGCGCACGCCTTCGCTGAAGGGCCGCATGCGGGTGCGTAGCATTTCGCGGTACAGCCGTTCCGAAAGCTGCGCGCAACGGCGTTCGAAAGTGCTGAGTTCGACCAAGCGCTGGCTGAGGCATTGCTGGCAAACGGCTAAGTCCTTGGACAACTGGCGCACCTGTTCAGCATTGCTCGCGGGCGAACTCTTAGGCGTGAACGTTCGGCCGAGAGCCTCGAGCTTTTGGGCCAGTTCGGCTTGCTGGCGCTTGAGCTGTTCGAGCGATTCCGCAAAGGGGCCAAGCCAGCGCGATTCGACGAGCGATTCACCGGCCAAGCCGAGCAAGCGGTTAAGATTCTCGGCGGTAACCCGAACGACCCGTTCGGGGGTCTCAGGAGTGCGTGTGGCAATGGCGTGCGCGTTTGGCGCCGGCCACCCTTCGAAGGGAGCGCGCAGGCTCGAGCCGGCGGCCAGTGCTTCTGCTGGTGACGCCTGCCCCAGAGCCGCAACGGCTACGCGACTCGTGGACGGCGCCGGTGCCCCCGTCACGGCGGGCAGCACGCGAAAAAGTTCCTCGGAGAGCTGTTGAATCTCCGCCTGATGCGCGTTCTCCCAGTCTGCCAGACTGGCCTCTGTTTGCCTGGCAATCTGAGAAAGCAAATCAAGGATGCGGAAGAGCAGGTCGATTTGGGATTGGCCGAGAGTCACCTTGCCTTGCTGGGCCGCAACGAAACAATCCTCCATAGCGTGGGCCAAGCGCACGGCCAGTTGGACATTGACAATACGAGCGGCTCCTTTAAGGGAATGGGCAGCGCGCATGAGCGTTTCAAAAGTCTGAGGCGCGCCCGTGCTGCGTTCCAGTTCCAAGAGACCATTGGTCATGATGGCCGCCTGGTTTTCTGCCTCGACGCGGAACAATTCCAGCATGGACAAGTAGCTGAGATCGGTTTGGCTAGGCGGATTCACGAGAGGCTGCGGGTAACCACGGTGAATAACTGTTCAACATCGAACAGACTGACAGTTCGGCCTTCCCAAGCCAGCAGACCCTGCAGGCACGCCGGAGCTCTGGCTACAGGTGCGGAAAAGCTTTGCAGATCCTTGGCATCAAAACGGTGAGGGCCGTGAACCTCATCCACCGGGAAGACAAGCCGATGGCCGTTCTGGCCAGCCACCAACAATCGTGCCAAGGTGTGCGCTTGCTGGGCTTGGCTGCTGCCCACCTGGAACAACTGATCCAAGGAGACACACACCAAGAGCTCGCCGCGGACATTAACCAACCCTAGTACGATTTGTTGGCTCCGATGGGGCAACGAATGAATGGGCCTTCGCTCCGCGACCTCCTGGCAGGCCCACGTCGGCAAGGCAAACCAATCGGCCTGAAGCCGGAAAAGCACCAAAGAAATCTGCCTCGCGGTCGGGAGCTTCGAGGTCTGCGCGAATTCCTCGGTTCGTTCGAGTTGGTACCCCTCAGGAAGCGGACGAGCGAGAAACCGCACGGCCGCCGCCGAATAAACCGGGCAGTTCCGGCAGCAAATGACTTTCGGCAGTTCCGGACAAGAGCCGTCGCCGCCGATGCCAATTTGGTTCCAACAGTCAGCCTTGCCGGTTGCCGTGGGCGCATGCCGCGGGCAGCGTGGTCGTTCGGTGCTCGCTTGCGGGATATGATGCTGGTCAGAGGTCATGACTGGGCCCAGAGGGCAGATTGAGAGAACAGGATGTCGCTCACGGGATCGGGGAGCAAACGCTGCTCGTAAATCCACTGGACTGCTCCTTCATGATCCAGCAGCACCGGCCCCAGGTAGGGCGCGGCTTTGATGCTCACGCCCGGTCCCACGAAATCCGTGGGCTTTTTCCGGAGCACCTCGGTGACGCGCTCCGCCACCAATCCCACCCAATGTCCCACGCCCCGTGCATCAAGGTAATTGACAATGATGATGCGAGTGCTAAGGCGCGACTCAGCCGGTCGGCCCAGAGTCAATTGGCACAAATCGACGGCCGGCACCTGCTGGCCCCGGTAGTAGAAAATCCCAGCCACACTCTCGGGAGCTTGCGGCAACGGCCTGAGAGCCAGCAAGGGCAGCACCTCGACCACGCGACGGGCTTCTAGCGCATAACGGTCCTGGCCCAATTGGAAGAGCAAGAAGAGCATAGCTATTTTGAACGGGCTAAGCGCAACACGCTGGTTTGAAGATCCCGCGCCGCTCCGTTCAGTTTCCCCAGGCCAACAGTCGATTGGCGTAGAGTCTCGGCGGATTGCCGGGCCGCTTCGTTCAACTGTTCCATCGTTCGGTTGAGGCGCTGGACGTCGGCAGCCTGGGCGTTCACGCTTTCCAGTACGCTTTGGAACTGCCCAGAGATTTTCCGCATCTGCTCGATACTCTGGGCCAACTGAGTGCCGGCATGGCTAAGGGATTGCAAGCTTTCTCGGGTGCCTTCAGAAAACTTGCCTATGGTCGTCACTCCGTCAAGGATGAGCCCGTGCATCCCTTTGATCATTTTCTCGAGGTCATTAGTCGCCACGGCTGTTTGGTCTGATAGGCGGCGGATCTCCGTAGCTACTACCGCGAAGCCCAGACCGTATTCACCTGCCTTTTCCGCTTCGATGGCCGCGTTGAGGGAGAGCAAATTGGTTTGGTCGGCCACCTTGACAATCGCCGTGATGGCGCCGTCCAAATGAGCAGCTTTCTCGCTCAGGGCGCCGAGTTTGGCCTCTAGCGAGCCAGTCGCTTCAACGAGTTGGCTCATAGTAGCTTCGATCCCTGTGAGCGCGGCTTGACCATCGCCGGCCAATTGCCAGCTTTGGTCCACCGTCCGGCTGGCCTCCTTGATGGTGTGGATTAAGTCGTTGGAACCGGCGGCGATTTTCCCGGCGGCGGTCTCTGCTTGGCTGGCAGCGGATTCGACGTCCTGGGCGGCACTTTGTTGGTGATCCGTGGTCTTCGAGAGGTCGTGGGAGGTGGCATCCACCTCAGCGACAGAAAGCTGCACTTGCCCCACGAGTTGGGATAGATCAGCCGCCAAGCGGTTGAATCCGTCGGTCAACGCCCCAAAATCTGCCGTTGGCTCTGAGTCCACATCTTCCGTGAAATCGCCTCGGCGCATACGCTCGACTCTGGCGCTGGCATGGTAGAGCAGTCTCGCCCATGAGGAGGACTGGGAACGTGCCAGAAACAAGGCTGTGATGACGATGAGAAGAAGTCCAGCCAAGCCAGCGGCAAACAGGCCCTGTGCATGTGACAGTTCCGAGTTCTTCACCAAGTCCAACTCGCGTTCGAGGTTAGCCAGCAACGCCTCGTGCTGGTCTTGCAGGGCGGCTCGGTTCTTTCCGTATTCGGTGCGGGCGGCGACGGGATCCGTGCCAGCCAATTCCATGACGCGGTGATCAAAGGGCAGAAGGGTGCGCTCGGCAAACTCCCGGAAGCTCCTCAGCGCCCCGGTCAGTGCGGGTTGGTCCGGGAAGCCACGTTGAAGGTCGCTCAAGTTGGCGAGCAGGTCGCTTTCCGCGCTAGCCGCGTCGCTCCTGCCGCTCTGGGCGCCCTCGCTGGGCGGTTCCAGAAGCAGGCCCCGCAGGGCTTCGTTCATGCGCAAGACATCCGCGTAAATGCGTTGACCGGCGGTCGAGAGTTGTTCGCTATGCTGGGCGGCCGTCAGGCGGATTTGGGCGACCCACAAGGCCAGCCCCATAGCTCCCACTAACAGTAGGAGTAGCAGAAGGAGCGTAGCCATCATGCGCTGCCAAATGGTGAAGCGTTTCATGCGTTGGTCGGTAGTCCCGGCCCGATAAGTTGTCCGTTGATTTTCAAAAACAAAGTCGAATCGGTATCGGGGAGGGCTACCGGCTCCCCGGTTCAGGGCTGCCTGCACGCGGGCTGGCTAATCGCTATACTGCACAATTCACGCGTCCCACCGGATAAAATCCTGCGCGGCCTAGCCGGGACGCCTCGGCAAAAGCAGCGCCAAAGAGCCGCCACGCCGGGACAGCCTACCGTTGTCTATTTAGAGCAAACTCAGGCGCGCAGACAAGCAAAAACCAGCAGTTATTGCTATGGAGTTGTACGGAGCAGGCGTCGGGCTACCGGCGGGCGGATGACAAGGTGAAAAGTTGACAAACGACATAAATGGCGAAAGAGAGCCGATGAGGCTTCGGATCTCCCGATTCGGATTCCTCGCTGGTTTTGCCTCTCGTCACTGTCCTCCGGGCCTGCTGCGGAGGGATCGGTTGACGCTCTGCCGCGCTAGCACGCCGCGCAGGTTCTGACCCAAACGTGAGGTGCTAAAGGAGATAAAAACCAAGTCCGAAAGGACACTCAGCGAGCAGAACGAGAGCGGCGGAAAGGTCTCGCAAAAAACCAGGCCGGGAAGGACCAAGACAAACAGTACTGTCAGCGCCGGCGCCCAGGACGGCCTGCGGCTGGTTAGCCCCAGCCAAAGTCCATACCAACACACGGCGAACATGTCCGCGACGACCGAAACCGCCATCCAGGCGACCATCGCCGTCCCCATGGCAGAATCAAACACCCCTAGCCCCATTTGCGCCCAACTACCCTTAGCTACGCCATAAAAAAAAGGGAAGACAAACGGCATGAAGGTCAGCGCCAGAAAGACCGCGACCGGCCCCAGGAAGATCCGGCGCAACGCCATCCATTGGCCCCGCAGGATTTCTGCGTCGGGCAAGGGGGTGCAGAGCAGGACCTCCAGCGAGCCGTCGCTCCGACCCTGGCTGAAGAGGCGGCAGGCCTGTGCTGCCAGGAGCAGCTTGAGAAGGAAGGCGCAGCCCTTGCCAGCGAAAATGGCCCACCAGAAATCTGCCGGGCTGGTAACGACTCCGATTAGCACCACGACCCCCCAGCCCGCGACGACGACCCAAACAAGGCGGCGAACGGCCGAATCGCGGCTCGCCAACCAGAGGACCGGGTTGATAGGCAGCAAGTGCGCTCGCGCCCGAGTTCGTTGCACGGCGTCGCAGCGATTCCTCTTCAGCCACTTGCTTAGGGGAGTCTCGTTCGTTGGATTCCGGTCCTGCCAAAGCTGCGGGAGCAAGCGGCTGGCCAGCCCTAGGAATGTCCAACCCAGAAGCTGGGAGACCACCAAGGCCCACCAAAACAGGCCCGGCCGCCCGACGTAAAGGGAGTCGCGAGCGTGGAGGAACGGGAATGAGGGGCTGGGTAAGGCCAGGTAGAGCCAGTTGGCCGAGAGGCGAAAGAGTTTGCGGAGAGCCGCCAGCGCCGGCAAGCCTGCAGCCAGGAAGAGCAACAACCCGAACGTACGCGCCAGAACTCCTTGCGGATCACGACCAAGCGCCGAGACCAGGAGACCCGCCGCGAGCGAGATGAATAGGGCATTGGCCAGAGCCAATGCCATCCGCCAAAACTCAGCGCCGGTCACGCCACCGGCCAGCACCGGGAGGGCTGTAATCGGGAGCAAGGCGAGCAGTCCATAAAACGCGTTCAGCCCCCGCGCCACGAATTTGCCCAGGACGACATCGTAGCCTTTCAACGGTGTGAGGAAGAGCAGGCCGAGGGTTCCCTCGCGTTTTTCCTGGCTAAGGCAATCCGAGGTCAGCAAGACGCCGGCCAGCAGGCATAGCCCGAAGGTGTAGCTGGTGAGCAGCGTGAATGGCGGTCCGCCCTGGCCACCTCGACTGGGCCCCATTCCGGCCAAGAGCAACGCGATCAGTCCGGCGCCTGCAGCGATCGTCGCTGTCCAGAAGCGGAAATGATAAGTGCTTTTGCGCCGCGCCGCCAGGCGCAACTCACGCTCCACAATGGGTAAGAAGCTCACGGTGTGTATTTTTCAGAATGAGCTTGGCCCTACGGCGATGGATTGCCCTGGCTCCCCAGCCAAGTTTTCCACCAACCTGGGCGCCCCGCATACCGCAGTGCGGCTGCCTGGCGAAACTGGTTTAGTATTCTCACCCGCGCCCTCGTGCCGAACCATAAGTCCGCCGCTAAACCAAGGGCGAACAAAAGTCCAAGAAAAAACTCCCAGCCCAACTCGAATTCGCTGCCTAGCGAGATCAGGGCGCCCATCAGGACCACCAGCAGATAGGCAAGATAAGGGGAAACCAATATGGAAACCCAGTTGGCAGCGACCGCGTGGTTGGGGCTCTTGGCCGTCAGCCCATGCCACATCCCCACCCAATAAAGGGCCGTTAGATCAGCCAGCAGCATCACCATGCCGCCCGCCCAGAGGCTCACCCACATTCTGTGCTCGTCTTTACTCATGTCGGTGTCAGACGCCAGCATGAAAAGAAAGAAGGCCGCGAGTACGATGACGAGCGGGCCCAAAAACTGGCGCTTCAGCGCCAGCCATTGGCCGCGCAAAATATCCTGCACTGTCAACGGTGTTGAGAGCAACAACTCGAGTGAACCATGGGTGCGGTCCTCGGCCAATTGCCGGCCCGCTTCAGTAGCAAACCAAATTTTGAGTAACCCATTGAGCAGCAGACCAGTCAGAAAATAAGTTGGTTCGTTAAGCCATTCCCGCTTGAACTTCGCCAATCCCCAAGCCCAACCGCAGGCGATCAAACCCAGGGTGCCCCAGACCAGGGCTGGCTTAAGGCGGGCGCGGGCCGCCAGCCAGAAAAAAGCGTTGGCCTCGAGCAGGCGGGTTCGGAAGGCGTGGCGTTCGATTTGGGAACCGTAGCTCCAGGCTTGCCAGCGCCCGCGCCAGCGCAGTTGCTGAACGCCCGGCGGCTTGTCCTGCCAGGTCCGAGGCGCAATAACGCTGGCCAACGCGAGGCAAACCCAGCCCAAGGAGTGAATGAGCGCCACCGATTCCCAGAATTCCCGCGCCTTGAGTTTGTACATGCTCGCAAACGCCATCGCGTAGCTAAAACCGGCGCTGGGCAGCATGCATAGTTTTTCCCAGCGGGCGCCCTTTCCGGCGTACCCGAGCCAGGCGCCATAAGCTGGCATCCCAGCCGTGATTAACAGCAGCAGCACTAAGGTCAGTCCGGCGGCTTTGCGGCCCGATCGGCTCATAGCCGAGGCCCACATCCCCAGTGCCAGCGAGAAGAACATGGTGTTGACGGCGACCAAACCCATGCGCCCAAACTCACCGGGAGCAACTCCTCCCATGAGCAGCGGGATGGCGAGCATCGGCACCACGGCCAGCACGGCATACAAAGCGTTGAGCGAATTGGCGGCCAATTTCCCCAGCACCACGTCGTAGCCTTTCAAGTCGGTCAGGAACAATAACCCCAGGGTCCCCTCGCGCTTCTCAGCGCTCAAGCAATCCACCGTGGAGAGGACGCCACTCAGGAGAGCGTACAGGACGGCGCTGCCCGTAAGGACTGCGAAGAGGGGCAGCGCGAGTTCGTGCGGCGGGCGGCCCTCGCTTTGCAGCATCAGGAACATCCAGGTGCCCAGAACGATGATCGCCAGGCCCGCGCCCGTGCGCAGCCAATACGTGCTGCGCTTGCGCGCAGTCACGCGCAACTCGCGGGCGACAATGGGCAGAAAAGTCATCGTGCGAAATCGGCCGTTCCATAGTTGCACACCGGCGGGGTTCGACAATGTCAAACTCAAGGGCTACTTTCTGGCCGCCGTGCGGGACAACCGATGAAACCAGCGCATTTGATCATTTTGTTGGTGATGAACTTTTGTTGGGCGGCAGTTTATTCGTCTTACAAAGTCATTGGGCAATGCCTGCCCCTGGGGCCAGGAGCCGGAACGGGTGTGATCGTGACGCTGCGATTCGGGATGGCGGCGCTGTGCCTGTTGCTGGCCTGGCGCTGGCTGCCCGGTGCGACGCCGCGGGGACGCGACCTGCTGATGGCGTGCCTGATGGGCGTGGTGGTCTGCGTGCTCGGCCAGCGCCTCCAGGTCTATGGCAATCAGTTGGGCACGGCCGGCAACTCCGCGGTCCTCATGGCGGTTGAGCCGCTGATGACGTCGCTGGCCGCGGCGCTTTTTCTCGGGGAACACCTCGGGCCGCGGCGGCTGGCGGGGTTTGCTTTGGCGCTGATGGGGGTGGGCATGCTGCATGGCGTTTGGCGCAAGGACTTTCAATGGACCGGCTTGGCGGCCAGCCTGATTTTCATCTCGTCGTTCGTGTGCGAAGCGGCGTATTCGGTGATGGGCAAGCCGATTGTCGGACGAGCGGGTGTGATGAAAATCCTGGCGCTTGGGCTGATGGCGGGCACGGTGGTCAACCTGGCTATCGATGGTGCGACCACACTGTCCGCGGCGAAGTTGTTGCCGCCGCGGGCGTGGCTTTTGATTGCGGGCCTGGCCGTGGTCTGCACCGTGGCGGGCTACGGCGTTTGGCTGTTCGTCATTCGCGAGTGCCCGGTCAACGTAGCGGCGCTCACGGTGTTTGCCCAATCCGTGTTTGGCGTGGGCATCGCGGCGTTATGGTTGGGCGAACCCCTCCGCTGGGACCAGTTGGCAGGCAGCCTGACGATCGTGGCGGGGCTGGTGGTGGGGCTCTCGCGGCAAATCAAGAAAACCAGCGCAGTCGAGGGGCGGTAGCCGCTTCAATGGCTGCCGGGCGGCCATTCGGGCCCGCCTGGGTAAACGAAGGGAGAATTTCGACGATTTGCTGCCCGATGGCAGTTTGAGAAGGGGTGCCCTATATGTCAAGATAAATATAAAACAATGTGCTGATTCCGGGGCAGGGCACGCACGTGGAGTGACGATGGCATCCGGCCGAGCTGCGAAGAGATGATTAAACCACGGAAGACTCCTCCGATGCTCACGCGCTTCAGTTTTGCACTCGTGATTGTTTGGACGGAGAGGGGTGAGGAAACCTGTCTCCCAGCTTGCCTTTGCCGGGCAACTGCTGACCCGCGCTGTCCACCTCCGGCACTTCGCAACCCAGCCAGTATTTGTGCAGGATGTTTAGCTGGGCGCAGAGCCCGGGGAAGCTGGGTGGTTTTACATGGTAACAGTTGGCGCCGAGCAGGTAGGCCGTCCGGACGTCCTCAGGATCGCTGGAGGCGGTGAGGACGACGGTTGGGATGATGGCCCAGGTGGGGTTGCTTTTGAGGTGTCGCAGAACGTCGAAACCGTCCGCGCGTGGCATGTGCAGATCGGTGAGGATTAAGGAAGGGTAAGGAAACTGGATGCGGTCAGCGTATTTGCCCTCGCCCATGAGGTAGGAGATTGCCTCAACCCCATCACCGACTTTTTGCAACGGGCCGGTC
>Ga0209415_10015225_pt1 | contig 12493 bp, 7 predicted proteins | sample PeaSoiSIISIP2007_FD_187696 | JGI IMG/M metagenome (GOLD analysis project Ga0209415, IMG submission 187696) | Peat soil microbial communities from Weissenstadt, Germany - SII-SIP-2007 (SPAdes) (version 2) | ecosystem: Environmental > Terrestrial > Soil > Wetlands > Peat | place: Germany... | reverse complement strand
CGGTGAGAAAGACGATGCGCCGGCTCATGCGAGCCACGCCCATTCCAGTTGCTGGTCTTTTCGAATGTCCCGCGCGGCGCGCATGGAAATCACGCGTGGATACTGTTCGGCCAGGATCTCACCTGTGCCCGGCCGTTTCACCCAGATGTTCTCTTCGGTGAACGCCTCGCCCGCCGCGATGTCGCGAATGGCCACCACGGAGGCATAGGCGAACCGAATGGTCGGCGCCTCGCCAGGGAGAACGTTCTTCGAGCCGCCGAGCGCCTGGTGAATCGCGCGGCTGCCCTCCATGAGCTGCCTCAGCTCCGCGGGGTCCATGGAAATGGGGACGTCCGGGCCGGGCCACGTCTTGTCGGAGGTGAAATGCCTTTCAAGGATGCACGCACCGAGCGCCACCGCGCCGAAACACGGGTAGCTGGATAGCGAATGGTCCGAGAGGCCGATTACCGCGTCGGGGAAGCGCTCAGCGATTTGCCCGAGCGCGCCCAGGCGGATGGCACTGTAAGGCGTTGGATACATGCTGGTGCAGTGCAACAGGGCGAAGGGTATGGCATGACGACGCAGGACGGCCACCGACTTGCCGACGCTATCGAGATTGTTCATGCCGGTGCTGAGAATCACCGGCTTGCCGAAACGCGCAATGTGCTCCACCAGCGGATAGTTGTTGCACTCGCCGGAGCCGATCTTGTATGCGGCCACCCCGAGCCGTTCCAGGCGGTCGGCGGCAGCCCGCGAAAACGGTGTGCTCAGAAAGATCATGCCCTTCGATTCGGCGTAGAGCTTTAGCTTCCGCTCGTCTTCATCGTTGAGTGCGCAGCGGCTCATGATGTCCCAGATGGATTCGCGCGCGTTGCCGGGGACGACGCCGTTGGGGATCATTTCGTCCTCCACGACGTGCGTCTGGAACTTGACGCATTCGCATCCGGCGTCCGCCGCGTCGTCGATCATGCTCACGGCCTTGTTGAAGTCGCCCTCGTGATTGATGCCGATTTCGGCCACAACGAGCGGCGGGTGCGCGGGGCCGATGGCGCGGCCGGCAATTGTCAGCTCGGGTGTTACTGCACCTGGCACCGCAGCATCCATTCGCCGTTCTCCTTCTTCCACAGGTGCGGGGAGCGCGCCCTGTCGATCACGGACCGGAACGTCGCTTCCGAGATACCCATGTAGGCGAGCATCTCCGGGAAGTACCGCGCCGGGAACTCCGTGTCATAGCGGCGCACCAGCGTGACGCCTTCCTCGCGCGTGATCTTCCCGGTGCGAATCTCCTGGGCCGCGTCGTAAGTGGCGCGGCCGATGCCAAACTTGATCAGCGTCGTGTAGTAGTGGAGCGGGTCGATGCGGTCGTCAATCGAGCTGTAGCGCGAGTACGAGCCCTCGGTGCGCTGGTCGTTGGGGACGAAGCCGGTGTGCTCGGCGGCATAGTAATAGCACTCCTGCGGATCCCATTTGAGGTAGTAACCGAGGTAATGAACCTCCGTCCCCACCGCGCGGAGCCTACCGGCATCCACGGGCAGGTAAGGATTCAGATCCCTCCGCGAAATGTCGTGATCGCGTTCCAGCTCGGGAACGGGTAATCCTCCCACCACGATCCGCTCCGGGTCGGGCTCTTCCTCGTAGAAGGCACGCGCCATGGTGGGCCGGTCATTGTCTTCCACGTTGTTGCCGTACTCGGCCTGATTCTCTCCGTAGAAGATCAACGGGATTCCGTACAGCGCCGAGCAACGCGGCGCTACCAGCTTCTGACCGATGATGAACGGCTGAAACGGATGCACGAGGTTGAGGAAAGCGAGCCGGGTCAGCAGGCGATGGACCAGCCCGTTTGGCGTCACCAGGATGTTGTCGAAACCGGCGCCGATCCAGCTCTGAAAATTCCGCCATCCAACTTCGGTATAGACGTGCGGCGCCCATGTCACCGTGAGCGGATTCATCCCGTACTTGTACTTAAGAACGTGGGCGGCGAAAGCGCTGTCCTTGCCGCCGCTTCCAGGCACGATGCAATCGTAGGCGCCCGTGCGGCTGCGATGCCGGCTGCACAGATCCAGAAGCTGGCTTTCGCGCTCCCGCCAATCGATCCTGGCCTTCCTCTCGGCGTAGCGGCAGGCGCTGCAAACGCCTTCCCCGTCGAAGGCGATGGTGGATTTCCTCTGTTCGGGGTGGTTGTGAAATTCAACAACTGAGCTGGGCCGCTGGTTGGAGATGACGCAGCGGGTGCAGAAGCGCACGTCGGCCGGCAGTCCGTAGTACGCTTCCAGCGGCGAGTTTTCGGTTTCGACGAACATCCGCGTCCACAATCTAGTGCTGCCGAGCCGGAAATTCTCGCTTTTGCCGGAGAGCACTGACGCGCTGAAGATACCTACCTTGCGGACCACCCTGGAAAATGTCGTTTGGGTTTGTGGGAATTCCTCGCCGAATCGGGAAGGATTTCAGCCCGGCAGCTCTCGGCCGCGACAGCCGCTGGCGCATCGACATGGCGGCGAAGCAGCGGGAGAGTGCTCTTCGGTTGCGAGGCTGCCAGATCCGCCTCTCCCGCTGCCCTGTCTGCGGCTCTCGGCAATTCGAACCGTTCACGTCGGTATTCGAATACTCCTGGGCGCAATGCAGCCGGTGCGGACACCTTTTCTGCGAGACGCCACCCGACGAGTCCGCCGTCGCCGCGTTGTACTCGACGGAAGGCGACCGGCGCTGCGCACAGGGTGCAATCTATGTGGACGAGGAGCATTTCCGGGTCCGTGTGGAGCGGATCGCGCGGCCCAAGGCCGAGTTCGTCGCATCTGTAGCAGGCGAGCCCGGGAGCTGGGTAGATATCGGTTGCGCGACAGGAGAGTTGCTGGTGGCGGCGCAGTCGCTGGGATGGAAGTGCTGCGGAGTCGAATCCGACGCCGACGAGATCGCCTTCGGGCGGCGCCACGGACTCGACATCGCGGCCGGATCCGTGGACGCGTCCAACATCGGCCGATTCATCGCCGGGGCGCAGGTGGTGTCGCTCGTCAACGTGCTCGAGCACGTCCGCGAACCGGTGGAGCTGCTGACTGGCGCGTCTGCCGCCGTCGCCCCTGGAGGGTACGTGGTCCTCGAAGTGCCTCGCCATCCCTCGCTCAGCTCCCTGGCCAACCAGGCCTTCCCGGAACTCGCCTGCCGCCACATCTACGCTCCGGACCATCTGCACGTGTTCACGGAAGCGTCGGCTGAGCGAATGCTGGAGGCCGCCGGTTTGAAAGCCGTTGCGATCTGGACCTTCGGTCAGGACTTCGGGAATCTCGTGGACACCGTGATTGCCGCGCGGCTTCCAGGGTCCGACGCCCGCTGGCGGGTTGTCGCCGACGCCACGCCTCCCATTCAGGCAGCGGTGGACCGCGCCGGGTTGTCGGACACTCTGTTTGTCGTCGCGCGAAAAGGATAAGGAATGCGCCACAGCGTCCGGGAAACTTTGGAAAAAGCCCTCGAGCATCACAAGTCCGGCCGGCTGCATCGGGCCGAGGAGATGTACCGCAAGGTGATCGCCGTCCAGCCGGACGAGCCCGACGCGCTACACCTGCTGGGCCTGATCGCTTTCAAGCGGGGACACTACGACCTGGCCGAACGCCGCGTGCGCCGTGCGATGGCCGTGATGAGCCGGCCTCCCGCGGAGTTCTTCGACACGCTGGCCAACATGCTGGTGGCTCAGGGCAAGGCCGATGAAGCTGTTCCGTTCTACCTGCAGGCTCTCGCGGCCGATCCCAATCGCGCGGACACTCACAAAACCCTCGGCAGTACCTTGTGTACTCTTGGCCGCGCCCCGGAAGCGGCGATTCACTTCGAAGAGGCTCTGCGTCTGAACCCCGACGATCCCACCGCGCTTAGCAACATGGGCACTGTGTTTCTCGACCGCCGAGCGCCCGAGAAGGCCGCGCCGTATTTCCAGCGGGCCATCGAACTCGATCCCCGCTGCGCGGAAGCCTGGTGTAATCTTGGACACGCGCTGAGCGAGCAGGGCAGCCAGGAGGAAGCCATCGTATGCCTGCAGAAAGCGCTGGATATACAACCCAATCTGGCGGCGGCCTACGACAACATGGGCTGCATGTACCACCGGATGGGACGAATGACTGAGGGTCTTCGGTGTCTGGTGAAGGCGCTTGAACTGGCGCCGGACAATGCGCGAGTTTACAACAATCTCGGCAACAACTACAAGGAACAACTGCGCCTCACCGAAGCTCTGTCCGCCTGGGGCCGGGCGATCGAACTCCAGCCCAACTACTACGACGCCCTCTGGAACCGCTCGCTGGCATTGTTCATGGTCGGGCAGATCGAGCGTGGCTGGGCCGAGTACGACTGGGGTTGGCCGGCTCAGCGCCTCAATCCCGAGCGTCGCTTTCCGCTGCCGTGGTGGGACGGCGGTCCGCTGAGCGGCAAGCGGTTGTTGTTCTGGACCGAGCAGGGCGTTGGCGACGAGATGATTTTCGCCGGAATGATCCCGGAACTGGAAGCCGTGGCCGCCCAGTGCATTGTGGAGTGCGAGCACCGGCTGGTTCCGCTGTTTGCGCGGTCCTTTCCGCGCGTTCGGGTGATTCCACGGACCGAACCTCCGCGACCTGCCGTCACCGAGGCGGATCTGCAGATTCCGGCGGGCAGCGCCGCCCGCTGGCTGCGGCCATCGCTCGACCGCTTTCCCAACCACGGCGGCTACCTGCGCGCAGATCCGGCTCGCGTCGCGCGCTGGCGGGACCGGCTGGCGGCCCTCGGTCCCGGACTGAAAGTGGGAATCTGCTGGCGCAGCTCCGTCAACTCCGGGCTGCGTGGCCTTGGGGTCACGGAATTGTCTCAGTGGGACGCGGTCCTTGCCGTTCCAGGCGTGCACTTCATAAACTTGCAGTACGACGACTGCCAGGCCGAGCTCGAGACGGCCCGGTTGCGAACAGGCGTCCCCATCCACGTTTGGCCGGACATCGATCTGAGGCAGCAGCTCGACGAGGTAGCGGCGCTGATAACGGCTCTGGATCTCACGGTGAGTATCGGGACGGCCGTCGCCTGCATGGCGGGAGCGCTGGGAAGACCAGTCTGGCAGCTTACCCTGACGAGCGCGGGCGAATGCTGGACCATGGGCCAGCATTACTGCCCCTGGTTTCCATCCATGCGGTTGTATGAGCGGTTATGGGATCAGCCCTGGGAACAGATTCTGGAGAGAGTGGCGCGAGATCTGGCCGTGGAGGTTCAGCGAGCGGAGCGTTCAAAGACAGAAGGCGGGTATGAGGCCCGCCTTCCCTTATTGCAGCCGCTGGAGGTCAGCCCGATCAGCCGCGGAGCAGGGTGAGAACCTGCTGCGGCGCCGAGTTGGCCTGCGCGAGAGCGGCCACGCCGGCCTGAACCAGGATTTGGGCCTTGGTCAGGTTGGCGGATTCGGACGCCAGGTCGGCATCGCGAATGGACGCTTCGGCCGCCTGCTCGTTAGTGAGTTGCGACTGCGCCAGGTTCACGGCGTAGGTGAAGTTGTTTTCGCCGCGGCCTATGACCGCCTGAGCGGAACCTAGCGAGCTGACCGCGTTCCCCAGCGCCGTCACCGCAGCCTGCGCGGTGCTCTGGTTGGAGATGTCGGCCGTGCCGCCGCCCGCCAGTTGCCCGGCGGTCTGCACTTTGCCCTGATCGGTCAGCGTGCCGGCAGGCGCGCCCGGAGGAATTACCCCGATGCCCACCGCGCCGTTGGTGCCGTCGGTGCTCATATTCACAGTGAACGCAGGCAGCGTGCTCATGAACCGGACACCCTGACCGGCGATGGTTCCGTCGGCGTTGACGATGTTGTCCTTGACGGCAACGATCGACTGCAGGGTGGAATCGTTGCTGGTTTGCAGCGCGGAGTTGATTGCAGTGATGGCTTCGTCGAGCGATTCGCCATTGCGCGACGTGGAGTTATTGGAGAGAACGACGGCCAGCGAGTGCGCGCCGCCGGAGGCGTCGTTGGCGGCAATGCTGACGGTCTGGCTGTCCTGACCGTTCGCGATGTTCTTGAACGCGAACACCTTCGTGGCCGAGGCGCCGCCCGAGTTGAAGTAGAAGTTGTTGGTGGTGCTGGTGGCTGTCGTGGTCTGCACGCCGGCGTTCCCCGAGGCGGTGAACGTGTTGCTGTTGGTGCCGGGGCCGAATCCCAGAATCTGGTTGGCTGCGGTGTTATCGCCTTCAGCAATACGGAAATACGTGCCGTTGGTGGACGCGATGGTGATCGGTCCCTGGGCGCCGCCGCCCGTGGCGACCAGACCGGCTGCGGCGAGCGTGGTGTTGGCGGCGAACCGAGCGTTGAGCAGGCTGGCGAGATTACCTGCCGTGTCGGCGGTGAACCCGGTTACCTGGACCTGCACGGCCGATGCGCCGGCGACGGAAATCTCCAGCGTGTCGGTGGTGGCGCCGGTGGTGATGTTGTTGCCCGTGATGGTGGTGTAGTCGTAGGAGCTGTTCGCGCCCTGGATGTAGCTGCCGAAGCCCATCTCGTTGAACTTGTCGCCCGAGGTGGAGACGGAGAAGGGCTGACCCAGATTGCTGGTGAAGGTCAGCGCGGAAGCTCCCGCCGTTGCCGTGATGCCGGCCGCCTTCAGAGCCGCGTTGTTGGTCATCTGGTTGAGCAGGTCGGCCTGCGCGTTCGCGTACGACGTGGCCCCGGCGCTCAGCGTGATGCTGACCGGGCTGGCCAGGCCGCCGCCGGCGAAGCGCACGATGGTTCCCGCGAGAGTAGTGCCGCTTGTGTTGCTGCCAATGCCCACGGTGACGCTCTGGTTCAGAGACTTGCCGGTGGTCGCGGTGGCCGTGGCCGTGCCGGACAGACCGAGGCTCGTCGCCAGCGTGCTGCCGGTGACGGCGATGGTGGAGTTGGGGTTGTCGTTCAGCGAGGTAATGCTGAGCTTGTGCGTTGTCGCGTCGGCGGATGCCACCGCGTTGGCCGAAAACGAGGAGATGGCCATCAGGTCGGTGGCCACCGTGCCGGCGGTTATGCCGGTGACAGTTCCGATGTGGAAGTTCATGACCGGCCCGCCGTTGAAGGACAGCGCCAGATAGTCGTCGGCGGAGCCCGTGGTGGTATAGCTGTTCGTCACGTCCGTTCCCGTCAGCACGGCTTTGGCGCCGAAGTTGCCCATCAGCGCGTTGGCCATCTGATCGCCCGCCGAGACCTGCAGAGCTGTACCGCTGGAATTGAATGTCAGTTGCTGACGGCCGTTGGAATCGGTGTTCACCGCGGCGGTGATGCCCGCGTTCTGGAAGGCCGTCGCCTGCTGGGTGGTGCCGTTGCCGGCGTTCGTAATGGCCGCGTTCACCGCCGTAACCAGGGTGTTGGCATCGGTCACACCGGACAGATTCACCTGCACGGTGATCCCGTTGGCACCGCTGAAGCCAGGGCCGTTGATCACGAAGTTCGTGTACCCGGCCACGGCCTCCTGGTTGTTCGCGTCCTTCAGGACCTGGGCCACGCTGGTGGTGGAAGAACCCGTGCCGATGTCGGTTCCCGCCACGCCGGCGGCCTGCACGCCTTGAAGGCCGAGGCTCTTGGAGTCCACCGTGGCCGCGACGAGGTTGAGCGACACCGAGCCGTTGGTGATAGTGCCCGCGCCCGAGGTGCCCTGGCCGCCGCCGATGAACACGGACAGATTCCTGGCGAAAGTCCCGCCCACGTTCATGCCGATGGCCTGCGACTGGCGGTTGATTTCGGTGAGCACGCTCTGAAACTCCGAATTCAGCACGCCGCGGTCGCCGGTGAACGTTCCCGTTGCCGACTCGGTGGCCAGCGTGCTGGCGCGTTCCAGAAGCTGCGAAATGTTGTTCATACCGCCGTCGATGATCTGCAACTGGCTCAGCCCGCTGTTGGCGTTCTGAATGCCCTGCGTGAGCACCGCTTCATTGTTGCGGTAGGTGTTGGCGATGGCCAGACCGGCAGCGTCGTCGCCGCTCTGGACGATGCGCATTCCGGAAGTCACCTCGTTAATGGTTTTGCTCTGGAATTGCGTATTAACGTTGAGGTATTGTTGCGCCTGCAAAGACGCAATATTAGTGTTGATGTCGAAAGACACGAGATTCTCCTTAATGTAAGGGACTCAGGCCGGGATTCCATTCCGGACCTGGCGCCGGGGGCGCCTTGCGAGTTCCTTCACCTGCCCTTATCGCCGCGCGTTTCGGGAGCTTGAGGAGAATGTTTCATTTTTTCGAAGAGGTTCACAAGTGAGGCGAACGGCAGCGATCTTGACGCAAGTTCGTTTTGTTCCGCCGTAACCCGTACTTCCCTGCGCAGGATTAGTACGTCCCGCGGAGCGGAGATGCCGATCTTCACCTGAGTACCAGCGACATCCAGTACTTCAATTTCGATCTCGTCGCCAATCAGCACCGATTCGCCGGCGCGCCTGCGGATTACGAGCACGCGGTCTCCTCTCCGGCAAGACCGCTCGCGGTCAGGGATAAATGATGATCGTGCGCATAAACGCCGTCCCACCGCACCGACTGGACGGCACAGCGGTTCTCCCGGTTGACCACGATCGGCGCCATCAGGTTGGCGCTGATGCGGCCATCCGGCTCGACCACGACGAAAGCCAGAACGGCGAGGCTGTCTCCGCTGGACATCGCGGACTCGTCAACGCCGATTGCCTTCATGTCTTCCGGCGACATCTGCAGACGATAGGCGGGTTCGACAGCGGCTACCGGAAGCGCGAGAAAGCAAAGATCGCGCGTGGTCATGCTTTGGAGCAGAATGAGAGGCCCCGTTTTGGGATGTTCGATGGCGAGAAAACGTCGTTCCCTTTCAAAGGCGGGCAGTCCGGCAGGAAACTCGATGGACAGACCCACCTCCTCCGGCACAGCGCCGAAGTACCTGGTTTGAATGGTGGTCATGCCGATCTCCTGCCGCCGGGTTCATCCACTCTACTGCTTCAGCAGAGTGAGCACCTGTTCCGGGGCGGAGTTGGCCTGCGCCAGAGCGGCCACACCCGCCTGCACGAGGATCTGTGCCTTCGTCAGATTGGCCGCCGCAGCAGCCATGTCAGCATCGCGGATGGACGATTCCGCGGCCGCGAAGTTGGTAAGCTGCGACTGCGCCAGGTTGACTGCGTACGTGAACTGGTTCTCGCTGCGGCCTACGACGGCCTGCGCCGCTCCGAGGCCAACAATTGCGTTCGCCAGCGCGGTGACCGCCGATTCGGCGCTGCTCTGATTGGAGATGTCGGCGCTGCCGCCTCCCGCCAGAAGATCCGACTTATGCACATCGCCCTGATCGAAGCTCGAGCCGATGCCCGCCGGAGCGTTGACGGTTCCGGCCGCGCTCAGGGTGACCGAGAATGCCGGCAGCGCGCTGAGAAACTGGATTCCCTCGCCGGTTACATCGCCAGTGGAGTCGACGATCTGGTTCTTCACCGCGACGATTCCCTGCAGCGTCGGGTCGTTGCTTTGCTGCAATTGCGTGTTGATCGCGGCGATGGACTCGTCCAGCGATTCTCCGTCGCGCGATGCCGCGTTGTTGGACAACACCACCGCGATCGAATGCGCTCCCCCGGACGCGTCGTTTGCGGAAATGGTGGCCGTCTGCGTGTTGGAGCCGTTTTGAATGGGGGCAAATGAGAACACCTTCGATGCCGACGAGCCGCCCGTATTGAAATAGAAGCCGTTTGTTTGGCTGGTTGCGGTGCTTGTCGTCATACCAGCGTTCCCCGACGCAGTCAGCGTGTTGCTTGTCGAACCCGAGCCGAATCCGAGGATCTGATTGGCCGCATTATTGGCGCCTTCTGCCACGCGGAAGTATGTCCCGTTTGTGGAGGTCAGCGTCACCGGCCCCTGCGCCCCCCCACCGCTGGCCACAAGACCAGCCGCGGCCAGTGTCGTATTCGCCGCAATCCGCTGGTTGATCAGATTGGCGAGCTGGCCCGCAGTGTCCGCGGTGAATCCGGTTACCTGAATCTGCTGCGCCGTTCCGCCGGCGATAGAGATCTCCAGTGTGTCGGTTGCGGCGCCGGTAGTAATGTTGCCGCCGGTAATCGTCGTATAGTCGAACGTGTTGCCCGACCCGGCTCCGCTGAGTTGGTAGCTGCCCAGACCGAGTTCGTTGTACGCGTCGCCCGAGGTGGAGATGGAGAAATCCTGTCCCACGTGGGTGGAAAAGGTCAGCGTACCCGTCCCGGCAACCGCCGAGATGCCCGCCGCCTGGAGTGCCGCGTTGGCGTTCACCTGCGCGACAAGGTCTGTTTGGGCGTTGGCATAGTTAGTGGCCGAGGCGCTCAGGGTAATCTCCACTGGACTGGCCAGTCCGCCGCTGCTGAAACGGACGATAGTGCCGGCCAGCGAAGAACCGCCCGTGTTCGAACCCTGCGACACCGTCAGCGTTTGAGTCATCGACTTGCCTATGGCCGGGCTGGCCGCCGCCGTCCCGCTCAGGCCCAGAGCCTGCGAGAGAGAAGTACCGGTTACAGCAATACTGGAGTTGGCATTGTCGGCTGCCGAGGTGATGACGAGCTTGTGCGTGGTTGGATCGGCGGAGGCCACCGCGTTGGCGCTGAATGCGGAAATGCCGTCGAGAATGGAAGCAACGGATGCAGCCGTGGCGCCGTTGACCACCCCGATGTGGAAACTCATTGCCGGCCCACCGTTGAACGACAGGGTCAGGTAGTCGTCGCTGGCGCCGGTGGTGGTATAGCTGTTCGAGGTATCCGTTCCCGTCAGTACGGCTTCGGCGCCAAAGTTGCCCATCAGTGCGTTAGCCATTTGATCGCCGGCCGATACCTGAAAGGCCACGCTGCTGGATGAATACGCCAGTTGCTGGCGGCCCTGCGAGTCGGTATTCACCGCGGCCGTGATGTTCGCGTTCTTGAACGCCGTCGCCGCAGAGTTTACGGCGTTTCCCGCGTTCTGGATCGCGTCATTGATGGCGGCGACCAGCGTCTGGGAATCGGTGACCGCGGACAGGTTCACCTGCACATCGATCTTGTTCGCGCCGCTGAAACCGGGACCGCCGATGTAGAAGTTCGATATGTTCCCCGAGGACGGCGGATTGTCTTTCAGAATGTCGGCAACCGTGGTGCCTGAGGCGCCGGTGCCGATATCGGTCCCAGCTATACCGCTCGCCTGCACGCCCTCGAGCCCCAGGCTTCGGGCGTCGATGGTGGACTGGCTCAGGTCCACCGAGATCGATCCATTCTGTATGGCCGAGGCCCCGGTCGGCCCCTGACCGCCGCCGATGAACACGGACATCGCTTTCGCAAAAGTGCCGCCGGTGTTCAGTCCGATGGATTGGGCCTGTCGATTGATTTCCGCCATCACGCTTTGAAACTCGCTGTTCAGTACATTACGGTCGCCGGTGAACGTGCCCGTGGCCGATTCGGTGGCCAGCGTGCTTGCGCGGTCCAGCAGTTGCGAGATGTTGTTCATCCCGCCATCGATGATTTGCAACTGGCTCAGGCCGTTGTTGGCGTTTTGAATGCCCTGTGTCAGCACCGCTTCAGTGGAACGATAGCTGTTGGCAATGGCCAGACCGGCGGCGTCATCCCCGCTGGTCACAATACGCAGACCCGAGGTCACCTCGTTGATGGTTTGATTCTGAAAGTTGCTGCTGGTCCGAAGGTAGTTCTGCGCCTGGAGAGACGCCACGTTCGTGTTTATGCTGAATGCCACAATCGTCTCCTTGATGTGATGCGACGCCAGCAAACCGGCGCGAAGACCCCGGCGCACTCACCAGTCGCACCCAGAACGAACCGGCGCATACCCTTCCGCTCCGGCAACTCCGCCGGCGCGATTCCCTGAACCGCTGGCCGGCGAGAACTGTCGAGGCGCCTTGTTTCGATCTGAACCATCCACCCCGAATCAAGCAAGCCTCCTGCCACAGGCATTGGGCCTTTGGCGGCCATGCGTTACCATAGGCCCAGAATCACGAATGCCTGAAAATGCGCGGGTTCTCATTACCGGCGGCGCTGGTTTCATAGGCTCCTGCTTCGTTCGTCTCAGTGCCGAAATGAAACAGTTTTCCCGTATTGTGAACGTGGATAAGCTGACCTACGCAGGAAATCTCGAAAATGTACAGACCGTGGCCGGGGATCCCAGGTATGTTTTCGTGCGCGCCGACATCAACGACGAGGCAGAGATGGATCGGGTGTTCGCCGCAGAGCGTCCCGATCTGGTAGTGCACTTCGCGGCCGAGTCGCACGTGGATCGCAGTATCCTCTCGCCCGCACCGGCTATCGACACCAACGTGCGCGGCACCTTTACCTTGCTGGAAACGGCACGCCGCCACGGCGTGGGACGGTTCATTCATATCTCTACCGACGAGGTGTACGGCGACATCGCGCCCCCGCATGAGGCCGGCGAGGACGACCCACTGCGGCCCAGCAGCCCCTATTCCGCCTCCAAGGCGGGCTCCGATCTGCTGGCCCTCTCTTATTTCCGGACCTGGGGCTTCAACGTCACCGTCACACGCGCGTCCAACAACTACGGTCCTTATCAGTTTCCGGAAAAACTCATCCCGTTGATGATCTCCAACGCGCTCGACGGCCGCCCCCTGCCGCTATAC
>Ga0209415_10015224_pt1 | contig 12494 bp, 12 predicted proteins | sample PeaSoiSIISIP2007_FD_187696 | JGI IMG/M metagenome (GOLD analysis project Ga0209415, IMG submission 187696) | Peat soil microbial communities from Weissenstadt, Germany - SII-SIP-2007 (SPAdes) (version 2) | ecosystem: Environmental > Terrestrial > Soil > Wetlands > Peat | place: Germany... | reverse complement strand
TCCGGCGATTGGCGGGTGCCCGGCGAGTTCGGCAAGGAGGTCGTCGTCACCAAGGACAACACCACGCTGTTCGCGTCGGACCGGGACCTGTTCGTGTTCCTGGCCGACGAGAAGAACCGCATCGAGGTGCCCGGCCGCAGGCAATCCTTTGGCGGGCAGACCGAACCGGGCCTCATGGCACGCGGGTTCTTCGTGTGGAACAGCGAGGTGGGTGACACGACGCTGGGCGCCGGCTTCTTCCTGTTCGACTATGTCTGCTGCAACCGGATCGTGTGGGGAGGGCGGGACTATAACGAGGTCCGCGTCCGTCACACGTCGGGAGCCCCGGACAGGTGGCTGGAGGAGGTCGTCCCGGTCCTGACCGAATACGCCAACGGCTCGGCCCAGCCCGTTCTCGCCGCCATCGAGGCGGCGCAGCAGGCCAAGCTCGACGAGGTCGACAAATTCCTCGCCGAGCGCTTCGGCAAGCGCATGGCCGTCGATCTCAAGGAGACCCATGAGATCGAGGAGCACCGGCCGATCGAGACCCTGTGGGATGTCACCACGGCGGTCACGGCCTTCGCCCGCAGCGTGCCCAACACCGATCGCAGGATCGAGTTGGAGCGCGAGGCGGGGAGGGTGATGCAGCTCGCGGCCTGAACGCCAGACCCCGCAGTGCGAAAGCGCTGCGGGGTTTTGGCGTTGGTGCCAATGGAACCAGTACGCGGTGTGCGCGCCGCGTCCGATGTTCGACCGAAAGCAGTCACAGCGAAGGCATCGCTGCATGTCGCGGAAGTGCCATGAAAAGACATAGGCTTGGTTATTCGATTACCTCGCCAGTGAGCAGCATAAGCGATTGCGAGGTGGTGAAGGATGCAAAAAGCGACACAGTCACCAGCCCGATATTCATTGGTAGGTTCGAACTTGCCTGCGGTTCAGAACCCCAGGCAATCCGGCGACACGTTGCCGATCATAACCGCGCTCGGGCCGCTTGAGGTGAGAAGCACGAGCGAGTTGCCGGCGACATGGGAGGCTGCATTGGTGGTGAACGGACAGGTCACGCCGAGGGTGACGACGTTCAAGCCGCCGTTGGAGACGTTGAAGAACCCGTTCGACGCCTGGGTCAGCTTCGCAGTACCGGTGACGGTGATGCCGCCGTCCATGCGTATTGACGAGTTCTGCGCAGCAATGATGTTGCCGGTCCAAGTCGATGGCGTCGAAGCGCCTGTGCCGAGCTCTATGTTGCTCTCAATCTGAACCGAGCCCGCGCCGGTGATGGTGTCGGCGCCGGCCGGACTTCCCGATCCAGGCTCGATACGCTGGTGAAAAGTCGAACCGTTGGTCACTTTCACGGCGACTCCGCCGGCTGCGCTGTTGGTGATGACGTTGCCGCCGTTGGAATGTGCGGCCGAGCCGTCCTCGATATAGAGCACGCCGTCATTGCCGCTGGCGTCCGTGTCGCTGACGATTCCGCCTTGCAGCAACACCGTAGAGTTCGACGATGCGAGAATCGTCGGCGCGTTGCCCGGCCCGGTGACCGTGCCGCTCACGACGAGGCCGGAGCGGTAAAGCTGGATGGCGGGGACGCCCGACCCGGACGCGGCGGCAATCGTACCACCGGAGAAAATGATTTCCCCCAAAGTGGCCGTGATGCCATTGCCTTGGTTGTTTTGGACCGTGGCGTTCTGGATGTCGAGGCTGGCAATGTTGACGTCGATGCCGCCTGCACTACCGCCGCTGCCGTTGTTTTGGATCACGACCGCCGCGGAAAGCCCGCTATCATTGTCATAGCCCAATTCGACGGTCCCGCCATCGACGACCGCCAGGCCGAAACCGGAGTTATTCTCGATCGCGCCACCGGCAATGGTCGCAGACCCGCCCCGAAACACCAAGACGGCTGCATCTTGGCTCCCGGGGCCGACCCAATTCTGGATAGTGCAGTTGTCGATCGTCGCGAATGCGCTGCTGGTGTAGACGATCACGCCTTCGAACTGGTTCAACCCTGAACCATCGATGACGAGGCCGTCGAGCTTCTCGCCCGCACCGCTAAAGGTGACATGGCCCTTGATGGTTCCCCCGGCGACATCGGCGTTAAGCGTGGCAAAGGGTGGAACCGAGACGGGACCGAGACAGGTGCCTTTAATATCGTAGGTCTGGCCACCGTTGTTGTTCAATTGCGTCTGAAGATAGCCTGAAACATTATTTACGCCGTTTACAACCGTGCAGTCCACGATGATCGTCGCGGCGGCTGGACGGGCGAGCAACAGGGCGGCGCTGAGGATCAGCGAGCCCGCGGCGGCACGATGGCAATTCATTCTTGCGACCCCCTCAACAGCCGCTCCCCTGTTCGCAGCTGATGTTAGACTGACGTTACGCTGACCAGGCTTTTTCGGCAAGCCTGAGCAAATGACTAGCGGTCGGACTGCGCCGCCGAGTATCGCGACGGGGTCGCGCCGCCTGAGCGACTGGCGCAATCTGCCCCGTTGGGTTGATGCTTCACGGTCCTCTGGGCCATCACCCGGGAAATATTAGCGCAAGAACTTGTGCCGCCGAGCCTAGTGGCCTCGTCGGACCGCCGAATGTCGCTTGTGGGTCATCAGCACCCTTGTCGCCGCGCGCGTGACTGGTCCGCTTCGCCCCTGACTTCGGAAGTTGGCGCGCCCGGCCGATACGGCAGAAACGTGCCATAAGCCGACATTCGCACGGAACTATGCACCGCCTAAACCTCTGATCCTGCGAGGGATGGGAAGCGATGCGAAATTCTTGATTTTCGCAGGGCGGCTCGTCGCTAAGCGGAGCACCACATGCGTACAGAGGACTCGCACACGGGTCGCTAGCGCGTTGTAGGGCTGTCCTCGATCAACCACGCAAACAGCACTGTCGCCGCAGCACCGCCGGCCAGCTCGGCGAGAATGAAGCCCGGCACGTCAGCGGGCACGATGCCGGCGAATGTGTTTGTCAACGCGCGCGCGATGGCCACGGCAGGATTAGCGAACGAGGTGGACGACGTAAACCAGTAAGCGCCGGTGATGTAGGCCGCGACCCCGAAGGGCACGGCCGCCGGCGCATGGCGGTTTGCGCTAACGATAAGACCGACCAGTCCGAAGGTCGCGATAAACTCGCCGACGAGTTCGCCGACGGTGCCGCGCGCGTGCGCCGAGCATTGCAGGATCGGTAAGCCAAACATCAGATGCGCGAGCCACACGCCGGCGACGGCGCCGATGCTCTGCGCAATGATGTAAGCGACAGCAAGGCGCGCGCGCAGCTCCCCGCGGCTCACGAACGCGAGCGTCACGACCGGGTTGAAATGCGCGCCCGAGATTGGCCCGAAGGTCAGGATCAATGCCACGAGCGCGCCACCCGTGGCGATCGCGTTCGCCAATAACGCGAGCGCGACGTTTCCGCCGGCGAGACGTTCGGCCATGATCCCGGAGCCGACCACGGCGGCCAGCAACAGCGCCGTGCCGAGGGCTTCAGCAACCGCACGTCGCAGCAGGGCGGCGTGCATCATGTCGGGAGGGGGCCGGTCTTGCCGATCTCGTCGAGCCGTCCCTGCAATGAGAGGCGATCGAGCTTGTTCAGCGGCAAGCTGACAAAAATCGAAATGCGCCGGTTGAGTTGCATGAACGCACTCCAAAAGGCGCGTGCGATCTCCGTCTCGCTGCCGGTAGCGGCGGCCGGATCGGGAATGCCCCAATGTGCCGTCATCGGCTGGCCGGGCCAGATCGGGCATACCTCATTGGCGGCGTTGTCACAGACCGTGAATACAAAATCGAGCGCCGGTGCGCCCGGCTGCGTAAACTCGTTCCAACTCTTGGAGCGCAGGCCCTCGGTGGAATAATGCAGCCGCTCAAGCAGTTCGAGCGTGCGCGGGTGAACTTCGCCGCGCGGGTGACTACCGGCCGAGTAGGCGCGGAAATGGCCGCGCCCGAGCTGGTTCAAGATCACTTCGCCGAAGATCGAGCGGGCCAAATTGCCGGTGCAGAGAAACAAGGCGTTGTAGGGTCGGTCTGCCACGGGTGATTACTCCGTCACTGCGGCACCGCAGCCGCACGCGGCTTTAGGCGCGGGCGTGAGCGCCGGCGTACAACAGCCGGCGGCCGTGCCGGCGAGCGTCGGCTGATCGCCGGGGTTGCTGCCGATCGCTGGCGCGTTGCCGCCATAGATCGTACTCTCGCCGTGAGTGAGGAATGTTTCCCACGCCAGCCCTTGCGGATCGGCGATCCACGATTTTTCGGATTGCGCGTAACAGCACACGGTCGCGCCCTCCTCAAGCACAGGCGCGTCGGCCGCTTTCAAGCGGTCGTAGACTTCGGCCAGCTCGCCGGCGTCCTCAACCTGAATGCCAAGATGATGGATGCCGGCAGCGCCGCGGCCGTGCGAGATCGCGAAATTGACGCGCGGGTTGTCGAGCATCCACTTGGCATAGTCGGGCTGGCGGACAGTCGGCTCGGCAGCGAACAACGCCGAGTAAAAGTGGATCGACGCCGCCAGGTCGTCGACTCCCAAATGCACATGAATGCGCTTCATGCTGATTTCCTCTTGGTCGGAACGGCTTTGCCGGTTTGCTCGGGACGGCAGACCGGCGCGCACGCGCCGCTGCCGCAACAATTCTCGATGAGGTAGCTGACGACGGCGTTCATCGCCGTGAAGTCGGCCGCGTAGAAAAGCTGCCGGCTAAGCCGGCGCTGTGTGATGAGGCCAGCGTGGGTGAGCTGCTGTAGATGGAACGTTAGCGACGACGGCGGCAGCTTGAGGGCCTGGGCAAGCGCACCGGCCGCCAAGCCATCGGGGCCGCGCTGCACGAGCCGGCGAAAGACCTCAAGGCGGGTTTCATGGGCGAGGGCACCGAGCGCGTCGATGATCTGCGGGGCGTCCATGCCGAGCCTCCATATTTCGACGAATGTCAAAATAAGGTCTCCCGCCTGCGGCTGTCAACGATATTTCGTCAACTATCAAAATGGGGTTACGTGTCCTCGCGCATCAGCATGGGGAGTTGGCGCGCTATAAAAGCGGTGTGGCGAAGGTCAGCATCACGATCCTCTTGGAGTCTGGCGCCCGCATCGGGCCTGGCAAGGCCGCCTTGCTCGAAAGCATCCGCGATGGCGGCTCGATCTCGGCCGCCGCGCGCGACATGGGCATGTCCTACAAGCGAGCCTGGCTCCTGCTCGACAGCATCAACCAGGCTTTCACCGAGCCGGTCGTCACGGCTGCAACGGGTGGCGCCGGCGGCGGCCGCGCCACGCTGACGGCCTTCGGCGTCGAGCTGCTTGAGCGTTATCGGCGCATCCGCGACGAGGCCGCGGACCTGGCTGCCGATGATCTCGCGGCGTTGTCGCGCCGCGCCCGGCCCGAAGCCGGCCCCAAGGTCTAAAAATCCCCTGGACTCCCGCGATATTGTCGACCGAAATGCGTTATAGCCAAATTGCTATAACGGAGCCTCATGGGCGATCGGCAGCAGGTTTTGGTGCGAGGAACGGGGGATGTCGGCTCAACCGTCGCCGCCGTGCTGTTCCGTGCGGGCTACCGGCCCACCCTCCACGATGAAGCGGCGCCGGCGACGCCGCGGCGAGGAATGGCCTTCGCCGATGCCGTTTTTGATGGTGCGGCAACCTTAGACGGGCTGACGGCGCGGCGAGTGGAAGCGGCCGACGAGTTGCTCCGCGTTTTGAGCGCCGGCGAGATACCCGTCGCCGTCTGGCCGATCGGCGAGCTGCTGCACGCTGCCGCCTGGTCGGTGCTGATTGACGCGCGCATGAGGAAGCGCGCGGTGCCGGAATGTCAGCGCGGGATGGCGCCGCTGACGATCGGCCCTAATTTCGTCGCCGGTGAGACGGTCGATCTCGCGATCGAGACGAGCTGGGGCAATCGCCTGGGAGCGGTCACCACTGCCGGCGCGCCGCTGCCGCTCGGCGGTGAGCCGCAACCGCTCGGCGGCGTCGGCCGTGCGCGCTTTGTCTATGCGCCGGCGGCCGGCCGCTTCGTGACAGTGGTGCGGATTGGCGATCGGGTCGCGGAGGGCGTTGTGGTCGCGACGATCGCAGGCACCCCATTGTGTGCGCCGATCGCCGGCGTCGTCCGCGGCCTCACGCGCGATGGACTTGAGGTCTCGCTCCGCACCAAGGTGATAGAAGTCGATCCCCGCGGTGATCCCGCGGCGGCCTTCGGCTTGGATGCGCGGCCACGGCGCATCGCCGAAGGCATCTTAAGCGCACTGTCGCGCGCGCCGGTCATGGCGCTGGCATGACGATCCCTGCCGCCGAGCCGCCCGCGCGGGCGGCACCACGCAAGGCGCCGGCGGTTTTCGCAGGCGGCGCCTTGATTGGCGCGCTTGGCGGCTTGATCGGTCTCGGCGGCGCGGAATTTCGGCTCCCGCTGCTGATCGGTACGTTTCGCTTCGCCGCTTTGCAGGCGGTGATCCTCAACAAGGCGATGAGCCTGGTCGTCGTCGCTTCGGCGCTCCCGTTCCGCGCCGCAGCGGTGCCGTTCGCCACGGTCGCGGTGCATTGGTCGATCATCGTCAATTTGCTGGCGGGTAGCCTCGTTGGTGCCTGGTGTGGCGCCGGCTGGGCGACGCGTCTCGCGTCGCATACGTTTTACCGCATCATCGCCGGGCTGCTCGTAGTGATCGCATTCGTCTTACTGTTCGGCCACGACACGGCGTCATCGGGGGCCATGCTGACGGGCGCGGCACAAGCGATCGCAGGCGTCTTCGCCGGCTTCGTGATCGGCGTCTTCGCAGCCCTCATGGGCGTCGCCGGTGGCGAACTCCTGATCCCTACCCTCGTGCTGTTGTTCGGCGTCGATATCAAGCTCGCCGGCAGCTTGTCGCTCGCGGTCAGCCTGCCGACGATGATCGTCGGTTTTGCGCGCTACAGCCAGGATCGGGCCTTTGGCGTGCTCGGCCAAAATCGCGCGTTCGTCCTCGTCATGGCGGCCGGCTCGATCGTCGGCAGCTTCATCGGCGGTCAGTTACTCGGTCGGGTTCCCTCCGCTGTGCTGCTGCCCTTGCTCGCGGCCATCCTCGTCGCGTCGGCATTTAAGGTGTGGCAGCACAAGTAGCGCTTCTTCTCGATTTGTGACCAAGCTAAATGTCTGCTCAGGGTTAATCGCGCCGGTTCCTCGATGTCCGGGCTATGGCCGCTTGACCTTCAACTTCGGAAATTCGCGCCGGCTTCGGGCACCGCCGTTCGGTGCCAGGAGCCGACATCCCAGGCCCGGCAAGGGCGAGCGGCTGCCCCCTGCTTGGGTGGCCAATCTCGGGCGGCATGACGCACCGCACCGGGAGGTGCTAACTTGGTTGCTTCCGGGGGAGGCCCTTGTGGCGGAACAACGCGTCGACAGGCGGCTGACAACAATCCTCGCTGCAGACGTGGCGGGCTATAGCAGGCTAACGGGCGTTGACGAGGAAGGCACGGTCTCGCGGCTCCGCGCACTGCGGCAAGAGCTGATCGATCCCGTGATCGCCGCCAATGGCGGCCGTACGGTTAAGCTCATGGGTGACGGCAGGCTGGTCGAGTTCGACAGCGTCGTTGGCGCAGTCCGCTGCGCCATCGAGGTGCAGAGCAAGATGGCAGTGCGGAATATCGACGTCGCGCCCGACAAGCGCATCGAGTTTCGGGTCGGAATCCACCTCGGCGATGTCGTGGTCGAAAGCGACGGCGACCTGATGGGCGACGGCGTGAATATCGCAGCGCGGCTCGAAGGGATTGCCGACCCTGGCGGCATTTGCCTGTCGGAGGACGCCTGGCGCCAAGTGCGCGATAAGGTCAATGCTGTATTCGTCGATCTCGGCGATAGGCAGTTGAAGAACATCGCGCGCCCGGTGCGCGCCTTCACACTGAAACCGCGCACCGATGCTGGTGCCGCCGCGGTGCCAACGGAAAAGTCAGGTCCGCCGCGGCTGTCGATCGTGGTGTTGCCCTTCGCCAATATCGGCGGCGATCCGGAGCAGGAGTATTTCGTCGACGGCGTGACCGAGAGCCTCACCACCGATCTCTCGCGCATCGCCGGTTCGTTCGTCATCGCTCGCAACACCGCCTTCACTTACAAGGGCAAGAGCTTCGACGTGAAGCAGGTCGGCCGCGAGCTGAACGTGCGCTACGTGCTCGAAGGCTCGGTGCAGCGCGGCGGCAACCGGATGCGCGTCAACGTCCAGCTTATCGACGCCGAGACCGGCAACCACCTGTGGGCCGAACGTTTCGACAAGCCGCTGGCCGACCTTTTCGACATGCAGGACGAGATCGTCGCGCGGCTGGCGCGGCAACTCGACGCGGAGCTCGCCGCCGCCGAGGCGCGCCGCGCCGAGCGGGCGCCCAATCCCGATTCAATGGACCTCTATTTTCAGGGCACCGCGTGCTGGCACAAAGGCGCGAGCCCGGAATATCTGTCCCAAGCGCGCGGCTATTTCGAGCGCGCGCTGGCGCGCGATCCCGGCAATATCGAGGCAATGCTCGGGGTGGCGTGGGTCGATCGCGTGGTCGGCGCGGCGTTCATGGCCGACGATCGGGTGCACCGCCTAGCGGCGGCCGAAGCCATCGCCAACAAGACCTTGTCGCTCGCGCCGAATCATGCTTTTGCCCATTTCGTGTTGGGTTGCGTCCAAATTGGCTCCAGGCGGGCAGCGCAGGGCATCGCCCAATGCGAGCGGGCGCTGGCACTCGATCGAAATCTGGCGGCCGCTCACGGATATTTCGGTCTCGCAAAATTCCTCATCGGTCGCGGCGAGGAAACCGAGAACCATGTCCGCGATGCACTCCGTCTCAGTCCGCGCGACACTACCGCCTATTTCTGGATGACATTTGCCGGCGTCGCCAAGCTGGGGCTCGGCGCTGACGAAGCGGCAGTCGCATGGCTGCGCCACAGCGTTGAGACCAACAGCATTTTTCCCATCGCGCATTTCAATCTTGCCGCCGCATTGGCGTATTCCGACCGGTCGGCCGAGGCGCGCGAAGCGGTCGCAGCCGGACGTGCGCTTGATCCAACCTTCACTATCGCCCGCTACCGTGCCGGGCAACTCAGCGATCACCCCACCTATCTCACGCAGCGCGACCGCATCATCGACGGCTACCGCAAGGCCGGCGCACCGGAACAATGAAGGCGCGGCGTTTTTTCGCTGAATGAGCTGACGCGGCGTACATTGACGTGACAAACGTTGGTCCGCTCGGGGTCATCAACGGTAAGTCTCCGAATGAGCATAAGATTTCCGCAGTACCGCCGATAGCGGACCATAAATAAGACCTCTGTTGTGGACTGGTGATCGCAGCAATTGGACGGAAGTGGGGGCAGCTCGCGGTCTAAACGCCAGACCCCGCAGTGCGAAAGCGCTGCGGGGTTTTGGCGTCTCAGATGGCTCTTGGTGCTAGGAGTTGCGGGGCTGACGCCTTGGCGCGAGATCATTTGCGCTTCGTAGAACCCGGTCGCAAGATGAGGCCGATGCCGGAGACCCCAGACGAATTTTACGCCCGCGCGGAGGCGCTTCTTCCCGTGATTCGCGCCGAGGCCGAGGCGAATGAACGCCATCGAGTCGTGGCGCCGAGCCTTATCGCGCAGATTCGCGAGGCCGAGCTGTTCCGAATCATGGTGCCGCGGCGCTTCGGCGGCTACGAGCAGGACTGCGAGCTTGCTCTGCGCATCGCCATCGCATTTGCGGGAAGCTGCGCCTCGACTGGCTGGTGCGCCATCGCCGGCATGGTGCATGCGGGTCTGCTCGCGGGGTTTCCGCTTGCGGCGCAGCATGAGATTTGGGACGCGGGGCCGGACGCTTACGTCTGTGGCTCCTACGCGCCGGCGGGGCGTGCCGTCCCGGAGCCTGGCGGGTATCGTCTCTCCGGCACATTCGCATTCGCCAGCGGGTGCGATCACGCGCAATGGGCGGTCGTCGGGGGTCTGATCGTAGAGTCCGGGAGACCCCCGGCGGCGCCCCATTTCTTTCTCGTACCGGTTGCCGATTACAGAATCGACGACAACTGGTTCACCTCTGGACTCTCCGGCACGGGCAGCAAGAACCTCGTCGTCGAGGGTGCATTCATTCCGCTCCACCGGGTGCTATCGTTCGCCGCGGCGACGAGCGGTGACACGCCGGGCAGCAAGATCCACGACAATCCACTCTACCGGATCCCGCTGCTCGCTTATTTTCCACCGGTGCTCGCGGCGACGGCGGTCGGGGCGGCCAAAGGGGCGCTGGCCGACTATGTCGAGATGATCCGCGTTCGCGAGACGCGCGGTGCGGTCGCCGGAGGCCAGGCGCGCATGGCCGACTTCGCGACCATTCAATTGCGTCTAGCCGACGCGGCGGCGGCGGTTGATGCTGCTGAAACAATCTTGTTTCGCGACGTGGGGATGGTGACAAGGAAGGCACGAGCCGGACAGCCCATTACGATCGACGATCGCATCCACTGTCGTCGCGGCCACGCCTATGCGACGAAGCTCGCTATCGAGGCGGTTGAAGCTCTTAACGCATCGACCGGCGGTAATGGGCTCTTCCTTCATACCGTGGTCCAGCGGGCGTGGCGCGACGCGAACGCCGTCGGACGTCATATCAGCCTCAACTGGGATACAGTTGGGACAATGTACGGTCAGCACGCGTTGGGATTGGAGCCACGCGGTCAGTACTGAGGGGCCACAAGGAAGCGCGCCCTCTAAGACAGAATAGGCGCTTGAGTGGCATCTAGTGATCGAGGTGACGGTCTTGGCGTTTGCATTGGTGAGGCCTTAGATTGAGGTATGCCTCCTCCGAACCTCGAAATTTTTCACTCCGCGAATCTCTATCTTGAACTGCATGGCGACGAGGCCGTGGCGAAAGCGCGTGCCATGGTTCGCACCATGCAGGACCGCGGCGACCGTGATGGCGCCGACCGATGGCTGCAGATCATCGTGGCAATCGAGGCTCTACAACACAAAACAGCTAGAGGCTCTTTGCAATGAGCCGGGTCACTACGACCCTGATCGTGAGCCTCCTTTGGGTCTCTCAGGCATGGGCCTGGGGAAGCGAGGGCCACCGTATTGTCGCAGAGATCGCCGAGCAGTATCTCGAACCGGGCCCTGCGCACGAGGTGCGGGATCTCCTCTCGATCGATAATGCCACGACATTGGCCGACATCTCGAATTGGGCCGATGAGATTCGGGGCCAGCGTCGCGACACCGCGCCCTGGCACTTTGTCGATATACCGATCAGCGCGTCAGCCTACGATCCCACGCGCGACTGCTCTCGAGGCAACTGCGTCGTCGCCAAGATTGACGAATTCATCGCAGAGCTCCGTGACAGGAAATTGTCGGGCTCCGAGCGCCTTGAAGCCCTGGAGTTTGTGGTCCATTTCATTGGCGATGTGCATCAGCCCCTGCACGCGTCGGACAACAACGATCGCGGAGGCAATGAGATCAAGGTCGAGTTTCGGGGTCACAGGACGAACCTGCATGCGGTCTGGGACACGGGGATCTTGGCGCCGGCAGTGCGGGGCGACGAGCGTGGCTACGCGCTGCGCCTCGTGAATTCGATTACTCCCGGCGAGATTGCAAAATGGCGCGGCGGCTCGGTCGCGGATTGGGCGAATGATAGCCACGCGCTCGCGCAGCGAGTTATTTACGGCGACCTACCGCATGAGCCCGGTCCGCTCCCAACGAATTATGAACGAGCGGCTTTGCCCGTGGTCAACGAGCAGTTGGAAAAGGCCGGTGTGAGGCTCGCAGCCGTTCTCAATGCGATCCTCGCCAAATGAAGGGTTTCCCTATAACTTCACGTCGGGCCTCGGCTCCTTCCGCCGCAAAGCGAGCCGCGATAACCCTGGCATACGCGGCTGAACTGAGACATTAATTCAGGTAGACTTTAGTCTGTCCTCCGCTGTCAACCGCTCCCAAGCATGCAGCCCGATTACCAAGGAATCCAAGGTCACACACGCCGGCTGGCGACATTCTCGGCCGCCTTGGCCTACGACGACATACCCCCCGAGGTTATCGCCAAGGTCAAGCATCTCCTCCTCGATACGCTGGGGACAACGCTTGCTGCGACCACTCTCGGTGCCGGTTGCGCCGAGGTGGTTCGAGTGATGCGTGATGTCGGTGGCAAGCCTGAAAGCACCATACTCGGCTTCGGATATAAAGTGGCCGCGCCAAACGCAGCGCTCGCCAATGGTGGGTTGGCTCATGCGCTGAATTACGATCCGATTAGCCGCGACACTGGGCACGTCGGGGTCGTGTGCCTGACAGCTCCGTTAGCAATGGCCGAAGCTCTCCCGGGGATCTCTACACGTCAGTTTCTCACCGCGGTGACGATCGCATCCGAGATATCCGCTCGCGTCGCCGCAGCGCAGTCGCGCACCGGCAAAGCATCGAGCGTGAAGTTCATGGCGGGCCAGCTCTTCGGGTATTTCGGTGCTGCCGCAGCAGCAGGGTCGTTACTCGAACTCACCGCTGAGCAGATGCACAGCGCGTTCGGCATCGCCTTGATGCAGTCCTCCGGCACCATGCAGGTCGTGCATGGCGGCGACCCTCCGGCTAAGGCGATCTACGGCGCGTAT
>Ga0209415_10015223_pt1 | contig 12494 bp, 14 predicted proteins | sample PeaSoiSIISIP2007_FD_187696 | JGI IMG/M metagenome (GOLD analysis project Ga0209415, IMG submission 187696) | Peat soil microbial communities from Weissenstadt, Germany - SII-SIP-2007 (SPAdes) (version 2) | ecosystem: Environmental > Terrestrial > Soil > Wetlands > Peat | place: Germany... | reverse complement strand
CCGCCGCGGCGGGCTCGGTCGGGATGACGGCGTCGGATAAGCCAGCGCCTTACCTGTCATTTTTCGTGGCAATTCTGCTACCGAACGCCCTACCCTGGTTGTCTAAAACAGTGACAGGACGAGCCTCGTCTGCTTTCCGGTCGTCCCACGGAACAAAATCCAGGCCCCACACGTACCAATCAACAGAACGGAATCCTACCCGGTAGGGGAGGCAGCAGTGGCCAACGGCAACGGCAAGAAGAAGAAAAAGCGCTGGATCATCATTTCGATTGTGTCAGTTGCGGTCCTGGCGTTGGTGATCGTCGCGGTAGCGGCGACCCGCGGGGGCACCAAGATCGACCCCACCAAGCTGGCAAAGGTGGAAAAGGGCGACCTCGCCAAGAGCGTGGTGGCCACGGGAAAGATCACGCCGATTACTAAAGTGGAGATCAAGTCCAAAGCCAGCGGCATTGTGGAGAAGCTGTATGTGGATACGGGCGACCACGTGAAGCAGGGTCAGGTGCTGGCCGAACTGGACAGGGTCGAAATTCAGGCACAGGTGAATTCATCGAAAGCGCAACTCCTCTCGTCGCAAGCCAACCTGAAGAGCGCCGAAGCCGACGAGATCCGAGCCAAGGTTGATGCTCAGGGCGTGGACATCCCGACGCTGCAGCGGGCCTACGAGCGCGCACAGGAAATGTCCAAGGATGGGGTCGTCTCGCAGGCGGCGCTGGACGACGCGCAGCGGGGCTACATCATGGCCGTGAACAAGCGCGATGTTGCCCGGGCGCAGTTGACCGTCAACAAGGCGAAGGTCTCTCAGGCCGAGGCCGAGGTCGAGAAGGATGAAGCCAGCCTGAAGCAGTTCCAGGAGCAGCTCAGCTACACCACGATTACAGCCCCTATCGACGGGGTTGTGCTATCGCGGGACGTGGAAGTTGGCGACGCGGTCAGCTCCATCCTGGTGCTGGGCTCGGGAGCAACCCTGGTGATGACCCTGGGCGATACCAGCGAAGTTTATGTGAAGGGCAAAGTGGACGAGAGCGACATTGGCAAGGTCTACCTGGGACAGCCCGCACGCATCCGCGTGGAGACGTTTAAGGACAAGACCTTCACTGGACATGTCACCAAAATCTCGCCGATGGGCGTTGAAAAAGACAATGTCACCACCTTCGAAGTGCGCGTCTCGATCAACAATCCGGGCGGTGAACTGAAGGCGGAGATGACCGCCAACGCCGAGATCATCCTTGACGAACACCACAACGTGCTGATGATTCCCGAGGGCGCCATCATGTATGACAAAGAAAAGAAGGCGTCGGTGGATATTCCTGTTCCCAGCGCCAAGGATGGTATGAAGAAGACCGCCGTCAACATCGGGATTTCCAACGGCGTGAAGACAGAAGTTCTTTCCGGCCTCAAGGAAGGCGATCAGGTTGTGCTGCAGCAGTAATCGCGAAGTGTTTTCGCCCAGGCTGCCTTTCGGGCAGCCTTTTGCCAATCCGATTTACTTCAGTATCAGGAGAGGTGTCATGAACAAACGCTTCACGGCGACTCTACTCGGCTTTCTGCTGCTTCCCGTTCTGTCCTATGCGCGCGCCGAAGGCCATTTCGATCGCACCCTCCAGGTCTCGGGGGCTGTAAGCCTCGACGTAACTACCGGTTCGGGCGACATCACTATCAAGACGGGAAGCTCCAATCAGGTGGTGGTGCACGGAACCATCCATGAGAATAACTGGTTCTTCAACAATGAGAATGCGGTGCATCAGGTGGAATCCAATCCTCCCGTTCAGCAGAGCGGCAATAGCATTCGCATTGGCTACAACTTGCCGGACGACGTGAAGCGGCACGTGGCCATCGATTACGAAATTACGGTGCCGGCCAGCACTGCGGTCCAGGCGCATAGCGGATCGGGTAATGTCGATGTATCGGGAGTTAGTTCCGGCGTGCAGGCGCAGACCGGTTCCGGCGATATCCGTCTCCGCGACCTCGGCGGCAGCCAAAACGCCCGCACCGGCAGTGGCAATATCCGGGCAGAAAATGTTGGCGCGCCGTTTACCGCCCAGACCGGGAGCGGCGACATAGAGGCCAGCCTCACCGGCTCAGGCGATGTTGATGTCCATACCGGCTCAGGAACCATACAAGTGCGCGGCATTAAAGGCGGTGTTCGTGGGCGCACTGGCAGCGGCAACATTGAAGCCGGCGGCACGGTGGCCGGCCCGTGGCAGTTGCACAGCGGCTCCGGAAACATCCGCCTGGCGGTTGGATCGAACAGCGGCTTCAACGTCGATCTGCATACCAGCTCCGGATCAATTCATTCGGAGCTGCCGATTACGGTGCAAGGCTCCATGGGCAGCCACGAACTCAAAGGCACGGTGCACGGCGGCGGCCCGACGGTCGAGGTCTCCACCAGTTCAGGGGATGTGGAGGTACGGTAGTACAGTTATCAGTTGTCGGTTGCAGCCGCCAGCGACTGATTATTGCAACTCCCTTTATTTTCTTTAGCTGACACTTGGCACGAGCCTTGCACTCACCTCTGCCTGACCGGGCTTGTAGTCAGCGATGACTGCCTGCCTGTGTTGCTCGATATGCACATCTCGAATTAAGCGCCGGGGGCATGTCATGACAAGTGCGACAAATCCGGGAGTGTACATGGAACCGCATCGCAAAGCGATTCTCTGTTTGTGCTGCGACACTAATACTCTTCAAGTCCGGCAGATGCTATTGGAACATTTTGGCTATCGCGTGTTCGCGGCAAGCTCCGTAGACGATGCAAAAAACATAGCCGAGAACCGGTGTCCCGACCTGTTGTTGATGGACAACAGCCATCCGGAAGTTGACCCTGAGCAAGTGGCGACGCAGGTAAAGATGAAATATCCGGGCGTGATTGCAGTCGTGCTGTCGCCCTATTACTACGGAGCCGGCAAAGCAAGTCGCAGCGCCATCGACCGATTCGTTACCAGCAACGACGGTCCCGATGTCCTGATCTCGCAGATCGAGGAACTGCTTGAGGACACTCCCGCGGGAGCGATGCAATGTCCCAGCGGATGTAAACGAACGGGCGATTCCCGGGATAGAACGGTCCCAGTCAGACAACATGGCCGCCAGCGGGCGGAACAACTTCCGCCGCTTCGTTTGTGCGGCTGTGCGGCGATTTTCCCAAAAGCGGAGGCCCAAAAACGGAACCTTCCCGATCCGGATGCCAATTCGGCGACGCCCCTCTTTCGCCTTTGCTTCGTATGTGCGCGATCCGCTATAGCTTAGCTTTAGCGGCCGTGTTTTCGGCGAGTGGCGGCTCACTTGCATTGCTCAAGCGTGATCGCTGATTTCGAGCACGAGCAGCAGGCAGGTGAAGAGAGATGAAAGCGGAGACGATGCAGCCGATTTGCACAAGCCGTTCGCAAGTGGTGAATCCCTCAGTCATTCTTTTGGTAGAGGATGAATCGATTGTGCGCGAGGTCACGCGCGAGGTACTGAAGCAGGCCGGTTACATGGTGCTGGAGTCGGGCAGTGCAAAAGAGGCGCTGCACCTCGCCCGGCACCACCCAGGCCGAATCGATGTCCTGCTGGCGGACGTAGTGATGCCGGGAATGAATGGGGCCGATCTGGCTTGTCACTTGCAACGCATGCAGCCTGACTTGATCACAATTCTTATGTCGGGATACGCGCAGAGCGATATTACCCAAACCATCAGTCGGACAGCGGCCATCCACATCCAAAAACCATTCACGGTGAACATATTGCTAACGCGGATCGGCGAGGCGCTGCGGGCGTCTTCGGCACGCGCTCGGCTAGCCGCTGTGCCCAGGATTTCCGCCTGAGACGGCCGGCACGGCGGTCTGGCCGTCGCGCGTGGCGGCCCGACGGGAATTCGCCGTATCGCTGGTGGAGGAAGCGGCAGGATTCTTATCGCTGGGCCCGGTCAGACTTGTCATCTGGCGCTGATGCGGAGATGCCAGGATCACAACATCCACACGCCGATTGAGTTGCCGGCCTTTCGCTGTGTCGTTGCTGGCCGCGGGATGGAACTCTGCGTATCCGGCAGCGGAAAGCCGCTCGGACGGGACACCGTACTGCACAATCAGCGCCTTTACCAGGCTTGTAGAGCGCGCAGTAGACAACTCCCAGTTGGAGGCGAACTGCGAGGTGTGGATGGGCACGTTATCGGTGTGACCTTCGATCCTGACTGCGCAGGCGTGTTGCCGCAGGATGTTTGCGACGCGCGCAAAGGCGGCTTCGGCGCCTGGCTTGATGGTGGCCGAACCGCTATCGAAGAAACCGGCCTCGCGCAGACTAACCACCAAACCGTCCGCTTCCATATGGAGAGCAACCTCATTGCGCGTGATCTCGGCAGCCAACGCGTTCTCCAGTTCGCTGCGAATGGCATTGAAGTCTTGCTTCTTCTGATCGGCGCCCATCTTTTCCTGACCCGCCGGCGCCCAGCGCGATAAATCCTGCGCCCCATTGACGGCACTGGGCAGGGAAATCTTGGGATCGATTTCGCCTGGCTTATGACCGTCTCTTTCGAAAATACCCAGTTGCTGGAAGGCGGAGTTGATGGCGTCGGAGAGACGCGACGCCCGCTGTTTATCGATCTGCGCCGAAGCGTACAGAACCACGAAGAAGGCGAACAAAAAGGTCACGAAGTCGGCGTAGGAGACCAGCCAGCGTTCGTGACTCACTTCCGCGGTCGATCTGCGGCGGCGGTTTTTCATGGCAGATGGACTCCCGCGGCTGTCTTGGCTTTCGGCGATTCGGGCAAAAAGCCAATCAGCTTGCTCTCCAGCATGCGGGGATTCATCCCTTCCAGAATGGAGACCACGCCTTCCAGGGTCATCTCGCGGATGATTTGTTCTTCGCGAATGCGCAAGCGCAGCTTGCCGGAGCTGGGCAGAAAGAAGAGGTTGGCCGAGCCGACGCCATAGACCGTCGCGACAAAGGCCACGGCAATGCCTTTGCCGACCTCGTTGATGTTGTCCAGGTGCTGCATCACCTGAATCAGTCCCAGCACCGCTCCGATGATGCCGATGGTGGGCGCGAAGCCACCGGCCGATTCGAAGACTTTGGGAATGTTGTCTTCGTATTCGGCTTGATTGTCGATCTCCAACTGCATCGTCTTGCGCAGCTCCTGCGGCTCGGTGCCGTCCACGGCCAGCATCAAAGCTCGCTTCAGGAAAGGGTCGCCGAGGGATGGCAGATCGGCGTCGAGCGAAATCATGCCGTAGCGCCGCGCCTTGTTAGCGAAAATGACCAGCTGTTGCACTGTCTGTTGCGGATCCAGCTTGCGCTCCAGGAAGACTTGCACCAGCCGGCGGAAAGCGGAGGCGACCACCGGCATGGGATATTGCAGCAGAACCGCACCCAGCGTCCCGCCGAACACGATGATGGCCGCAGTGGGCTGCAGCACCTGGGAGAGCTTGCCGCCTTCCAGCAAGAGTCCAAGCACAATTCCGCCCAGGCCGACGATCACTCCCATGAGGCTGCTTTTATCCACGCCGCGGTCCTTCCGAGGTGGACGGGGCTTCGCCGGCAGCGTTGGCGCGAATGCGGGAAGGCGAAGCAGCTTTCGGATCGGCGATCAGGACCGAGCGGCGAAAATCGCGCACTCGCTCAATCACCTGCTCGGTGGTCTCGCGCACCACCAGCTTCTCGCCATTCAATAAGGTCAGGACCGTGTCGGGCGCCTCCTCGACATACTTGATGAGGTCACAGTTGACCGCCAGACGCGCATGGTTTAAGCGGGTGAGCTGGATCATACGCACTCCTCCGCCGGGGGGTTGAATCAGAGAAAGCATCGGCAAAAGTTGCCCAGGGCTTGAAGAGCTGCGAGCCGGCGAGCCGGCGAGCTAGAAGTTACGTGCCACGAGCTGAGAGCGCGCGGATCTGCCAGCCAGGGAGTAAGCAAGAATTCTTTTCTGCGTTGCGCCGTTTTTCCCCCAGTAGCTAACAGCGCTCCCGAGCTTGGCATTCTCAGCTCGAGCCCACAGCTCGCGGCTCGAAGCTCGCGGCTAATTAGGGCGCTCTAACCTAAGGTGGCTGGTCGGCTGCCGCAGTGCTTCCTGGAGGCAAGTATTTCTGCCTGATTAAAGCTGATGGCGGCTGGGCCGATAGGGTGGGTGAACACGCAAAAGGTTCCGCCGGTCAGAAAAACCTGGCAGCGCACCTGCGGGAACGAACTCCTGGCGAGCTCGGGCAAGGTGGAACCATGAGAGGAGCCATGGCAATCAGTATTCTGAATAACATTCCAGCCCTTGCCGCGGAGAACCAGTTGTCGATGACCCAAGCCAACCTGAACCAGACGCTGGAGCAATTAGCTTCTGGTTCGCGTATCAACACGGGCGCAGACGACGCAGCCGGCCTGGCAATTGCGGATGGATTACAAGCCAACGTCACGGCGCTGACCCAGTCGGCGCTGAATGCCAATGAAGGCGTCGGGAAGCTGCAAGTCGCCGACGGCGCCCTGTCCCAAGTCACCAACCTGCTGAACCGCGCTGTCACCCTGGCCACCGAGTCGGCCAACGGTACGGTGAACGACGGTTCGCAACGTCAAGCAATCGATGCCGAATTCCAGTCGATCAAGGCGGAAATCGACAGCATCGGTCAAAGCACCACCTACAACGGCTCGCCGATCTTCACTGGCGGGCAGACCAATGTCAACCAGGTCACGACCGCTGTGACCCATCCCGCTGGCCTGGCCAGCCCCATTACCGGCACCATGGCGGTCAAGTATTGGGACACTACGCTGGCGACGCCTGCCTACACTACGGTGACCTACAACGGTGGAGGGACCGATACTACCGTCGGCGATCTGATCAACGACATCAACGGTTCTGGCAAAGGTCTCATCGCGACCTTGGACAACACCGGCAACATTGTGGTCACGGACACGCAGAACCGTGGCAGCGTCGCGGATCCGCTGGCCGACGGCGGTTCTACGATCAAGATCAACGGCGACGGCTCGGCCGATACTCTGGCCAGCACCACCAATTCCAGCACCATGGATGTATTCCTGAGCGACTCGACGACGGCGGGCAGCAGCACCATCGGGGTTACTCTGGGCACCTTCGACAGCAGCAACATGAACGGGATCAGCATTGCCAACGACAACCTGCAGACGGCAGGCTCTGCCCAGACCGCGCTGACCGACATCAACAATGCGATTGCCCAAGTGGCGGCATTGCGCGGCGGCATCGGCGCCGGCGTCAACCGGCTGTCGGCGGCCAACAACGTCATCAGCACCCAGACCCAGAACCTGTCCTCCGCCGAGGACGGCATTCAAGCTGCCGACATTACGCAGACGGTGGCCAACCTGACGAAGTATCAGATCCTGAGCCAGACGGGCATCTCCGCCCTGGCGCAGGCGAACCAAATGCAGCAGAGCGTGCTCAAGCTGCTCCAGTAAGCGGGGCTGTCCAGCCGGCGGCAGAGAACCAGCCGCCTCCGGCAGACACCGAGTTGCACGGGGGAGAAGGTGGGACCTTCGGGTCCCCCTTCTCTCGCAGATGTTTCACCTGGCGGCGGCACCGGAGGCGCATTGCACTTAGCTTTTAGCTGTTAGCTCTTAGCAAGAAATCTGGTTGGGGGAGTGCTAAACGCTAAGAGCTAAACGCTAAGAGCTAAAAAAGGAGCCGTACCTGAATCATGGCCTCATTCAGCACTAGCTACAGCGCCGCACTCGGTAACATTCTCAGCCAGGTCAACGATGCGTTCAGCGGCAAGACTTCGGGCATCGACGTCAGCAGCGTGGTCGACAGCATGATGCAGGTGGAAGACCAGCCCGAAACCCAGATGAAGGACGAGCAGTCCAGCCTGGACGCACAGATCAGCGCACTTACCAGCATCGGAACCGAGCTGAGTACGCTGTCCAACAGCGTGAATAGCCTGGGAGATTTTAATGGGGCGCTGAACCAGTTCACCACCGGATCCAGCGATGCGGCCGTAGTCTCCGCCGCGGCAGGCGACACGGCCACCGCCGGCACGCATACCATCACCGTCACCAACCTGGCGACGACCTCCAGCAGTTACTCCGGTTACATCTCGTCCGGCTCGCTGGCGGGCGCCGAAATTGATGTGAAGTATGGCAACCCCAGCGCTCCCACCAGCACCGACACCATCGACATTCCTTCCACCGACACAACCCTGCAGGAAGCGGCCAGCTATATCAACTCGGGAAAGTATGGCGTGACCGCCAGCGTGGTAACGGACTCCGGGGGATCGCGGCTGGCCCTGACCAGCAAGACCTCGGGAGCTGCCGGCAACCTGACGGTGAGCAGTTCGGCCGCCACCTTCACCAGCACGGCCGGCGTGGACGCGCAACTGACGGTGGACGGAGTGCCCGTCGACAGCAGCACCAACACCGTCACGGGAGCGATAACGGGAGTGACGCTAAGCTTGGGCGCAGCCGATCCCAACACCCCAAGACAGGTCAGCGTGGAACCCGATACCACCCAGGCCGCGGATGCCCTCGCAAGCTTCGTTGATGCCTACAACGCCGTTATTGGCTCGATCGACAGCCAGTACACCCTGAATTCCGGCGGCACCGAAGGTGTGCTGGCGGGCGACAGCATGTTGCAAAGCCTGCAAAGCAATCTACTGGATATGGTGTCCACCGCCGTCGGCAACAGCGGGCAATATACGAACCTGCAGTCGCTGGGCATCGAAATGCAAAACAACGGCACGCTGCACATCGATAGCTCCACCTTAAGCGATGCCCTCAGCAGCTCATATTCCGAAGTGCAGAATTTCTTCCAGTCGACTTCCCCGGCGGGTTGGGCACAAACCGCGGGCACGGAGATGACAAAACTGACCGATCCCACCAAAGGACCGGTGGCCTTGGACATTACTGGGCTGAACCAGACCAACACCGACTTGTCCAGCCAGATCAGCGACTTCGAGACCAACATGAGCGAGATGCAGAAGCAGCTGACCACGCAGTACGACAACCTGGACACACTGCTGATCCAATACCCGCTGCAGATGCAGGAGGCGGCGGCACAACTGGCCAGTTTGCCCGGCTCGACCACCACCACTGGCAACAGCAGTAACGCAGGGTAAAACGCGAATGAAAACCATCGTAGACGCACGCCGGATTTATCAGGACACTGCGGTGCGCGGAGCCACCCCGATCGAGTTGGTCATCGTGCTGTACGATTCGGCCATCGAAGACATGCGGCGCGCTTTAATGGCCATGCAGGAGAGCGACGTCGAGGCGCGCGCCAGCAAGATCGGCCATGCCTTGATGGTGTTGCAGCAGTTGCAAGGCACCCTGGACTTCGAGCATGGCGGGGAGGCAGCCCGGCAGTTCGAGCAGTTCTACAACCTGATGCGGGCAAAGCTGCTGGAGGCGCAGATGCGCGGCTCGCTTGAGCTGATGCAGAAGCAGATTCGTTATATGTCGGAGGTGCGTGACTGTTGGACGCAGGCCCAGCGGCTCCTGCAACCCAAGGCGGCGTTGCCAGCGGCGCCTGCAGCCTGCGCGACAACGGGAGATGGAGGGCCCACAAGCGAATGGAGCGCATAGACGATCAAGCCAGTCTGGAGTTGTTGCGGCACGCCAATGAACGCTTTAGTCGTTTTTTTGCACGCTTCTCCGGCGCGCCCGTGCTGGGTACCGACGAAGAGGTGGAAGCCCTGCTGCAGGTTGAGCAAACCCTGCAATCGGTTGGTTCATTTCTGGATGGAAGCTTGCAACGCAGTAAAACCACGCAGATCTGCGACGAACTGGCGCGCTATCGGGTGAACCTGGTCCGGCTGCGGCATGAACTGGCTTACATGCAGAGCGCTGCCATGAGCTGCCGGGAACGGCTGGCCTCGCGGCAAAAACATTTGCAGGCGGCCAGGGCCTGGTGCAGTGCCTCACGCACCACATCATGAGGGTATGGCCTCGACGGTTTTCGACCCGCAGTTCTTCCTTCCCGGCAACAGTGACGGCTTCTCACCATGACGTCGAGACACGGTCGCCGTTTTATCTTCGCCAGTCTGGTGGTAGCGGTTCGACAATCCACATTCATCTTGAATTCACATTTCGTCGCCTTCCGGATGTGTTATGTTGAAATTTCGTTAATCACTTCTCCTTTCCGGAGGCACTTCCAAATTGGCCAAGGACATGGTCCCCAGACGCATCTTTCTGACGAAAGGCGTTGGGAAGCACAGAGAACGGCTCACCTCGTTTGAGCTGGCGCTGCGTGACGCCGGCATTGCGGCCCAAAACCTGGTTCGGGTCTCTTCCATCTTTCCACCCAATTGCAAATTGATTCCCCGCAAAGAAGGGCTGAAGTATCTATCGCCAGGCGAGGTGACCTTCGCCGTGGTGGCGGAGAATTCCACCCGCGAGCCGCACCGCCTGACAGCCTCAAGCATCGGTTTGGCCATCCCCGCCGACAAAGAGACCTACGGCTATTTGAGCGAGCACCACTCTTTCGGCGAAACCGACGACGTCGCCGGCGACTATGCCGAGGAACTCGCCGCCGAGATGCTGGCCACCACGCTCGATGTGGAGTTCGACGCCGACAAATCGTGGGACGAGAAGAAAGAAGTCTACCGGCTGTCGAACAAGATCGTGCGTACGGCGAATATCACGCAGAGCGCGGTGGGCGACAAGCGCGGCCTGTGGACCACGGTGATCGCCGCGGCGATTTTGATCTTCGAATAGTCTGCTTACCGGCAACTACGGCGTGATCTCGAAGACAACGCCGTAGCCGGTACTGCCGCCGATTTCAACCGTGCCGTACATATTGCCGTTCGCGTCGAAAATCACGCCGCCGACCGGCTGGCCGAAACCACCAAAATCAGTGACAGCGCTCTCCAGCCAACCGTTGGAGCGCGTCAGCTTGAAAACGATGCCCCCACTCACAACATCGAACACCGTGCCATAGACATTGCCGGCTGCGTCGAGAGTCGGGGTGTCAAGTGGGCCTGCGTAGGCGTTGAAGCTGTAGAGTTTGGTCAGGGTCCAACTTCCGTTGGATGGCCTCAGTACGTAAGCCGAGCCGCCCTCATTAAAGGTGGTGCCGTAAAGACTGCCCGCTGAATCGAAGACGACTCCGCCGGTGGGGTTACTTCCGCCGCTACCCCCCTGAAACTGCCAGAGAGTCTGGTATAGCCAGCCGGATTGCGAGGGGCTGAGTTCGTAAACAGCGCCACCGGCGGCGGTGCCGTAGAGGTTGCCGGCGCTGTCGAAGATCACGCCCGATAGCGGTTCCCCGTCACCGGTAAAATTGTAGAGAATGCTTTCAACCCAGCCACCATGCGAGGGTGTCAGTTTGAAAACTGTGCCGGCATCGGCGGTGCCGCCGTTCTGTGTCGTGCCGTAGATGTTTCCCGCCTGATCGAAAACAAGAGCTCCATACCCGGGATAAGCACCGTCGTTGCCGCCCAGGAAGCGATGCAGCACGGTTTCTGTCCAGGGGCATACGAAGCTCTTGCAAAGTGCTGCCGGTGGTCTCAGGCTGAAAACCGTGCCGTAGCCGGTGCCTCCTGCGTTGGTCGTGCCATAGAGTGCGCCATCCGGGCCAACGGTTACCGGAGCGTACGGAGCAGCCCCGTCATCATGATCGCTTCCGGCAAAGCTGTAGAGCGGCGCGAAGGCCCATCCTGAGCCGTGCTGCGTCAACCTGAAGACCGTGCCGCATCCCTCGGTGCCGCAATGGCCTCCGGTATTCCCGCCGGCGGAAGCCGTTCCATAGAGGTTTCCTGTCCCATCCAGCCCGTGCCGGAGGGCACCAGGCGGAAGGCAACGCCGCAGTCGGAGGTCTCGCACCCGTCATTCGTTTTTGCCGCCGCCGCTGGCCGTCCCGTAAAGATTGCCGGCGGCATCCATGATCAAGCCAGCGAGAGGGATCGCCCCATCATCTGCGCCGGTGAAGGTGTGCAAGACTTGGAACGTCTGGGCCTGGCATGGCGGAGCAGCAAATCCGATCAGGGCGATCAGCAGAATTCCGGCCGTGATCGCTCCGATTGTGGTGCGGAGATCCGCGCCAAAGATCGATGTGATGCGCAGGGTTGAGTTCGTCATAGCTAATTCCTCCTCGGCCGAGCCGCCCATGCCGGTCAGGTAGCTGGCTGTCCGTACGGTTTTCCTCTTCTGGGGGGCAGGCGTCAACTTAATTCTAGATAACGGTGTAAGTTGTTACGGAGATGGGATTTGGAGGCTGAGCAAGGGCGAGATAAAGAATGGGGCCACGAGCCTTTCGGATGAAGGTTGCTACTGGCCGGAACCCTACCGGCGGTATTCCTTGGGCTGGGGGCCTTTTTCCAGCGTCTCGCGGTCCCAGATGAGCCCTTCGCGGCTGTAGTTGGCCATCTCGAAGTCCTGGGTCAGCTCCAGCGCGTCGACCGGGCAGGCGTCTTCGCACAGTCCGCAGAACATGCAGCGGCTCAGGTCGTAGGTGAATTCGGTGAGTTCCTTGCGGCGGGTTTTTTCGTTGCGCTGGCTGCCCACGATGATGAGGTTCTCCGGACAGGCCAGTGCGCACAGGTCGCAGGCGATGCACAACGTCTCGTTAGTGTCGGGGTGATTG
>Ga0209415_10015221_pt1 | contig 12495 bp, 13 predicted proteins | sample PeaSoiSIISIP2007_FD_187696 | JGI IMG/M metagenome (GOLD analysis project Ga0209415, IMG submission 187696) | Peat soil microbial communities from Weissenstadt, Germany - SII-SIP-2007 (SPAdes) (version 2) | ecosystem: Environmental > Terrestrial > Soil > Wetlands > Peat | place: Germany... | reverse complement strand
CGGCGCCCTCCGGCCGCCCGTCGCAATGGCGACCACCAGCCCGCCGATCACGAGCACGCTGACGGTGAGCATGGCGAGCCGCCGCGGGCCGGCATTGCCCGCGCCACTGAGAATACCGGCAGCGCCAAGCCTCGGGAGCTTCAGGTTGCCAAGCTTCAGCGCACCGGACATCAGGACGGATCCTTCAGCAGGGCCGAGACGGTTCGGCCGTTGACGGAGAGCAGCACCACGGGCGTGTTCGGGATGGCGTACACCGTGGTTCCAGCCTGCGCCTCGGAAGCGGTCCATTCCGGCGACAGCAAAGTGTAGTTCGTGCGCAGGTAGACATTGCGGCCGAGGCGCCAGGCGCGCACCGCATCCGGCGACACGCCCTCAACTGAGAGGGGCACTGCATCCGCGGGCGGAACCCCTTCGAGCATCCCCGTCAGGAACGGTGCCCCGGTGTCCGGGACATCGGGCTGCGTCATGAGTTCGACCTTCGCGTGCGGCCCACGCGACGCGACATGGACCGAGAGATCGGCGTCGTAGCGGCCTCCCCCGGAGATCAGCAGGAAGGTCAGCGGTGACGGCGCCCCCTCGAGCGAGATCACCAGTCCGCCGCGCGGCGCGAGCGACATCGGCGTGATCTCCAGCACGTTGGAGCCCTTGGTCGGCGTGCAGACAAAAAACCCGATCGCCACCGCCGAGGGACCGCCACCGTTCGCTGGAGCGTTGCAGTTGGCGCCACCGGTGATCGCCGCAGGATTCGAGTTCGTGTCCCACTGGATCGGCCACGGCTGGCCGGTGCTGTCGAAGAATGCGACAGCGGTCGGATAGCCCTTGACCGTGTTGATAATGCTGGTCGCGGCACCTGGGGCGAAGCTGACATTCACCTGCCGGTTCAGCGGGGCGGCGAGCTCCGTCACCGCCTGCTCCTGGGCCCGGCGCGTCGCGTTGTACCGCCTGGCCAACTCCTCGATCATCTCCGGCGTGAGCGGGATGGCGTCCTGCACCGCTTTTTGTGCGGCGGGGGAGTTGCCGTTCGCAAAATTTCCGGCATCGGCGGTGGCAGGCGCCCCATCCGAGTCTGGCGTCTGCGCCTGCGCGAGGCCCGCCCAGAGCAGCGCCATCAACGCGGCTGTCGCAAAGACGGGGCGCCGGAATCCGACACCCGGGCCCCCGCACGGCGAGAGACTCGCCTCCATCCCTACCTCCTCTGCGCTGGCATCAGCGCGGCGCGGCCACGAGCTGATCGATCGCCAAACCGTCGGGATGGTCGTCGGCGTTCGTGCGAACGACGAGCGCGGTGATCAGGAGGTTGTTGGTGCTGCTCTGATTGACGTTCTCACAGGTCTGTGTGATCGGCACCTGCACCTGGTAGGCAAGCGCGCCTTGGACGTAGCTCGTCTGGTGGATGACCGCGGCGCGCTGCGATTGCGCGTGGCACAGCAGTCGCGCGCGTTTCAGCTCGTCGAAGTTTCCGGTGGCAATGTAGCTCGCCGCAAAAGTGTTCCATCCGCGCACCGTGAACCGCCGGCTCGCCGTATTCAGCTCGACCGGGTAGTTGTAGTAGTCGACATTGTAGGGCGCGAGGATCGCCTTGACCGACCATTCCAGCAGTTCGGTGTCATCCACGATCGGACTGTCAAGTGCGACCACAGGCTTTGGCGGGTTCTTGCCGTCGACGAAGAAGTACCTCGGCTGGACCGGGTTCAGCCAGACGATGGCGTCATGCGCGAGTGCGAGCGCTAGCAGCGCGCCCATGCCGAGCGTCAGTGCGAGACACCGGCTGACCAGCGAGGCCTGGAAATCAGGGTCCGAAAGCCTGCGGGTTACCGCGGCAGTCTGATTCTTCATCGGCGGATCCGTGCATCGTCACGATGCCCGGATCATCGTCGGACTTGCTGCGAATGGCGCGTCTCTTCCGTGACGTGCATCGAGATCACGGCGCGTGAGAAACGTGTAGGTCCTGGTGCGATAGGGCTCCTCCGCACCCATCTCCAGACGGCTCTTGCGATTGCGCGTCGGCTTCGCCCGGTCGCCTTTGCAACGCCAGAAATACTGTCGCCTCGGTTCGTCGAGCTTAACCTCAAAGCCGCACTCTTTTAGGTTCGCCAGGGCAACTTCCTTATCGAATGCGCTCCCGAACTTGCTGCGATCGGAATCGCGCGGCACGTCACAGCGATGCAGGAGAGAGCTGGTCGCACGCGGGGTTCTGCCGATCCGCTCGGCAATGGATTTCCAGTGGAGACCACCGAATCGCAGCAGCCCGAATGTCCAGACCGCGAGGCGGTTCTTGACTGGATTCTTGAGGTGAGCGAGCCACGTCAGGTCATTGAAGTCGACATCCTCTTCGCGCTGCGGGACAGGTGCCACGGGCCTGACGACCGGCGCGCCCGGCTGGGAAACGGGCGCCGGCTGCTGATCTGGAATCGGGGCGGGGACAGGCTCGGGGTTGCGGACGATCTGGAACACCCGCAATTCACGCTGACCCTCGGCCGGCCGGGTTCGCCGTGGCCCTGGTTGAAGCCTTTTTGCCGATTCGCGGTTCGGCTCAGGCTCGCACGGCGGGGTGATCTCGGTGCGTCCGAGAGCACCACCTACGCTCACCTGTCCGTCGGCACGACCGCACAGCGAGGCGGGCGAGGCGGCGGCGGGGGCGTCTGATCGCGGCGTTTGCGACAGATCGGGAAAACCAAAGCCGGGAACGGGCTCTTCCAGTGTTCCGGGATCGAGTTTCCGGAGGGTTTTGCGGTCTGGAACCGGCAGTCCCAGGCGCCGGGCCTTGGCGCGGACGGCGTTTGCCGAGCGGCCCAGCCGCGCACCGATCGTGTCGGGATGTACCCCTGCCACGCGCCATGCAATGAGGCGCATCGTGTCGAGCACGGACCAGCCGCGAGCGCCCGGTTTGCGCAACGGCCGGTCATGCGGCGTCGCCAGCCCAAGCCGGACGACGTGCTCCAGGAGCACGGTCCGTGTCAGCCCGAGATAAAGACAGATCGCCTCGACGCCGTGACCTGCGGCCGCCATCCCGGCGAGCACACGATCGAACGGAAAGACGACGGCCGCAGCCAAAGTGAGCAGCAGGCCGGCGGGCGGGATCGGCCCCTTTTGCTGCTGTACCTCGCTGCCCTGCCGATCGCCCACGTCTCTCTCCGGCCACGGAACCGGAGAGAGGGAAGCAAGTTATATCTATTCAGTCAACATGTTTTATATGGTCGGCAGCGGGCCGGGCTTTGGCGCCCGCTGCCTCTCCCGCGGGGCGCGCGCGCTCCCTCGCAACACCAGATTTGCCTACGCCGGCCTCGCGTTCAAGCGCAAGACGCAAAGACGGGTGCGCCCGGACTTCGTCCAGCAAACTGGCCATCCGGGCGCACGCGCTCACCAGTTGTTGATAGTCCGCGGGCGAGACCTGCGCGCCGGCTTCAGCGGGAAGCAGATCCCGTGGCGCGACGCCAAGCGCGGATGCGACCCTCGAGAGCGTCTTCAGCGTGATGTTCGACTCTCCGGTTTCGAGTTCATAGATGTACGACTGCTTCAGGTCCGTCTTTGCGGCCAGCTGGGCCTGGGACAATTTGGCGGCAGTTCGTTCCTCCCGGATCCGGCTCGCAACCGTCTTCAGCAGCGTCTCGTACTCCGCGGCTCCGGGCTCGTCGCCCTTTGGTCTTTTGCCCATACTTGGTCCCAGCTTCGATACGTCGGGGAAGGCCGGCGCCTTGGAACCCGTGAGGGTGTGAACGCCAAGCCGAGGAGTCATGGTTATCCGATGACGCTCGGCGGCGTCGCAATCCCGTTCGCAAAAAAAATGTCAAGGATCGTGGCGAAAAGCCGGAGTAACGCCGATGCGTCGCCACCTCCTGGTCGTGCCGACCGCCCTTTTGCTCTTCGCACATGCAGCAAAAGCCGATTTCGTCGTGACAAGTCCCGAGCCGCCGGCAGCCCCGCAACCGCAGGCGGCGGTCGTTGCGCCGAACGATGCTTCGTCGCCGGGAGCGTCCGGCAGCGCCGAACCGGTTCCGGACCAAACGAGACCGGATAAGCCACAATTCAAGATGGCTTACGGTTTCGGCAACGAGGTGCCGTTGTCATTTGCCTGCAAGCAGATCGTGCCGCCGGCGGTCAAGGTGACCTATGGCCCCGGTGCCGACCCGCAGGCTCGCGTCGACTGGAAGGGCGGCGACACCTGGAACCACGTGTTGCGCAGGGCCGTCCAACCGCTCGGACTGCATCTCGTGATGACGTGGATGGCGGTCGAGATCAGAAACTAGCGCCGTTCGCAAGCTGCTCCGACAGGCTCCTCCTCCGAACCGCTGGAGCGCCCATGCCGAACCTCGAACACCGCGCCGTCACGGACTGGCTGACCGAGCTGCGTCCTGTCGTGGCCGCGCAGGAATGGCCGCCGGCCGTTCGGCCGCTTGAGATGGAGGCGGGCCACCCAGAGCAACTCGTCGCCCTGGGGCGAGCACTCGACGCTCTGAAGGACGACCACGTCGCCGAATTGGCGCGCATGCTCCGGGCACCACCGCTCGGGGAAGACTTGCGGGCCGTGCTTGCCCAACTCGGCGCGGCGCGGCTGCTCCGGATCCTGCACTGGCTCCCCGAGCGGGGCATCCCCGACTGCAACCTTGTCATCGCGGCGTTGATCGAGGGTGTCTCACCGGAGGCGCGTGTACTCCGTGCCGCGCTCGCGGCATTCACACGCCGCGCCATCCTTCGCCGGATTTTCGATCCCGAGCGGATCGCGCTGCTCACCGCGGCATGCACCGCTGCCCTCAACGAGGCCGTCTGATGTTCCACCCGAAAACCATCGTGTCGAGCGTGCTGATTGCGATGACGGCGCTCAGCATTTCCGCCTGGGGCCAGACAACAACCACAGGAAGTGTCGGTTGCTCAGCCATAACCCAGGCTGCTGCCAACGGCATGACCGCTCGCATCCAGGCCGACGACAACACGATCAACCCTCCGAAGAGCGTGACATCGCTCAGTTGCCTGGACAATTTCTTCAACGGCACGGGGTTGAATCTGGTGACGAACCTGCTCAACCCGACCACCCTTCTGCAGGCCGTCGAGGGCCAGATTTGCAATGCTCTCCAGCGGGAATGGAGCTCGCTCCTCGGCTCGGCGCAATGCGGCCTCACGATCACCGGCTTCGATCTCGGCTTCGGTGGCCTCGGCGGGGGCCTGTCCTGCCCCAGGCTGACCTTCGGCGGCGGCGGACCGCCGATCGCGACCATTGGCATCGGCAGCGGCGGGTCGGGCAGCGGACTGTACATCAGCGGCTCCGGCATGTTGCCGACCGGGTATTCGCTGTCGAGCCTGCCCCAAGGCACGTTCTGACGGAGGTATTCCCCAATGAGAAGACTGAAACTTGTCGGGTCGACGGCCATCGGCATCGTTATCGGCGCAACGCTCTTGAATGCCGTACCGGCCTACGCGGACTTGCCGACCATAGATGCCGGCGCGATCGCCGCAATCGAGGCGGTCAAGAGCGTGCTGGATACCGTCAGCAGCACGATCAGCGACGTCAAAACCTACGCGAACGACATACTCGGAAGTCTCGGGGACAATACGTTCGGCACGGTCCAGCAACTCCTCCAGGAGGGCTTCACGCAAGAGGCCAACTATTCCAAAGCCCAGATCGGTGCACAGGAGCAGATCACCGACGCGTCGAACACCGCTATGGCGCGGTTCCGCCGGGACATGCGCAACGCCCAGATCCGCGACGAGCAAATCACCAGCCCAACGGCCTGCCTGGCGCTCGATGGCGGCGTCAGCACTCAGTCCGCCGCCGTGCAGGCCTACCAGGTCGCAGAGGCCGTCTCGCGCATCCACGACGTCCGTGGCGAGGCCGGACCGGGCATGCCGTCCTATTACGGCCAGGCCCAGGGTGTCGCGTCCATGGCGCAAGAGCATCTCGCCGGCTATTGTGACCAGACTGATGTCTCGGCAGGCCTCTGCCCTGCGGTCAGCGCCATTCCGGACGCCGACCAACAATTTTCGACGTTCTTCGGGGCCGGAACGTATGCCAGCCAGACGGCGGTCAATGCCGCGAAGGATTACGCGACCAACCTGATCGAGCCCGTCGCCCCCGCGGCGTTGCGTGGCGACCAGCTCACCTCAGTCGCGGGCCAGGATGCCGCCGTCCGTCGCCGCAGCTTCAACGCCCGGATGTCGCTTGCCCAGAGTGTCGTCGACCAGCAGATTGGCATGCAGACGCCGTCTGTGCCGCTTACCGCGCAGCAGCAGCAGTATCTTCAGAACATGGGGCTGCCCGCGCAGACGAACGGGTCATGGTTGCAAGCGCTGCAGATCGAGGCGGAACGCCGCGTCAGCGATGTAACCTGGGCCTCGAATCTGCAGGCCATGCCGCCGGCTTCGGTCGAGCGGGAGATCGCCATCGAGCTTGCGCTGAGCAATTACCTGCTGTTCCAGAACTTCAAGATTGCCTTGCAGCACGCAACGATCAGCGCCACGCAGCTCGCCGTCACCACTGCGCGCGACTTCCAGCCGACGGTGCAGATGCCGACGCCCTCCCTCGCATCCGGCAGCTAAGCCGCACGCAAGGAATCGATACCCATGGCCGAGACACCAAACCAACCGGGCTCACAGTCGCCTGGCCCATCCGAACCCAAGGCCGAGCAAACGATGCGAGTGGCATCGCCGGGGGAGGCCGCGACAGGCAAACCCGACGACACCAACCGAGCACGGTCCGGTATCAACGAAACCAAAGATCCCATCCAAGAGATGCTCGATCGGCTAAGCAGAGCGGTCCCAACATTGGTGGAGTACAATCCCGATCTTGCGCGACGCGCCGAAACCATCCTCCGCCAAGGCGCCGAGCCAGGCAGGACTGAGCAGCAGCCGTTCAGACATGAGGTCGCCTATCTGATCCAGGACATCGAACGATCCCCGATTGGCCAACTTCGCTTGACCCCCGAAACCCGCACCGAGGTTATTCGCCTCGCTAGCTCGGCGCCGGGGCTGGAGAACGAGCGCATGCTCGCCCTCATGCGCTCGACGGGGAACATCGACGATCGCGGACTGGTGCGAGACATACGCCGGGCCGGCGCGCAAATCGGCCGCGGGGTACACCAAGACACGCCGAACGTACGAAGCCAGATCGAGAGCCTGGAAAACCGCATTCGCCTGACTGCGCGCCCTGCCGATGCTGCGCCCGAGGCTCAGCCGAACGATCCCCGCATCCGAACCGCTCCGGCCCCCGCGCAGCCCGGCCAACCCAGCGCAGACAGCGCATCCCAGACTCGTATTGCCCCACAGCGGCAACCCTCGCGCGGCGCACTCGACACCATCCTCACCGGCATGCGCGGGCCGAGCCAGGGTACCGCCGCCCCTTGGGATCCTCCGCTCACGCCCATGGCCGACCGCATCACCGCCTTCCAGCAGCGAATGATGGAGGGGCGCGACGAGATCGCGCTCCGGGCCGCTGAGAAGTCGGGCCGTGCCGCCATGGCAGCCTTGGATGGCTTCCGCAACGGCGAGGGTGCCACCATCATGAACCGCATCCGCGACGCGGCCCGCTCGGAGCCCGGCGGCATGGCCGCCGTCCTCTCAGAAATGCGAGAGGGCGGCCGGTTCGCCGACCTGCGCCAGCAGTTCAATAACGCGCTGGCCAACGAGAAGGGCGTCGCCCAGGCCTACGACAAGGCCGCCGGCGCCTTGGCCCGCTATGGCCAGGATCGCACCGCCGTCGAGCAGGTGATCTCCCGACGTCCTGATGCCGCAAACCTCACCGCCAGATTCGAGCAGATGGACGCACAGATCGGCGAGGCGGCCGGCAGCACGCCGTCCCGCCGCGACGGCAAGTCGATGATCGAGGACCTTGCCAAGCAGGCCGCGGAACTCATCCAACGCGCCGTTGATGCTGTGAAGTTCGTCTTCTCCCGGCAGCCCTCGGCCGAGGCTGGCGCCCGCGCAGCCCCCGCCCCTTCGATGAGTGTGTGAACCGCGCCGTTCGCACGTCGCCATGACAGCCTCGGAGGAAACCCCAAGAGGTTGTCATGCGCACTTCCTGGATCGTCTTCGTCGTCGTCGCTACGGTCGCACTCGCGACCCCCGCCTTGGCCCAGACCACCAGTCCCTACGATGTGAGTTGGGCTGCCCTTGAGCCGGGGAATGACTGGGCCGCCCAGGTCCTCCGCTCGCTCTTTCCGATCCCGGGCGGCACGGCTGGCACATCGACCGGGGCAGAGGCCACGGTCATCCAGCAGATCGTCGGCCAGTTCACCGGCTTCGTCGCCGCGATCGCCTGCGCCTTCGTCATCTACAACACCGTCATGGGCATCCATCGTGCCGCCGAGACGTCGCGAATTCTCGGCAGTGGACAAACCTGGATGTTTGTCGTCCGCGTCGGCTTCGCTGGCATCATGATGTTCCCGCTCGGCGGCGGCTTCTCCGCGGGCCAGGAACTCGTGATGCAGGGTGCGATGGTTGGCGTGGGCATGGCAAAGGCGCTCTACGCCAACGCGATCCAGGCCGTCGGTCCGGACGCCATCGTCGTCGCGCAGCCGATGATCCCAGGGACGGAAAAGACAGTCGCGGGGCTGATCGACAACGAGCTCTGCATGGATCTCGTCAACCTCGCCTCGAACACCAGCGGCAGCCCGCTGGTCCCGACACCGCAAGCCATGACGGTGAATGACAGCAGCGGCGGCGGCTACGTCACCTGGCGCTATTCACTGTCAACCGGCAACGAGTCCGGCGACCCGGCCTGTGGCACGGTCACCGTGCGCGAGCCCGGAAGCAATGAAACAAACGTCGCTGGCGTCAGTGTGGACATGGCGGCCATTCAGGAAGCCGTGCTCAATGACATCCTCAATGGTTCAATCCGCAGCCAGGTCGCGAGTGTCGCGCAAAACCTGTGGCAGAACAAAACGGCCGCCTCGCTCACGCCGCTGCAGGGCATCTTCAACAGCGCCGTCAATGCTTACACTCAGGAGCTGACCGCCGCCGCTACGAGCATCCAAAGTGCGATCAACGCGGCCCTGCAGAGCCAGGCCGCCCAGGCCCGCAATGGAAACATCGACCTGCTGAACGGCGAAGTGCAGCAATCGACCCTCGGATGGACCGCCGCCGGCGCCTACTACCTCGAAATCGCCAAGGCGAATGCAACCACCCTATCCCTGCTGAACGCGACGCCGGTCACGACCTCACCGACCTATGACGGCCTCGGTCCCGCTCTGTCCTACGACCTCGCGCCGCTCGAAACGGCGCAGCAGCAGTTCATGACGACGCTGCAGACGGTCGTGCAGACAACCGACGGCACCGTCACACCGTCCGGGGCTCCCGAAACCCTCGCCGACGCGAGGCAGCAAGCCCAGGGCCAGACGCTTCTGACACGGCTGTTCAACAGCCTCGACCTGTCGAACGGCATCCTGCACACGATCACCAACTTCCTGCTACCGGGTACGCAGATCTGGACCGACCCGTTCGGCGGGTTGATGGCGCTCGGGCAGACGCTGATCAATGCGTCGCTGATCGGGTTTGGGACCGCGGCCGTGCTGTCCTCCGCCACCACCTCGACCGGCATGGCCGTCTGGAATTTCCTCACCTTCAACTGGGCCGCTGCCGCAGCGTCCGTCGCCGGTCACGCCATCATGAGCTCCCTCGGCACGCCCATCTTTATCGGGCTGCTCGCCCTGATGACCCCAGGCATCATCATCGCCTACGTACTGCCGATGATCCCATACGTCCTGTGGATGGCCGGCGTGTGCGGCTGGATCATCCTCGTTTGCGAGGCCATGGTCGCCGTTCCGCTCTGGATGCTTGCCCATATGACGGTCAGCGGGGACGGGCTTCACGGTCGCGCGATCGAGGGCTGGGGCCTGCTCTTCAATGTGGTGTTCCGGCCGACGCTCATGATCGTCGGCCTGTTCCTCGGCTACTTCGTGTTCGACTGCATGTCCTGGCTGATCCGCGAAAGCTTCGGCATCGCCGCCGGCTTCGTGCTCAACAACGGCTGGATCGTCTCGAATTTCCTTGGCTTGGCAGTGCTGTTGAACATTTTCGTGATGGTCCACGTCATCGCGGCTCTGATGTCCTTCCGCCTAGTCGCCCTGCTGCCCCACCATCTGCCACGCCTGATCGGCTTCACCGCCGCCAACCGCGTCGATATGGAGGGCTTCTACCAGCAGGCGGCTTGGGGGCCAGGAACGGGGCTGGCAGCAGACACGAAAAATGCGATGATCACAGGCGCCACTTCGCTCCAAAAGAGCATGAGGCAGTTGCGGGGCGGAGCCGCGGGGTATATCGCTGGCCCAGAAGGCAATGCCTCAGGCGAGGCAGAGGGAATGGACAGCACGCTTCGAGCGACAACCGACTCGAGCGATAGGGAACGGGACGATGTTTAGCATAGGCGACATGTCCGGCGCCATGATGCTCAGCAATCAGCTGGCCATGTATCGCTGGGAAGATCACTGTCAATGGATGCGCGAGCAAGACGGACTGGCGGGGCAGAACGCGAGCCTCCGCAACGAACTCGTGCGCCTCGGCACTAGATACAACGAGCTCGCCCAGAACTTCAAACACTTTGCCAATGCGGCCCTAGAGATGGAGAAGGAAACAGGCGAGCGCATCGCTCAGCTCGAGCGCGAACTCGCCGAGCTGCGCGATTCCAAGGCTAAGACCGATGCGCGGCTGCAAGACTACATGGCCGCAGCCATCCGTCGGGAATTTGACGGCGCGTAAGTCCGTCGCGCCCATTCGCAAACGAGTGATGCATGGTCAGGTCTCGCCACTTGGGAGACCGCCATGCGTCACTTCCTGATCCTCCCTCTACTCGCCGGCATCCTCGCCGCCTGCAGCGGCGGGAACGTCAAATCCGCCGGCGACTACCATGCGCCGCCCGCCCCGCCAGTCCGCAATCCCGTCTACAACCCCTACGCCGGCTACGGTGAGGCTAATGCCACCTGGCAGCCGCCCATCTTCAATGGCGACGGCACGATCGTGAAGCCGGCCGAGCCGTCCACGCAGGATGACAGGCCGGGCTACGAGTTCGCGCCCTGGGCCACCGGCGCCGCGGGCGGCAGCCAGTTCGCGCCTCCCGGGACCTTCTGATCCCAGCAGGGGACGTCACCAGCGTCTGTCCCAGCTGACCAACGAACCGGGGCAGGGCCTCCGGCAAGAGCCCATGCATGGCACCCCGCACGCACCCCTCTCGGTTGCGGCCGTCCTCCCCGTTGGTAACCTTCTCATCATCGGCCATGTGCTCGGCCGCTAGGCCGTTACGTGGCCGCGTGGAGCGGGTGCCCGACGGTTCTCCATCGGCTTCGGGCCGACACGGGGCGGAATGGATCCTCCGCCTTCTCCTGCTCGGCGGCGATGTCGGATTCCACGACGGGAACGACGCTCGCCAGCCCGGCGCCTACACCAGCAAGGGGCCGTGGTCACCCGCATGGGGATCATCGCCGCCGGTCTGCCGCCAACGTTCCCCGACCGCAGGTCGCCCGTAACTCGCGTTCAGAATGGACCCGCCCGTTCCGCGATCACCACACGCCGCGATGAGCATGACGCTCAGAGCAACCGCTGCGCCACTCTGCACATGGACGATTGATCTACGTCCGCTCAGCGCGGCCAGAACAATTCGCTGGTGAGTAGATACTCGCGCCAGTTCGCCAGGCGCCGCATCCGGATCTGGAAATTCAGCAGCGCATTGTAGAAGGCAATCAGGAAGAACAGCACGCAGAAGGGCAGAAACTCGACGCTCAGCACCAGCCTCGAGATCGACCAGCGCGCGGACAGTGCCGCACGAACCCACGCGAGCAGAAACACGCCTGCCAGCGCGAACATCGCGTATGCAATCAGCGCCGTCTCCTTGCGCCGTGCCGCCAACCGCGCCTCGAGTTGTGGGACGGTCATCCCGCATGAGAAGGCGGTCGCCATCAGGTCGAAGCTGCCAACCTCCCTGACCTTGAACCGTGGATCGCGCTGCGGGCGCGCGTGCATCGCTCCGGCCAGTCCTCCGATGAGCGAGGCTGCGTGCGAGATGCTCTTCGCGCCAGCCCAATCAACCGGGGCAGCCGCCAGCCACCCGATTCCGCCGAGTGCCTTCCGAAACGCGGAGCGTTGGCGCGGCATCGGCGCGTCACTCGCGCGCGGACGTTCGCGGCCGGGACGGATGATCGCCATCGGTCAACTTCCGATCGACGCGATCATCGCCGCGATGTTCGTCGGCACGCCGTCAAGACGACCTTCGGTGCCGTCGCTCTTGCGCCATATGAACGTCGGCGTGCCTTTCAGCCCGATGGCTTCCGCGATCGCCATGTTGGCACGCAGACGGTCCTCTGCGTCCGGTGCGAGCGGCCCGCTCTCGTCCCCGGCCTGCCAGGCCGCGACGATTTGATCGGCCGGCTTGCTCAGCAGACTGAGCGCGCTCTTCGTGCTCTGCCCATGGTCCTCGTAATCGAGTACCGACAACGGAATAACCGAGAGCTGCAAGCGACCACTGGCGACGTAAGACTGCAGCATCTGGAACGACCGGATCGAGTAGATGCACTGCGG
>Ga0209415_10015220_pt1 | contig 12495 bp, 9 predicted proteins | sample PeaSoiSIISIP2007_FD_187696 | JGI IMG/M metagenome (GOLD analysis project Ga0209415, IMG submission 187696) | Peat soil microbial communities from Weissenstadt, Germany - SII-SIP-2007 (SPAdes) (version 2) | ecosystem: Environmental > Terrestrial > Soil > Wetlands > Peat | place: Germany... | reverse complement strand
TGGCTTCAGCCCGGTGTAAAGAGGCGCCCGGGGCGCTCCAACCGTTTCAACGGTTTGCCTCGGAGGCAGGAAGCCCCGAAAGCTTACGGGGCTGGGACGGCTCACCGCATGCATACACCGCGCTGAAGCGGCGGTGTTACTGAGGCTCTCATTACCCCCGCCTCTGCCGCATAAGTGTCGCCCCAAGGGGCGGGAGAGACCCGGCGGCAACCGCGCTGCCACTCAGGAAAGCATCATCTGCACCCTAGGCCATGCATAGTGCGGACAATACCAACCGGAGCGGCCACGCCTATGCCCCGGGCCTCAACCGCCCGATTTCTGCGGTCCAGCCGGGCACGGCGCGGACTCCTCTGTTTGGACGCGCCAGGGCCCGGCTTGGCCCACACCGCCCCAAGAGTATCAGGCGAACCTTAAGAGAACATTAAGGCCGTGTCCGGCCTCAAGCGGTGCGCACGGTGTGCTCCGGTTCGGAGGACTTGGAGGGCAGTGCAACCACTGAGGGTTCAGGCTCTCGGAGCGACTCCGGTTCCTGGGCGCCATCCCACATGCTCGAACAGGCGGCACATAGGTTGGGGTTGCGCGAGAGGGGATTCCTACGCGAACCAATCGGCTCACCACCACAAATGGTAATCGGCTCACCACAACAAATGCAAATTGTTGGGGTCATTATGGGAGAAACTACATCCTGGACCGAAGGGCGTCAAATGGAATCTGGCATGGGTTGTCCACTGGCTAATCACAGGATATTCACCGAAGCCCGGCGTAGCGCCCGCCAACCGCCGGCCACCCTGGCGTTATGCGAGCGGCGCAGACAGCCGGCGGGCGATTCGCGATTCAGCCAGTCTTGTCAATCCACTCCGGGTATTTTAGTTTAAGCGGATGTTCGATTCCTTAAGCAACAAGCTCCAGAACGCCTTCAAGAACCTGCGGGGCCTGGGCAAGATTTCGGAGGGCAACGTCGGCGAGGCCTTGCGGGAGGTCCGGTTGGCCCTGCTCGAGGCCGATGTGAATTTCAAGGTCGCGCGCGACTTCATTGAGCGGGTCAAGGCCAAGTCCATCGGCCAGGAAGTGATTCAGAGCATCCAGCCCGGCCAGCAGATCATCAAGATCATCCACGATGAGCTGGCGGAACTGCTGGGCGCGGCTAATGCGGGTTTGGAATTGAGCGGCAATCCCAGTTGCATCCTGATGGTGGGGCTGCACGGCTCGGGCAAGACCACCTCGAGCGGCAAGCTGGGCCGGTTGCTCCTCAAGCAAGGCCGCACGCCGTTGCTGGTGGCGGCGGACGTCAATCGCCCGGCAGCCATGGACCAACTGGAAAAGCTGGGCCAGCAGGCCGGGCTGCCCGTCTATGTCCGCAAGGGCGGGACCGACGTCCTCGAAATCGCGCGGGAGGCGCTGGACTTCGCGCGCGCCAACAACCGGAACACGCTCATCTTCGACACCGCCGGCCGGCTGCAGATCGACGAACCGCTGGTCCAGGAATTGGTCCGCCTGCGCCAACTGGTCGCACCGCAGGAGACGTTGCTCGTCCTGGATGCCGCCACCGGCCAGGAGGCGGTCAACGTGGCCACGCGTTTCGACCAGGCGCTTCAGATCACCGGCTCCATTCTCACCAAGCTGGACGGGGACGCCCGCGGCGGCGCCGCCCTCAGCTTGAGGGCCGTTACCGGCAAACCAATCAAATTCGTCGGCATCGGTGAGAAACTCGAGGATTTCGAGCCGTTCCACCCGGAACGGATGGCGTCGCGGATCCTGGGAATGGGCGACGTGGTAAGCCTGGTCGAGAAGGCGGCGGAGGCCGTGGACACCAACGAGGCCTTGCGCATGGAGGAGAAGCTGCGGAAGGGCCAGTTCACGCTCGAGGACTTCCTCGAGCAACTGCGCCAGATGAAAAAACTCGGGTCCCTCGAGTCTATCGTCGGCCTGCTGCCCGGCGGAGCCGAGGCGCTCAAAGGCGCCGACATGACCAAACACGAGAAGGAGTTCCGGCACATGGAGGCGATGATCTGCTCGATGACTCCCCAGGAGCGCCGCCAACCCAACATTCTGAACGCCCGCCGCCGCCAACGCATCGCCAAAGGCAGCGGCGTCTCCGTGACCGAGCTCAACACGATGCTCAACCGTTTTGGCCAAATGCAGCAAGCGCTCAAGCAAATGGGCAAGTTCCAGAAGAAGATGGCCCGCATGACCGGCCTGATGGGCCGCTAGCGGGTAGTGTGGCTCAAACGCCAGAAAAGCCCGGTCAACATTGGGCAAGAGAGACTTTCCCGGCCGGTTAAACATCCTTGTTTTACATGACTCTCATTCGCCGAAGCCTCAATCCTTTCGTGTTGCCCGCCCTGGCAGCCTGCCTGTCAACCGCCCACGCGGCCACTCCCCAGCCGGGGGAATTCCTGGCCTGCAAAACCTGGTCGGAACGCGTGTTTTCCGGCGGGTCGGGAATGCAATCCGCCGCCTTCCTCAAGCCCGAGGAGGCGCCCTCCAATCCGTTCGGCCTTTCATTCTTGTGCCAGGGAACCAATAGCGCCGCCTTTCTGGGCAAGTGGGCCGGCAGCGCCAACGAGCGGAAGCTCGATTCCCAGCGCACGCTTCGAGAACTCGCCTACCGCGACCCGGCCGACGGCCTCGAGGTCCGCATCGAGGCCATCCGCTTCAGCGACTTTCCGGCGGTGGAATGGGTGGCCTATTTCACCAATCGCGGCTCCAACAACAGCCCGCTGCTCGAGGGGATCCAGACCATCGACTCGCTGCTGCCGTTGGCGACTTCCGGCCCCGCTGTGCTGCACTGGGCCAAGGGCGGCGTGGCCTCGTTCGACGATTTTGCCCCCCAGACGTTCGAGTTGAAGCCGGGCGCCAAACTCCGTCTCCGTCCGGGCGGCGGAAGGTCCTCGAGCCAGGTATTGCCTTTCTTCAACCTCGAGGGGGCGACTGGCGGGCTGGTTGCCGCCATCGGCTGGAGCGGCGAATGGGCGGCCGAATTCGCCGCCGACGCGCGCGGCCAGGTTACCTTCAAGGCCGGCCTCGAACGCACGCGCCTCTTCTTGTATCCGGGCGAAACGATCCGCACCCCGCGCCTGTTGCTCCTCTTTTACGAAGGAGACCGCTGGCTGGGACAAAACCTCCTGCGCCAGTTCATCCTCAGCCACCACCGGCCCAAGCGCAGCGGCCAGGCGCTGGTGGCGCCGATCACGTGCGGCAACTGGGGCGGCACGGCCGCTGAAATCCACCTCGATAACATCCGCGCGATCATTCGCGAAAAACTGCCCATCGACTATTACTGGATCGATGCTGAGTGGTTCGGCCGGGGCGCCTGGCCGGTCAACACGGGAAACTGGGAGGTGAAGAAGGACCTCTACCCGAACGGTTTCAAGCCGCTCAGCGAGGCCCTGCGCCAATCCGCCCGCGAGCTGATGCTCTGGTTCGAGCCCGAGCGTGTCCACAAGGGCACCGCCTGGCACCAGCAACATAAGGACTGGCTCCTCGACATCGGCGGCGACGACTTCCTCTTTGACCTCGGCAACCCCGCCGCCCGGAAATTCCTGGCCGGCTTCCTGTCGGACAGAATCCACGAGTTCGGCTTGGGTTGTTACCGGCAGGACTTTAACATGGACCCCCTGCCGTTCTGGCGAAAGGCCGATGCCCCGGATCGCCAAGGCATGGCCGAGATTCGCCACATCGAAGGCCTTTACGCCTTGTGGGATGAGCTGCTCGAACAAAACCCGGGCCTCATCATCGATAATTGCGCCAGCGGCGGCCGCCGCCTCGACCTCGAGACCGTCGGCCGCGCCACGCCCTTCTGGCGGACCGACGGTCCGCGCGACCCCATCGCGCACCAGTGCCATTCCTGGGGCCTTTTGCCTTGGATTCCCCTGAGTGCGACGAGCCAGGATCGGGCCGGGGACGATTATGAGTTCCGCAGCAGCATGTGCAGCAGTCTCTGCCTTAATTGGTGGGTCTCGGGGGACGCCCCGGCCGAGAGGATTCCCGCCGGCTTTCCGTTTGGTTGGGCGCGCGCCACGCTCCAACAGTATCTTGCCATCCGCGACTATTACTACGGCGATTATTACCCGCTCACGCCCTATTCCCAAGCGCCCGAGTTGTGGATGGGCTACGAGCTGAACCGGCCCGAAATGGGCAAAGGGCTCGTCGTCGTCTTGCGCCGTCCCGATAGCCCCTTCGAATCGGCGCGCTTTCCCCTGCGCGGAGTCGACGAGAGCGCCTTCTACCGGATAACCAACCTCGACGCCAAGACCCAGGTCACCTGCCCCGGCCATGAACTGATCAAGGCCGGCCTGGAAGTGGCGATCAAGGCGCGCCCCGGCTCGGCGCTGCTCCTGTTCGAGCGCCAGTGATGCGCCCGTAGAGTTCAGCGGTGGCGATTCCAGGCCAAGGCCAATGGGGCAATGGCCAAATTGGCAAGCGGAAGCATGAGGAACCCGGCGAGCGCAACCCAAATCCACAGCCCCCGCTGGTTTATCGCGTGACAAACGAATCCCGCGTAGCCGGCCAGGAGAAGGCCGCACCCCAGCCAACCGCCGATGATCCAACCGGCGCCGCTGGCGGTGATGGCATTTCGACGCAAGCCCCCAACAAAAGCGGCAACCGAGACGCCGAGCTTCGCCGCCAAACACACGAGCAGAATCCCGGGCAGCCAATGCAGCAATGTGGCCCTGAAATTCACGTTTTCCATGGCGCTCCCAGCCAGCACGAACAGCGCGTCAAGGAGAACCACCCTCGAGAACATGTACGCCCCGCCAATCCAGGCGCGTCCGGTCAAACCCGCCCCGATGCCGGCCACCAGGTTTATCCAGGTCCAAATAACCAACAGCAGCAAGACCGGCACGCAACCGGTCATGAAGGCCACCGGCCCATACGGTGTGACCAATCCGGCCTTGGAAAACAGGGTTCCCTTTCCCAGGAGCGCCAGGCAGAAAAAAGCGGCCACCGTGATGAGCCAGGTCAAGGCACTCGTCGCCAAGGCCATCGCCAGTTTCGCCATCACAAAACCGCCATTGGTCATGGGGCGAACGGCGAGATAAATCGGCAGTTCATCCGTTGCATGGAGGCGATCGAACTTTGCCAGCACGGAACCGAGCAGAACGGAGATTACGAGCGGCAGGAGCAAGAGAGGCAGGATCAACTCGGCCCTTAGATTCGTCTCGGACGGACCAGTGCCCACCCCCACCAATTTGAAGCCTATCAAAATGCAGGGAACCATCAGGAGCGCCATCCCGCCAGAGATACCGGGGAGCAGCCATCCCTGCCGGCGCCATTCCAGCCAGAATTGCGCCCCGAACGCGGAACCAAATCTCCGGCGCCGACCCCTTGCCCGGGCAAAGCGCAGGCGGCTCCAAAGCCTGGAAATCCGCAATGGGCCTTCCCATCTTCCCTGGCGCATCAGTTTCAGCCCGAGCCACGCGGCCGGGACGGCGGACGCGAGCGAGGCGGCCAGAATTGGCCATTGCCACCCTGACAGAGCAGTCCTGGGCATCTGCGGCAGGCGCCAGACCAAAAAATGAATCAGCGCCAACACCCCCACGACCAGCATTCTGCCCTTAACCAACGGAAGGCCCCAGGCCAGGACCTGCATCCACCAAAAAAAGGACAGCAGCACGGCACTGATCCAAAGCCGATCGAGTGCGGCGATATTGCCCAGGTGCCGTAAGACCAATTCGGTCCAGACAGCAAAGCTCGTCACGATGACCAGGCCGCCAAAGAACATCGGCACCAGGACGAGCCGGGCGGTGCTGACCGGCTTCAACAGCAGCCGGCCCGGAAAGCTGAGTCTCACTCCCCAGGCATCGACCTCGATGTAGCCGAAACAAGCCAGCAGAGAAAGGTAAGCTCCCAGGAAGCAGAGGCTCGAGAACAGGACCAGCAGCGGCGCCACGTCCTTGGGCGCGCCCTGCTCTTTCCAGTGGACCAGGCACACACTGGTTGCCAGGGCGATTCCTTGCCAGCACAAGTTCAATTTGTGCCGGCCCCAGATCTCCCAGAGCATCGCGCCGGTTGGCGTTGGCCACGCAAGTCTGCCCACGTTCATGACTCAACTCCCCTTTCCGCCCGCCCGCGCCACCAGAATCTCGTCCAGCGTCGGCGTTCGTTCCTCGACCACGCGGGCGCCAACCAACGCGGCCGCGGCTTCCAGTTCGAGCCGCGAGCCGCCAAACAACACCCGCCATTCAGAACCGTAGCCCGCGACCGCGTGCGCCCCGGCCAGAACCGGCGCCGTCGCCGGCGGCTCCGCAAACGCCAGCACCGCCAAAATATGACTGCGCCGCACCTCTTCGGTCCGACCGTTCAGCACCACGCGTCCGCGCTGGAGCATGACCACGTGATCGGCGACCCGTTCGACCTCGTCGAGCAGATGAGACGAGAACAAGACGGTTCGACCCTCCTCGGCCACCATGCGAATGATCGCCTCCAAAATGTCCCGGCGAACGACCGGGTCCAAACCCGAACTCGGCTCGTCCAGAATCAACAGCTCCGGCCGGTACGCCAGAGAGGTCAGCAAGCCGATCTTGGCCTGCTGGCCTTGCGAGAGGGTCTTGAGCTTTTGGGCCGGGTCCAGTTGGAACTGTTCCAGAAGCTGCCCGGCATAGTGCTCATCCCACCTCGGATAAAAGGCCTGGGTATAGCGCATGAACTCGTCCACGCGCATCCAACCGGGCAGGTCGCGCCGCTCCGACAAATAACCAACCCGGCCCAACACCCCCACGGGATTGAGGACCGGATCGAGGCCAAAAACCCGGACGCCGCCGGCCTGGGCTTTCAGCGCGCCCAGCAGATGTTTGATTAGGGTCGTCTTGCCGGCGCCATTTTCCCCCACCAATCCCAGCACGCTGCCGCGCGGGACGAACACCGACACGTCGTCGAGCGCCGCCTTGGACCCGAAATGGCGCGACAGTCCGCTGACGGCGATGACGGCCTCGGCCGAGGAGGGAGAAGGAAATTTCATTTGCATGATTCTGACAGCATGGCGGCGTCCCGCTCACGCAGAAGTTTAATAACGTCCTCCAATCCAACATTCAGATGCCGCGCATGGGTCAACAACAGGTCGGCCGGTTCGGCCAGGAGCCGGAGCTTTTCCCGCCGGGGCAGGAGGCTCTTCACCTGGGCCACCGTGGTGCCGAAACCCTGGCGCATGGTGACGAGCCCCTCGCGTTCGAGTTCGAGATAGGCGCGCGCCACGGTGTTGGGATTGATCCGCAATTGTTCGGCCAGGACGCGGATTGGGGGAACATCTTCGCCGGGCTTCAGCCGCCCGGCGGCCACCAGGTACTTTACCTGCTCGACGATCTGCTGGTAGATCGGCGCGCCGTCCTGGACCGAGATTCTCAACTGCATAACGACAAACCAAAGACTCGATGGAAATGGGCGCGGATTCGCCCCTGTGTATGAAAGATCTAATACATTAATAGTAAAAGTCAAGCCCTTTGTTTCGCGCGGGCGCCGTTCAGCGGAGCGAGAGCTGCGCAACGGACTGCCGGCGCGCCCCGTTGCATCCCGGAGGGATGAAAGAGGGTAGCCGGGGGTCGAAGCGTAGCGAGACCCCCGGTCCAGCCACAGCCCGTGCCCGCATCCCGGAAGGGATGCCAGATGGAGGCTCGGGCTCCAGGCAAACTATCCTCCGCGGGAATCGAGGCTGGCGCAAAGCTATTGGCTGACCCGTTTGGCCTCCCAATCCCGCGCGCGGGTCTCCCCCCCAAACTCGATGTCGAGCTTTCCCTTGATCGTGTCCCCGCTGAGGGTGCCTTGGTACCTGCGCGTCATGGTTGGCCCACCGCCTGAGGAGGCAATCTTAACCGTGAAGAAGAGTTCGCTCCCCTCGAGCCTGACATCTTCGAGGGCGCGGTATTCAATGCGCGAATTGGTGCTGTGGCTCAGGCCGCCAGCGAGCTTGCCGCCCTCGAGCCTGATTTTGAGGGTTGGTTGGAAGCCTGTCTGGCTGTTGGTGCCGACAGCCAGCTTCCAGGTGCCGGCGGGATTGACCGTTGGCTTGGCCGCGGCCACGCCACACCCAAGAGGCAGGGCGAGGGCGGTCAGGGCGAGGGCCGCGGTTGTGAGCCAGACGATTACGTTGGACTTCACAGGTGTTTCCTTGGTTAAAGGGTCAATTGCGTACGGCGGCTTTCAACTCGCTCTAATTAGACTCCGATGGCGGCGGCGGCAGGTTCGCGCTCCAGTAGGTTGCTTCCAACCACTGCATGGCCTTCACTTCGCCATAAAGCTTTTCGCGTTCGAAGTAACTGGACAAATCCGCTTCCTCGAGCGTCGGAAGCACTTGGTCTCTCTTTTGCATGGCTTGCTTGGTCGCCTCCTTTTGCCGGTCGATTTCCCCAGTCACTTCGCTCACCGGGCGGCCCAGAAAGTCGTAGCTCCCCGCAGGATCGAGTTGGGCCAGGATCTTCTTCTGGATGGCGCTTCCCACAAGCTGTTCGATGACGTCGTTGGCCCTGAGTTGGCCGCCCAAGGCCATGCTCATCGCGGCCATCGAGTTGGCCGAAGCGGCATCCCCTTGGTCCTGGTATTGTTGTCTCACCTGGCTCATTTCGGTGGCCAGGGCTTTCAATTCACTGAGATACCCTGCCGGGGTCCGGTTGCCGCACGCCGCTTTGAATTTGGCCGCGAGCGGCGAGCGGCCGGCCAGGCGACACATCTCCTCGACCGCCTGACAGGTTTGCGCGCCGTAGTTCTCGAAGGCCTCCCGCCGGGTGGCCTCGGACAGCTCCCGAAGAGCCAGGTCCGGCTGCTTCGATTTGAAGTAGTCGAGCGCCGAAAAATACCACGCCAGGGAATTCTCAGACGCGCTGGCCTTGAAAGCGTCAATCCATTTGCGCTTTTCGCCGGGAAACGCGTCAGTGGCGATCGCGGCAAACTGCACGCGCGGATCAGTGGGGAAACTGGCCGCGGCCTCCAAGAGATACTTTTTATCGCGGCTCACCCGGAACGCCGCCAGGAGATTCTCCGCGCTGCGCTTGTTCCGCTGCAAATAGGCCTCGATTTGTTCACCGGTCAGATCCGTTGCCGATTCTGCAACCATGCGGTCCAACATAGATTCCTTGGAGGTGGGCGGCTCGGTGGGCTTCACGGCCAGGGACGGAGCCGGGTCCGCGTCCGGCTGAGCGGTGCCAACCATTCCCGGAGCGGAGGGCGCCTCGGGGGACGCCGCGTGGCGGCCGAGAAGGATTGGCGTGGAGGCGGCGGCGATGACGAGCAGCGCCGCGGCCGTGATTTTCAGGTTTGTTGCAGTCATAAGCTCAACGAATTTGAGTGCCCAAGTTCCGCCGCCGGCGGCCCCGGCGAGCGAAGTGGCGGCGATACCCGCAGCCAACCCGGCAGGCGCGCTTTGGACCGCGTGGGCGGAGATCTCCGCCGCGATCAAGCCGGCGGTCGCGGCAATGCCTTGGCGCGCGAAATAAGACCGGAGCTTTTCCAAGGCCCGAGCGACGCGCTTTTGCGCCGCGTCCTCGGAAGTGCCCAAGGCCTGCCCGACCTCGCGCAGGCTCTTGCCCTTGAAGAATCGCAGCACGACCGCGTCCCGATCGTTCAGGTCCAGGGTGTCCATCGCCGCATCCAACTGGGGCGCCAGGGCCTGCCAAACCGATTGCGAATCCGAATCGAGCGCGCTCAGTTCCATGGCCGTGCTTTCCCATTGCCGTCGCCGATGCTCCGTCCGCAAGGCGCTGGCGGCTTTGAACCGCGTCGTGTGATACAGCCAACCCGCCAGGACCCGGGGGTTGCGCAGCGACCGGGGCTTGCGGGCCAGGTCGATGAAGACCATCTGCGACACGTCGCGCGACAGGTGGCTCTCCCCCACCAGCCGGAACGCCGTGGAATAGACCAGGTCAATATGACGCGCCACCAATTCGGCAAAGGCTTGATCGGAGTGATGCTCGGCATATTCGCTCAGCAGTTCGTGGTCTTCCATAAGCGCCTTCTGATCTATAGTAGCCGCGCCGGCGGCAAATCCGACACCCAATCTTTGGGCGGTGTGCCGTTCTTTGGCTGGCCGCTCCTAATCGTAATCTTAATCCTGCTCCTAATCGTAATCCTAATCCTGCTCCTAATCTCCTTCGATTGGGAGCAGGATTATGATTAGGAGCCGGAAACGGCCACCCAAGAATTGGAGAGTGCTGTGCCGCCCCTCGACCGCCGCTGCCTCAACCCCACAAGTTGTCCGGATACTCCCCTGCTCCGATCAGACGCCGGAGGTTCTCCATGACGCGAGGCCGATCTTCCTTATAGGTGATGCCGAACCAGGAGTCGGGCGTCCGCAACACTTTGAGCCGTTCCTGGCCCCGGGTGACGAGGGCGGTCACCACCGTCGGAATGAAAAACTCAGCCTTTTCATTACCGGCTTGCCCCTCGAGGAACGAGACCAGCTCCCGGCGCAGATGGGTGAATATCGTCGGCCTAAATCCCCACATGTTCAGAGAAACCGTCTCGGCGCCCGTCAGGGGGTGGACCGTCCCGCCAGGGTCGGTATATTTGGCGGCGCTGCCCTCGCGCTCGATGCGGGTCAACTCCGCAGCCTCTTCGAGAAAATCGTCCGCCGTGGTCCGGCATACACCGCGCGCCACCGCGCCGAATTCAGAGAGCGTATTCCTTAAGACGAATCCGACCATGGCATAGTCGCGGCTGGCGGATTGCAGATGCCGCGCGAGCAACCCGTAGGAGTGGCGCCCGTAGAAATCGTCGGCGTTGATGACGCCAAAGGGTTCGCGAATGACCTCCTCCGCCATAAGAATGGCATGGCCGGTGCCCCACGGTTTCCGGCGATTGGGCGGCGGGGCAAAGCCCGTCGGCAGCCGGTCCAGCTCCTGAAAAACGTAAGCCACCGGGACCCGCTTCTCGAAGCGCGCGCCGAGGGTCTCTCTGAAGGCCTGCTCGAGGTCGCGGCGGATGACGAAGACCAGCCCGCCAAACCCGGCGCGCAACGCATCATAGACGGAGTAATCCATGATGGTCTCCCCGCTGGGTCCGACCGGATCGACCTGTTTCAAGCCACCGTAACGGCTGCCCATGCCGGCGGCGAGGATCACCAACGCCGGCCGGTGCGGCGCCGGTCCACCAAGCGTGGTGTCCTCGCGCATCTCATGACCCTCCCACATGGCTCATGAGCGCCTTGAACCCCGCGGCCACCCCGATGAAAAACCCGGTGTAGGCGACCCAGACGCCGAAGACGCAGGCGGCTGCCTTCGCAAACGAGATGCTGCTCAGCCGGGCTAACCCGATCGATCGGACCGCCAGCACCCAGAAGGTCATTACGTTCACCGCGCTGAGGAGGCTGTGCGCCGTGTTCTGCGGGTCGAATCCCTGGAGCACCAACAGCCCCAGGCTCGGGGTGGCGTAAAGATTGTTCAGCCACAGAATCAGCAGCGTCCGCACGACCGCATCCAGCGCCAAAATCACGTTGGCCAACCCGACGGCCTCGACCGCTTTCATGTAGGTAAAACCGCCTTTGAAGGCCTGCGCTCCGAGCAGCCACAGGAAGAAGCCCCAGATAAACGGGCCGGCGAACCCAACGATGACCGGCAAGATCCCAGCGCCAATCCTGGCGCTGATCGGAGTCCACTTCTCTGCCATCTGGCGCGCCTGCTCGGCCCGTTCGGGCGGCACGTGCGCCTTCTCGAACTGCTTCTGCATGGCCTCTTCGCTCGCCTGGATAATCTGTTGGTTAATCGAAGGCTGCGCAAAGATAAACGCCGTGCCGATCCAGCTTACCAGGATTAACAGCAACGCCGGCGCCACCCAGTTGGCGGCGCACGGCGGTGAATTCTTCACCGCGTCGAAGGCCTCGCTTGGGGCGGCAATTACGTTGGCCATCCGTCCGGCCAGCGACATCACCGGAGGCAGGGTGGCTTGGGGTTGAAAATCCGGAGTCGCGGGGGTTTGGTCCATAACATATCGGGTTTCTTCTCGGTTCGATATAAGAACGGCGGTCCGCCCTGGCAAGCCTTTTCTTTAAGGGGGCGAGGGCGGCGGGCGCACGACCGATTTCTTCGATCGCTCACCCTGCCGCCTGAAGGCGGCGCGCCGGTTGCCTTCGGAACGCCGCCTTCAGGCGGCAGCGGGGCCGTCTTGCGCCCGGGGGCGGCTTGTCTCCGGTTCCTCTTCCGACGGGCTCCCAGAAGTCCCAACCCTTCTCTGAAGGGCTGGGTCGCCAACCGCCGCACCAAGCGCGGAGGCTGGAGCCAGTTCTCGGATTCGAACCGAGGACCGACGGTTTACAAAACCGTTGCTCTACCACTGAGCTAAACTGGCTAACCCATTCGTGCGAAGTCACTTACAAACAGAACTCCGTTTCTCCCTGTTGAACCCCGAACACCCAACATCCTGAACCTGTTCGCGCTTCAAGCATCAGGCACCTGCCATGGCCGTGTCAAGTGGAATGCGGGCCGCAGGGAGAGCCTGTGCGCATCTGCGATTTTTCAACGCACTTGGGTAGCGTGGATCTGCTCGCGGTCAGCTTGCACGCGAGCGAGGCGG